>Ga0075431_100002500_pt1 | contig 17731 bp, 15 predicted proteins | sample RhiMetdeltSRZDD5_FD_75297 | JGI IMG/M metagenome (GOLD analysis project Ga0075431, IMG submission 75297) | Populus rhizosphere microbial communities from Tennessee, USA - Rhizosphere MetaG P. deltoides SRZDD5 | ecosystem: Host-associated > Plants > Roots > Rhizosphere > Soil | place: USA... | reverse complement strand
GCCTGCGCCTGCGCCAAGCAGTTGGCGAGTGCGAGGTTCTGCTGCTGTTGGTACGGACTGGAAGCATTCACCGGCGCAATGAAGTCGAGTGCGACGTTCGCCGTGCCCTGGTGCAGCAGCTGGAAGAACGAGTGTTGCGCGTTCGAGCCGGGCTCGCCCCAGATCACCGGGCCCGTGCCGCCGCCGACGGGCGCGCCGGCGAGCGTCGTGCTCTTGCCGTTCGATTCCATCTCGAGTTGCTGCAGGTACGCGGGCAAGCGATGCAGGCGCTGGTCGTACGGCAGCACCGCGCGCGAATCCATGCCGAGGCAGCTGCGGTTCCACACTGCAATGAGTCCCATCAACGCCGGCAGGTTGTGCTCGAACGGCGCGCTCGCGAAGTGCTCGTCCATTTCGCGACCGCCGTCGAGCATCAGCTCGAACTGATCCATGCCGAGCGCGAGCGCGACCGACAGTCCGACCGCCGACCAGATCGAGTAGCGGCCGCCGACCCAGTCCCACATTGTGAAGCGGTTCTGCGGCGGGATCAGGAAGGCGTCCATCGCCTTGGCGTTGGTCGACACCGCGGCGAAATGCCGCGCCGGGGCGCCGTCTCCCAACCTGTCGACGATCCACTGGCGCGCGAGCTTCGCGTTGCTGAGCGTCTCCAGTGTGGTGAAGGTCTTCGAGCACACGACGAACAGGGTGCGCGCGGGATCCGCTCTTTCGAGCACGTCGCCGAGCTGCACGCCGTCGATGTTCGAGACGCAGTGCAGGCGCAGGTTGCGATTGCGGAAGTTCGCGAGCGCCTCGGTCGCCATCACGATGCCGAGATCGGAGCCGCCGATGCCGATGTTCACGATGTCCGTGAACGTCTTGCCGGTGGCGCCGTGGATGCGCCCGCCGTGGATGCCCTCGACGAAGTTGCGCATCTTGTCCAGGCTCGCGCGCACCTCGGGCATCACGTCCTGGCCGTCGACGAGGATTGGCCGGCCCTTGCGGTTGCGCAGCGCGACGTGCAGGACGGCGCGGTTCTCGGTCGTGTTGATCTTCGCGCCCGCGAACATCGCAGCGATGCGCTGCCTGAGGCCACGCTCGTCCGCGAGCGCGATCAGCAAGCGGATCGTCTCTGCATCGAGCAGCTGGCGCGAGAAGTCGAACAGCAGATTGAGCTCGCACCGGGAGAGCTTCTGGTAGCGCTGCGGATCTGCGGCGAACAGGTCACGCAGGTGACGCTGCCGCATGCTGCCGGCGTGCGCCGTCAGACTTTGCCAGCTCACGAGCCTGCGATCCGGCAGACGCCCTGGTTGAGCACGTAGCGATCGCCGGTGTGCGGGCAGGTCGCTTCGCCGTTACCCGTGAGCGGCAGCGGCAGGCGCTCGCCGAAGCGGCTCATCCAGCCGATCTGCCGCCCCGGCACGCCGACCATCAGCGCGAAGGCGGGTACGTCGCGGTTGATCACGGAGCCCGCGCCGACGAACGCGTACTCGCCGATCACCACGCCGCACACGATCGTGCAGTTCGCGCCGAGCGTCGCGCCGCGCTTCACCAGCGTGTCCCGATACTCGTCCTTGCGGCTCACCGCCGAGCGCGGATTGTAGACGTTGGTGAACACCATGCTCGGCCCGCAAAAGACATCGTCCTCCAGCGTCACGTTGTCGTACACGGAGACGTTGTTCTGGATCCTGACGTTGTTGCCGATGCGCACGCGGTTGCCGACGTAGACGTTCTGACCGAGCGAGCAGCTGCCGCCGATGACCGCCTTCGCGCTCACGTGCACCCAGTGCCAGATGCGCGTGCCTTCGCCGACCGACGCACCGGCATCGACGATCGCGGTCGGATGGATGTTCGCTGGCATTTCAGAACTCGAGCGGCAAGGCGACGCGGCGCCCGTCGCGGGCGGACAGATAACTCGCGATCAGCAGCTCGAGGGAGCGCAGGCCTTCGCGTCCGTCCGTCTCCGGCTCGGCTTCGCCGCGCAGCACCTTGATCACATTGTCGTAGTACAGCGGATGGCCGAAGCCGTACACGGAGGTGGTCTCGTAGCTCGCGCTCTTGATCGCCGCGTCGTCGGGATCGCTGTCCGAGAACTCCCAGCACTGGACATCGTTCACGGCGACGCCGCCGATGCGCGCGGTGCCCTTCTCGCCGATGATCGTGATCGAGCCTTCGAGATTCTTCGGATACGTCAGCATCGTCACGTTGATCGAGCCGAGCGCGCCCGAGCGCCAGCGGACGCCGACGGTTGCCGTGTCCTCGACCTGAATGTCGCGTGCCAGCGTCGCCACGTACGCCTGCACGCTCTCCACCGGACCGATCAGCCAGTCCGCGAGGTCCACGTAGTGGCTTGCCTGGTTCATGAGCGCGCCGCCGTCGAACTCCCAGGTCCCGCGCCACTTGGCGCTGTCGTAATACGACTGCGGGCGCGACCAGAAGACGTTGATCGTGACCATGTGAATGCGCCCGAAGCGCTTCTTGTCCGCGGCCCGCTTGAGCAGCTGCAGCGTGGCGTTGCGACGATTCTGCTTGACCACGAACAGCAGCACGCCGGCATCGTCGCAGGCGCGAACCATCTGCAATCCGTCGTTCCAGCGCGTCGCCATCGGCTTCTCGGTCATCACGTGGCGACCGGCGCGAGCCACCTGCATCGCCTGCTCGGGATGCAGGCCGCTCGGCGTGCACAGGGCAATGATGTCGGCGTCGGACGATTTCAGCAGCGTAGTGAGCGAGTCGTACGCCGGCACGTTGCACTTGGCCTGCGCCGCACGCAGGGCGCGTTCGTCCGTGTCGCAGACGCCGACCAGCTGCAGGCGCTCCTTGTGCGCTTCGATCGCATTAAAGTGGTTGGCGGCAATCCGGCCACAGCCGACGATGGCGATGCGGATGCGGCGGCCCTGGATCGGAATTTTGTTCGCCAGCATGGATTACTGACCCCGATAGTAGTCGAGATACCAGCGCACGAAGCGCTCGACGCCGACCTCGACCGGCGTCGCCGGCCGATAGCCCACGTCTTTGACCAGTTCGTCGATGTCGGCGAACGTATCCGGCACGTCGCCGGGTTGCAGCGGCAGCAGCTTCTTCTGCGCCTTGCGGCCGAGGCAGCGCTCGATGCATTCGATGTAGCGCAGCAGCTCGACCGGCTGGTTGTTGCCGATGTTGTAGAGCCGGTACGGCGCCTTGCTCGTCGCCGGATCGGGAGCGTCGCCGTTCCAGTCGGGGTTCGCAGTCGCGACGCGATCGGCCGCGCCGACTACGCCCTGCGCAATGTCATCGATGTAAGTGAAGTCGCGGCGATGCTTGCCGTAATTGAAGACGTCGATCGGCTTGCCCGCGAGAATGTTCCGCGTGAACTGGAACAGCGCCATGTCCGGCCGGCCCCAGGGCCCGTACACCGTGAAGAACCGCAGCCCGGTCACCGGCAGCGAATAAAGATACGCATAGGTGTGCGCCATCAGCTCGTTCGCCTTCTTGGTCGCCGCGTAGAACGACAAGGGATGATCGACGCCCTGATGCACCGAGAACGGCATTTTCGTGTTCGCGCCGTACACCGAGCTGGTCGACGCGTACGTCAGGTGCTCGACGGCGCTGTGCCGGCAGCCCTCGAGAATGTTGGCGAAGCCGACGACGTTGCTGTCGACGTACGCGAGCGGATTCTGCAGCGAGTAGCGCACGCCGGCCTGCGCCGCAAGGTGCACCACGCGCTGGAACTTGCCCGTCGCGAACAGCGCCTGCATGCCCGGCCGATCCGCGAGGTCGAGCTTCACGAAGCTGAAATTTGGCCGCTGCGTGAGCTGCGCCAGGCGCGCCTGCTTCAGCGAGACGTCGTAGTAGTCGTTGAGGTTGTCGAGCCCGACGACCTCGTCCCCGCGCTCCAGCAGGCGCTGCGCGGTGTGGAAGCCGATGAAGCCGGCCGCGCCGGTGACGAGAAATTTCATGAGGGACTTTCTGTACGAACTCGCAGTTTGCACGCGCCTCGCGGACCGCGCTGCCGCGGCACCCTAGCGGCCCGGTTGCGCACGACGATCACCATGACGATCCGACATGAAGACCTGGCCGCGTGGCGCCATTCGCTTGCCTTGGCGGCCAAAGTGTACGCGGCGACGCGGCAGCTGCCCAGCGACGAGCCTCTCGGGCTCGTCGGCGAACTGCGGCGCGCAGCGTTGTCCGTCCCGAGCAGCATCGCCGAAGGCGCGGCGCGCGGGCACCGAGGTGAATTCGTGCACTGCCTGCAGGCCGCGCGCTGTGCGCTGGCGCAGCTCCAGACACAACTGCTGATCGCCGTGACGCAGGAACTGATGGCTCATGCAACGTCGCCGCTCGGTGATGTGACTGAAGTCGCCCGCGAGCTCGAACGCCTGATCCGCCGCGTACGCGCGTCCGCCCTGGTTGCACACGCACGCGCCTGCGCTCCGCAGCCGCGCGAACGCTAGAGGCGTCCGTCTACTTCGCTCGCCTCGAACACATACTTGATGTCGTACAGCACGTGCGGCCGCTTCGCGAACGCGCGAATCGCATCGATCCCCATGTCGCGGAATTCCTTGTGCGCCACCGCCAGCACCACGGCGTCGTAGCGCCCCTTCGCCGGCTTGCGGATCGGCTTGATGCCGTACTCGTGCTCGGCTTCGGCAGCGTTGACCCACGGGTCGTACACGTCCACCTTCGCGCCGTACTTGCCCAGCTCCTTGACCACGTCCGCGACCTTCGAGTTGCGCACGTCCGGGCAGTTCTCCTTGAACGTCAGGCCCATGACCAGGATGCGCGAGCCCTTCACGTGGATGCGCTTGCGGATCATCAGCTGCGCGACGCGCTCGGCGACGTAGATCGCCATGTTGTCGTTGATGCGCCGGCCGGCGAGGATCATCTCCGGGTGATAGCCGATCTCCTGCGCCTTGTGCGTCAGGTAGTAGGGATCGACGCCAATGCAGTGTCCGCCGACCAGCCCCGGCCGGAACGGCAGGAAGTTCCACTTGGTGCCGGCCGCGTCCAGTACTTCCTCGGTGTCGATGCCGAGGCGGTTGAAAATGAGCGACAGCTCGTTGATCAGCGCGATGTTGACGTCGCGCTGCGTGTTCTCGATCACCTTGGCGGCTTCGGCGACGCGGATGCTCGATGCCTTGTGCGTGCCCGCCTTGACGATGCTCGCGTACAGCGAGTCGACGAAGTCGGCGACGGCGGGTGTCGAGCCCGAAGTGATCTTCTTGATCGTCGTCAGCCGGTGCTGCTTGTCGCCCGGGTTGATGCGCTCCGGGCTGTAGCCGGCGAAGAAATCGCGGTTGAAGGTCAGGCCGGACAGCCGCTCCATGATCGGCACGGCGACTTCCTCGGTGCAGCCCGGGTAGACCGTGGATTCGAACACGACCACGTCGCCCTTCTTCAGAACGCCGCCGAGCAGCTCGCTGGCGCGGACGATCGGCGTGAGGTCCGGACGCTTGTAGCCGTCGATCGGTGTCGGCACGGTCACGATGTAGACCTGGCAGGGCTTCAGGTCCTTCACGTCGGTGGTGTAGCTGAGCCCCTTCGCGGCGCGCAGGTCCGCCGGCTCCACTTCCAGCGTGCTGTCACGTCCCTTCTTCAGCTCGGCGACGCGCGCGGCTTTGATGTCGAAGCCGACGGTGCGGAAGTGCTTGCCGAATTCCACTGCGAGCGGCAGGCCGACATAGCCGAGGCCGACGACGCCGACCTTGCAATTGCGCAGACTGAATTCGGGCATGAGCGAAGCGCGGTTTCGAGTTGGTTGGGCCGGCGAAGGATGCCACAAAGAAGTGGCAAAAACAGAGACATGAGTCACTCAGGTCACTGAATACCTGCTTCTACCGCAGGTACGCAACGGCCCAAAGGCCAGTCAGCGTCAGCGTCACCGTGTAGGGCAACGCCATCCACATCATGCGTCCGTACGAGAGTCGGATCAGCGGCGCCAGCGCCGAGGTCAGCAGGAACAGGAACGCGGCCTGGCCGTTCGGCGTGGCAATGCTCGGAATGTTCGTCCCGGCGTTGATGGCCACCGCGAGCGCGTCGAACTGCTCGCGTGTGATCGTACCTTCAAGCAATGCAGCCTTGACTTCCGTGATGTAGATCGTGGCGACGAACACGTTGTCGCTGATAGCCGAGAGAGCGGCGTTCGCGAGATAGAACATCGCGGTCTGCGCCCTGCCCTGCAACTGCAACACCGCGCTCACGACCGGCTCGAACAGGTGCTGGTCGTGCAGCACAGCGACGATCGCGAAGAACACCACCAGCAGCGCCGTGAACGGCAGGGCCGCCTCGAACGCCTTGCCGAGTCGCTGCTCTTCGGTCACGCCCGCGAACGCGGTCGCCAGCACGATCACCAGCAGACCGATGATGCCCACTTCGGCGAAATGAAAGCCGAGCGCGACGACCAGGATCGCCGCTGCCAGCGCCTGCACGATCAGCACCGCGACTTCGCGCGAGGTGCGCTTGCGGCTTTGCTCGAGATCGTATTCCGCGAGCACCTGGCGCACGCTCGCCGGCAAGCTCGTGCCGTACCCGAACCAGCGCAGCTTCTCGACGACGAGGCAGGTCACGACGCCCGCGAGCAGCACCGGCAGCGACACCGGCGCCATCACGCGGAAGAATTCGCCGAACGCCCAGTCGGCGTGCTTCGCGATCAGCAGGTTCTGCGGCTCGCCCACCTGCGTCATGACGCCGCCGAGCGCCGTGCCGACCGAGGCGTGCATCATCAAGCCGCGCAGGAATGCGCGGAACGCGTCGAGATCGGAGCGATGCAGCTCCTGCACGCCGTCGTCGTAGGCGAAGTCATGCTCGGCGTCGTAGTGCTTGCCGGACGCGAAGCGATGAAACACCTGGTAGAAGCCGGCGCCGATCGTGATCAGCACCGCGATCACTGTCAGCGCATCGAGAAACGCCGACAGCAGCGCCGACATCAGGCACATCGCCAGTGCCAGCGCGAGCCGCGAGCGGATCCCGAGCAGGATCTTCGTGAACGTGAACAGCAGCAGCTCGCGCAGGAAGTAGATGCCCGCGACCATGAACACGAGCAGGAGGATTACGGGCACCGCCAGCAGCGTCTCTTCGTACACCGACGCGGGCGTCGTCAGGCCGAGCAGCACGCCCTCGAGCGCCAGCAGACCGCCGGGCTGCAGCGGATAGCAGCGCAGCGCCATCGCGAGCGTGAAGATGAACTCCAGCAGCAGCAGCCAGCCGGCGATCACCGGCCCGGCCGCGCCGCCCGCGAGCATGACCAGCGGATTCACGGCTAGGAACGCGAGAATCGTCAGCTTGTACCAGTCGGGCGCGTGACCGAGGAAGTTGCGAGCGAAGGCGGACGCGAGCGCCATGGGGATCGCTACGCGGGGACTGGCAGTGGCGCGTGGCCCCGTAGGTCTTCGGTGTCGGCTACTCGCGAGACGCTGAGCGCTTCGCGCCTCCAGACCGTCTTGCCGCCGCTGATCTTGTCGATCGCTGCGAGGATGCGCTCGTGTGCTGCGAGCTCGTCATCGCTCGCGCGCACCACGCGCAGCACTCCGCGCGGCCGGGCTGCTGTCGCCGGCTCGTGCGACACGCTGACGTGGATCTCGGTCACCTCGCCGAGCACGAGCGCGGTCTGGCCGCCGGTCATGGCCAGATAGACGTCGAGCAGAATCTGCGCGTCGAGCAACGCGCCGTGCAGCTCGCGATGCGAATTGTCGACGTCGTAGCGCTTGCACAGCGCGTCGAGGCTGTTGCGCTGGCCGGGGTGCATCTGGCGCGCCAGCGGCAGCGTGTCGATGACCGTGCACAGATCGCTCATGCGGCGCGCCGGCCCCGGCAGGCGCTGCAGCTCCGCATCGAGGAACGCGATGTCGAACGCGGCGTTGTGGATCACCAGCTCGGCGCCGCCGACGAACTCGATCAGCTCGTCCACGACCTCGGCGAAGCGCGGCTGCTGCGCGAGGAACTCGTCGGTGATGCCGTGCACGTGCTGCGCGGCGCGATCGATCTGCCGGTCGGGACGCAGGTAGCGATGGAAGCGGCGGCCGGTCTTGCGGCGGTTCACCAGCTCGACGCAGCCGATCTCGATGACGCGGTGTCCCTGCTCCGGTTCCAGCCCAGTGGTTTCGGTATCGAGGACGACCTGGCGCATCTGCGGCTCAGACCGCCGCGCGCAGCGCTTTGACGACCTGCGCCTGCTGAGCTTCGGTCAGGTAGGGATGCATCGGCAGGCTGATCACGCGCCGGCCGGCAGCTTCCGACACCGGAAACGCGCCTTCCTTCAGGCCCATGTCGGCGAATACCGGCTGCAGGTGCAACGGCAGCGGATAGTGCACCGCCGTCGGAATGCCCTGGGCCTTCATGGCCTGCTCGAACTTCTCGCGAGCGGGCACTTCGATCGTGTACTGAGCGTACACGTGGGTGCAGTGAGGCGCGACCACCGGAGTCGTCACGTGGCGCGCGGGATCGCGCTCGTCGCGGAACGCCTCGGCGATCATCTCGCCATAGCGCGCACCGATGCGCGCACGGGCCGCGACTTCGTCGTCGAAAATTTCCAGCTTCGCGAGCAGGACGGCCGCCTGCAGCGTATCGAGACGCCCGTTGATGCCGAGCCGCGGATGGTGATAGCGCCGGTCCTGACCGTGCACGCGGATCTCGCGCATGATCTTGGCGAGCGCATCGTCGTTGGTGAACAGCGCGCCGCCGTCGCCATAACAGCCGAGCGGCTTCGACGGGAAGAACGAAGTCGAGCCGACTTCCGACAGACCGCACGAAGGCTTGCCGCGATAGCGCGCGCCGAAACTCTGCGCGCCGTCTTCGATGACCGGAAGGCGATGCTTGCGCGCGATGGCGTTGATGCTCTCCATGTCGCCGCATTGACCGTACAGCGACACTGGCATGATCGCCTTGGTGCGCGGCGTGATCGCGGCTTCCAGCAACTGCGGATCGATGTTGTAGGTGCGCGGGTCGATGTCGACGAAGACGGGCTTGGCGCCGGCCAGCGCGATCATTTCGCCCGTCGCGATGAAAGTGAACGGCGAGGTGATCACTTCGTCGCCGCGCCCGATGCCGTACGCCATCATCGCGATCAGCAACGTGTCCGTGCCGCTCGACGCGCCGATGCAATGCTTGACGCCGACGTACTCGGCGAGCCGGCGCTCGAGCTCTTCCGATTCTGCGCCGAGGATGAACTGGCCGTGATCCAGCACCGCCTGCATGCGCCGGTTCATGGATTCGTGCACGCGCTGGTACTGGGTCTTGAGGTCGATGAACTGCATGGGCGCGATGATAAGCGCAGTTCCTGCTATCCGCTATCGGCCAGCCGTCTCGGCCAGCAGCTCGTCGATCGCCTCGTTGGCGAGCCGGTCCGCGCGCTCGTTGCCGGGCACGCCCGCGTGGCCCTTCACCCAGTGCCATTCGATCTTATGTCGCTCGATCTCGCGCTCGAGCGCCTGCCACAGGTCGACGTTCTTGACCGGCTTCTTGTCCGCGGTGCGCCAGTCGCGCGCCTTCCATTGCGGCAGCCACTCGAGGATGCCTTTGCGCACGTACTGCGAGTCGGTGTAGAGCGCGACGGAGCACGGCTTCTTCAGCGCTGCGAGCGCGCGAATCGCCGCGGTGAGCTCCATGCGATTGTTGGTGGTCTGCAGTTCGCCGCCGCGCAATTCCTTTTCGTGGGCGCCGGAAACCAGCACGACGCCCCAGCCGCCCGGACCGGGATTGCCGCGACATGCACCGTCGGTATAGATCTCGACTGCGGGCGCCATTCTCGTTCTGGTTCTGGAACTAGCCGCTGCCGCGCGTCGTCGGCTCGATCAAGCCGCCGACCACCTTCGGCCGGCGCCGCCACCGCGGCCGGATCGGCGTCAGCGTGTAGACGCGCTTGCGCGCCTTCATCAGGTAGCCGCCCGCGAACATCGGCCACAGATACTGACCGCTGCGCTCGAAGAAACTCTGCGACGACGTGCTCGATCCCAGCGGCAACGTGAACAGGTAGCGGCGCGCGTCGACGATCTCGAAGCCGAGGAGCTTCAGCCAGTCGCGCAGCCGACGCTCGCCGATCATGCGCTCGAGCCCGGGCGGGAAGCCGTCCCGCGCGAACAGGTGCCGCAGGCCCCAGCTCGACAGCGGCCGGAAGCCGAGCACGATGAGGTGGCCTTCGGCGGAAAGAATGCGGCCGACCTCGCGCAGGATCTCGTGCGGCTCCGGCTCGTACTCGAGCGTGTGCGGCAGGACCACGGCGTCGACCGAGTCGGAGGCGATCGCGAGACAGTCCGTGCGCGAGCGGATGGCAGCGGGGCGGTCGGCGTGACGCGAGCCGTGCCATGCGAGCACGGCCTTGCGCTGCGTCCTGCCTTCCGCGAGCAGCCCGTCGTCGTCGCCCCAAAGTCCGATCTGCAGCAGCTGCCAGCCGAAGACCTGCGCGAGCGCCTCGGCCGCGAGCTTGCGCTCGAGCGTATACACGCGCTGGCCCAGCGCCGAGCGGACCCAGGCCTGCAGATCGGGTGCGACATCATCCATGCGCGGAGAATAGCGCGCCTCACGCCCCTTCTGACGCTTGCTGGCCGCAACCCCCGGCATGTTTAATACGGCCTCGAAATTTTTTGCAGGCGGCGCGGGTAGATGTTGCAGGTCACGCCAGTTCGGGCTTTTGCCGACAACTACATCTGGCTGATCCACGCCCCGCACGCTGCCGGGCAGGTCGTCGCGGTCGATCCCGGCGATGCGGCCCCGGTCGAGCGGGCCCTGGCAGAACAAAAGCTCACCCTCGCCGGCATCCTGCTCACGCACCACCATGCAGACCACGTCGGCGGTGTCGCCAATCTGCTGCAGAATCGCCGCATCCCGATGTTCGGCCCCGGCAGCGAGCGCCTGCCCGGCGAGCCCACGCGGCTGCGACAAGGTGACCGCGCGTCGTTCGACGGGCTCGGGCTCGAATTCACGGTCCTCGACATCCCGGGCCACACGGCCGGCCACATCGCTTATGTCGGCCACGGCGCGCTGTTCTGCGGCGACACGCTGTTCAGCGCCGGCTGCGGGCGGCTGTTCGAAGGAACACCGGAACAAATGGTCGGGTCGCTTGCCAAACTCGCGCAGCTGCCGGCCGAGACGCTCGTGTACTGCGGCCACGAATACACGGTGAGCAACCTCAAGTTCGGGCTGGCAGTCGAGCCGCACAACGGGGACTCGGCGCGCTACCTCGAAGAATGCAGCCGCAAACGCGCCCGGGATGAGGCGACGCTGCCATCGAGCATCAGGCATGAGAGGAATGTGAATCCGTTCCTGCGGTGCGACCAGCAGACTGTGAAGCAGGCCGCGGAACGCAAGGCGGGCCGCAGGTTACAGAGCACCACAGAAGTTTTCGCAATCATCCGTGAGTGGAAAGATGGTTTCCGGGCCTGAGCGGAACTGCGGCGCGACGTAGGAAATTTGGAGGGCTAATGGTCGAAGCGTGGAGCACCCGGGCAGGGCTGTATGCAATTCTTGCAGCCGCCGCCATTTTCACTGCCGGTTGCAGCCAGCTCGCGACCGTTCCCGAAGAAGAAGACACGCAGGACGAGGAAGCTGTCGAGACAGTCGAGCTCGATCCGGCAATCGCCAAGCTCGATGAAGCCGACATCGGCGTCTCGGGTCCCGAACAGATCGAAGAGGCTATCGAGACTCTCGACGCGCAGACCGAGTCCCGCCCGCCGCTGGTGAGCGGCGTCAGCGGCACGGCGACGGCGCCCGCTGCCGGCGACCTGTTCGAGCGCATCCGCAGCGGCTTCGCCATCGAGGACGTCGATCACGCGGCGGTCGAGCGTGAAGAGAACTGGTTCGCGAGTCATCCCGCGTATCTCGACCGCACCTTCAAGCGTGGCGAGCGCTACCTCTATCACATCGTCAAGCAGATCGAGGCGCGCAACATGCCGCTCGAGCTGGCGCTGTTGCCGGTCGTCGAGAGCGCGTTCAATCCGGTCGCGTACTCGCGGGCGCGCGCCGCGGGTTTGTGGCAATTCATCCCGGGCACGGGCCGTCGCTACGACCTGAAGCAGAACTGGTACTACGACGGACGGCGTGACGTCATCGCAGCGACCGACGCGGCGCTGGACTATCTGCAGTTCCTTTCCGAAGAGTTCGAGGGCGACTGGCTGCTGGCGGTCGCGGCTTACAACTGCGGCGAAGCGAACATCGCGCGCGCCGTCGCGCGCAACCGCAAGGCCGGCAAGCCCACGGACTTCTTCAGTCTGAAGCTGCCGCGCGAAACGCGCGCGTACGTGCCGAAGCTGCTCGCGATGCGTCGCATCGTCAACGACCCCGCAGCGCACGGCCTGGAGTTCGCGCCGATTCCGAATCAGCCCTACTTCGCGCAGATCGACGTCGCGGGACAGATCGACCTGCACGTCGCGGCCGAGCTTGCGGAGCTGGCGCCGGAAGAGCTGCTGGCGCTCAATCCGGCGTTCAACCACTGGGTCACGGATCCGGATGGCCCGTACGAGCTGCTGGTGCCGGTCGATCGCGAGACGAAGTTCGCCGAAGCGATCGCGGCGTTGCCCCCCGAGAAGCGCGTGCGCGTCGTTTATCACCACGTGCGAAAGGGCGACACGCTCGGCGGGATCGCCGACAAGTACGGCGTGTCGATCGCGGCGATCAAGACCGCGAACAAGATTCGCGGCACGCTGATTCGTCCGGGACAGGATCTGTTGATCACGGCGGCACCGCGCGGCATGAGCGCCGCGGCCAGCACGCTCACGGCGTCGCTCGATGCGCCCACGCCTCGCAATACTTCGGACAAACACGTCGTGCGCCGCGGCGACACGCTGTGGAGCATCGCGCGCTCGCATGGCGTGACGATGGAGAGCCTCGTGAGCAGCAACGGTCTGTCGAGCGATGACACGCTCGCAGTCGGCCAGGTGCTGGCGATTCCCGGAACGACGACGCTGGCCTCGACGGATGCGGAAGCGGTCGGCACGCGCTCGACGACCTATGTGGTGCGCCGGGGCGATACGCTGTCGCGCATTGCCAGCAAGTTCCGCGTCCGCCTGTCCGACCTGCTCGGCTGGAACGGTCTGAGCCCGCGCAGCATGATCAAGCCGGGCCAGCGGCTGGTCATGTACGTCGCGGACCAGCGCGCGGGGATTTGACGCCCGATTCCTGCGGATCGTCGGCTACACTACGGGCTCTTCCACTGCGGAGCAGCCCATGGGATTTCTCGCCGGCAAGCGCGCCCTGATCGTCGGCCTCGCGACCGAGCGCTCGATCGCGTACGGCATCGCACAGGCGATGCGCCGCGAAGGCGCCGAGCTTGCGCTCAGCTACCAGGAGCGTTTCAAGGATCGCGTCGAAGCGATGGCCGGGGAATTCGGCGCGGGCGCCGTGTTCGAGATGGACGTCGGCAACGACGACAGCATCGCCGCCGCCTTCGCGACGCTCGGCAAGCAGTGGGACAGTCTCGACATCGTCGTGCATGCGGTGGCGTTCGCGCCGAGCGATGCCATTCGCGGCGGCTTCGTCGAGTCCACGACGCGCGAGAACTTCCGCATCGCGCACGACATTTCCAGCTACAGCCTGACTGCGCTGGCCAAGGCCGCCGAGCCGATGCTGCGCGGCCGCGCCGGCGCGCTGCTGACCCTGTCGTATCTCGGAGCAGTTCGCTCCGTGCCGAACTACAACGTCATGGGCGTCGCCAAGGCGAGCCTCGAAGCCAGCGTGCGCTTCCTGGCCGCGGACCTGGGCCCGAAGAACATCCGCGTCAATGCGATTTCCGCCGGCCCGATCAAGACGCTCGCGGCGGCGGGCATCGCCGGCTTCCGCAAGATGCTGGGTCATGTCGCCAGCGTGGCGCCCCTGCGCCGCAACGTTACGATCGAAGACGTCGGCAACGCCGCGGCGTTTCTGTGCTCCGACCTGGCGGCCGGGATCACCGGCGAAGTGATCTACGTCGACGGCGGCTTCAGCAGCGTCGGCATGAGCTTCGGCGAAGAGTAGGCCAGGCTTTTGTGAAGACTACTCGAACAGCTTGTCGTTCTTGACGATCTTCGTCGTCCGCTCGGCTTCGGCAACGTAGGCGGCGAACTCCTCGTTGCCGCTCTGCACTTCGGCGCGGCGCTTGCGGTTGTTCCGGTCCGCAGCCGCTTCCTTCGTCGGATCCGCGTTGCGCACTTGCGTGACGGCGTAGACCGCATAGTTGCCGTCGTCCGTCGTGACACCGCCGAAGTAAGGCTTCGCCTCGGAGATCTCGGTCGTCGGCGCATTGAACGCGGACCGCACGATCGCTGCCGGTGCCACGCCGTCCTGGCGACCCATGAAGCGCTTGCCGACTGCAGTCAGATGCTGCGCGGTCATGACGCTGTCCCAGTTCTCGCCTCTTTGCAGGCGCGCCATCGCGAAGGCGCCTTGCGCTGCCGCGGCGTCGCGCATCCGCTCCGTCTTGAGCTGTTCGCGAATCTGGGCACTCACGCTGTCGAACGGCCGCGGCTCGGCTGCCTTGTGATCGGTCACACGCAGCACCAGCACGCGGTCTTCGCCGATCGTCACCAGCGGGCTGTTCTGTCTGCGCTCCAGCACGTCTTCGCTGAATGCAGCGTCGATCACCCCCGGCTCCTGCCCGAGCTCGCCGCCGCCTTCGCGCGTGAATCCGGTGACGGTCTTCGCCTCCAGGTTCATCTGCTTCGCGACGGAATCGAGCTCCGTCAGGGCGGCGAACGACAGGTCCGCGAGCTTCTGCGACTCGTCGTAGAAGATGTTCTGCGCGCGCTCCTTGCGGTACTCCGAGTCGAGCTCGGCATGCGCCTCTTCGAAGCTCTTCACGTGGCCGGTCTGGATCTCCTCGAGCTTGATCACGTGATAGCCGAATTCGCTCTTGACCGGGCCGCGGATCTCGCCGGCGGTCATCGAGAACAGCGCGTCGCCGAACGGTCCGACGAACACGTCGCGCGTCGCCAGTCCCAGGTCGCCGCCCTGCTGCGCCGAGCCGGCATCCTTGGAGTTGTCCTTCGCGAGCTGCGCGAAGTCCGCGCCGGCCTTTGCCTGGGCGCTGAGCTCCTCGGCCTTCTTCTTCGCGGCCGCATCGTCCACGCCGTCGCCGACCGTGATCAGGATGTGTCGGCCATGACGCTGCTCTTCAGTCGTGAAGGCGTCCTTGTGCTGCTCGTAATATTCCTTGAGCGCCTGCTCCGTGACTTCGACCCTGCTCTCGGCGCGCTCGCGCGTCAGCTCGACATACTGGAGGTTGACGGTCTCCGGCAGCAGGTAGTTCTGCTTGTTATCGTCGTACCACTTCTTCACCTGCTCGTCGGTGATCGAAGTGGTGGCAGCGAAAGAGGCAGCCGGGATCAGCGCATAGTCGATCTCGCGCTCCTGTTTTTCCATCGCGTAGCGGCGATCGAGCTCGTACGGCGCGACGAACGCGGACTCGATCACTGCGTTGCGCAGCTGATCGATGATCAGTCCCTCCTGCAACTCCGCTTCGAAACCCGTCGGACTCAGGCCGCTCGCGCTCAGCATCGCGTTGTAGCGGTCCGGCGAGAATTTGCCGTCGACCTGGAACTGCGGGTACTGCATGACGCGCTCCGCCAGCTCCGCGTCGGTGACGCGATAGCCGTAACGCTCCGCGCGCTGCTTCAATAGCGCCTGCTGCACGAACTGGTCGAGCAGCATCGTCTGCTGCGACTTCACCATGTCGGGCGGCAGCTCGTCGCGCAGCATCTGCTGCAGCTGCGACTGACGCTGCTGCCAGGCGCGTTGCACGGTCTCGATGGAGATGCGCTCGCTGCCCACCTTCGCGGCGAAGGTGCGCGTGCCCGTCTTGAAGTCGATGCCCCAGAAGACGAACACCAGCGCGATTGCGCCGAGGAACAGCGTGGCTACGACGCCCGTGATTTTGTCGCGTATGGTCTGCAGCATGCGATCGGGGTCACTGTGCGATGAAGAAATGGCGGAGCGGACGGGACTCGAACCCGCGACCCCCGGCGTGACAGGCCGGTATTCTAACCAGCTGAACTACCGCTCCGCGCTGAAACTCTGCGACGCCCAGGCCCCCACACTGGCGTGGTGGGTGCTGAGGGGATCGAACCCCCGACATTCGCCTTGTAAGGGCGACGCTCTACCGCTGAGCTAAGCACCCTGTTGTTCGCCTGCAGGCTCGTCCGAGGAGTGCGATCCGCTCCCCCACATCTATCGATCCTGGGGGGCGGGGCGCCGTCGAAGGCGCGCTAATTTACAGCATCCTTCAGGGCCTTGCCAGCTTTGAAACCCGGCGCCTTGCTCGCTGGAATTTGAATGGTTTCGTTGGTGCGCGGGTTGCGGCCGGCACGGGCTGCGCGCGCTTTGACTACGAACGTGCCGAACCCGAGCAGCGCCACCGTGTCGCCCGACTTGAGCGCCGACGTGATCGAATCGAACACCGCATCGACGGCGCGCGTCGCATCCGCCTTCTGCAGGCCCGTGTGCGTGCTCACCGCTTCGATCAGCTCGGCTTTGTTCATGTCGGCTTCCTTCTTGTTGGGGAGAGGTGTGCCGTGCATGGCCCGGCAGCGGGGGCGCGTTATATCAGAAAGAAGCGGACAGCGGTTAGCTGTCCGCTTGCTGTTCAGTGCGCTCTGACTTGTTTGCTCGCCCGCTTCGCGACGCGCCGCGGCCGCGGCTTGTCGTTGGCGCGCGACGCGTCGGATGCCGCCGCGATCGGCGCCGGCATGTGGCGCAGCGCAATCTGCAACACTTCGTCGATCCACTTGACGGGCTTGATTTCCAGGCTGTCCTTGATGTTCTGCGGAATGTCCGCGAGGTCCTTGGTGTTGTCGTCGGGGATCAGCACCATGCGGATACCGCCGCGATGCGCGGCCAGCAGCTTCTCTTTCAAGCCGCCGATCGGCAGCACCTGTCCGCGCAGCGTGATCTCGCCGGTCATCGCCACGTCCGAGCGCACCGGCACTTTCGTCAGTGCCGAGACCAGCGCGGTGCACATGCCGATGCCGGCACTGGGGCCGTCCTTCGGCGTCGCACCTTCCGGCACGTGAATGTGCACGTCGGCCTTCTGATAGAAGTCCGGCTCGAGACCGAGCAGCGTCGCGCGGCTGCGCACGACGGTCATTGCCGCCTGAATCGACTCCTGCATCACCTCGCCGAGCTGACCGGTGTGCGTGAGCTTGCCCTTGCCGGCCACGACCGCGGCCTCGATCGTCAGCAGCTCGCCGCCGACTTCGGTCCACGCGAGGCCCGTCACCTGGCCGATGTGGTCCTGCTCCTCCGCGCGGCCGTAGCGGAAACGGCGCACGCCGAGATACTTGCTCAAGTTGCGCGGCGTGACGTTGATCGCCTTGGTGTCCGGCTTCGCCAGCAGCTGCTTCACCGACTTGCGGCAGATCTTGGAGATCTCACGCTCCAGATTGCGCACGCCGGCCTCGCGCGTGTAGTAGCGGATGATGTCGAGCAGCGTGTTCTCCGACACCTTCAGCTCGTCGTCCTTCAGGCCGTTCTGCTTCATCTGCTTCGGCACGAGGTAGCGCTGCGCGATCGCGCTCTTCTCGTCTTCGGTGTAGCCGGGCAGGCGGATCACTTCCATGCGGTCCAGGAGCGGTGCCGGAATGTTCAGGCTGTTCGCGGTGCACACGAACATCACTTCCGACAGGTCGAAGTCCACTTCCAGGTAGTGATCGTTGAAGGTCGAGTTCTGCTCCGGGTCGAGCACTTCGAGCAGCGCCGAGGACGGATCGCCGCGGAAGTCCATCGCCATCTTGTCGACTTCGTCGAGCAGGAACAGCGGATTGTGGAAGCCGGTCTTGACCATGTTCTGGATGATCTTGCCGGGCATCGAGCCGATGTA
>Ga0075431_100002498_pt1 | contig 17734 bp, 19 predicted proteins | sample RhiMetdeltSRZDD5_FD_75297 | JGI IMG/M metagenome (GOLD analysis project Ga0075431, IMG submission 75297) | Populus rhizosphere microbial communities from Tennessee, USA - Rhizosphere MetaG P. deltoides SRZDD5 | ecosystem: Host-associated > Plants > Roots > Rhizosphere > Soil | place: USA... | reverse complement strand
CCGGGCAGATGCGAGAACTCGTGGAGGACGTTCTCGATCTTCACCCACGTCGGGGCGGCGCCATGGATGGCCGACAGCAGCACCCGGCGGTAGGCGATAGCCACGGTGAGCGCGAGCCCGGGCTCGAAGGGCTCGATGACCATCTTGCCGTAGACGGATTCGGTGGCGTTCCAGTCGTGACGAGTGGGGAGCTGCAGCTCCTGCATGCGGACCTCCGTGACAGATTAGGGGAGAGAAATCCCAAGGCCCGCCAGTATACCAAACACGCCAGGCCGAGGCCTATCGACCTTCGGCCACGCGCTTTTGCGGGACGGCGGCGGTCGGCGGAGTAGACTCGATGGTGATGAGACTCCGCTGGCTCGTGGTGCTGGCTCTCCTCGGGTCCGCGACGCTGGCGTGGCTCGCGCTCACGCCGTCGGCGGCGCTCCGGGAAGGCCCCTTGATCGTCTTCGTGCCGCCGCACGAAGGCATTCTCGGCATCGCCGCTCGTCTCGGGGAGGCCGACGTCGTCCGCAGCCGGCTCGCCTTCCTGGCCACGGCCGTCGTGCGCGGTGTGCCGCGCAGCCTGAAGGCTGGCGAATACGAGGTCCCGCGCAATGCCACCACCTGGACGGTTGTCAGCCTGCTCGAGGGTGGACACGTGCGGCAGCGCGCCGTCCTGCATCCCGAGGGCGCCACCATCTCGGAGCTCGGCCGGGTCTTCGAGGCCGAGGCGCTCGCCCCCGCCGACGCCATCGCGCGGGTCGCCGGGGACAAGAAATTTCTCGCTGCCCAGGGCGTCGAGGCGCCGAGCGCCGAGGGCTATCTCTTCCCCGACACCTATCAATTCGTGCGCGGGATGAGTCCCGAGGAGATGCTAGGGCGGATGATCCAGCGCATGCGCGCCAAGCTCACCCCCGCGATCCGCGAGCGCGCCCAGGCGCGCGGGCTGTCGGTGCACGAGCTGCTCACGCTCGCTTCGATCATCGAGCGCGAGGCGGTCGTGAAGGACGAGCAGCGCCTGATCTCGGCCGTGTTCTGGAACCGTTTGCGCATCGGCATGCCACTGCAGGCCGACCCCACCGTGCAATACGCGGTCGCCAAGGAGCGGCGGGCGCTGAGCCGCGCCGATCTGCTCGTCGATCATCCGTACAACACCTACGTTCGCGCGGGATTGCCGCCTGGCCCCATCGCGAGCCCCGGCCTCGGCGCGATCGAGGCCGCCCTCGACCCGGCGCCGGTGCAGTACCTGTTCTTCGTGGCGCAGGACGACAAGCGCCACCACTTCTCCATGAGCGTTGACGAGCACAACCGCGCGGTGGCGAGGTATCGCCGCATGAGAAGCTCGGAGGGGGCCTTGGTGAGAGCCCTAGAGCGGGGCGCGGTGGCCCCCTCCGATGCCTCCCCCAGGATGAGAACCAGGATTGCGCGGGCGAAACCCGCGCTCGAACGGAGGTAACTCCGCGCCGCGGTGTCCGCCTAGCGCGCTCCAAGTAGGCGTGTTATATAACCGGGGCTATGTCGCGCTCGCCCGCGCTGTCCCCTGCCCGCAGCCCCGGGCTCGCTTCACCCGAATTTCCGCTGCTGTACCGAACGCTGCGGGGGCCGGTGCGCGCGGCGCTGGAGCGGTGGTTCGATCTGCGCGTGGCCGGCCTCGAGCATCTACCGGCGGCGGGGCCGTACATCGTGGCCGCCAACCATCACAACTACCTGGACGCGGTCGTGCTCGGGGTGAGTGTTCCTTCCCCGATCGCCTTCATCGTGATGCCGCGTGTGTGGCGGGCCACGCCGCTGCACCCGATCTTCCATCGCCACATCCGCTCGATCCCGATCAACCTCGAGCGGCCGGATTTCGGCGCGCTGCGGGGAGCGCTCGCGCATCTGGAGCGGGGCGGCGTGGTCGGCATCTTTCCGGAGGGGCCTTTCAGCGTGCGGGGGCGGCTCGAGCGCGGCCTGCCCGGCGTCGCGCTGCTCGCCCTCAAATCGGGGGTCCCCGTGGTGCCGGCCGCCCTTCACGGCACGTACGAGGCGCTCCACCGGCGGCCACTGCACCTGCCACGGCCGACGCCGCTCGCCGTGCGGTTCGGGCCGCCTCGGCATTTCTCGCGCGACGGCGCCCGGGGACGTGACGCGCGGCATGGCGTGACCGAGCGCATCATGAACGACATCGCCACGCTATTGCCGTGAAGCCGTGGGGCGGACGCTTCGCCCAGAGCGCCGACCCGACCGCCGAGCGCTTCACCGCCTCCCTCGCGTTCGACCAGCGGCTCTGGCCGCAAGACGTGACGGGCAGCATCGCCTGGGCCCGCGCGCTCGCGCGGGCCCGGCTGCTGAGCGACGCCGAGCGCGACGCCATCGTGAAGGGACTCGAGGCCGTGCGCGGCGAGCTGGAGTCGGGGACGTTTCCGTTCCGCCCGGAGCTCGAGGACATCCACATGAACATCGAGCGCCGGCTGCAAGACCTGATCGGCGAGGTGGGGGGCAAGCTCCACACGGGACGCTCACGCAATGACCAGATCGCCCTCGACGAGCGGCTGTACCTGAAGGAAATTGTCGCGCGCACGCGTGAGGGACTACGGCGCGTCCAGCAGGCGCTCGTGGATCGCGCGGCCGACACGGTGGATGCGCCGATGCCGGGATACACGCATCTGCAGCGCGCCCAGCCGGTGGTGCTGGCCCATCACCTGCTCGCCTACGTCTTCATGCTCGATCGCGACCGGCAGCGTCTCGCCGCCTGTGGCGCGCGCGCTGACTGCCTGCCGCTCGGCGCCGGCGCCCTCGCCGGCACCGCCTATCCCATCGACCGTGAGGCCCTCGCGCGAGATCTCGGGTTCGCCGCGGTCACGGCGAACAGCCTCGACGCGGTGAGCGACCGCGACTACGTGCTGGAGTTCCTGGGCGCCGCCGCCATTGTCGGCATGCACCTGTCGCGGCTGGCCGCCGATCTGACGCTGTGGGCGACGGCGGAGTTCGGCTTCGTCGAGTTCGCGGATGCCTTCGCCACCGGGTCCTCGATCATGCCGCAGAAGAAGAATCCCGACGTGGCCGAGCTGATCCGCGGCAAGAGCGGCCGCCTCTATGGAAATCTCGTCGCCGTGCTGACGACCATGAAGGGGCTGCCGCTCACCTACAACTCCGACATGCAGGAGGACAAGGAGCCGCTGTTCGACTCCGTTGACACCCTCGAGGCCATTCTCGGCGTGCTGCCGCCCCTGCTCACCTCGCTCACGTTCCGCACCGAGCGGATGCGCGCCGCCGCCGGCGAGCACTACGCCACCGCCACTGACCTCGCAGACTACCTCGTGCGCAAGGGCTTGCCGTTCCGGCAGGCGCACGAGGTCGTCGGACGCGTCGTCCGGCACGCGCTGGAGGCCGGCCGGCCGCTCGATGCGTTGCCGCTCGAGACGCTCCGGCAGTTCTCCCCGCTGATCGAAGCGGACGTGGGCCGCGCCCTCACCGTCGATGCCTCGCTCCGTGCGCGGGCGGTCACCGGCGGGACGGCGCCGGAGGCGGTGCAGCGCGCGCTCGCCCAGGCGCGCGCGATCATCGCCTCGTGACATCGCGCCGGGCCCGGCGCGCCGCCATCGTCGCCGTCGCCGTGCTCGCGCTCGCCGGCTGCGGCAAGCGCGGGAATCCGGTGGCGCCACAGCTTCGCGTGCCGCGGGCAGTCACGGATCTCAGCGCCACACCCCGCCACGACGGCATCGAGCTCGCGTGGACGCTGCCGCATCGCCGCGTCGACAACCGCCCCCTGTTCGACCCCGGCGTGGCACGGATCTATCGCACCGAGGACAGCGGAGCCGGGGAGCCCCGCACCGCGATGCTCGTGAACGATCACATCGCCGGCTACACGGAGATCGTGAGCGTTCCGTTGACCGATGCCGCCACCGCCAGATCGACCGATGCCCGGCTGACCTATACCGACCGGCGCGACCTCACGTTCGGCCGCCGGTACACCTACGTGGTGACGACGAGCGATACGCGCGGTCGGGTGAGCGCCCCATCGCCGCGCGTATGGGTGACCTTCATCGCCGCCCCGGAGCCGCCGCGCGACGTGCGCGCCGAGGCCGGCGACGCTCAGGTGCGCCTGGCCTGGCAGCCGCCGGCCGGCCTCGTGGACGGCACACCGGTCGCCGGCGCGCTCGCGTACGAGGTCTTCCGGTCCGCGGACGCCACGGCGGCGCCGACCGCCGTGGGCCGGACCGCGTCCGGCGACACGGCGTTCGTGGACCGCGGCATGGCGAACGACGTCACGTATCACTACACCGTCCGTGCGATTCGCGCGGAGGGCACAGCCACCGGCACGAGCGCCGCCTCGGCGGCCGTCACCGCGACGCCCACGAAGAGCACGCCGCCGGCGCCCGCCGCCGATCTCACCGCGATCCCGACCCGTAGCGAAGTTCGGCTGTCGTGGAAGGCGAGCGCCGCGCCCGATGTGGCGGCCTACCTGATCTACCGCGCGACCCCGGGCGGACCGTTCACCCGGATCGGATCGGTGCGGCCGCCCGCGACGACGTTCGTCGATCGTGACGTGCCGCCCGGACGCTATCGTTACGCGGTGACCGCGCAGGACACGAGCACGCGCGCCAACGAGAGCGCCCGGTCCAACGAGGTGACGGTGACCGTGCCTTGACTTCACGGCGGAAAAGGGCAACGATCTCTTGCACATGAGCCCGACGCCGCACTTCTCGTATCGCCACACCAACGACAACACGCGCCCGCGGCCCGTCGAGGTGCTCATCGACGGTGGCCGCTACACGATCGTGCGCCGCCGGGAGACGTTGGAGGACCTGGTGGCAGGGGAGACGGCCGTATGAACCCGATCTTCACCGGTTCGTTCGTCGCGCTGGTCACGCCGTTCCGGAACGGTCAGGTGGACGAGGCCAAGCTGCGCGAGCTGGTCGAGATGCACGCGACCCGCGGCACCGACGGGCTGGTGCCTTGCGGCACCACCGGCGAGGCGCCCACGCTGTCGCACGAGGAGCACCGCCGCGTCATCGAGGTGGTCGTGGACGCCAATCGCAAGCGGATGAAGATCCTGCCCGGCACCGGCGTGTACTCCACGCGCGACGCGATCGAGCTCACCAGGTACGCCGAGAAGGCCGGCGCCGACGGCGCGCTGGTGGTGAGCCCGTACTACAACAAGCCGACGCAGGAAGGGCTGTACCGGCATTTCCGCGCGATCGCGGAGTCGGTGGCGATCCCGATCGTCGTCTACAACATCCAGAGCCGCACGGCGGTGAATGTCGAGACGGCGACAATGTCGCGGCTGGTGAAGGACGTGAAGAACATCCGCGGCGTGAAAGAGGCGTCCGGCTCTCTCGATCAGATGTCGCAAGTCATCTCGGCGTGCGGTCCCGCGTTCTCCGTCCTCTCCGGCGACGACAACATCACGCTGCCGCTCATGGCCGTGGGCGGACACGGCGTGATCTCCGTCATCGCGAACATCGTTCCCCGCGAGACCGCGGACATGGTGCACGCGGCGCTCGACGGCGATTTCAAGCGGGGGCGCGAGCTGCATCATCGGCTCTTCCCGCTCGCGCGCGCCGCGTTCCTCGAGACAAACCCGATCCCGATCAAGGAAGCGATGGCAATGGCCGGCATGCTCGAACCCGAGTTCCGGCTGCCGATGTGCCGGATGACTGACGCGAACCGCGAGACGCTCCGCGGAATCCTGCGGCAGTATGGTCTCGTGAAGTAACGGCGCGGAAAGCCGGCGATGACCGTTGATTCGCCGACCGTCGGGCGCGGAATCCGGCGATGACCGTTGATTCGCCGACCGTCGGGCGCGGAATCCGGCGATGACCGTTGATTCGCCGACCGTCGGGCGCGGAGGCGCCCCGACGGCAAATATAATAGTCGGCGGCGCCGCGGGCCGGATGGGGATGCGCATCGTCGCGCTGCTCGGCGAGGCGCCCGCGCTCCGGCTGGCGGCGGCGCTGGAGGCAGCCACGCATGCGAGCCTCGGCCGCGATGCCGGCGAGGTGGCCGGCGCCGGCCGGCTCGGGGTCCCGATCACGGGCGACCCCAAGACCGCGATCACCCGCGACCGGATGCTCGTGGAGTTCTCGGTGCCGGAAGCCTCGCTCGAGCATCTGCGCCTCGTCGCCGCCGCCGGCGCCCGCGCGGTGATCGGGACCACGGGATTCTCGGCCGCCCAGCGCGAGGAGATCGCCGTGCTCGCGCGGCGCGCGGCGATCCTGGTCGCGCCTAACATGTCGGTGGCGGTGACGCTCGCCTTCAAGGTGCTGGCGTTGATGGCGAAGGCCCTCGGCGACAGCTACGACGTGGAGATCACGGAGACGCATCATCGGTTCAAGAAGGACGCGCCGAGCGGCACCGCCGTGCGCATGGCCGAGGTGATCGCGGAAGCGCTCGGCCGGGATCTCTCCCAGGTCGGCGTGTACGGGCGGCACGGGCTACCGGGCGAGCGGACGAACAAGGAGATCGGCGTCATGTCGCTGCGCTCGGGCGACGTGGTCGGCGAGCACACCGTCTCCTTCGGCACGCTCGGGGAGCGCCTCGAGCTCACGCACCGCGCCCACAGCCGTGACACCTTTGCGCGCGGCGCGCTGCGCGCGGCGCGCTGGATGGTCGGCCGCCCGCCCGGGCTCTACTCGATGCACGACGTGCTCGGAATTGCCTGATGCAGATCGTGCGCTTCCGCGCCGACGGCAAGACGCGGTACGGCGCGCTGGACGGCTCGGCCGTCATCGAGTATTCCGGCACGCCGTGGTCGGTCTTCCGGCGCGGCCGCCGGCGGTATGCGCTCAAGCAGGTCGTGCTCCTCGCTCCCACCTCCCCGTCGAAGATCGTCGCAGTCGGACTGAACTATCGCGATCACGCGCTCGAGATGAACATGCCCATCCCGGAGGAGCCGCGGATCTTTCTGAAGCCGATCAGTGCCGTCATCGGCCCGGACGACCCGATCGTCCTGCCGCCGCAGAGCACGCGAGTCGAGCACGAGGCGGAGCTGGCGGTGGTGCTCAAGAAACACTGCCGCAACGTGCCCGCCGAGCGCGTGCGCGACTACATCCTCGGCTACACGTGCCTCAACGACGTAACCGCACGCGACATCCAGGCGCGCGACCGCGGGCCCACGCGCGCCAAGGCCTTCGATACGTTCTGTCCGCTGGGCCCCTGCATCGCCACCGACATCGAGCCGAACGCGGTGACCGTGGAGGCCTTCGTCAACGGTGCCGTGCGGCAGTCGGGCTCGACGAAGGATCTCATCTTCGCCGTCGAGGATCTCGTCGCGCGCGTGGCCGAGATCATGACGCTGCTGCCGGGCGACGTCATCGCCACCGGGACGCCGGCCGGGGTGGGACCGCTGAGCCCCGGGGATCGCGTCGAGATCCGGATCGACGGCGTCGGGGCGCTGAAGAACCCCGTCGTGAAGCTGTGACGGGCGACCGCCTGCACCTCGAGGACGTGCGCTTCTATGGGCATCACGGCGTCTCCAAGGCCGAGCAGACGGTCGGAGTGTGGTTCTCGGTGGACGCGGAGCTCGCCGTGGACCTCACACCCGCGGCGACGTCCGACGACCTCGGCAGCGCCATCGACTACGGGCGGGTGGCGCGCCGCATCGTCGAGATCGGCACGCAGGGCCGCGTGAATCTCATCGAGCGGCTGGCTGGACAGATCGCACAGGCGCTGCTTCGCGAGTTTCCCGCGCAGCAGGTGCGCGTGCGCGTCCGCAAGCTGACCCCGCCGCTCGAGGGACTCGTCGGAACGCCGTCGGTGGAGCTGACGCGGAGTCGCGGCCGGTGACGCGGGTGTACCTGAGCCTCGGCTCCAATCTCGGCGACCGCCTGGCGCTGCTCCGGGCCGCGGTGCAGCGCCTGCGCGACTCGGCCGATCTCGAGCTCGTCACCGCCTCCCCGCTTTACGAATCCGAACCCTGGGAGGAAGAGCCGGGGCGCGCCGGCAGCGAGCAGCGCTGGTACCTCAACTGCGTGGTGGCGGTCGACACGCCGCTCGCGCCGCGCGCGCTGCTCGAGCGGCTGCGCGGCATCGAGGACGCCCTCGGCCGTGTCCGTCCTCCCGGGACGCCGGAGGCGAGGCGCTTCGCGCCCCGGAGCGTGGACATCGACATCCTGTTTTATGGCGACGAAGTGATCAGCGGTCCGGACGACCTCCACGTGCCGCACCTGCTGCTGGCCGAGCGGGCGTTCGTGCTGCGCCCGCTCTCCGACGTCGCGCCCGATCTCGAGCACCCGACCCTGTATGCCACCGTCCGCCAGTTGCTCGACGAGCTAGCCGACGACCATCGGATCAAGCCGGGCGCGTACCCGGCACGCTGGTTCGAGGACTAGGCGAGCCGGGCGATGGCCGACCCCGACTTCCAGCGCGACGCGCTCCAGCACCTCAATGCGCTCTATAACTTCGCGATGTATTTGACCAGAAATCCGCCCGAGGCCGACGATCTCGTGCAGGAAACTTACCTCCGCGCCTTCCGGTTCTCCCATCGGTTCCAGCCGGGAACCCACCTGCGCGCGTGGCTGTTTCAGATTCTGAGGAACACGTTCCTCACCTTCTATCGGCTGCGTGAGCGCGAGGCGGCGATCGCCGAAGACGGCGTCCCCGACTGGGACACGCCGATGTTTCACGACACGCCGCTGGACGAAGGTGGCGCCATGGAGGCGCACACCGACCTCGAGCGCGCAATGCGGCGCTTACCCGAGGAGTTCCGGACCGTGCTGCTGCTCGCCGAGGTCGAAGGGATGCCGCTCGAGGAGGTGGCCCGGGTGATGGCCTGCCCGGTGGGCACGGTGAAGTCGCGCATCTTCCGCGCCAAGGAGCGCCTGCGCGGTTTGCTGAAGGACTACGAGAAGCAAAAATGAACGACCGGACTCCGGATTCGGACGAGCAGCTCGGGCGTCGGCTGGCGGCGGAGCTGCCTCGCTACACGGCGCCGGCCTCGCTCCGGATCGCAGTGGTGCAGGCCACCGAGCCGGCAACATCGCGACGGCCGGCCTGGCTCTCACCGTTGCTGGCCGCCGCCGCCACGGCCATGGTGCTGGCGATGTTCATGCTGCCGGTGCTGCCGCGTCTCCAGCCGTCCGATCCGGTCGACCAGATGGTCCGGGCCGTCGTGAGCGAGCATTCGCGCGCGCTCATGTGGGGCAGCCGCCAGTCGCAGGTCATCCCGACCGCGCTGCCCTGGCTGCAAGAGCAGTCGGGCATCGGGCTCTCGAGCGCGTTCGTCGGGGACGACCGGCTGAACTTCGTCAGCGCCGAGCCGGTGTACCTGCTGCGCCAGCGCGGTCTCGCCGTCCACTACCGCGACGTCGACGGTCACCTTGTGAGCTACATCGTGCTGCCGGCCGAGGACTTGAAGGTGCCGGATCGCGCGCGCGTGCAGATCGATCGGTTCCGGCCGGCGCTGGTGAAGGACAGCGGGTTCGTCGCCTGGGTGTGGCGGCAGCACAACGTCGCCTGCTTCATGGTATCGGACATGGTGTCGGCGGACGATCTGGAGCGGTTCAAGGACTACTTCGTTCGCGTTCGCACGGCGACCGAACCGGTGCTCGCGTACTGAGTGGAGCGGCGGCGGCGCGGCCGCCCCCGCTCCTCCACGTGTCGGACCCCCGATCACGAATCCATCGAGCGGCGCGTTGCTCTTCCTTTCCGGCCGCCTCTTCTTGGCACACTCGTTGCCGCTCGGCCACTTCTTGCGCCCTTCGCCGGCAGTGGCGGCTTCGTCGGCGCGGCGTCGTTCCCGGCCGAATTGCCTTGCTTGGCGGCGAGGATCAGGTCGCAGAGCTCGCGGATGGCGCCGTGGCCGGGGGCGGTGCGGGTGATGTAGGCGGCGGCGCGCTTGACGGCGGGGACGGCGTCGGAGACGGCGACGGGGAAGCCGACGAGCTGCATGGCGGGGAGGTCGCCCACGTCGTCGCCGACGTAGGCGGCATCGGAGGCGGGCAGGCCGCGCCGGGCGAGCACCGCCTCGAGGACGGCGCGCTTGTCGGTGGCGCCCTGGTGGACTTCGATGATGCCGAGCTCGTCGGCGCGCCGCTCGACGATCTCCGAGCGGCGGCGCGTGATCACGGCGGTGAGCACGCCGGCTTGACGGAGGAGCACGAGCCCCTGTCCGTCGCGCACGTCGAAGCGCTTCAGCTCGTCGCCGCGCTCGCTGTAATAGATGCCGCCGTCCGTCAGCACGCCGTCGACGTCCATGACGAGCAATCGAACGCGTGCCAGCCGGGCGGCCGAGGGATTCAGGGCGTGTCCCCGGCGCGCTCGATGGCGAGCGGCAAGGCCATCAGGCTCAGGGCCACGAGCAGCACCTCCGTGTCGCCGAAGTTGTACTCGAAGAGGCCGCCGACGAGGAATGCCACGATGGCGGCCGCGCAGCCGGCCACGAGCGCGCGGTCCTGGCCGGCGTCGACCGGCAGCCGCTTCCAGATCCGGACGAGCCGTGTGAAGAACGCCGCGAAGATCCACAGCCACAGGGCCAGGCCCACGAGTCCCCGCTCCACGGCGATCTGGAGCGGCGTGTTGTGGAGATGGCTCGTGTGCCGCCGTACGGCGTAGGACGGCGCGTACTCCGGATACAGGCGCTTCACCTGCCCTGGCCCGATACCCACCACGGGATGCTCACGCAGGAGGGCGGCGCCGGCCGACAGCATGGCGACGCGCTCGCGCGCCGTTGGATCCGTCGCGTCCACGAAGCTCAGCGCCCGCGCGAGCACGCCAGGAATGGCCAGCGTCGCGGCCGCGACCAGGAGCACGCCGACGAACGTCGCCGTCTGTCGGCGCAGTGTGCAGGCGAGAACCGCCACCGCCACCCCGAATCCGACCCAGGCGCCGCGCACGAGCGTGAGCGCGAAGCCGAGCGCGCCCACCAGCCAGGCGGCGGCGGCCGCGATGCGGTGCCGGAAGTACGCGAGACGCGGCAGCGTGAGCACCAGTACCATCGCCAGCACCCCGCCCAGCGTCATGTAGATGCTGTAGAAGCCGTGCGCGCGGTGGCACTTGCCGAAGAACGAGCCGAGCACCCGCGGCAGCCCCGCGGCCTTGGCCGTCAAGCGGTCGCCGCCACACGTCGCAACCTGCACGATCGAGAGCGCCGCCACCACGGCCAGCGCGATGAACAGCGCCGCCGCGAACCACCGCACGCGCCGCGTGCCGTCGAGGGCGTGGAGCATGATCCAGACGGTGGCCAGCCAGATCAGCGAATCCGAGGCGCGCAGGCTATCGCCAGGCGCGGCCGAGAGCAGCGCCGACAGCAATGTCCATCCGATAAAGGCCATGATCGGAACAGCCAGCGGCACCACGAGCTGCAGCCGTCCGCGATATTGCTCGCGCAGGAGCCACAGAGCCAGCACGACCAGCATCGTCTGCGACAGCGTGATCGAGGCGGCCAGGCCGGCGACGAGCAGGACGAGCAGGACGCGCCGCGGCTCGGCGACCAGGCGCGCCACGAACGGCGCGGCGGCGCCGGCCCCCGGCGTCAGTACGCGTTCCGGTTCGTGAACCCGCGCCACAGCGTCCGGAGCAGGATGGATAGATCGAAGGCGAGCGACCACCGCTCGATGTAGTAGAGGTCGTACTCGATGCGCTTCTCGAGCGAGGTGTTGCCCCGCCAGCCGTTGATCTGCGCCCAGCCCGTCATTCCGGCCTTCACCTTGTGGCGCAGCATGTAGCCGGGGATGCGCGTGCGAAACTCCTGCACGAACAGCGGCCGCTCCGGCCGCGGGCCCACCAGGCTCATCTCGCCGCGCAGCACGTTGACGAGCTGCGGCAGCTCGTCGAGGCTCGTGCGGCGCAGGAACGCGCCAAGACGGGTGCGGCGCGGATCGTCGGCACTCGCCCACACCGGGCCGGTCTCCGCCTCGGCGTCCGGACGCATCGTCCGGAACTTCAGCATCGCGAAGCGCCGGCCATCGAGACCCATGCGCTCCTGCCGCAGGAGAATCGGCCCCGACGACGTCAGCTTGACGGCGAGCGCCACCACACCCATGACCGGGAGCGCCGCAGCGAGCACGGCGGCGCCGAGGACGACATCGAAGGCGCGCTTGGCGACGCGATTCCAGCCGTAGAGGGGTGAGTCTCGGAGGTGAATGAGCGGGACCCCATCGAACTCCTCGATGCCACCGCGCAGGGTGGCGAGCCCGTAGAGGTCGGGTACGAGATGGATGGCGACCGGATCGTCGCCGATGTCACGCAGGATGTCGGCGAGTCGCCCGGAGTCGGCGTGCGGCAGCGCGATGATCACGAGGTCGGGGGCGTGCTCGTCGAGCACGCTGCGCAGCTGGTGCAGCGGCGCCAGCCAGCGTCCGCTCTCGCGGCCTCCCGCGTCCGGCTTGTCGGTCACGAAGCCAAGCACGCGCACACCCAGATCCGGCCGGCGCCGGACCATGGCCAGCACCTCGTCCATCGACTCGCCACCGCCGACGAGCACAGCACGGCGCACGTTGTAGCCGCGCCGTCGTGCCAGCCGCAGCCCCTCTCGGAACACGCCGCGCATCAGACTGGCGCCCGCGATGGAGAGCAGCCAGAAGTAGGTGATCACCACCCGCGAATACTCATGACCACGGAAGGCGAAGGTCATGATGGCGATGAGCACGAGGACGCCGAGCGTGGAGGCCTTTGCGATGTCGAGCCACTCGGCCAGGTACGAGCCGAGGCGGCGGGGGCGGTAGAGATCGAAGGCGTGGAACGACACCGCCCATACGCCGAGGATCGGCACGAGCTGCAACAGGTAGTCGCGCAGCGGCGGCGGCGAGGGAGCGACGAGGGGCGGTCCGATCACGTAGAAGCGCAGCCCGTAGGCGGCCAGCCAGGACACGGCGACCACGGCGAGATCCGCCGCCAGCATGAGGTGCTCGAAGAGCCGGGAGTGCGCCCTCAGCACGCGCCGAGCTCCGCCAGACACTCGGCGACGCGGCGCTTGAACAGCGGCCGGTCGAAGCGCTCGGCGTGGGCGCGCAGGGCCTTGCCGTCGAAGCGCTCGGCGTCGCGCTCGAACGCGCGCATCGCGTCGGCGAGCGCCTCGGCGCTCTGCGGCTCGAAGAGCACCCCGCTCGGCGCTGTGTCGTTCGTGCCCGCCGGGATCACGGTCTCGCGCGCCCCACCCGCCGCGAGCGCGATGACCGGCCGACCGGCGGCCATGGCCTCGAGCGGCGTGATCCCGAAGTCCTCGACGCCGGGGAACAACAGCGCCTGGCAGCGCGCGTAGAGGCCGGCGACCTCCTCGTCGCCGCGCCAGCCCAGAAATTCCACGCGGGGGCCGGCCATCGCACGGAGGCGACGCTCCTCCGGTCCGGTGCCCACGACGAGCAGTCGCCGTTCGAGCCGCGTGGCCGCCTGCACCGCGAGATCGACGCGCTTGTACGGCACGAGCGCCGACACGACGAGGTAGTAATCGTCCGCGGCGGGGGCGAGATCGAAGCGAGACACATCCACCGGCGGATAGATGACGTCGGCCGTGCGCCCGTAGCACCGCTGGATGCGCTCCGCGACGAACCGGGAGATCGCGATGAAGCGATCCACCCGCCGGCTCGTGCGGCGGTCCCAGCGACGCAGCGCCGCCGCCACCGGCGGCAGTGCGACCCGCGTCAGCAGCCCCGCGCCGACGTAGTCGTCGTAGAGGTCCCACACGTAGCGCATCGGCGTGAAGCAGTAGCAGAGATGCCGCGCGCCGGGCCGCGCGCGGGCCGCCTTCGCCGCGCAATGGCTCAGCGAGATCACCACGTCGTACGCGGAGAAGTCGAAGCGGGCCATGGCCGCCGGGAACAGCGGCAGGTACTGACGATACCGCGTGCGCGCCGAGGGCAGCCGCTGGATGAACGAGGTCACGATGCGGCGCCGCTCGATGGTGGGTGACACGCTGCCTGGGACGTGGAGCAGCGTGAAGAGATCCGCCGCCGGCAGCAGCTCGCAGAAGACCTCGAGACAGCGCTCGCCGCCGCGCATCCCGGTGAGCCAGTCGTGCACGAGGGCGACTCTCACGCGGCCACCTCGCGCACGATGCCGAGCAGCTCGCCGGCGCAGCGCGCCCACGAGAAGCGCGCGGCGCGCTCGAGGCCGCGGGCGCCGAGCTCCTTCCGCAGCCGGTCATCCGAGAGCACGCGGACGACGGCGTCGGCCAGCGCGGTCACGTCGCGTGGATCCACGAGAAGCCCGGCGTCGCCGACCACCTCGGGCAGCGCCGCGACGTTTCCGGCGATGACCGGCGTGCCGCAGGCCATGGCCTCGACGGCCGGCAGCCCGAATCCCTCGGCAAGCGACGGCAGCACGAGGGCGCGCGCGCCACGCAGCAGCGGCGCCAGCTCGGACGGCGAGACAAAGGCGCGCCGCTCGACGCCGGCGCCGACACGGTCGGCGAGCGTCCGGAGCTGCGCAACGGCGCGCGGCCGGCCGCCGCCGACGACGACGAGCCTCACCGGCGTGCTCGTCGCCGCGCGCGCCACGGCCTCCACCAGCCGCGGGAGGTTCTTGTGCGGGAGCAGGTTGCCGACGAAGAGCACGTACGGAAGGCCGCCGTCGTCGGACACCGGTCCGTCCGGCGAGAACTGCTCGGCGTCGAAGCCGTTCAGCACGGTGCGCACACGCGCAGGCGACAGGCCATAGGCCGCGATGACGCGCCGGCGGGTGGCCTCGGAGACCGCCACCACCACGCGCGCCCGGCGTAGCACCGCCGGGACCAGTCGCCGGAAATACAGCTGTTGCCGCGGATAGTAATCGGGAAAATCGAGGGGGATCACGTCGTGGACCACGGTGACCTGGGCGACCGACGAGACGAGCGGCCCCTCGGGCACGGTGTTGACCAGCACGTCGACGCCCTCGCGCGCGAGGCGACGGCCAAGCGCGAGCTGAGTCCACAGGATCCGCCCGAGGTGACCGCGGATTCCGCGCTCGGGAAGGACGAGCGACGGCGCGCGCCGCACCATCGCGCGCAGCGGCGCCACCGCCGACGGCAGCGCCGTGTGAATCACCAGCGGCGCATGGAGCGTATCGAGCGCGCGGACGAGTCCGCGCGCGTGCTGACCGAGCCCGGAGGACCGGTGGCCGATGATCGAAGCGTTCACGGCCACCCGGGGTGCGCCGACCACGCCGCAATTATATGTCACGGCGTCGACCCACGGCGTCGCGGACTTCGGCGTAGATGCCCGCCAGACGCGCAGCCATCGTGTCCACGCGATTGCTGCCGGCATGGGCCAGCGCGCTCTTCGCGAGCGTCTGGAGAAGGCCGCGGTTGCTCGCCAGCTCGCGCAGGCGCGCGCCGAGCTCCCCGGCATCGCCGGGTCGTACGAGAAAGCCGGTGCGCCCGTGGTCGATGACCTCCGGGATGCCGCCGATCCGCGAGCCGATCGCCGGCAGGCCGCGCGCATAGGCCTCCAGGATCACGATCCCGGTGACCTCCCACCAGGTGGATGGACACACGAGCACGTGGCTCTCCCCGAACAGCGCCTCCTTGGCGTCGCCGGCCACGAAACCGTGCACGCGGATCCGAGCGTCGCGGGCCGCCGCCACGCGGCACTCGTCGAGCAACTCACCCGTCCCCGCGATGTCGAGGCGGACGTCGAGATCCGGCGCCGCGGCGAGCGCCGCGAGGGCGACGCGGATGCCCTTGTGCGCGCGCAGCTGGCCAATCAGCAGGACGCCGAGCGGGCCGGCACGACGCGGCGCCGGCGCCCCCGGCGGCGTGTCGACCGCGTATGGCACGACGTGCGTCTTCGCGCGGGCGAAGAATCCGAGCTCGAGATGCCGGTCCAGCACGAAGCGGCTCGGCGCGGCGACGGCGGCCACGCCGCTGCTCAGACGCCGCAGCCACGCGCCGCGAAGCGCACACGTCGTGCAGCGCGACTCGCAGATCCGACCGCCACGGGTCAGCCGCATGGCGCGCACGCAGGTGAGCGCGTAGTCGTGCGGCGTGTGGACCACGGGCAGCCCCTCCGCGCGCGCGGCCGCCCAGACCGCGGGCGAGAGTCCGCCGAGGTTGTTCGTGTGAACCACATCGGGCGCTTCGTCGCGCAGGATGCCTCGCAGGCGGCGGTGCACGAGCGGGTTCCAGAGGTCGATCGCGTGCCAGAGCGGCTTCAGCGCGCGCGGTGCGCGCGGCGCCGCGCCCGGCCAGTAGACGTTGCCGGTGCGGATGCGGTACACGCGGATGCCGCGCACGACCTCGTGGCCCGTCTCGGCGCGGGCCGCTGTCGTCACCACGGAGACGACGTGCCCTGCCGCATGCAGCCCGTCGGCGGCGTGGCCCACCATCACCTCGGCCCCGCCGATGATCCGCGGGGGGAACAGGCTCGAGACGAGACAGACCTTCACGGCCGCTGCTGACGCTCCCAGCGCTTGGCCCGCGCGAGAAACGGATGGAGCGCCATGAGCGACGCATAGATGAGCCCCGGCACGCCGTCGCGGAATCCCTGATGCACCACGTAATTTCGCACGAAATTTCCGAGCGGGTACACGACCAGCTCCCACGCGCGGGCGCCCCGGCCCTCGTCGGCCAGCCGGGCGGCGGCGAGCGAGCTCTGATAATCGACCTTCCGGAGAAACGCGGAGATGTCGGCGTGCGAGTAGTGCTGCAGCGGTGTCCGTAGGACTCGGGTCGCGCCGCGCACGTCCCACGTCTCGTGAACGCGGCCCAGGAAGCGGCCGGCCTTGCGGCGCGCCAGTCGCAAGATCGGCGCGCGCATGCTCTCGCCGTAGCGAAACGCGTAGCCGAAGTTGATGTCCTGCCGTCGGACGAAGTAGCCGTCCACGTCGTGCGCGAGGATGGCGCCACGGATCTCGTCACGCAGGGCTTCGCTCACCCGCTCGTCGGCGTCCACGAAGAGCACCCAGTCGCCGCTCGCCGTGTCGAGCGCGAAGTTGCGCTGCGCCGCGAAGTCGTCGTTCTTCGCGCGCACCAGCACGCGCGGGGTGAAGCGCTCGGCGACCTTGACCGTCTCGTCCGTCGACTCGTCGTCGACCACCACGAGCTCGTCCGCCCACCTGAGCGTGGCGAGGCAGTCGGCCAGCTCGTCGGCCTCGTTGCGCGCGATGACACACGCGGATACCGTCGGCGTCACCGGCGCAGCCCGTCGTAGATGGCGGACATCGCCTCGACGTGCCGCGCCCACGTCATGCGCTCCGCCAGTGTCCGCGCCGCCTCGGACATCGCACGCCGATCGGCGTCCAGCATCGCCGTCAGCGCCGTGCGCAGCCCGTCGGCATCTCCGGCGCGCACGACCGTCCCCTCGCGGCTCGACGTCATCAGCTCGGCAACGCCGTTGCTGGATGTCGTCACCACCGGCAATCCGCACGCGAGCGCCTCCAGGGTCGCGTTGGAGAAGGGATCGAACCACGTGGGCAGGACGAAGACGTCGGCCGCCGCATAGTACGGCCGCGGATCGGTCGTGAACGGCCGCAAGATCACCCGTGGCCCGAGCCTCGTGCGGCCGAGCCTGGCGTCGACGCGCGCCGTCTCCTTGCGGTCGCGGTGGCCGACGACGAGCAGCCGCGCGGCCGGGGCGGTGAGGCCGCCGAACGCCGCCAGCAGCTCGTGCAAGCCCTTGCGACGGTCGCCGGCGCCGATGAACAGGAAGACGACGTCCCGGTCGCCGAGGCCCAGCTCGTCCCGTGTCGGCTTCCGGAGCGCGGCCCTCACCGTGGGCGCGAAGTGGCGCGCGTCGACGCCGTTGTAGACCACCTCGACGCGTGGCGCCGTCCGGGGATAGGCCGCGGTCAGCTGTCCGCGGCTCCACTCGGAGTTGACGACGATCCGCCGCGCGGCGCGCAGCTGCAGCGACTCCACGAC
>Ga0075431_100002494_pt1 | contig 17746 bp, 13 predicted proteins | sample RhiMetdeltSRZDD5_FD_75297 | JGI IMG/M metagenome (GOLD analysis project Ga0075431, IMG submission 75297) | Populus rhizosphere microbial communities from Tennessee, USA - Rhizosphere MetaG P. deltoides SRZDD5 | ecosystem: Host-associated > Plants > Roots > Rhizosphere > Soil | place: USA... | reverse complement strand
GTGGCACTCGGAAGCAATGTCGATTTTCCGGTGCTGGCGGTGACACCAATCCCTTGGCACAAAAGCTGTATTAGCTTGAAATGAAAACCTCGTCGCAGTGAACTTGCTTCGGACTGCGCTACTCAGGCGGGGACGGTTTTCAATGCAATCAAGGAGCGTGCGCGTTGACAGGATTAAGACTTTGCCTGGTGCTTTTGGTGCTTTTTGTTTGCAACCTCGGCAGTCAGACCTCATCCGTTATAGCAATCCGGTGCGGCCGGCTTTTTGACGGGAAGACTCAGGCGTTACAGGAAAAGGCATTGCTGCTGGTGCAAGGGGACCGGATTCAAGCACTGGGCCAATTCCTGGAGGTTCCGCCAGGGGCCAAAGTCATCGACTTGGGCCAATCGACTGTGATGCCCGGACTCATTGATTGCCACACCCACATGTTTCTACATGGGATCCCGTACGAGGAAGCTCTGCTCAAGAAGTCGCTTCAGTACCGGGCAATTTGGGCCAGCGTGGCTGCCCGCAGAACTTTATTGGCAGGGTTCACATCTATCCGGGACGTCGAAACCGAAGGAGCAGAATATGGAGACGTGGCGCTTCGCGACGCGATCAATGACGGGATCGTCATTGGTCCACGAATGCAATGTGCCACGCGAGCCTTAAGCATTACAGGTGGGTACTCGCCTTACGGCTACTCTCCGGACGTGGTCATCCCCAAGGGCGTACAGATTGCCGATGGAGTCGAGGGAGTGAGGAAGGCCGTCCGAGAGCAACTCTCGCACGGCGCCGATCTCATCAAGATCTACATTGACCATCGCCGGCGAGGCACACCTAATCCCGATATGCTAATGGCTTGGCCTACCTTTTCCTTGGAGGAAGTGAAGGTCATTGTGGAGGAAGCGGCAAAGGTCAACGCTCACGTGGCTGCTCACGTTTACGCCAGCGCTCCAGCGCAAACTGCCATCAAAGCAGGAGTGAAATCTCTGGAACACGGCATATACCTGGACGAGCCCACATTTAGGATGATGAATGAGAAAGGCGTCTATTGGGTGCCGACGTTGATGGCGTACTTGCAGTTCATGGACGATCCGAAGGTGACCCCGGAACAGCGGCGGTTGATGACGGGAACGACGGAGCGTCACCGGGAAACGTTTCAGCGGGCGCTGAAGCTAGGGGTGAAGATCGCGTTCGGTAGCGACCTCGACGGAAACCACGAGAATGCCGGCCAGGAATTCGTCTGGATGGTACGCTATGGCATGCCCCCGTTGCAGGCCTTGAAGTCGGCCACAAGCGGCGCAGCCGAATTGCTGGGCTGGCAAGACCGTTTGGGCTCTCTCGAGCCAGGAAAACTGGCTGATGTGGTGGCCGTGAATGGGAACCCGGTGGAGGACATTACGGCCATGACGCGAGTGACACTTGTGATGAAAAATGGAGTGCTCTACAAAGAGGGGAACTGATGGAATTCTTTGCAGGAGATTCTAGCTAAACCCAGGACAGGTGAGGATGACCGGGCAGCTTGCTTAAGATGCCGCGAGACGCCTCTGCAGGGCTTCCGCACCTCACTTTCCGTAGCAGACGCATTCCCTGTCGTATGGAGAAGGTGCCAAAATGGGGCAGCGTCTTCCAGCTGACTGTATGACTCTCGCCAGAGACTATGGACGACTTGGTGAAATAGCGATTTGAGGCAGGAATTCACTTCATGGAAAGCTTCCCGAAAATGGGCTAAGCTCAAGCCAGCGCGCAGACACGCGAAACTCCAGATTGTGGGCTCCTGCGTCAGCCAGGCGATCGAGTCGACGCCTCCACCGAGTTACGATAGTCGTGCCTGAGGTAGAGGACGAGAGAAAAATCATTGAAGAGGGAAACAGCCGGAATGAGGGCTTGCGCCGATCAGTGCCTGTTGGGCTAACACGAGCGAGCGGAGGAGAAAATGCAACAGAACAGAATCACACGAAGACAATTTGTTACGGGCACGGCCGGGGCTGCTTTGGGAGCTATGATTGTGCCACGACACGTGCTCGGCGGGCCGGGTTACCAGGCGCCCAGCGACACCGTCAACGTGGCAGTGGTCGGCTGCGGCGGTCAAGGCGCGTCTGACGCAGGCGAACTCGTGGCCGGCGGCCAGAATATCGTGGCCCTAGCCGATGTGGACTTCGGCTATGTAGACGAGGCTGTTGCCCGTAGAACCAAAGGTCGTGACGGGCAACCCAATCCGAATGCCCTCAAATTGCAGGAAGCCTATCACAAGTCGAAACGCTACGCCGACTTCCGCAAGATGCTCGAACAGCAGAAGGACGTCGATGGGGTACTGGTAGCATCGCCCGACCACACTCACGCCGTCATTGCCAAGACGGCGATGGACCTGGGCAAGCACGTCTATGTGGAGAAGCCGCTGACTTGGTCAGTACACGAGGCCCGCGTGCTTCGCGAAACAGCGCAACGCACCAAACTCGTCACGCAAATGGGTAACCAGGGTCATTCCAGTGGAGATGCGGCGCTCATCAACGAATGGATTCAAGCAGGCGTGATTGGCCCGGTGAAAGAAGTTCACGTCTGGACCAATCGACCGCTCTGGCCGCAGGGCGTTCCCCGTCCGGGAAAACCTCTCGCTCCATTGGACGCGCCCGGAGCGGGACCAGAAACGGCCGGGCGTGCGACGCTTCTTGCAAGGCCAGGCGGCGAATCAGGTGGCCCGCGAAAGGCCCCGGTAACGAACTTCGGTAACGAGTGGACGTCGCGCCAACTCAGCAGAACACTTGCCGCAGCGATTGAGGGTGAATATACCGTGCCCCCCGGACTGGACTGGGACTTGTTCCTGGGCCCAGCGCCTGAAGTGCCGTATCATCCCATCTACCATCCGTTCAACTGGCGGGGCTGGCTGGACTGGGGGACTGGAGCCATCGGAGACATGGCCGCCCACCTGATTGATCACCCCTATTGGGCGTTGGGTCTCACGTATCCGACCAGTGTCGAAGCGACTTCGACGCCGTGGGGTACCGATGACGAAAACAATCCGGTCAGCTATCCACTGGCGACGGAGATCGTTTACAAGTTCCCGGCACGGGGTTCGCAGCCGCCAGTGACAATCACCTGGAACGACGGCGGCCTGATGCCGCCGCGTCCCGACCTGCTGCCGGAGGACGTGCCGCTTGAGCGAGGGGGTGGCGTCATCTTTATTGGTGAGAAGGGCATTCTCATGCACGAGACCTATGGTGGGAATCCAAAAATTTACCCTGCACAATTGATGGAGGTGGCGGAGAAAGTGCCAAAGACTTTTCCGCGCATTGAGACCCATGACGCTCTCACCCATCCGGCGAAACACCGAATGAACTGGATCAATGCGATCAAGGGCAAGGAAAAGGCGACCTGCCCGTTCGAATATGCCGGTCGGCTGACTGAGACGATGCTGCTTGGCGTTGTGGCCACGCGCTTGGGCCAGGGCAGGCGGATCTACTTTGACGGAGAGGCCGGAAAGATCACCAACGTAGCTGACGCCAATCAGTACCTGCAGCGTGAGTATCGCAAGGGCTGGAGCCTGTGAGCGTGAATTAGCGAAAGACTGCTTGGCCTTGTCCGGGCGGACTGCAGGGCGAGCTGCTCTTGACCAGGCCTGTTCGTAACGTAACATTTTGAGCCGCTGAGGCGATGCTCCAAAAGCCGAACCCGCGTCTTGCCTGATACGCCCAGGATCCGTCAAAGTGAGGAATGCATGAGTCGAATACTTAGGGCGATTCCCACCTTCTTAATGGTCTTACCCTGTCTGGCAGGTTATGCAGGCGATCATTGGCCGCAGTTCCGAGGCCCGGATGGCAATGGGCACTCTGATGCTGTTGGGCTCCCGCTTCATTGGAGTGAAACAAAGAATATCGTCTGGAAGATTCCGATTCACGACCGAGGCTGGTCGTCCCCGGTCGTTCAAGGTAATCAAATCTGGCTGACGACAGCCACTGCGGATGGCCGCCGCCTCTACGCCCTTTGTCTGGATCGCGACACAGGCCGGGTTAGTCACGACCTGAAACTCTTTGACGTCGCCCAGCCGCAGTACTGCCACCCTTTCAATTCCTATGCCTCGCCCACTCCTGTGATTGAGCAGGGCCGGGTTTACGTCACCTTCGGTTCTGCCGGAACAGCCTGCCTCGACACACGAACCTTCCAGGTCATCTGGGAACGACGAGATATTGACTGTAATCATTTTCGTGGCGCAGGCTCGTCTCCCATACTCTTCCAGAACCTGCTCATCATGAACTTTGACGGTAGCGATCATCAGTTCGTCATAGCGCTGGACAAGAACAACGGGAAAATTGTTTGGAAGACGAAGAGGTCCATTGACTTTCAGGATCTGGACGAGAACGGGAAGCCGGCCGCTGATGGCGACTATCGGAAGGCCTTTTCGACACCTCACGTTGCCGCTCTCAACGGAACGCCTCAACTGATTAGCTTGGGTTCGAAAGCGGCCTATGGCTATAACCCCTACGACGGCCGGGAACTGTGGCGTGTGGAAGAGCGGGGTCAACACTCGGCCAGCACGCGTCCCGTGATGGGCCTTGGAATGGTCTTCTTCCCTACAGGGTTTTCCAGCGGCCAACTCTTTGCGGTACGCAGTGGTGGCCAAGAAGGGATTCCAGGCTTTCAAGTGGCTTGGAGGGTTCAGCGTGGCGTGTCCAACAAGCCTTCAGTCCTGCTGGTCGGCGAGCTCCTTTACATGATCAGCGATGCGGGGATCGCCAGCTGCGTCGAAGCCAGAACAGGGCACGTCGTATGGCAGGAACGAATCGGAGGAGAGTTTTCCGCCTCGCCCGTTTATGCCGATGGAAAGATCTGGTTTTTCAGCCAGGAGGGCAAGGCCACCGCAATCGCATTGGGAAAGACGTTTCAGCTTCTGGCGGAGAACCAACTGGCGGAGGGATTCATGGCGTCCCCTGCGATTGCTGGCAAATCCTTTTTTCTCAGAACCCGAACCCATCTCTATCGGATTGAGAAATTCGAGACCGCGGCGGCTCAATCCCGTTGAGCTATACATCGGCTCTCAGCGTGGGCTGGCCCTGCGGTGTGCCCGGTCGCGCGCGTGGGACTCAGCTTCCGGCACAGGCGGCTGGCCACGGTTTTTGTAAAAGCACCTCAGCGCCACTAAACCATTCCGCGTCACATCCGTTGCAACTGTCACTAAGGAAGAGCGAACGTGTCGCGAAAGAGTACGATCTGCGGGAACCGCCTTCTGGTCTTGCTTCTGATGACATCGATCATTTCGCTCTGGCATCAGCGAGCATTCCCAGCTCACGTCGAAGAAGGAAGAAGGATTGTGGTGTTAACCTTCGATGATGCTGTGAAGTCACATCGAACTTTTGTGGCACCTTATCTAAAGCAGTTGGGGTTCGGCGCGACGTTCTTTGTGACGCACTGCTGGATGAACGACTCTGAGCACTTCATGACCTGGAAGGAGATTGCCGAGATCCACCAGATGGGGTTTGAAATCGGCAACCACAGTTGGACTCATGCCGACTTCTCTCGACCTGAGAATGCAGCGCGCCTGGCTGATGAGCTAACGCGAGTTGAGACTGAGCTGAAACGAGTGGGGGTTCCCAGGCCTATCAGCTTTGCTTATTCCGGGAATGGCTTTGGCCCGGAAGCCGTAGCGGAGCTTTCGAAGTTGGGTTATCGCTTGGGCCGGCGCGGCATGCAGCCTGAGGTGCCTTATGGACAGATGAAAATCGGGCCATCGTTTGATCCTCACCGGCATCACCCTTTGCTCATCCCGACGACCGGCGACGCCTATCCTGGATGGACTTTGGAACACTTTCGGAAAGTCGTTGAATCCCCTCGGCTCAACCAGATCGTGGTTCTCCAATTTCACGGTGTCCCTGACGTTCAGCACCCCTGGGTTAACACCTCTCCCGACTTGTTTAGACGGTGCATGGTCTACTTGAGCGAGCACAAGTTTCGCGTGCTTGCTATGAGGGACCTGGATAACTTGCTGCCGAAGAAGCCGCCTGCTGACCCACTGCTGGAGACCCGTTACTCACCCTCCAAGTGAATGCGCCATCAACGAATAGCTCCCCGAGATCCCCTTCAAAACGCTTCACTCAAAGTCATAATAACTGCTACCCTCAAGGGGGTTATCCTTCACTCAAAATCACAACTTATCGAAAGGAGAGAGCATGGTGACACTCAATGATGCCCGTCGAATCATTGCTGCAGCCGAAGCAAAAGCAACTGAACTCGGTCAACCCATGAACATCGCGGTAGCCGACAATGGTGGCAATCTCGTTGCTCACGTCCGGATGGACGGGGCTTGGATAGGGAGTATCGATATTTCAATCAAGAAGGCATACACGTCACGCGCTTTCGATATTGCCACCAAGGATTTGGCGCAACATAGCCAATCGGGAGGGCAGTTCTTTGGGATTCACGCCTCTAACAATGGGCGTATCATGATCTTTGCTGGAGGGATACCGCTCAAGAAAAGCGGTAAGGTAGTTGGGGCGATTGGCGTCAGCGGAGGGTCAGGAGAACAAGACCACGCGGTAGCAGAAGCAGGAGCGGCCGCGTTCTAAGCTTGGCGCAAGGCGTCTGCTTCATAGGAGTAGTCGAACAACCAAGCAAGCTTTCCTACAGCCACGATGACCGCCGAAAGCGCGGTTATCGTGGCCACCAAGTTGGCGCTGACCGTTCTTTTGCTAGACTCGACATCAACGTTAAGGTGCTTCGTTGACTCGAAGTCCAATGCGGGTGGTTCCTGGGCCTACTGATTCCCGTTCCTCACCGCTTCGTGGTATTCCTGCAGTGAGAGCACATCGACTTTGTTCTGTTGCAGTGCGGCAATACCGCTGGCAACGGCGGTGCCGCCCGAGAGCGTGGTGATGCAGGGAACACCATGCTGCATGGCGGCGCGGCGAATGGCCCGTTCGTCGAAGAAGGAATCCTTGCCGAGTGGGGTATTCAAGACTAGGTCCACCTTGCCACTCTTGATGAGATCGACGATATGTGGCCGTCCTTCGTTCACTTTGTAGACTGTTTCCACAGGAAAGCCTTGCTGCTGCAAAGCAGCAGCCGTGCCGCGCGAGGCGATCAACTTGAAACCGAGTTGTCGCAAGCGCTCGGCAATTTTGATGACGTTCTTTTTGTCATGCTGATTGACGCTGATGAAGGCCGTGCCGGAGCGGGGCAGGTATACGCCAGCGCTCATTTGAGCTTTCGCGTAGGCCTGCCCAAAGTTATCGGAGACTCCCATGACCTCTCCGGTGGATTTCATTTCCGGACCGAGGATGGTGTCGACACCCGGGAACTTGGCAAAGGGGAATACCGGGGACTTTACGAAGAAGTTCTGCACAGGTAACTCGTCTGCTAGTCCAAATTCGGCCAGTTTCCGGCCGGTCATCAAGCGTGCGGCAACTTTCGCCAGCGGCACGCCCGTGGCTTTGCTGACAAAAGGCACAGTGCGCGAGGCGCGTGGGTTGACTTCGAGAACATAGACAATGTCGTCCTTGATGGCGTACTGCACGTTCATCAAACCGACGACCTTCAGTGCTCTGGCCAACTGCCGAGTGTAGCGCCTCATTGTGTCGAGATGTTCTGACTTCACTAGATACGTCGGCAAGACACAGGAACTGTCGCCGGAATGGATACCTGCCTCCTCGATGTGCTCCATGATGCCGCCGATGACTACGTTGTGGCCGTCAGCGAGCGTGTCCACGTCGACCTCGAAAGCATCTTCGAGAAATCTGTCAATCAGGATAGGCCGGTCTTGCGAGACATCCACAGCCTCATCCATGTAGCTTTCCAGCGTCCTCAAATCGTAACAAATCACCATCGCGCGTCCACCCAACACGTAGGAAGGGCGCACCAGCACGGGGAAGCCGATCCGGTGAGCAATCTCGGCAGCCTCCTCGTAAGAAACAGCGGTTCCAGAAGGAGGTTGGGGGATCTGGAGATCAGACAGCAGTTTCCCAAAGCGCTTCCGGTCTTCAGCCAGGTCGATAGATTCCGGGGAGGTGCCGATGATCGGGACACCCGCCGCCTGCAACGGCAAAGCCAGATTCAGCGGCGTTTGCCCACCGAACTGTACGATCACTCCGTCAGGCTTCTCGCGGTCGACGATGTGCATCACGTCTTCGAAAGTCAAAGGCTCAAAGTAGAGGCGATCAGAAGTGTCATAGTCCGTCGAAACCGTTTCGGGATTGCAGTTCACCATGATGGTTTCGTATCCGTCTTCCTTCAACGCAAACGACGCGTGGCAGCAGCAGTAATCGAACTCAATTCCCTGGCCGATCCGGTTTGGGCCGCTGCCAAGAATCATGATCTTCTTGTGGTCGGTTGGGTCGGCTTCGCATTCCTGCTCGTAGGTCGAGTACAGGTAGGGCGTGAAGGACTCAAATTCAGCAGCGCAAGTGTCGACGCGCTTGTAGACGGGAATGATCTTCTCAGTCTTCCGCTTGCAACGAATCTGCTCGGCGCTCGTATTCAACAGTAGAGCCAGACGCTGGTCGGAGAACCCCATTCGCTTGGCTGTGCGCAGCAGTTCCACAGAGATCGTTTCGATCCTTTCCTTGCGCAAGCGGACTGCCATCTCGGCGAGTTCCTGAATCTGGTAGAGGAACCAGCGATCAATTTTAGTGTACTCAAAGACTTCGTCGATGGAGTAGCCGGTTTCAAAGGCGGCGCGCAGGTAGGCTATGCGCTCGGGGTTCGGTGTGATGAGCCGCTCACGAAGGCGTTCCGGATCGATCTTTTCCGACCCAAGGCGTTTGCCGGTTTCCAGCGAGCGAACCGCTTTGAGGAACGACTCCTTGAAGGTCCGGCCAATCGCCATGACTTCGCCGACCGACTTCATCTGCGTGCCTAACACCGGCTCGGCTTCGGGAAATTTCTCAAAGGCCCACTTTGGGATCTTGGTGACTACGTAATCGATCGTGGGCTCGAAGCTGGCCGGGGTCTTCTTGGTGATGTCGTTTGGAATCTCGTTCAAGCTGTAGCCGACGGCCAGCTTGGCAGCAATTTTCGCAATAGGGAAGCCGGTAGCCTTGGAGGCGAGGGCAGAACTGCGTGAAACACGGGGATTCATTTCGATCACGACCATACGGCCGTTGTCCGGGTTTAAGGCGAATTGTATGTTCGAGCCTCCGGTTTCGACGCCGACTTTGCGGATCACTCGAATGGCAGCGTCCCGCATGATCTGATATTCCTTGTCGGTGAGCGTCTGAATCGGAGCGACGGTAATCGAGTCACCGGTGTGAACGCCCATAGGATCGAAGTTCTCAATGCTGCAGATGACGACCACGTTGTCCTTGAGGTCGCGCATCACCTCGAGCTCGAACTCTTTCCATCCGATTACGGATTCTTCGACGAGAATCTCGTGGGTCGGGCTGAGATCCAGCCCGCGCTGGGCCAGCTCCTCGAATTCCTCCGCATTGAACGCGATACCACCACCGGTGCCTCCGAGAGTGAAGGACGGTCGAATGATGGCGGGGTAACCAACGCGCTCCACGACCTCCAGAGCCTCGTTGAAGCTGTAGGCCACTCCGCTTTTGGGTGTTTCGAGGCCGATCTCTTTCATGGCTTCTTTGAAGAGAAGCCGGTCTTCAGCAACCTTGATGGCCTTGATCTGCGCGCCGATGAGTTCAACACCGTACTTGTCCAACACGCCATTCTCGGAGAGCGCCACTGCCAGATTCAGGGCAGTCTGTCCGCCTACGGTCGGTAGCAGTGCATCTGGGCGTTCATGGGCGATGATGGCCTCGAGGTACTCTGGCGTCAGAGGTTCGAGGTATGTGCTCTCCGCCAGTTCCGGATCGGTCATGATCGTAGCGGGATTCGAGTTTACCAAGACCACTTTGTAACCCTCCGATCGCAATGCCTTGCAAGCCTGCGTTCCTGAGTAGTCAAACTCACAGGCTTGACCAATAACGATCGGCCCGGAACCGATGATCAGAATCTTTTTAATGTCCGTTCTCTGAGGCATAGTTATTCTTGAGAAGGTCAAAGGTCAAAGGCGAGAGGTCCAGGAAAAGGGCCAAGCACCACAATGTCACATCGGATAAAACTTCCTCGGGCTTGTCCCTTAGCCCTTGGCTCTTGACCCTCTACTTTCATTCCTGTGTTGGCGCATCAAGGATTTGAATTCTTCGAAGAGATAGCGCGAGTCATGGGGTCCGGGTGAGGACTCCGGATGATACTGGACGCAGAACAGTGGTAAGGCCTTGTGACGGAAGCCTTCGAGAGTCTGGTCATTCAGATTGATGTGGGTTACTTCCACTTCGGCCTGGGGCAGAGAATTGATGTCGACGGCGAAACCGTGATTCTGAGCCGTGATCTCCACTTGTCCGGTTGGAGTTCGCAGCACGGGGTGGTTGCCACCGCGGTGTCCGAATTTTAGCTTGTAGGTCTTGCCTCCTAGTGCCAGCCCTAGAATCTGGTGTCCCAGGCAAATACCAAAGATCGGCCTCCTGCCGATGAGTTTGCGAACCGTATCGACGGCATACGTAAGAGGTTCCGGGTCTCCCGGGCCGTTTGACAGAAAGATGCCGTCGGGATTCAAGTCAAGAATCTGGCTGGCGGAGGTTCCGGCCGGTACCACAGTCAACTCACAACCGTGATCGACTAGCAGACGCAGAATATTGTGCTTGATCCCGAAGTCGAAGGCCACAACCTTGAAAGACGCCGGTTCCTTTTTCTGATTTGCGCTCCGTCCACGCCGCTTCTTGGTCGGGAAGAGGTCGACGGTGGGCGATTCCCAGCCATAGTCCTGCTTGCAGGTGACGTCCTTGACCAGATCCTGCCCCACCATTTGAGGTTGATGGCGCGTCCTCCGAACCAGAGAATCGGGGTCCAGGTCGTGGGTGGAAATCATGCACCGCATCGCGCCGTGAGTGCGAATGTGGCGGACCAGGGCACGCGTATCGATTTCCGAGATGCCAACAATCTTGTGCTCACGGAGATAGTGCGGCAATGAGCCCTGCTGGCGCCAGTTGCTGGGAACCTCCGCCATCTCGCGAACCACCAGACCTTCTGCGAAAGGACGAGCCGATTCGGCGTCTTGGGAATTGACACCGTAGTTTCCAATGAGGGGATAGGTGAGAATGACAATTTGACCGGCGTAGGACGGGTCAGTGAGAATTTCCTGATATCCGGTCAGCGAGGTATTGAAGACGATTTCTCCTGAGGCCTCTCCTTCGGCACCAAACGATTTTCCCATGAAGGTCCGCCCGTCTTCCAAGGCGAGCAAAGCTTCCATCAAATCTCCGAATCATAAAGAGAAAGGGCTGAATTCAGCCAGCCTCTGTCAACCGAGGAAACCCACCTTTTCAACTGGCCAATAACGAAACACCGCCTTTCCGTAAATGAACCGGCGAGGCACGAGTCCCCAGGAACGGCTGTCGTTGCTGGCATTGCGATGATCGCCCAGCACGTAGTAGTGCCCGTCTTTGACCCTCGTCGGCGGGTATGAGTCAAAGTCCTGATACCCCCGCGGCACATAACGTTCTTGCAAGAGCTCGCCATTGATATAAACGTGACCATCGCGGATTGCCACGAGATCGCCGGGCACGCCTACAACCCGCTTGATAAACGATTTGCTCGGATCCTTCGGATACCAGAAAACCACAATGTCACCCCGATGAATTTCCTCAAAGTGGTATACGAATTTGTTCACGAAGATTCGCTCCTGGTCGAGCAACTCCGGCTGCATGCTCGTGCCTTCCACTTTGACGGGCTGATAGAGGAAGACCACCATCAGGAAGGCGATCACCACTGCCAGCAGGATGTCCTTGAGCCATCCCTTGAATTCCCCCAGCAGACCGGGCGTTGCCCTTTCCGTTAAGTTTTCCTTTTCAACCGATTGCAGGAGTGAGGATTCCACGGTGGCGGTCTCTTCAGGCTCAGCGTGAACTATCTGTCGTGCAACATACACTGCTTATAGCATATTTCAGAAGCGCACTCAATACGTGACAAGGGAAGTGGGTCAGTTTGCCAAATTGTGACCAGTGATGGAAATGGGGAGTGCCTGCAAGACCTTTAGGGCAAGGCTTCGTTTAGTCTCACTTCCTCGCGAAGAAGTTCAAGAGCCGCTCAAAGTGGTCCGCCCCCTGCGGTTCTTGCGGTGAGAAGGTCACCGCAGCGGACAGTGGTCGCGAAGGCGGATGAGTGGTCGGCACACCGAAAGGGCCTCGCACTCGGAAGGGCCGCTTGCTACCTTTGGCGTGAAATCATTGACATCAAAAAGAGCCGCAAAGTATTCTCATTGCGATTGAACTGAAGCGTCGGGTGGAGCATAGGAAGCTGGCGAGAATTCGGCACTGCCCCGCCACCGTGAGCATCGAGAGCCGATCGACAACGTACCCACGACTCTGCAGCTGGGGAGGCCGATGAACTTGATGAAGGTCGGGTCAGGAGACCGGTGACTCACAGCCGTTGCCTCCGGCAGAGAGTTGGGAGGCCGGGCCCCTTTCTTCCATTGGTCTCTCCCGTGCACGAAGAGCAGCAAGTCTGGAGTCCTTCGCGCCCACCTGTCAGAAACTCGTAATTAAGCTTCCTCCTCTGAGAGGGAGTCTCAAGCTGGTTCCGGGGAGATCTTCCATGGCGGAATCCAAGTTTAACCAACCTCGCCTTGTGATCGGCCGGGTTTACACCAAGGGCGGGGATTCGGGGGAAACCAGTTTGGTGGGTGGACAGAGGTTGCCCAAAGACTCGCTGCGCATTGAGGCGTATGGAACGATCGATGAATTGAACGCGTTTGTTGGGGCGGCTTGTCAGACCGTACGCGAGGTGGTGGTGGAGTATCCTGGATTAGCTAAGCTTGTCGACATTCTGACCCGAGTGCAGCATGAGCTGTTTAACCTTGGCTCCATTCTCGCGACCAAGGCGGAGGACGTGCACCCGAAGCAGCCGCGAGTAACGGATGCCGACATTGCGCAACTGGAGCTGGAGATCGATTCCATGAACGAAGGGTTGCCGCCACTGAAGTCATTCGTGCTCCCCGGCGGGTCGCGTCTAAACGTGCAACTTCATGTTTGCCGCACCATCTGTCGTCGCGCCGAGAGGCTTGCTGTGACCCTTGGCAGAGAGGAAACAGTTTCGCCGGAGGTGCTCCGTTACCTGAACCGACTGAGTGACGCGCTCTTTGTCTGGAGCCGCTGGGCGAGTCAAGTGATGAGGGTTCCAGAAACACTTTGGGATCCGAACAAGGCAGGGACTTGATTACTGCTCTCAAGGTATTGAAACGAAAGAGGAAAGGAGCGGTGCGCATCACCCGTTCGGCGTCGCCATTTGCAATCGAAAGACTGCGGGAATATTAGCTTCAATCGAAGAAAGGCACAAAGGAGTGTCACCATAATTTGCGAATACCGATCGATGATCAATAGCAAATGCAGGCTCCACTCAACCTGATGCTTTCATCGATTCTTTGAGAGCAATCCTCCGTTGACTAAAAAGATTCTTCTCTCCTGGAGTAGTGGCAAAGATAGTGCTTGGTCCTTGCATTTGCTGCGACAGGATACAAAACTGCAAGTCGCCGGGTTGATGACCACACTCAATCAAGCGTTTGACCGTGTGGCCATGCACGCTGTAAGGCGCCCTCTCTTGGAAGCTCAGGCGGAGGCGGCTGGGCTGCCGCTTCAGGTGGTGCCGATTCCCTGGCCGTGCTCAAATCAGGAGTACGAACGCATTATGGCCGAAGTCTGCTGGCAGGCCCGCGATTCTGGCATTGAGGCGATCGCCTTTGGCGATCTGTTCTTGAGAGATATTCGTGAATATCGCGAGACCCAGCTTCGTGGGACTGGCTTGGAGGCTCTTTTCCCCCTCTGGAATCTGCCTACCGCTCTGCTGGCGCGCGACATGATTACAGCCGGGCTGCGCGCCAAGCTCACATGTGTGGATCCGCGACGGCTAGCCCGAGAATTCGCCGGGCGCGACTTCGATTCGAAACTCCTGGTTGACCTACCTGCTGATGTTGATCCTTGCGGCGAGAACGGCGAGTTTCACTCCTTCGTCTACGGCGGCCCGATGTTTCGGCATCAGCTCGAGGTGAGGGTTGGAGAAAGTGTCGAAAGAGATGGGTTCTTTTTCGCAGACATACTGCCGGCCTCAACTGTCCTGGTTTAGTTGAACCTACAGAGTTCAGAATCCGAATCCTCTGGCTGCGCTTGCGATGCTCCGCGTTGTTTCCCTGATTGCCAGTGCTACCGAAATCGTTCATGCCCTAGGAATGGGAGAGTTCCTGGTGGGCCGCTCTCATGAATGCGACTTTCCGCGGTCCGTGGAATCGTTGCCGATCTGCACGGCGCCCAGATTCGCTGTGAGTGGAAATAGCCAGGAAATCGATCGCCTGGTGAAAGATCAATTGCGGGAGGCCATATCGGTTTATGAAGTGAAAGAAGCGGTGCTCGGTCAGCTGGAGCCGACCCACATTCTCACCCAGTCGCAGTGCGAAGTGTGCGCCGTGAGCTTGCGGGATGTCGAGCTGGCCTTGGCCCGTCGGCTCGGCTGCCAGCCGAACGTTGTTTCGCTAAAACCGAATTGCCTTGCGGACATCTGGAATGACATCCAGTGTGTCGCCGATGCCCTGGGCGTTCCCAGTGTTGGGAGTCAGGTAGTGATGAAGTTGAGGTTGCAGCTGCGCTCAATCGCGGGGGCAGTTCCCGTTCAGAAACCACGGCCGACGGTAGCTTGCATCGAGTGGCTGGAACCGTTGATGGCCGCTGGCAATTGGGTTCCGGAGCTTGTGGCAATGGCGGGGGGGATCAACCTCTTAGGCCTCGCCGGCAAGCATTCACCCTGGATGAGTTGGGATGAACTGTGGCGCCTTGATCCGGAAGTGATCGTGGTCATGCCCTGTGGTTTTGACTTGGCCAGGACAAGAAGCGAGATGTACTGGCTAAGCCAGCGTCGGGAATGGGTGGGGTTGCGGGCTGTGAGGAATCGCCGGGTGTACGTCACCGATGGCAACCAGTATTTCAACCGGCCTGGACCGAGGGTTGTTGACACATTGCAAATCCTGGCCGAAATCCTCTATCCGGATGATTTTGAGCCTTCCTTGAAGGACACCGGATGGGTTCAGTGGGTGGATGCAGCGGCTGGGCCGGGTACCCAGATATCCAACCACCAAGCTCCTTGGACACGCGAGAATTAGAAGAAGGAGGCGTAGTGGGACGCACGGAATACGGCCGAATGAAATAGTAGAGAAAATTGAACTGTGATCTAGGGGTGTTTAGCCCCCACAAGCCTTTCAGGCAGTTCAAAGAATTCCCTGAGTATGTCTGAGAACTCACTGGGACCGAGTGGCTGCGGGAACCGGCACCGCGACGTGCACCGAATCGTCATTCTCGCCAATGCGGGAATCTACCCTCGACGCAGCGAGAACACAGCACGCCCGATGGGCGTGCTTAATATAGCACATTAGTATCTGCTGATTTCTATCTAGTCGTCTGATCCCGATCGTTGTGGAAAACTGCTGTTGAGCATCAGGTCAACCGAAAGTCATGCCTCGAGGAATTTGGACAGCGTGGAGGGTGAAATTCAGCCCGACCTCCATGACCGGATACGGAAGCCGCGAAGTCTCGCGGGACACTTTTGCACTTTGAATCACAAAAGAGTTGTGAGAGAGTTTATGTGAAGAATTTTCGGGCTGCCTGCCGAAGGCTTTTATCAGATTGAAAATGAGTCATTTGCGGCAGAACCTACGAGTAACAGGCTAGTCCAAAAGTATGAAGGGTGGCAAGCTTTTCTTAAAGTCGGTTTCGTAGCCAGCCGATAGAGGCAAGTGTGACTACAAAGAGGAGGCTGAACATGTCGATTGATGGGATCAACGGGACTGGCAAGATCTACCTGGCATCTGCCCCGAACCGGTATAGCAATGGGAATGCCGGAAAGGCAGCCGCCGCTCGTCAGCCTGATGGCGTGCAGGTTTCTGATCGAAATCAAGAGTTCCAGCGCATTCGGGAGCTTGTCGACGCTTTGCCGGAGGTTCGATTGGACCGGGTGAACCGGTTAGCGAAGTCTATTGACGAGGGTACCTACAACGTCAAGAGTGAAGATATCGCCGAGGCCCTCATTCAAAAGCATTTGATTGACATAGAGGACTGACCAGTCAGGCAGTACGTGTGGCCAGACGATCTCGCCAGAGAGATTCCTTGGAAGAGACTAGAACTCCCTGATTGCAGTTCTGATTTTGCCGGAACCCGCCTGTTGATAGAGAACAATCTTACGAATCTTGAGAAAAGTTTGGTTTTTGAGGCCGAACCTGCGGGAGCACTCGCGCTGTGAAGACTTCATCTGTGGTGGTGTGGGTTTCCGCCTGGTGGGCCAGCGCCGAATAATGCTTTGCAGTCACTGCATCTCGTGCTTTCATTAAGCTCGCAAGCGACCCGCGTTGCCTCGATCTGAGGATCTCGGATGATTCTTGTCATTTGCGTTCTTGCCATTCTCGGATTGGCCGTTCGGGCTGAAACCGCGCCTATCGATGTCCGGCTCACCGTTGAAGAAACGGCGGGCGTCGATCGGCTGCAGTGGCCGGTGACGGCTGGCATCCCTTTACCTAAGGGGGTGCTCAAGAGCACGGAAAGGCTTCAAATTCTGGATGCGCAGGGGCGATTTGTTCCGGCCCGCTTTGCGGTGGCCTCTCGATGGTGGGAAGACGGCAGCATTCAGTGGGTCCATTGCGATTTCGCTGCGACGGTGAAAGCCAACAATCAAGCAATTCTCTTCCTGCGCGATGTGGTCCCACTCCCCGAGTTTCCGTCGCCCATCGGATTCATTCCGCGTGGCAAGGAGTTCGAGGTCATCACAGGACCCTTGCGCCTGGTGTTGGGAGGCAATTCCAATCAGCTGCTGGATCAGGTATGGGTGGACGAAGGTTGGGGATACAACTTTGACGAGCGAACCAAGATCCTCGACAGCGGCAATTTTGATCTGGTGCTGACCAGCGCTGGGCGGAACTACCGGACTAGCCATTGGACGCAGAATTTAGTTGAAGTCGAAGAATACAATGCACTCCGGGCGGTCGTGAAGATTAGCGGCAGTTTCGCGCTCGCCGACAGCAAGGACAAGCGGCTCGACTACCTGGCACGTTTGACAGTTTATGGCGGCAAGACCTATTTCAAGCTGGATTTTACCCTTCTGAATCGCGCTCCGGGCACGGCTTTGGCCGAGGTTCCGGTGGATGACCTTGCGTTCAGCTTCAAAATGAACCTGGACTTGACCCAGCAGCGCTTTGTTTTTGGTGGGAAGGAAGTGGACCATGTCGCAAACTTTGAGGCTGCGCCCGAAGCCTCGCTGTTCCAGGAGTCTGCTGACCACTACATTCTCACCGGAGCACTGCAGGGCTCAGGGGCTGGAAAGAACACAAATTCCGGGTGGGCGGACTTGTCGGATGCGGAGCATGGGCTAGCGGTTGCGGTGAGGTGGTTTTGGCAGCTTTATCCGAAGGCATTCGAAGTTCGCAGCGATGGCACGTTGACGCTGAAGCTCTTTCCATCGCAGGCGCGGGGGCATGCTCTTCTGCCGGGAACAGCGCGCACGCATGAAATGCTGTTTCATTTTCACGGCAGACGCCACTTCGCTTCAGGGCAGGTCAAGAGAGTCTTGCTCGGATTTCAGAAGCCTCTTTACGCCGTGGCGCCGGGACGCTGGTATTGCCAGGACACAAACGTGTTCGGACCTTTGGCAGAAGGCGCTTCCGATGCACTGAAGCCTGAACTTGTGTCGTTGTTTTCCGAATTTGATGCCTGGGTGCTAAAAAGGCGGAACGCTCTCTTGGCTGCCCGCGACACCT
>Ga0075431_100002492_pt1 | contig 17747 bp, 18 predicted proteins | sample RhiMetdeltSRZDD5_FD_75297 | JGI IMG/M metagenome (GOLD analysis project Ga0075431, IMG submission 75297) | Populus rhizosphere microbial communities from Tennessee, USA - Rhizosphere MetaG P. deltoides SRZDD5 | ecosystem: Host-associated > Plants > Roots > Rhizosphere > Soil | place: USA... | reverse complement strand
AAGCCCTCGCGTCGTGCCTGGGGCCGCGGGGTATGCTCGCCCCGATGCTCGTGCGGGCCGCGGTGCTCCTCCTGCTCGTGGGTGCGGCGTTCGCGCTCGCCGCACGCAGGGCCCGTGAGCTCACGCGGATGGTCCGGCTCGGCAGGCCGGCGGACCGGAGCGGCGACCTCTCCCGCAGGGTCGGCCGGGAGGCCACCGAGGTCCTCGGGCAACGCAAGCTGCTGCAGCGGTTCGGCCCGGGGTTCATGCACGCCCTGATCTTCTGGGGCTTCCTGATCCTGCTGACGACGATCCTCGAGGTGGGGGGCCAGGTCGTGGACCCGGCTTTCGAGCTCCCGATCGTCGGCGGGACGGCGTGGCTGGGCTTCCTCCAGGACCTGCTCGCCCTCGGGGTCCTTTTCGGGATCGCGATCGCACTCACGATCCGCCTCGTCCAGCGGCCGGAGCGCTTCGTCGGCAGCCACGGCACCGACGCCTACCGGATCCTCGGCCTGATCTTCTGGATCGTCGCGACGCTGTTCCTCGCGAGAGGTGCGCGGATCGCGCTCGGGTACGCGCCCGAGACCTGGTGGACGCCGGTCTCGACCACGGTGGCGGCCGGCCTCGGCTGGATGTCGGAGGGGGTGCAGCGGGCGACGATGTGGACCGCGCTCTGGGTCCACCTCCTGATCATCCTCGGGTTCCTCGTCTACCTCGGCTACTCGAAGCACCTGCACATCGCGACGAGCGCGATCAACGTCTGGCTCGCGAACACGCGACCGCGAGGCACGCTGGCGCCACTGAAGATCGATCTGGAGGCGGCCGACGGCGAGGTCTACCTCGGGGCGGCGACGATCGCCGACCTCACGAGGAAGGAGGCGTTGGACCTCTATGCGTGCACGGAGTGCGGGCGCTGCCAGTCGGCCTGCCCCGCCTGGAACACCGGCAAGCCCCTCTCGCCGAAGCTGCTCGTGATGAACCTGCGCGACCACCTGTTCGAGCAGGGGCCGCGGCTGCTCGAGGCCGCGCGGAACGGGGCGGAGGTCGAGCCCGTCCCGCTCGTGCCCGACGTCGTCGACGAGGAGGTGGTCTGGGCGTGCACGACGTGCGGCGCGTGCATGCAGGAGTGCCCCGTCGACATCGAGCACGTCGACACGATCGTCGACCTGCGACGGAACCTCGTGATGGCCGAGTCGCGGTTCCCCAGCGAGGCCGGCGCCATGCTGCGGAACCTCGAGAGCGCGAATAACCCGTGGGGCCTGGCGCAGTCCTCGCGCGCCGACTGGGCCGAGGGGCTCGGGGTCCGGGTGATCGAGGAAGGCGAGCGCGCCCCCGAATACCTCTACTGGGTCGGATGCGCGGGTTCGTTCGACGACCGGGCGAAGGAGATCTCCCGGTCGGTGGTCCGGCTCCTCGACCGCGCGGGCGTATCGTTCGCGATCCTCGGGCCGAGGGAGCTGTGCACCGGCGATCCCGCCCGGCGGATCGGGAACGAGTACCTGTTCCAGACCCTCGCCGAGCAGAACGTCGAGACGCTCGCTGGCGCGGAGGTCACCACGGTGATCGCGAACTGCCCGCACTGCTTCAACACCCTGCGCAACGAGTACCCGGACTACGGGGGACGCTTCGAGGTCGTCCACCACACGCAGCTGTTCGCGCGTCTGGTCGCCGAGGGGCGGCTGCGCCCGGGCGGCCGGCTCCAGGAGACGATCGCCTATCACGACCCGTGCTACCTCGGGCGCCACAACGACGTCTACCGCGACCCGCGCCGTGCCCTCGCCTCGATCCCGGGCGTCGACACGGTCGAGATGCCGAGGCACGGGGAGCGCGCGCTCTGCTGCGGCGCCGGAGGCGCTCGGATGTGGATGGAGGAGCGGATCGGCAAACGGATCAACCAGGAACGCGTCGAGGAGGCCGCCTCGACGGGCGCCGACACGATCGCCGTCTCGTGCCCGTATTGCCTGATCATGCTCGACGACGGCGCCCAGGCCCGCACGGACGTCGGCCGCGTCGAGGATCTCGCTCAGATTCTCGACCGCTCGGCCGGAGTCCCCTAGCCCCGGTCGCGCCCCGGCCACGCACGGCTCTGGGACCAACGTTCAAGGCCGCGCCCCGAACGACCGAAACGTGGTCTAGGACGAATGGACCAGCATCCGTCGAGCGAGGGATGCCGATCCGTGTGACCGGCACGCCACGCCGACGGGAGCTCACGGCGCGGGCACGCCGATCGAGGGACGGAGGACGGTGGAAACAGCGATGGGGCTTCGTGGCGGGCAGGAGACGCCGGTCCCGCCGGCCGAGGTCGTGCGCCCGCTCGTCGATCTCGAGCACGCCGTGCGGTCGACCACACTCGCGCGCGCGGTCGAGACCGCCGCCGCGCCCGACCGGGCGATGCTCGCGTACGCGGTCCACGACGGGCTCACGCAGGTCGTCACGGCGTCGGTGCTGGAGCTCGAGTCGCTCGCGCGCCGTGTCGACGTTGCACCGTCCGAGGCCGCTAGCGCCCTGCGCGAAGCGGTCGACGAGCTCCGCCGGGCGCTCGACGAGATCCGCGACGTGCTGACGACGCTCACCCCGTCCGAGCCCGTCACCGCAGAGTCCTTCAAGCAGACGCTCGACCGCGCGCTCGAACGGTGGCAGCTCCCCGCAACCTGGTCCGTCGAGGGCGACCTCACGTCGGTGCCCCAGGCGGTGCTCGACATCGTGTCGTCCGTGGTCGGCGAGGCGGTGGCCAACGCTGCCAAGCACGCCCGGACGGACCGCGTAAGCGTCCGGGTCCGGGCGACCGACGGCTCGGTCGAGGTCAGCGTCGAAGATCACGGGACGGGGTTCACGGTCGGCCCGGCGGCCGCCGGACACCTCGGCCTCCAGATGATGCACCGGCGCGTCGCCGAGGCGGACGGGACCCTGGACATCGGTCCCGCCCCCGACGGCGGGACACTGGTCGTCGCCCGTCTCCCCATCAACGATCCCGGAGGTACTTCGTGAAGGTCCTGATCGTTGACGATCATGAGCTCGTCAGGCGCGGGCTCGGCCACGTCGTCCGCGACTGCTTCCCCGACGCCGAGGTGGTCGAGGCGTCGAACGCGGCCTCGGCGCTCGAGCTGATGCCGCACGACGTCGAGATCGCACTCGTCGACGTCCGCATGCCGGACTCGGACGGCCTCGAGCTACTCCACGAGCTGAAGACCCGGTGGCCCGACGTGCCGGTCATCATGCTGACGTCGTTCGACCACGCCCACTACGTCCGCCGCGCTCTCTCCGAGGGCGCGGCCGGCTACATGCTGAAGGACGCGACCCCTGACGACCTCGAGCAGGCGATCAAGGTCGCGATCTCGGGAGGCGGCAACGTCCTGTCGCCCAAGGTGATCCAGAACCTGTTCGAGGCGACGGCGGCCGACCCATCGGCTCCCGAGGGATCGCGGGGTGCTCGTCCCGCCGGGGCGCTCACCCAACGGGAGACGGACATCCTCGCGCTGCTCGCCGAGGGCAAGAGCAACCGCGACATCTCGCGCGCGCTCTACCTGTCCGAGAAGACCGTCAAGGCCCACCTCGCGGCGATCTTCCGCAAGCTCGGCGTCACGAACCGGACCCAGGCCGCCATGGCGGCCGTCTCGATGGGTATCGGGCCGGACCTGCGCATGGTGGACACGGGCATGCGAGGCATCGGCGGCGGGGGCTAGCGATCGTGCGCGAGCCCGGCGGACGCTCGGTCGAACCCGACCGGACGAACGCGACGAGCACGCCTACGAAGACACCTGGTACCCGGCGCTGAAGGCATTCGGACCACCTCCAGAAGGACCCGCCTTCGCCCGATGAGGACGACACGCTCGAAGACGGCTAGGTCTCGCCCTCGAACTCCTCGAAGAACCGGCTGGCGGTCGGACCGCGCTGCCCCTGGTACTTGGACCGCCGCTCGGCCGACCCGTACGGCACCTCCGCCGGCGTGCTGAGCCGGAAGAACGAGACCTGCCCGATCTTCATCCGCGGATAGATCGTGATCGGCAGGTTGGCGACGTTCGAGAGCTCGAGCGTGAGGTACCCGTCCCACCCCGGGTCGACGTAGCCCGCCGTCGAGTGGATCAGCAGCCCAAGGCGGCCGAGGCTCGACTTGCCCTCCAGCCGCGCCACCGTGTCGTCGGGCAGACTGACGCGCTCGTAGGTGGACCCCAGCACGAACTCGCCGGGGTGCAGGATGAACGGTTCGTCGCCCTCGACCTCCACGAGCTCGGTGAGGTCCGGCATCTCTCGACGGACGTCGATGAACGGGTACCGCGAGTTCGCGAACACCCGGAACTGCCGGTCGACGTGCAGGTCCACCGAGGATGGCTGCACGCACCCGTCGTCGAACGGATCGATCTCGATCCGGCCGGCCGAGATCTCCTTGCGGATGTCGACGTCGGACAGGATCATCGGCCTCGGCGCTCCTCCACCGCTCGCGTCACGTCGCCCGGCCGGATGGCTAGACTGTCTCCCGCTCGGTCCCGGGCCGGGCAGCGCGGGCGTGGTTCAATGGTAGAACGCAAGCTTCCCAAGCTTGAAACGGGGGTTCGATTCCCCTCGCCCGCTCGATCGCCTCACCCCAGGCCCCCCGAACCCAGGACGAGCGGCCCCGTCGGACACAGCTCGTAGAGCGGGCAGTCCTCGCAGCGCGGCCGCCCCGCCTTGCAGATCTCGCGGCCGAGCCGGATCAGCCCCATATGCAACGGCGTCTTGAGCGGATCGGCCACGGAGGCCTCGAGCAGCCGCTGGGCGCGTTCGGCGGAGGTCTTCGGAACGAGCCCGAGCCGCGTCGCGACGCGGTGCACGTGCGTGTCGACGGGGATCGTCTCCCGCCCGAAGGCGAACCCCATCACGACGGCCACGGTCTTCGGGCCGACCCCGGGGAGCGACGAGAGGTACTCCCGGATCTCCTCGTCGGGCCGGCCCGAGAGGCTCGACAGGTCGTAGCGACCCTCCCGGGAGTGGATCTCCCGCAGGATCGCCTGGATCCTGGCCGCCTTCGTGTTGGCGAGCCCGCCGGGGCGGATCGTGTCCGCGAGCTCGGCGACCGGCGCGCGCACCACGTCGTCCCAGGTCGGATAGGCGCCGCGGAGCAGGCCGAACGCGCGCTCGGCGTTCAGGTCGCTCGTGTGCTGCGATTGGACCGTGAGGATCAGCTCGTCGAGCGGGTCCGAGGCCCGCGGCGGGAGCAGGTCGCCGAAGTGGCGTTCGAGCCGCCGGACGATCGCCCGGACGCGCCGCCCGTCCGGGGTCACGACGCGGTGGCGTGGTTGCGGAACTGCGTGAGGTGCGGCAGGAACGTGAGCGGCACGGTGTCGGTGGGTCCGTTGCGGTGCTTGGCGACGATCAGGTCCGCGAGCCCCTTCTTGGCCGGGTCGAAGTCATCCCGGTGGATGAACATCACGACGTCGGCGTCCTGTTCGAGCGCGCCGGATTCGCGGAGGTCCGAGAGCTGGGGCCGCTTGTCCTGACGCCGCTCGGGATCGCGGTTCAGTTGCGAGACCGCGACCACCGGGATCTGGAGTTCCTTCGAGAGCATCTTGAGGCCGCGGCTGATCTCGGCGATCTCCTGCTGGCGGCTGTCGACCCGGCGGGTGTGGGACATGAGCTGGAGGTAGTCGACGATGATGAGGCCGAGCCCCGTGCTGCGCGCGGCGAGGCGTCGCGCCTTGGCCCGGATGTCCACGAGCGTCACGTTGCCCGAGTCGATGATGTAGAGCGGTGCCTCGTGCAGGGTGTCGGCGGCCTGCGCGATCCGCGACCAGTCCTCCGCGCCGACCCGCTTGTTCCGGATGCTGTCCCACGGCACCCGTGCCTCCGCGCAGAGCAGCCGCATGCCGATCTCCCACCGCGACATCTCGAGGGAGAACATCGCGACCGGCCTGCTCGAATCCACCACGACGTTGCGGGCGACGTTGGTGACGAGCGACGATTTGCCGACGCCCGGACGCGCGGCGACGATGATGAGGTTGCCGGGCTGCAGCCCCGAGAGGAGCGTGTCGACGTCCCGGAACCCCGTGGGCACCCCGACGAAGGGCGACTCGCGGTTCTGGAGCTTCTCCAGGTCCATCATCGCCTGATCCACGAGCTCGTTGAGCGAGGCGACCTGCTCCTTCTCGTCGTGACGGGCGACGTCGTAGATCCGCTGCTCGGCCTGGTCCGCGACGCGCTCGGGCTCCTCGGGGGCCGAGAACGCGAGCTCCATGATGTCGGCGGCCGCACCGATCAGGCGGCGCAGCAGCGCGGTCTCTGCGACGATCCGCGCGTAGGAGGGGGCGGCGGCCGGCGTCGGGACCCGCTCCACGAGGTCGTGGATCGCAAGGTGCCCACCCACCTCCTCGAGCGTCCCGCGGCGCTTGAGCTCCTCGACCGCGGTGATCGCGTCCACCGGGTCGCCGCGGCCGTAGATCTCCCGCAGGGTCTCGAAGATCGTGGCGTTCGCGGTTCGGTAGAAGTCCGTCGGCCGGACGATCTCGATCACGTCCGCGATCGCGTCGGGCGAGATCATCATCGAGCCGAGGACGGACTCCTCGGCCTCGAGGTTGTGCGGCGGGACGCGCTCTGGGCGCATGCGCCGAACGTCGTCGGCTGCCCTTACCACCCGCGCCTCCCGCCGCTCGTGAACCGGCCAAGGCTAGGTCCGCGTCCGCGCCGGGGCCAGCGGAAAACCCGTGGGGAAACCCGATCCGCTGGTCCTGCCTGAAGAATCCTTGTCACTGTGCCTCCGACCTGCGCTTCCACATGGGGAAAACCGTGTGGATTGGTGTGTAGCGCCCGGCACCGACATCCGGATGACAACCATGTGATTCTGTCCCTTCCCCGGCCCCGCGTCCATAGACAGCCCACAACGGGGCCCTCGGGCGTTACGTTCCGTCGAGATGGACGATCCCGGGCCCTCGGACAGGGATCGCATCGACGCGATCCATCGGCACGCTCACCAGGCGCTGCGCTACTACGCGACCGCGTTCCTCCGTGAACGCGGCGACGATCGCGATCTGATGCGCGTGTACCTCGATCTGACCGGCAACTTCATGGCCCTGATAGAGGGCGCCTCCCTGGATGAGGCAAGCATGATGGAACGACGATCCGAGATCGTGGAGCGCTACCTTGAGGAGGCCAAGCGCGATCCGTGGACGCCACCTTGCAGCTTCTGCGGCGAGGGTCCGACGGTTGCCTGGTTCGAAGGCCCCAGCTTCAAGACCTTCGTGGACGCCGCCGAGAAGGTCCGGGCCGAGGAGGCATGGCTCGCGTGCGTGACCTGCCTGTCGCTCGTTCAGGCAGAGGATCGCGACGAACTCGTCCGGCGAGGGATCGAACGGTGGCGCCGTCGCCGCGGTGGGCTCAGCCCCGACCCTATGAACGTCGACGCGATGGTCAGTTCGGGTCACGAGCGCTTCTGGGGACCGCGCTCGGCCTGACAGCACCGTTACGGCGCGCGGGGAGGGGCTCGGCCCGGGCGTCGTCGAGCGAGCCGGAAGAGCCTCAGAGCCAGCCGAGCACAGCGAGACTCGCAGCCCGGGCCGAGTCCCGACCTCAGCGCGCCCTTCGACCCGCTGAGGCCGGAACGCCTAGGCCGACTGCTCGTCCGGGACGACCTCGACCGAGATGACCGGATCGACCTCGGCGAACAGGTGGACGCGCACCTCGTGCACGCCGACCGAACGGATCGGCTCCTCGAGGTGGACGTCGTGCCGGTCGACCCGAACGCCGAGCTGGCGATCGAGCGCCTCGGCTACGTCGCTCGCGGTCACGCTCCCGAACAGCCGTCCCTCTTCGCCCGCGTGCGCAGAGACCTGGACGGGCGAGACCATCAGGCGCTGCGCGACCTGCTCGGCCTCGGCCTTGGCCTCGTTCACCCGGGTGGTGTGCGCCCGCTTCAGGCTCTCGACGTGCTTCTCCCCGCCCTTGGTCGCCTTGACGGCGAGCCCCCGGGGCATCAGGTAGTTGCGCGCGTAGCCGTCGGCGACCTCGACGATGTCGCCGGGGGCGCCGAGCTTGTCGACTGGCTTCTGCAGGATGATCTTCATCGCGACGAGTACGGCAGCAGCGCCATCTCGCGGGCGTTCTTGACCGCCGTCGCGACCGCGCGCTGGTGCTGCGCGCAGTTGCCCGTCACGCGGCGGGCGCGGATCTTGCCTCGCTCCGAGACGAACTTGCGCAGCATCGCCGTGTCCTTGTAGTCGACGTGGTCGAGCCGCTCCTTGCAGAAGATGCAGACCTTGCGCTTCTGTTTCTTCTGCCAGCCCTTGTCTTCCTTCTCCCGCTTCGCGGGGCGTTTCCTAGCTTTCGGTGGCATCCAGCGGTGTCTCCTCGTTGCTCGTGGGAGCGCCGACCGTGGCCGGTGCCCAGTCGCCCGAACCTCCGGAGCGACCCTGGCGCTCGACCTTCGCGGTCGCCCAACGCAGGCTCGGACCGACCTCGTCGGCCTCGATCTCCACCACCGTGCGCTTGTCGCCCTCCTGGGTCTCCCAGGAACGCATCTGGAGCCGGCCCGACACGACCACGCGCGTGCCGCGGGTGAGCGTCTCGGCGCAGTTCTCCGCGAGGCTCCGCCAGGCGTTGACCGAGAAGTACGACGTCTCGCCGTCCTTCCACTGGCCCGACTCGTCCTTGAAGCGGCGGTTCACGGCGACCCGGAACTTCGCCACGGCGGCGCCGTTGGGCGTGTACCGCAGCTCGGGGTCGTCCGTGAGGTTGCCCACGATGGTGACCTGGTTCTCGCTCGCCATCTCCATCACCTTCCGATCAGTGACCGCTCCCCGGCGGATGGCGTGCCGGGAAGGGGGAAGATCCGTTCGTCACGCGGCCTCGCCGCGTACGACCACCTTGAACCGCAGGACCTCGTCCGCGAGGTGCAGCGCGCGCTCGAGACCGGTGATCGCTTCGGGATCGGCCGTGAACTCGACCACGACGTAGTACCCCTCGGACTGCCGGTCCACCTCGAACGCGAGCCGTCTGCGGCCCCACCGGTCGACGTTGCCGACCTGGCCGCCGCTCTCGCTGACCGAGCGGGTGATGCGGTCCAGCGCCCCGGAGACGACGGCCTCGTCGGCTTCCGCGGGCAGTATGAGCATGACTTCGTACTGCCTCAGTGCCCCACCTCCTCTGGTCTGGTCGGCCCCCACGGGGGAGCAGGACGTGTGGTTGGCCTCCAGAGTGTACCGGGCGTCCCAGGAGGCGACCGTAGCACCGGCCGGTGACAGGCACGCCGCGACGGCTCCGAGGCCCGGGTACACTTCTGCCGACTGCCGTGCACTTCGGCGCAAGGAGGCGCGAGCGATGAGGGTGACGATCCACGACCTGGGCGCGTGGAAGGCGGAGGGCACGCGGTTCGCGATGCTCACCGCCTACGACTTCCCCACCGCCAAGCTCCTCGACGAGGCCGGCATCCCGGTGCTGCTCGTCGGCGATTCCGTCGGCAACAACGTCCTCGGATACGAGAACACGCTGCCGGTCACGATGGAGGAGATGCTTCACCACACGCGGGCGGTCGCCCGCGGCGTCTCGAACGCGCTCGTGGTCGGGGACATGCCGTTCCTGTCGTACCAGGTGAGCGTCGAGGAGGGCATCCGCAACGCGGGACGGTTCCTGAAGGAGGGGGGAGCCGGCGCGGTGAAGATCGAGGGGGCGCAGATCGAGCTCGTCCACCGGCTCTCCGATCTCGGGATCCCCGTGATGGCGCACGTGGGGCTCACGCCCCAGTCCGTCCACGGGCTCGGCGGCTACCGGGTCCAGGGGCGCGGCGAGGAGGCGGCGCGGCGCGTTGCCGACGAGGCCGCCGCGCTCGAGAAGGCGGGGTCGTTCGCGATCGTCCTCGAGGCCATGCCGGCGGACCTGGCTGCCGAGCTCACCCGGACGCTCCAGATCCCGACGATCGGCATCGGCGCGGGCCCGGGGACCGACGCGCAAGTGCTCGTGCTGCACGACCTGCTGGGGTTGTCCGAACGCCTCCCCAAGTTCGCCCGCGCCTACGCGGACCTGCGCGGGGCGATCTCGGAGGCGGCCGGCACCTTCGCCGCCGACGTCGCGGCCGGCCGATTCCCCGACGACGAGCACTCCTACCAGTAGACACGGCGGCACCGGAGATCCCCCGGAAGGGCTCAGGCGCGCCCGGGATCCTGCCGATGAACAGGGGGACGGCACGAACGGCGGGGCCGCCTCCCCCTCGGCGGCCCCGCCATCCCTTTCCGGCCACCTCCCCGCCGGGAGCGGAGCCCGGATAATCGGCGGGTGCCGACCACGGAGCGACGGATCGGGTTGGGGATGGTCTTCCTGCTCCTCGCCGGGACCCTCGCACTCGGGCACGCGGTCAAGGCGCCCTGCGTCTCGGGCGACTGGGGCGACGGCCGCCAGTACACACGGCTCTGCTACACGGACATCGCGCCGCTGCTCGGCAAGGAGGACCTCGCCGGGGACCGGCTCCCGTACCTCGACCCCTGCGGATCCGGGGCCGAAGGGGCCTGCGACGAGTACCCAGTCCTCACGATGTGGACGATGCGCGTCGCCGCCTGGACCTCGGGGGCCGACATCGCGCGCTTCGTATACGCGAACGCGATCCTGCTGTGGCTTGCGGCGTTCGCGACCGCCCTGTGCCTGTACGTCATGGTCGGCTCGCGCGCGCTCTACTTCGTGCTCGCGCCGACGCTCGCGATCTATGCGACCACGAACTGGGACCTGATCGCCGTCGCGTTCGCGACGGGTGCCACCCTCGCGTACCTCCGGCGACGCGACGGGTGGGCGGGGCTCCTGCTGGGGCTCGGTGCGGCGGCCAAGCTCTACCCGGCGCTGCTCGTGATCCCGTTCGTCGCCGGGCGGCTCCGCCAGGGCGAACCCGAGCGGGGGACCCGGCTCGCGGCGGCCGCGTTCGGAACCTGGGTCGTCGTGAATCTGCCCTTCGCGATCGGCGGCACGTCTGGCTGGTGGGAGTTCTTCCGGTACAACACGGAGCGGACGGCGGACTGGGACAGCCTGTGGTTCATCGCGTGCCACCGGCTGACCGGTGAGCTCGGCTGCTCAGTGGACTGGCCGGCCGACCTCGGCTCGGCGATCCTGTTCCTTGCCTCGGTCGCGATCGTCTGGCGGCTGAAGGCCGTGCGGGACGCGGAATTCCCGCGGTGGACGCTGGGGTTCCCGATCCTCGTGCTGTTCCTGCTCTCGAGCAAGGTGTACTCGCCGCAGTTCAGCCTCTGGCTCCTGCCCTGGTTCGCGCTCGCCGTGCCGAACCTCCAGCTGTTCGTGGCCTTCCAGCTCGCGGACGTAGGAGTGTACGTCACGCGGTTCTCCTGGTTCGGGACCATGATCGGACTGGACTCGGGGCTCGCCGGACTGCCGATCGGGGCGTTCGAGATCGCCGTGGTGGTCCGCGCCGCGATCCTCCTGCTCTGCGTGGTCGCCTGGGTCCGCCGGAGCGAGACCACCCTCACGCAGCCGCTCGTGCCGGCGAGGGTGGCGGTGGTCGATGCCGCCGACTGATCCCCCGGTCGACGTCGAGAGCCTCCCCTCCGGGGCACGGCCCGCCGGAGATAATCCGACGACGATGTCTGGCGCCCCGACACGCACGATCGGGCTCGGGCTGGTCTTCGCGCTGCTCGCGGGAACGCTCGCGATCGGGCACGCGATCAAGGCGCCGTGCGTCTGGGAGTCCTGGGACGACGGCCGCCCGTTCAAGTACCTCTGCTACACGGACATGATCGCGCTGCACACGAGCGAACAGCTCACCGGCGAGCGCCTGCCGTTCCTGGACCCGTGCGACATCCCGCCGGGGAGCACGTGTGACGAGTATCCGGTCCTCACGATGTACGCGATGCGCCTGGCGGCGTTCGCGTCCGGCGACTCGAACACGAGGTTCTTCTACGCGAACGCGATCCTCGTGTGGATCGCGGCGTTCTGGATCGCGCTCCTGCTCTACATCATGGTCGGGACCCGCGCGTTGTACTTCGTCCTCGCGCCCACGCTCGCGCTCTACGCCACGAACAACTGGGACCTGATCGCGGTGGCCCTGGCCACCGGCGGAACACTCGCGTACTTCCGACGACGCGACGTATGGTCCGGCGTCCTGCTCGGGCTCGGCGCGGCGGCCAAGCTGTACCCCGCGTTGTTCGTGATCCCGTTCGTCGTCGGCCGGTTCCGGAGTAAGGAGCCCGATCGCGGGATCCATATCGCGTGGGCGGCGGCCGGCACGTGGATCGCGGTGAACCTGCCGTTCGCGCTCTTCGGAACGCTCGGGTGGTGGGAGTTCTTCCGCAACAGCGGTGCGCGCGCGGCGAGCTGGAACAGCGTGTGGTTCCTCGTGTGCGAGCGTGTCACCGGCGAGGGGTGCACGAACACCCGGGCGATCAACATCGTCTCCGCGTGGCTGTTCGTGATCCTCGTCGGCGTCGTGTGGAGGATGAAGGCCAAGCGCGAACCCGGGTTCCCGAGATGGACGCTCGGGTTCCCGATCCTCGTGCTGTTCCTGCTCACGGGCAAGCTCTACTCGCCGCAGTTCAGCCTGTGGCTCCTGCCCTGGTTCGCGCTCGCGCTGCCGAACCTCCGGCTCTTCGTCGCTTTCCAGCTCACGGACGTCGCCGTCTACGTGACGGAGTTCTCGTGGCTCGGCGGCGGCGTCGAGGGGGGCCTCGCCGGGCTGCCCCTCGGGGCGATGCAGCTCGCGATCCTCGCCCGCGCGGTCGTCCTCGTCCTCTGCCTGGTCTCGTGGGTCCGGCGGCGCGAGCCGGCGCCGACCGCGGCCCCGCCGCTCGCCCGGGATGCGCCCGTCCCGGTCGGGACCTCGGAGGTCCGGGCGTGAGCACCGGGGCCGGGACGGACTCGGGCGTCCGAGGCCCCGAGCCGGCCGGCGACGCCGCGGACCCGGTCGAGGCCGCTCCGCCAGCGGCCGGATGGAGGGAGCTGGCCGCCGGGGCGTTCCGGTTCTGCCTCCTCGCGTTCGTCGGCCTTCGGCTCGCGATGCTCCTGATCGGGGTGGTCAGTGTGGCGCTGTTCCCCTCGCTCGCGCCCGTCGGCGTCTCGGGGTGGCGCGCGGGACCCGTCGACCTCGGATGGCAGCACGCGTTCGCCGCGTGGGAGCGGTTCGACGCGCTGTGGTTCCTGAGGATCGCGGACGGCGGCTACCGGTTCGAGGACGGGAGCGCCGCCTTCTTCCCCTTGTATCCGCTCGCGATCCGCGGCGTGTCGTTCGTGCTCGGCGGCGCGCCGCTCGCCGCGGCGACCCTCGTGTCGAACGCGGCCTTCCTCGCCGCCCTGTTCGTGACGTATGTGCTCACGACCGCCGAGCTCTCCGAGCGCACGGCCCGCACCACCGTGGTGCTGCTCTGCGTGTTCCCGGCGTCGCACTTCTTCCTCATGCCGTACAGCGAGTCGCTGTTCCTGCTGCTCGCGGTCACGGCTTTCTGGGCCGCGAGGCGCGGTCGATGGGCGGGCGCCGGCGGCGCGGGCGCCCTCGCAGCGCTCACGCGGAGCCTCGGGGTCGCCCTCGCGCCGGCGTTGGTCGTCGAGGCCCTGCACCAGCGGGCCGAGCGGGGCGCCCGCGTCTGGCCCGGGGTGGCGGCCGCCGCGGCGACCGGGCTCGGTCTCGTTGCCTACCTCGCGTACTGGGCCGTTCGAGCCGGCGACTGGTTCGCGCCGATCACCCGACAGGCCAACTGGGAGCGAACCCTGTCCTTCCCGCTCGTCACCCTGTGGAACGGGACCGTCGACGCGTTCCGGTACCTCGACGATCCGAACGGCGGCTACTGGCTGCTCGACTGGGTGATCGTGGTCCCGATGCTCGCCGCGTCGGTCTACGCGGTCGTGCGCCTGCGCCCCTCCTACGGCGTCTACCTGTGGGCCGGCCTCCTGCTGCCCCTCACCTTCGCGTTCGAAGGCCGCCCCCTCATGTCGATGCCCCGGTTCCTGCTGCCCCTGTTCCCCGCGTTCTGGGGCCTCGCGCTCGGGCTCGAGCGCCTGCGCGTCCCGAGGGCGGTCGCCTACGTGGCCGGCGCCGTGGGGCTCGGGATCCTCTGCCTGCTGACGGTCAACTGGTACTACATCTTCTGACGCTGGCCCGCCTCGTTTCGCCCAGGTCCCCCATGGTGCATCCTGTGCACGTCAGCGAGGGTGTTTGGGCGACAGCGCGAGTGTTCTCCGCAAGATCTCGGCGGCATTCGGTTAGCAGGCGGTTAGCAGGAGCCTCTATCACTGCTCGTGCCCGCCCTGCTTGCAGTCGTCGCCCTGCCCGCTAACATGTGAGTCGCAGGACGTCCACCGCCATCAGCGGCGGGGGCCGCAGAAGCGGCCAGGATGCCCCGCTTTCGTCAAGACCCCGACCTTGGTCGGGGCTGTCTCAGCGCCGACAGATTCCTCCCGGATCGTTGGTAGGAAGCGTCCGATTCCTTCTTCGTGCGGCCGCAGATCTCGGATGAACCCCCGGGAACTGTCCTTTGGCAGTCGCCCAGCGCGGGCCAGAGGCTCCTTCCGGGCGATTCGGTGTGGCTCGTGGTCGCCGACGAACGGCCGAGGTGCTACGAATGCGCGGAAAGTTGCTGATCGACCTGCGAGGAGGACCGGACGCTCCGGGCGGTGCTGGTCGGGATGTTGCGGGAGATGAAGCGAGGAGGTCAACGCGATGCAGGCCGATGACATCCGCTACCTGTTCGCGTACGACCGGTGGGCGACCCGCCAGGTTCTCGCCGCCCTCGACGGCCTGGACACAAGCGAATGGACGCGGACGGATGCAGTTGGTGAGCGCGGTCTGGGCGGCATCCTCGTTCACCATCTCGGCGCGTCGCAGCGCTGGCGCGTTGGGCTCCGATCACAAGGAGCCGACGAAGGTCCCGAGCCCGAGCTGGAGTCACTGCCCACGATCGACGAGTTCCGCGACCGCTGGGAGGCTGAGTGGGCGGCCGTCGATGCCTGGCTACCGACGTTGGCCGACGAGGTCGTCGGATACGTTCATGAGGGCGTGCCGATCTGGGTCATGCTCATACACGTCATCAACCACGGGACCCAGCATCGGGCAGAAGTTGCGGCGCTTCTTACTGCTGAGGGCCTATCTCCGGGTGAGCTTGATCTCATCAACTACGCCGAGGCTTAGGGCGGCGCTCCGGGCGGTGCTGGTCGGGATGCTGCGAGAGATGGAGCGGAGCGCAGAGTAGAGGAGGCCCTCCTGTCGAGTCGCGTCGTTCAAGGCGGAAACGAGCCTCATTTCACGCGGAGGGAAAGGGAGGTATTCAACCTGGTCGCCAGGGGGTACGCGGCAAACGAGATTGCGCGGCACCTGGCTAATCTCACCGTCAACCGTGAGGCGCCACCTGGCGAACATACGCCGCAAAGGGGGATCTAGCGGACGGGGATAATCCCGATCTCCTGCGAGGAGGACCGGACCCTCCGGGCGGTGCTCGTCGGGATGCTGCGGGAGAGGGACCCTCATAGATCGGGGTCGCCCCCACCGAAGTAGATAAGGAACGCGAAGACCGCGAGGACCAGGACGATCACGAGGAGGAGGTAGAACAGCCACCCGAAGAAGCCGAGTGCGAGCACGACGTCATCCTGGCACCTTCTCCAAGCTCCTGATCAACCGCGAGGAGGACCGGGCGCGTCGGGCGATGCTGGTCGGGATGCTGCGGGACACTGAACGCTAGGAGATACAGACGACGTTTACGCATTGACGCGGATCCCCGTTTCCGCTGGCTCGGTTGCCGCCGCCATCGATCACGCCCTCGACGGCATTACTCATGTCCGTTCTGCTGCACCCAACAAAGACCCTCGCGGGTAGCTGATCGCGCCGGGTGGGAGTTCCCTGACTGAAACGGAGGGACAGGGAATGAGCACCTACACCTACGCCCCACAACGGGGAAGAGCGATTGCAACGCACCTCTGAGAAACGCTCTTGTTCCACGCCCGGATGCTCCACCTAACTCTCGGTCTACAACCCATCTCACTCTTGTTGGATTCACGAGCCAGTCACGCTGAAGCGCTATCTCTCGCCCACGCGGTCCTAGGCAGAGTCGGCACAGTCCCGGCGCAGCCCGTAGTTGTTATGGAACCGATTATCTCAACATCCGCGAGGAGGACCGGACACTCGGGGGGGTGCTCGTCGGGATGCTGCGGGAGGCTGAGGGCCACCCTGCCTAGCGGTCGACCTCGAACCACACGGCCTTCAGTCCGTCGAGGGAAAGGCCCGAGCGGTCGGCGAGCTCGTCGACAATCCTCAATCCTCCGAAGTGGGGTCGACCGTTCGTTCCCTCTAGGTTGAGTCGGTCGAAGGTGAACCTTGGAGCACCGTCCACGACGGCCACCTGGATCACGGAGTCATCGTCCCGCAACCGTAGACCGATCCGGCCATCCGCCTCAGGGTTGCCATGGCGAACCGCGTTGCCGACGATCTCGGAGACCATGAGGACGAACTCGTCTGAGCGGGCGGCCGGAAGCAGGTCGCTCACGAAGTCAGCCGCGAGCTTACGGGCCATCCCCGGAGCGGTCGGCGCATAGGGCAGCCGGTGCTCCATCCCCTGGTAGGTCCCCGATGGGGGCAGGCGCAAACCGGTTTGGGTTGACAGCTTTGCCCAGCACGAGAAAATTCTCACGGGGCTCAGGCTGGGGCACGTTGGCAATCGCCCCCTGAACGACTCGTTGGAAGGGGGTGGATATCGGTGTTCGAGATCGCTACGTCCTCAACGGGCACGATCCGCCTGACCGGCGAGATGGACATGGCAACGGCTGATCAGCTGGACTCCGTCATCGCACCTGCGGTCAGCGAGGGCGGACCCGTCATGCTGGACATCTCCAGTTTGGACTTCATGGACTCGAGCGGCCTGCACGCGATCCTCAGGGCAGCCACGTCGCTAACGGATCGGGGCTGCGTCGTGATCCATGGGCTTGACGGGAACGTCTCGATGCGGAGGCTCTTCGAGATCGCTCAGATCGACAAGGTCCGGAACATCCACGTGATTCCCTGCACCGTGATGGTCGAAGTCTCCTAAGACGCTGGACTCGTCCTCACTCCCTAAGGGAAGGCAGCGGCGCTCGCTAGCGGAATCGCCGTCGTGAACAAGCTCACTGATCGTGACTGCGATGAGGACCGGACGCTCCGAGGCGGTGCTTGTCGGGATGCTGCGGGAGGTTGAGCAGTAATGGAGGCGGGGCTTTACATCCCGCCTCGCCTTGCGGCCTGCATGACGGCCTCTCCATGCTCGGGCGATTTGAGGCCGGATTTCGGACCCATGGCGACGAGTCGCGCATCACTCAAGGCCTGCGGACAGAGACCGATACACCGTTAATGGATAGCGGCGCTCCCATACACACGTAGCCCGAACGATCCGATGTCGAGCCCGCGCAGCATCGAGGTCGACGTTCCTCGCGCCCGAACCCTCGTGGCGGTGGTCGCCGCCGCGCTCATGCTCGTAACCCTCCTCGCGGCCCCGGTGCGGGCGGCAGACCCCGAGGAGCGGACGCCGATACCCCAGGAGCTGAAGCAAGCCAAGAAGCAGCTCCGCGCGACCAAGGAGAAGATCCGCGCCGGCAACCGGAAGCTCCGCAGGCTCCAGCGCGAGATGAACGCGCTCGCGACAAGCATCGCGCGGACCGAGGACCGGTTGAGCCACGCCCGCGAGCGGATGAGGAAGCTCCGACGGGAGACCGCGCAGCTCGAGCAGGAGGCCCTCCGGCTGGAGGACGAACTCGACGAGCGCAACCGCGAGGCCTACATGCTGGGGAGCGCCCCCGTGCTGTACGTGCTCACCGCCTCCTCGGCCGCCGAAGCGGCGGCACGCCTCGGGTTCCTGAACGAG
>Ga0075431_100002490_pt1 | contig 17752 bp, 19 predicted proteins | sample RhiMetdeltSRZDD5_FD_75297 | JGI IMG/M metagenome (GOLD analysis project Ga0075431, IMG submission 75297) | Populus rhizosphere microbial communities from Tennessee, USA - Rhizosphere MetaG P. deltoides SRZDD5 | ecosystem: Host-associated > Plants > Roots > Rhizosphere > Soil | place: USA... | reverse complement strand
ACGTCGCCACCGACCTCGGCCTCGCAGTACTCGGAGTCGAGCGCCTCGTCGATGAAGTCGAGCCGGGTCAGCACGATCACGATCGTTGCCACGATCGCGAGTGCCACCACCACGGCGGCTATGCGTGCGGCGCGCATCGTCGAAGGACGCCCGTCAGTCGTTCGCGTGTAACGCGGGGTTGAGGGCGGCGGCGCCGGCCCCACGCGATCGCGCTTCGATCGCGCCGGACACCGAGTTGCGCCAGAACAGCACGCCGTTCTCGCCGGACAGCTTGGCCGCCTTGACGACACTGCCGTCCGGCAGCGTGACCTTGGTGCCGGCGGTGACGTAGCAGCCGGCCTCGACCGTGCAGTCGTCGCCGAGCGAGATGCCGATGCCGGCGTTCGCCCCGATCAGGCAGCGCTCGCCGATCGAGATGGTCTCCTGGCCGCCGCCGGACAGCGTGCCCATGATCGACGCGCCGCCACCCACGTCGGAGTCCGGGCCGACGACGACCCCGGCGGACACCCGGCCCTCGATCATCGAGGCGCCGAGCGTCCCGGCGTTGAAGTTGACGAACCCCTCGTGCATCACCGTCGTGCCCTCGGCCAGATGGGCGCCGAGCCGGACGCGGTCCGCGTCGCCGATCCGTACCCCCGAGGGCACGACGTAGTCGGTCATCCGGGGGAACTTGTCGACGCTGGTCGCTTGGACGTGGTGGCCGGCGGCCCGGGCCCGCGCGCGCGTCGTCTCGAAGCCTTCGGGCGAGCAGGGCCCGATCGACGTCCAGACCACGTTGTTGAGGGCGCCGAACAGCCCGTCGAGGTTGATCCCGTGCGGTCGGACCAGGCGGTGCGACAGCAGATGCAGCCGGAGGTACGCGTCGTGGGGATCGGCCGGCGGCGTCGTGAGATCGGCGACGACGGTCCGTACGACGGTGCGGCGCACCCGCCGGATGTCGTCGTCGCCTTCGAGAGCCAGCAGCGAGTCGGGCGGACCAGCAGCGTCCGCGGCCGGCCCGAGTGCGGGCCGGGGATACCACGTGTCGAGTACGACATCGGTGGCGGTCACGGTGGCGAGGCCGTAGCCCCAGGCGCTGATCGAGTCCGTCACGACGTCGAGCGTAGCCAGCCGTCGCGAGTCGTGAGCGGGGGCGGTACGGTCCTGGGCTCATGGGTTTGGCGACGTTCAAGGATCTCGTGATCGATGCCGGGGATGCTGCTCGACTGGGCCGCTTCTGGGCCGACCTGCTCGGACGCCGATTGCGCAGGCAACGCGGCGGTGACGCCGAGATCCGCGGCACCAGGCCGCAGGACACGATCTGGGTCAACCGGGTGGCCGAGCCCAAGACCGTCAAGCATCGGGTCCATCTCGACGTCTACGTACGGTCGCTCGCCGACGTCGAGGCGCTCGGCGCCACCGTCCTGCGGCCGCGGGGCGACGACCGGACCTGGACCGTGATGGCCGACGTCGAGGGCGGCGAGTTCTGCGCGTTCCTGAAGGACGTGCCGCCGGACGATCGGCTGCCCGGCCTGGTCATCGACAGTGCCGATCCGGTCGCACAGGCGGAGTGGTGGGCCAACGTGTTCGACGGCACCGTGACCCATCACCTGCCCGGCTGGTCCGCGGTGGACGAGGTGGCGGACATGCCGATCGGCACGTTCGATTTCGTCAAGGTGGCGGAGCCCAAGACCGTCAAGAACCGGATTCACTGGGACGTCACCGGCGCTGTGGATCCGCTGGTCGAGGCCGGGGCGACGGTGCTGCGCGCCGCCGGCCGCGGCCTCGGCTGGAGCGTGCTGGCAGACCCCGAGGGCAACGAGTTCTGTGTGTTCCGGCCGCGTTAGCCGGGTCGGCCCACGGGTTCGGCGGCCTCCGGTTCCGGCTGGATCGCCGCCAATCGGACGATCGACCACAGCATCATGGCGGCGAACGCTGTACCGACCAGCGCACATGCGACGTCGACGCCGACGCCGCTGATCAGCAGGCCGAAGCTGGTCATCGCGGCGGGCATCAGCGCCTGGTCGGCGAGGCCGACGATGCTGCTGCAGCGACCGAGGTAGCTCTCGCGAACGGCGGCGACGAACGCGCCCGCGAGAAGGGCCGACGCGAGTCCCGCCGTGAGCCCGATGGTCGCCATCGCGAGGAACACGCCGGCGTACGGTGCGATGCCGATCGCCACGCAGGCCATCGCCTGCACGACGAGGAGCAGCAGCCCGGCGCGGGCGGGGTCGGACGACCGCCAGCGCAGCGCGATGACGGCGCCGATGGCCGCCGCGACACCGCTGGTGGCTTCGAACAGACCCAGGGAGGTGGCGCCCCAGTCGGCGTCGCGGGTACGGAAGACGAGGCCGACGGCGAGGACGGGGGAGACGCAGAGGTTGAGGCCGGACAAGGCGATCACCAACGTACGCACCGACGGCGTCCGGCGCAGGTAGCCGAAGCCGCCGCGAAGATCGGACCAGATCGAGTGCCCTTCGGACAGCTGCCGGGGAAACCGTGGCCGGAGCACGGTCGCGAGGGCGACGGCGATGACGCCGAACGAGACGGCGTCGACGATGATCACGTCGCGTAGCCCGCCGTGCGCCACGAGGAAGCCACCGAGCGGAGCGCCCACGAAGATGGCCAGTCGGTTGGATAGCTGGAACAACGCCGACACCGACGTGAAGTCCTCCTCGCGGACGAGTTGGCGCGGCATCGTGGCCGCGGCCGGCAAGTAGATCGCGTCCACGACGCCGAAGACCAGGGCGATCGTGAAGAGCAACGACAGCGACAGGCCCGTCGACTCCAGCGCCACCAGGCCGACGAGCAGCACGGCGATGCGGGCGAGGTTCGACCCGATCATGGTCCGCCGGGCGTCGAGTCGGTCCGCGAGCGCGCCGCCGACCAGCAGCATCACCGCGCGGGGGATGGCTCCTGCCCCCATGACCAGACCGGCGCCGGCAGGCCCGGCGACCTGGGCGGCGCTCCAGGCCAACCCGATGTACCACGCGACGTCGCCGAGCTGGGAGATCCCGGTCGCGGCCACCCAGGCGTGCACCCGGGTGTCCCGGCGCAGCGGTGGCACCTCGACGGTGTCGACGCTCATGGCCGGGCTGGCACCGCGTGGAAGAAGACGTAGACGCGCTCGCGGTCGCCTGTTCTGTGGTCGGACCGCGACCCGGGCGCCAGGTCGTTGGCGTACTCCCAGATCAGCGCATTGACCCGTTCCCCGAGTTCCTCGAGCTCGGCCGGCGTGACGCTGATCCAGTTGTCCGTGCTGTACGCCGCGCGGACCCAGTCGTCGCTGTAGTCCAGCCGGCGCTCGAACCACTGCCGGACCTTGTCGACGTGGTGCTGCAGGTTCTGCTCTTCGGCGGTCGTGGCGACCAGGACCTCGGCCGGGTCGTCGCCGGCGTCGGCGACCGACCAGGTGTAGCCCCCGCGCAGGTGCCGCCACCACCGCTCGCGCCGGTCCTTCGCCAGCTCCGGCGCCTCCTCGATGACCCCGGCCTTGGCGAGCACCTTCAGGTGATGGCTGATGTTGCCGACGTGCTCGCCGGTCGTGTCAGCGAGCCGGCTCGCCGTCGCCGGACCGTCGAGGGCCAGCAGCTCGAAGAGCCGGCGGCGCAGCGGATGGTGGATGGCGGCGATCAGCGAAGCGTCCGCGCGGCGCGGCGGGAGAGGTTCCATGGCCCGCAGCCTAGACACACAAGAAGTATTGTACAAGAGTTCTTGTGGATCTTCTCGTCGGTTTTGCGCTCGTACGCACGGTGTGCCGCCGGCGCGGTGGTGTGTACGGGCGCAGATTCGCCGGCACGGCACAATGGCCGCCATGCCGACCACTGCCACGCTGGATCTGTCCGCCGACGTCGGGCCGCTGACCGCCGCCCTGGTCGACATCGAGTCGGTCAGCGGCAACGAGGCGGTGATCGCCGACGCGGTGGAGGTGGCGGTACGGCCGGTGCCCGGACTCGACGTGGTCCGCGACGGCAACGTCGTCGTCGCCCGCACCCAGCTCGGTCGCGGCGAGCGGGTCGTGATCGCGGGTCACCTCGACACGGTTCCGGTCAACGCCAATCTGCCGTCGCGACTCGAGGGCGACAATCTCTACGGACTCGGGTCGTGCGACATGAAGGGCGGCGTCGCGGTCGCCCTGCGATTGGCGGCGACGCTGCCCGAGCCGGTGCGGGACGTGACATACGTCTTCTACGACTGCGAGGAGATCGAGGCCGAGCGCAACGGACTCGGCCGCCTGGCCCGGACCCGGCCCGAGCTGCTCGCCGGCGACTTCGCGATCCTCATGGAGCCGAGCAACGCCATCGTGGAGGCCGGCTGCCAGGGCTCGATCCGGGTCGACGTGATCGCTCCGGGCGAGCGGGCCCACAGCGCCCGCTGGTGGATGGGGACGAACGCGATTCACGCCGCGAAGCCGGTGCTCGATCGGTTGCACGCCTACGAGCCGCGGACGCCGTTGGTCGACGGGTTGACCTACCGCGAGGGACTGAACGCCGTCGGCATCGAGGGCGGTGTCGCCGGGAACGTGCTGCCGGACGAGTGCCGCGTGAGTGTCAACTACCGGTTCGCACCGTCGCGGACTCCGGACGAGGCGCTGGCCCACCTGCGCGAGGTTTTCGACGGCTTCGAGCTGAAGCTCGTCGACTCCGCGCCGGGGGCGCTGCCGGGGCTCGGTCGGCCGGCGGCGGCTGCCTTCGTCGAGGCGGTCGGCGGCGAGGTGCGCCCGAAGTTCGGTTGGACGGACGTCGCGCGCTTCAGCGAGCTCGACGTACCCGCCGTCAACTTCGGCCCCGGCGACCCGGCGCTGGCCCATTCGCAGGGCGAGCATGTGCCGCTCGCCCACCTGCGACACTGCGAGGACACGCTGCGACGCTGGCTGACCTGAGGGCCGTCCGGCGTACGGCCACCGGAGGAGACCGATGGCAGACCCCCCGGGTGACCCCCATGTCCTCGAGCCCGGCCAGGCGCCCCCGCCGTTCACGGCCGACGAGATCCGGCACGGCTGCCCGGCCGGCCGCACGATCCGGCTGCGGGTCGACGTCCCGGGCGAGCCGTCGATCCTGCGGGTCAACCGGTTCCTGGACTGCGACGCGAGCGGCGCCACGATGGAGCGGACCCGGCTGTCCCTCGACGGCGACCCGCTCGGTGAGCCCGAGGCGGCTCGGGTGACGTGGCGGGACCTGCAGGGCCACGCCTCGTTCCCCGCCGATCGCACCACGATCGAGTCGGTGCGGATCGACACCGCGATCGGCGAGCTGGACTGCCTGCGCTACACGGTGCGCGACGGCTCGACCGAGGAGGTCTTCTGGTTCGCGCGGGAGCTGCCCGGCATGCCGATCCAGTACCTGACCCGCGAGGCGGGCGACGTCGTCACCACTGTCGCGGTCGTCGACAACAAGATGCCGTGAACCGGTCCGTCAGGATCGGATCAGGCCGATCAGGGCCCAGGCCGCCACGATGGTGATCGCGATGCTGAGGACGGCGATCATCGGGGGTCGCGGCAGTGGGTGGCCGGCGCGGATCGCCCGGTCCGTGACACGCCAGTGCCGGTAGGCGAGGCCGCCGGTCGACATCGCCAGCACGACGAGTGCCATCGCGAGGACCGTACGGCCGGGCACGTCGAAGCCGCTCAGGTAGGCGACGCCGACACCGGCCGCCAAGAGCCCGATCGAGGTCCGCATCCAGGCGAGGAACGTACGTTCGTTCGCCAGCGTGAAGCGGTAGTCGGGCTCGCCCTCGGGACGGGGCGCGGTACCCGGTTCATTCGTGCCGACCATCGGTGGGCATCCTACGGCGCGACCGAGCCGGACCGTCGTACGCGGCTGTCGGGCGGCCGTGGCACGATCAGCGAGTGATCTGGTTGTTCGCCATCCTCGCGATCCTCGTCATCGGCGGCCTGGTCGTGTTCGCGGTGGCGCGCGGCGCGCAGGCCCAGCCGGCCCACGACGACCGGCCCGAGGTGCGACTGCCGGTCGACCGGCCGCTGCGGTCGGACGACCTGGCCGCCCTGCGGTTCACGACGGCCCTGCGCGGCTACCGGATGTCGGAGGTCGACGCGCTGCTCGCCCGGCTGCGGGCGGAGCTCGCCGAGCGCGAGGGCGGTGGCGAGACGCCACACGATCCGTCCGACGTGACCGCGCCGCTCGGCACCACCCGCGAGCCGCCCGCGCGACAGCGTGACGACGCCGATGAGTGAGCCGGGGCCGAGTGTCGTCGTCGGCGAGGACGGGGTCGCCCGGTGTCCTTGGGGTGACCAGCCGTCGGACTACCGCGTCTACCACGACGACGAGTGGGGTCGGCCGGTCCGCGATCAGCGCGGGCTGTTCGAGCGGATGTCGCTCGAGGCGTTCCAGTCCGGGCTGTCGTGGCTGATCATCCTGCGCAAGCGCGAGGGCTTCCGCCGCGGCTTCGCCGACTTCGACCCGCAGGCGGTCGCGGAGTTCGGCACCGGCGACGTCGAGCGGCTGCTTGGCGATGCCGGCATCGTCCGCAACCGGGCCAAGATCGAGGCCACCGTCGCCAATGCCCGGGCCGTCCTCGAGCTGGACCGGCCGCTGTCCGAGTTGCTGTGGTCCTATGCCCCCGACAACGGATCCCGGCCGGCTCCTCAGACGCTGGCCGACATCCCGTCCCAGACGCCGGAGTCGAAGGCCATGTCGCGTGATCTCAAGCGCCGCGGGTTCCGGTTCGTGGGACCGACGACGGCGTACGCGCTGATGCAAGCGACCGGAATGGTCGACGATCACCTGGCGGACTGCCACGCTCGACGTCGGTGACGATGCCGGCAGAGCGCTGCTCCAGGCGGTCGAACAGCGCCTCCCATCGCTCCACGATGGAGCTGAGGTCGTAGCGCCGGGCGACCCGGAAGGCCTGGTCGCCCATCCGGCGCCGCATGCGGACGTTCTCGATGATCTGGCGGAGCGAGCCGCTGAAGCCGTCGAGGTCGCCGTCGTTGACCAGGTAGCCGGTCACACCGTCCTCGATCAGATCGGCCGGGCCGCTCGGCACGTCGAACGCCACGGCGGGAAGGCCGACGCTCATCGCCTCCAGCATCACCATCGGGAAGCCCTCGGTGTGCGACCCGGAGGCGAACACGGACGCACCCGCCAGCGCCTCGCGGAAGCGGTCGGACTGGCCCAGGAGCTCGACCTGGTCGCCGAGTCGGAGCTCGCGGATCAGCTGCCTGAGGGCCGGCCCCTGGTCGCCCATGCCGTAGATGTGCAGCCGCCAGTCCGGACGGGACCGGGCCACCGGCTCGAACGCGCGCACCAGTCGGTCGAAGCCCTTGGTCGTGACCAGCCGGCCGCCGGACACGACGATCTTGCTGTCGAGCGTCGAGGTCGGGCCGAAGGTCCACGGCACGGCGTTCGGGATTGCCTCGACGACGGTGGTGGAGCCCGCGAGCGCCTGGGCATAGGCGCACCGATCCGCGTCGGCCAGCGTCACCAGGCAGTCCAGGCGGCGACTGCTGTCCTGGATCAGCTTGCGAAGCGCGGGCATCCGCGTGACGAAGTTCTGGTGGTCCTGGGCGATCGTGATCATCCCCGCCGGCGCGTACTCGGCCGCCGCGGCGTGCAGGGACGGGCGTGTCGACACGAGGATGCCGGGCTCCAAGGTCCGGAGCTTGGCCTCGAGCAACGTGTCGGTGAGCAGCGACATCTGCGGGTCGGCGGCCCGGCTCACCAACTGCGACGGCTGGCTGTCGAGCCGAGCCTGCTCGGGATCCCGCTCGGGATGGTCCTTGATCCGGACCCGGCCGCCGTAGCGGTTGCCGCGCGGCCCGACCGGGCGAGCGTCGTGCAGGTTTGTGACGACGATCCGCGGATCGAGGTCGTACGTCGGGCTCTTGCGCCGCCGGTAGAGGCTGATCAACTCGATCCGGTAGCGGTCGGCGAGTCCGTTGGCGAGAGTTGCGACCGACCGGCAGATCCCGTCCGCCCCGTCGGCAGTGAACATCAAGAAATACAGGCGTTGCGATGCTGACATCCCACCCCCACATTCCCTCCGAAAACGCGAATCGTGACGATTCGAGCACCTTTCGGTGCAGGGTTCCAGAGGCTTTCGGCCCTGCTGAACAGGCCCCCACCCAGAAAACGTGCCGATCTTACCCCGAGACGACGCCGTGGTGGGGCTATCGACCGTTGAAGGTCGGTTGCTGTTTGGCGACGAAGGCGGCGACCGCGTCGCGATGGTCCTGCGTGCTGCCGGTCGCCGCCATCTGCTGGCCCTCGAAGTCGAGCGCCGCGTCGAGATCATGGGTCGCCGAGTAGTTGACCGACCGCTTGATCGCGGCGTAGGCCTGGGTCGGTCCGGCAGCGAGTTGCCGAGCGAGCTCCTCGGTAGCCGACGCCAGTTCGTCGGCGTCCACCACGCGGGTGACGAGCCCGAGCTCGCTGGCCTCCGCCGCCCGGACCATCCGCGGCCGCATGAGCAGATCGATCGCCGCCGCCCGGCCGATCAGCCGGGGGAGCGTCCACGAGATGCCGGTGTCGCACGACAGGCCGATGCCGGCGAACGCGGTGTTGAAGCCGGCGCCCTCGGCCGCGACCCGGAAGTCGCAGGCGAACGCGATCGACGCCCCGGCGCCGGCGGCGACGCCGTTGACCGACGCGACCACCGGCTTCGGCATGGTCGCGAGGCCGAGGGCGATCGGCGCGTAGTGGTCGGGGACGGTCGCCCAGATCTCCTCGAGCGGCCGGGACTGCAATGCTTCGGCGTGCTCGCGCAGGTCCTGGCCGACGCAGAACGCCCGACCCGACCCGGTGACGACGACGCAGCGGACCTGCTCGTCGGCGGAGGCCTCGAGGATCGCGACCTTCAGGTCCTGCTTCGTCGCCCGGGTGAGGCTGTTCATGGCGTCCGGGCGGGCCAGCCGGATCGTCGCCACGCTGTCGGCCACGTCGTAGATGACGCCGGATTCGGTCATGAGGTTCTCCCGTTCTCGAGGCAGCGATCGACGAAGCGGTTGGCGCCCGGAAGGAGTCTGGCAGCTTCGGCGTCGAAGAACTCCGCCGCGGCTGCGCCCGGCCAGCCGGCGGGCAGCAGTTCGGCGGGCAGTCCGGGATCACGGAACAAGAACTTGCGCCACTCGTGGATCAGCCGGCTGCGTACGGCGAAGGCGCGCTCATCGTCGGCGGGACTGGTGCCGGGCGGGTCCGGTGCCTCGGCCACGAGATCCGTCGCGTCGCCGAGCCAGTCCGCGTACGCCTCGGCGAGGTCGTCGAGGTCCCACAGTTCGCGTGCCATCGCGGCCGGGTCGCCGTCGAGGTCGGCGGTGAAGGCCCGAGCGTCGGCGTGATCAGCGGCGAGCACAGTGCCGACCTCGTCGGAGGGGTACGCCGCGATCCAGGTGTTGTCGGCGATGGGTGCGTACCCGAGGAACGTCAGCGCCGACCGAACCCGCTCCCGGGCGCTGCGGTTGCTGATCTGCTCGAGGACGAGGACGTGCCAGCGGCCCTCCCAGCCGCCGGCTCGGGTCCGGTAGATCCGAGCGGCGGCCTGGTCGAGGCGTCGCCAGGCCCGGCGCGTCATGGCGTAGCCGGGGCCGGCCGCCGTGGGGGTGGGTTCGAGCCAGCCCTGCCGCACCATGCGGGAGACCGCCGTCCGGACGGCCGGCGGCTTGATGTCCAACGGCGTGAGCATCCGGACGAGGGCCGAGATCGGGGCCTCGCCCTTGCGGGTCCGCAGATGATCTCCGTAGAGGTCGAACAGGGCAGAGCGGGCGTTCACGGGTCTGAGTCTGCCGGAGGAGAGGGATTCACGCGACGAGCCTGTGGGTAGTGCCGACATCGGCGAGGCGGCATGCGCGATAATGGACGGCGAACGCGGCGCCGCAGTGACACTCACCGCAGTGACTCTCACAACAGGAGCGGTGGATGTGGCGCAGCACAAGGAAGGAGTGCGCGCATGGCTGCGATGAAGCCGCGAACGGGCGATGGTCCGCTCGAGGTCACCAAGGAGGGACGCGGCATCGTGATGCGGGTCCCGCTAGAAGGAGGTGGGCGGCTGGTCGTCGAGCTCAATGCCGAGGAGGCGGGTGAGCTCGGAGACGCTCTGAAGGCCGTCGTCTGACGCAGTCCACGCGATCCGGCGCGGCCACTAGATCGCGTCGGGCTCCGATTCGACCTTCTTGGCGACGAGAAGGCCGTCGCCGACCGGAAGCAGCAGCGGCACCCATCCCTCGTCGGCGCGCATCGACCGGCCGGTCTCGCGGATCGCGACGGTCTCGGCGTCGCGCTGCGACGGATCCGACACCCGGTCGTGCCAGAGCGCGTTGTCGAGCGCGACCAGGCCACCGATGCGAAGCAGCCGCCGCGCCTCGGTCAGGTAGTCGGCGTACTCGTGCTTGTCGGCGTCGAGAAAGACCAGGTCATAGTGCCCGTCGGTCAACCGCGGCAACACTTCGAGCGCGGCGCCGGAGATCAGCCGATAGCGCTGGGAGGGGATGCCCGCCTCGGTGAACGTCTGGCGCGCCAGACGCTGGTGCTCCGCCTCGAGGTCGACCGACGTGAGGACCCCGTCGCTTTGCATCCCGCGGAGCAGCCACAGGCCCGACACCCCGGCTCCGGTGCCGACCTCGACGACCGCCCGGGCCTCGATCACGGCGGCGAGGAAGGCCAGCGTTGCACCGCCCCCGGAACCGATCGGAGTGGCCCCGACCTCCTTGGCCCGGGCGCGAGCGGCGGCGAGGTGCTCGTCCTCGGTGACGAAGGCTTCGGAGTAGGCCCAACTCGCGGGCGCGATCCCAGAAATGGTCGCCTCCTTCGTCGGCTGCCGAGGGTGAACAACAGGTTAGCCGCCTGCGGGAGACACCAGGCTTCTTGGCTCGCCGTCATCGGCTTCTCGGACTTCTCTCAGCAAGTCGGCTCAGACTGATGGTCGTGAACGTAGTGACGGAGGACACCGGCCCGCGGGAGCAGGCCGCGAGTCCGAGTTGGGACGAGATCGTCCGATTGCACTCGGCTCGGGTCTATCGGCTGGCCTACCGCCTCACGGGAGACCGCTACGACGCGGAGGATCTGACCCAGGACGTGTTCATCCGGGTCTTCGCGTCCCTGGACCGCTACACCCCCGGCAACTTCGAGGGCTGGCTGCACCGGATCACGACCAACCTCTTCCTCGACAAGGCCCGTCGCCGCACCCGGATCCGCTTCGACGGTCTCGGCGACCGGCCCGAGGACCGGCTGATCGGCGAGTTGCCCTCGCCGGAGGACGTCGTCTCCGACGGCACGTTCGACGCCGACGTGGAGGCCGCGCTCAAGGAGCTTCCGAAGGAGTTCCGGGCCGCTGTCGTGCTGTGCGACGTCGAGGGGATGTCCTACGAGGAGATCGCCGATCTGCTCGGCGTGAAGCTCGGTACGGTCCGCTCCCGGATCCATCGCGGTCGGCGCATGCTGCGCCGGGCTCTGGCGCACCGCGCACCCGGGAGCGGTCGCCGCCGGTTCGCCGGTCCCTTTGATCCCGTTCCGGTGGGGGTCTGAGACTCCCACAGCCTACCCTTGACGGGTGAGCAGCGACGAGCCGACGCAGCGCTGGCCCGACGGCCCCGGCCGCTGGCCGCCGCCGTCAGACGGCCCGTCAGATCTGCCACCACCATCGGTCAGCGGACCTCCGTACCGGCCGCCCCCACAGGCCCGGCCGCCGACGCCGTACGGACCCTACGGACCCCCGCCCGGCCAGCCGTCGGGACCGCCCAGCGGGCCGCCTCCGCCAGGGTCTCAGCCCCGGCCGTGGCCTCCGGGCGGGCCACCCGGCCGGCCTCCGGTGGCGTCGCCGCTCTACGGCCCGCCGGGCCCGGACCACCGGGCTCCGCGGCGCAGCGGACTCAGCCTGGTCATCGCCATCTCGTTGATCGTCGGGGTGCTCGGCGGCGCGGGCGGCGCCTGGCTGATGAACAACGTCACCGACGACGATCCGGCGCAGACCACGACGGACCTGCCGGAGGATCCGCTCCCGACCGATCCGGCGCCGCTGCCGGCGGACAACACCAGCGTGGCGGCGGTGGCCGACGAGCTGCTGCCGAGCGTCGTCCACATCAAGGTCGCCGGCGGGGGCCAGCAGGCGACCGGCTCCGGCTTCGTGCTCGACCATGACGGCCACATCGTGACAAACAACCATGTTGTCCAGTTCGCGGCCGACAGCGGCGACATCACGATCGTCACCGAGGAGGACGAAGAGCGGGACGCGAGGATCGTCGGCCGCTCACCGTCTTATGACCTCGCCGTCCTCGAGGTCGAGCCCCGGGGGCTCAAGCCCGCGAGCCTGGGCACGTCGGCTGCGCTGCGGGTCGGTGAGCCGGTCGTCGCGATCGGCTCGCCGCTCGGCCTGACGAGCACGGTCACGACCGGCATCGTGAGCGCGTTGGATCGGCCGGTGACCGCCGGCGGCTCGGGCGAGTCGTCGTACATGAGCGCGGTCCAGACCGACGCCGCGATCAACCCGGGCAACTCCGGCGGGCCGTTGGTCAACCTGCACGGCCAGGTGATCGGCATCAACTCCGCGATCGTCACGCTCGGAGCCACACTCGGCGGCGAGACCGGCAGCATCGGCTTGGGCTTCGCGATCCCGATCGACCAGGTCCGCCGCACGGTGCGCCAGCTCCTCGAAGACGGCGAGGCGGAGTACCCGGTCATCGGGGCCAAGGTACGTACCGATGACGCGGAGGCCGCGATCATCGACTCGGTCGAGCCCGGCACACCGGCCGAGGATGCCGGCATCGAGAAGGGCGACCATATCCTCAGCATCGACGGCGATCCGATCACCGGCGGCGTCGACCTGATCGTGTCGATCCGCTCGCACCTGCCGGGCGAGACGATCCAGGTCGAGTTCGAGCGCGACGGCGAGACCGAGACGGTGGCCATCACCCTCGACGGCCAGGTCGGCTGACCGGCGACGAGTTCGACCGACTCGCCCGGGCGACCGATCAGCGAGTGCACGTGTGTCGCTGACCGTTCCGTCCGCTTCGTTCCGGCCTCCCTCCTTTCCGCGTCGCCCAAATCGGGCATACCCGAGCAGCAGGCGGCGCTCGAAGGAGGGAGGCACGAACGGCGGAGCTGACGGCTAGGTCGCGTCCGGATCGAACGGCGGCCGTTCGCCCTTGCGGAGTGGTCGCTTGCCCGGCGGTACGGGGTCGGGCTCGGCCTCGACCGCCTCGGTCAGCTGCTTGCGGACGAACTCGCGCGGGTTGAGATCGCGCAGGTTGAGATCCTTGAACTTGTCGTAGTCCTCACCGAGCTCGTGGGACAGGTCCTTGCGGGCGTCGTCCATCATGCGGCGGACCCCGCGCAGGAAGCTGCCGGCCTGGCGGGCGAAGTCGGGGAGCTTGTCCGGCCCGAACACCATGACGCCGACGATGAGGATGACCAGCATCTCGGGCCAACCCATGCCGAACATGGCGCCGTCCTTAGGCCTGGCTAGCGGGTGTCAGGCCGAGCTGCATGCCCGCGAGGCCACGCGACCGGCCGGCCAGGGACTCCGCCATCCGGCGTAGTTCGAGCGCGGCCACGGAGTCCGGAGCGGCGGCCACGATCGGCTGGCCGATATCGCCACCTTCGCGCAGGCGTTCGTCGAGGGGCACCCGGCCGAGCACGGGGACGTCGTAGCCGAAGCGTTGCTCCAGGGTGGCCGCCACCCGGTCGGCGCCGCCGGAGCCGAAGATCTCGATCTTGTGGTCCGGGCCGCAGTGGGGGCAGGCCAGATAGGACATGTTCTCGACGACACCACCGACCCGCTGGTGCATCATCGACGCCATCGTGCCGGCGCGTTCGGCGACCTCGGCGGCCGCGGCCTGGGGCGTCGTCACGACGATCACCTCGGCGTTGGCCAGGTGCTGGCCGAGGCTGATCGCGATGTCGCCGGTGCCGGGCGGCAGGTCCAGGAGCAGGGCGTCCAGGTCGCCCCAGTAGACGTCACTGAGCATCTGGACGAGTGCCCGGTCGAGCATCGGCCCGCGCCAGGCGACGACTTGCTCGCGTCGGGGCTTCAGCATCCCGACGCTCATGACCTTCAGGTCCAGCACCGGCACTGGCATGATCATGTCGTCGACCTGCGTGGGCCGCTGGTCGCCCACGCCGAGCATGGCGGGCACCGAATGGCCGTAGACGTCGGCGTCGACCACGCCGATCTTGAGGCCGGTCTGGGCCATGGCGAGGGCCAGGTTGACCGTCACCGACGACTTCCCGACGCCGCCCTTCCCGGAGGCGATGGCGTAGACCTTGGTGAGTGAGCCCGGCTGGGCGAAGGGGATCTCGCGGGCAGCCTGGCCACCGCGGAGTTGCTCCCGCAGCCCCTGACGCTGCTCGTCGCTCATCACACCGAGCTCGACATGGACGTCGCGTACGTCATCGAGCGCCGAGACGGCGGCGGTCACGTCCGTGGTGAGCCGGTCGCGCATCGGGCAGGCGGCCACAGTGAGGAGAACCTTCACCGTGACCCGGTCGCCATCGATCGCGACGTCGTCGACCATGCCGAGCTCGGTGATCGGGCGCTTGATCTCGGGGTCGTTGACCTCGGCCAGGGCAGTCCGCACCCGGTCGACGGAGAGGGTGGTCATGTCGTCGATGCTACGGGGTGGCCCGACCGGTAGCCGACCCTCGGTCAGGACACGTGGGGCTCCAGCCGGATGATGACCGACTTGCTGGTCGGGCAGTGGCTGCCGATCGCGGTGGAGTCGAGCGGCACGAGCGGGTTCGTCTCGGGGTAGTAGGCGGCGGCACAGCCCCGAGGCGTGTCGTAGCTCACGATCCGAAAGGCCTCGGCCCGCCGCTTGGCGTCGTCGTGCCACTCCGACACCAGGTCGACGAGATCACCGTCGGCGAGGCCGAGTGCCTCGATGTCGTCAGGATGGACGAAGACGACCCGGCGGCCGTGGGAGATGCCGCGGTAGCGGTCGTGCATCCCGTAGATCGTCGTGTTGAACTGGTCGTGACTGCGCAGGGTCTGGAGCAGTAGCCGGCCCTCGGGGACCTCGAGGACGTCGGTCGGGCTGACCGTGAAGACGGCCGCGTCCAGGGCAGTCGGGAACGTCCGCGAGTCGCGTGGCGGGTGCGGCAGGACGAAGCCACCCGGCTGGCTGAGCTTCTCCTCGTAGGCGTCGAATCCGGGGACGACCCGCGAGATGTGGTCGCGGATGACGCGGTAGTCGTCGCGCATGCGGGGCCAGTCGATGCCGTGCCGGCCGCCGAGCGTGGCCTCGGCGAGGCCGGTCACGATGGCGACCTCGGACCGGAGCTCGGGGCTCGCGGGGTCGAGGCGACCGTGCGAGGTGTGCACGACCGACATGGAGTCCTCGACCGTGACGTACTGCTCTCCACTGGCCTGCTCGTCCCGCTCGGTGCGGCCGAGGGTCGGCAGGATCAGCGCCGTTTCACCACACACCGCATGCGATCGGTTGAGCTTCGTCGAGATCTGCACGCTCAGCTCCGCCGACCGCATCGCCGCGACGGTCACCTCGGTGTCGGGCGCGGCCGCCACGAAGTTGCCGCCGAGACCGATGAACACCTTCACCCGGCCGTCCCGCAACGCTTCGATGGAGCGGACCGTGGCATAGCCGGGCTCGCGTGGCGGGTCGAAGCCGAACTCCGCCTGCAGCGCGTCGAGGAAGGCTGCCTTGGGCCGCTCCCAGATGCCCATGGTCCGGTCGCCCTGGACGTTGGAGTGGCCGCGGACCGGACACAACCCGGCGCCGGGCTTGCCGATGTTGCCCTGTGCCAGGGCGACGTTGACGAACTCCTTGATCGTGGCGACCGCGTTGCGGTGCTGGGTGATGCCCATGGCCCAGCAGGTGATCGTCTTGGCCGAGTCGCGGAACATCGCGGCCGCCTGCTCGATCTGCTCGCGGGTCAGCCCGGTGGCCTCGACGACCCGATTCCAGTCGAGGTTGCGTACGTGCTCGACCCAGGCGTCGAAACCGACGGTGTGCTGTGCGATGAACTCGTGGTCGAGCGCATCCCATTCGACGAGCAGCGCGCCGATCGCCTGCCACAACGCGAGGTCGCCGTTGACCCGGATCGGCAGGTGGAGATCGGCGAGGTCTTGTCCCTTGCCGACCCAGCCCCGGACCTTCTGCGGGTTGCGGAAGTTGACCAGTCCGGCTTCCCGCAGCGGGTTGACCGCGATGATCTTGGCGCCGCGGCGCTTCGCGGTCTCGAGTGCGGAGAGCATCCGTGGGTGGTTGGTGCCCGGGTTCTGGCCGGCGATGACGATCAGCTCGGCGTCGTAGATGTCGAGCAGGCTCACGCTGCCCTTGCCGATCCCGATCACCTCGATCAGGGCGACGCCGCTCGACTCGTGGCACATGTTCGCGCAGTCCGGGAAGTTGTTCGTCCCGAAGGCGCGGACGAACAGCTGGTAGGCGAAGGCAGCCTCGTTCGAGGTACGGCCCGACGTGTAGAAGACCGCCTCGTCGGGGGAGTCGAGCCCGTTGAGGTGGTCGGCGATGACGGCGTAGGCCTCGTCCCACCCGATCGGGAGGTAGTGCCGCGATCGAGGTCGCTTGATCATCGGCTGGGTGAGCCGGCCCTGCTGCCCGAGCCAGTAGTCGGTGTGGTCGGCGAGGTCGTCGATCGAGTAGGTCGCGAAGAACTCGGCCCCGACCTGGCGCTGCGTCGCTTCCTCCGCGACGGCCTTGGCGCCGTTCTCGCAGAACTCGGCGGTGTGGCGATGCTCCGGGTCGGGATCGGGCCAGGCGCAGCCCTGGCAGTCGAAGCCGTCGGCCTGGTTGACCCGGCGCAGCGTACGAGCGGTGCGCGCGACGCCCATCTGGTCGACGGATCGCTTCATGCTGACGCCGACCGCCTTCGCCCCGGCGGCCGAGGCCTTGGGCTTGGAGACCTTCAGGCGCGACTCGTCCGGATCTGTTCCCGGCGGTTTGCGGGCGAACGCACTTGGCATGCCTTCACGCTAGCTCCGGGATAGTGTGTCTTGCCAGATCAGGGCGAGGTTGTGCTCGGCAAAGGATGCTCGGCGCGGTGCGGACACCTGCCCATGAGCCCGCAGTACGGTGTGCGCCAACGATGACCGAGATATCCGAATTGGACTTCGACATCGTCGACGTGTTCGCCGAGCGCGCCTACGACGGCAACCCACTCGCGGTCGTCTACGGCTCCGAGGGACTCACCACGGCGCAGATGCGCGCGATCGCCCACGAGATCAAGCTCGCCGAGACGGCCTTCCCGGTGTCGGTCGACGAGGGACGCTACGAGGTCCGGATCTTCACCCCCGAGGCCGAGGTGCCGTTCGCCGGCCACCCGACCCTGGGCACGGCGTGGGCACTGCACCGTCGTGGGCTGCTCCCCAGTGGCGAGGTGGTGCAGCGCTGCGGCGCTGACGACGTCGAGGTCTTCGTCAGCCATGACGGGGCCGAGCTCACCGTGTTGCCGCGGCAGGTGACCGGCGCGGTCGACGTGGGGCCGGTTCTCGGCGGACTGGGACTGACCGATGCCGACGTCGTACGCCCGGCCCGGCTCGCGAGCTGCGGTCTCGCGTTCGTCTACGTCGCCGTGCGCCCCGACTGCGTACGCGATGCCTCTCCACTGGGTCCGTCGTGGGTGGCTCCGCCGGGCGAGCGCACCGACCCGTTGGGCGGCGTGTGCGTCTATGCCGCGGAGTCGTTCGATGACGGTGTCGAGGTCCGGGCCCGAGTGTTCTGCCCTGAGGCCGGCATCACCGAGGATCCGGGGACCGGGTCGGCCGCGGCCGAGGGCAAGACGCGCTATCGCATCCGACAAGGTCTGGAGTCTGGACGCCGCTCGGTGCTGCACGGCTGGGTCGAGGCCCG
>Ga0075431_100002489_pt1 | contig 17758 bp, 18 predicted proteins | sample RhiMetdeltSRZDD5_FD_75297 | JGI IMG/M metagenome (GOLD analysis project Ga0075431, IMG submission 75297) | Populus rhizosphere microbial communities from Tennessee, USA - Rhizosphere MetaG P. deltoides SRZDD5 | ecosystem: Host-associated > Plants > Roots > Rhizosphere > Soil | place: USA... | reverse complement strand
TCCACTACATCGACATGGGCACCAGCGGCGGCATCTGGGGCCTCGAGCGCGGCTACTGCCTCATGATCGGCGGCGAGACCGAAGTCGTGAAGCGCCTCGATCCCATCTTCGCCACCCTCGCTCCCGGCCGCGGCGACATCCCCCGCACCGAGGGCCGCGAGAAGCTGGGCGGCACCGCGGAGAACGGCTACCTGCACTGCGGCCCCGTCGGCGCCGGGCACTTCGTGAAGATGGTCCACAACGGCATCGAATACGGCCTCATGGCCGCCTATGCCGAGGGCCTGAACATCCTGAAGAAGGCCAACATCGGCAAGCAGAGCCACGAGAAGGACGCGGAGACGACGCCGCTCCGGAACCCCGAGCACTATCAATACGACTTCAACCTGGCCGACATCACCGAGGTCTGGCGGCGCGGCAGCGTCGTCGCCTCCTGGCTTCTCGACCTCACCGCGCAGGCCTTCGTGGGGAGCCCCAACCTCGAGAAGTTCGGGGGCAAGGTCTCCGACTCCGGCGAGGGCCGTTGGACGGTGGCCGCCGCCAACGACGAGGGCGTGCCCGCGCACGTCTTGACCGCCTCCCTGTTCGAGCGCTTCGCCAGCCGCGGCGAGGACGAGTTCCAGAACAAGGTGCTCTCCGCCATGCGCTTCGGGTTCGGCGGGCACGTGGAAAAGAAGTGAGCGACGGGAAGGCCCCCTCGGACGCGCTCGTCTTCTTCGGCGCGACCGGGGATCTCGCCTACAAGAAGATCTTCCCCGCCCTGCAGCAGCTCGTGAAGCGCGGGAAGCTGGACTCGCCCGTCATCGGGGTGGCGAAGTCGGGCTGGAACCACGATCAGCTCGTGGACCGGGCCAAGAAGAGCATCACGGAGTACGGGGGCATCGACGAAGAGGCCTTCCCCAAGCTGGTCAAGCTGCTGCGCTACGTGGACGGCGACTACGGAGACCCCGCGACCTTCGCCAAGCTGCGCGGGGAGCTGGAGGGGTCGAAGCGGCCGACCCACTACCTGGCCATCCCGCCCAGCCTGTTCCCCGTCGTGGTCGAGAACCTGGCCAAGGCGGGCTGCGCGGAGAACGCGCGCGTCATCGTGGAGAAGCCCTTCGGGCGCGACCTCGAGTCCGCGCGCGCCCTCAACGCGACCCTGCACAAGGTCTTCCCCGAGGACTCGATCTTCCGCATCGACCACTACCTCGGCAAGGAGGCGGTGCAGAACATCCTCTACTTCCGCTTCGCCAACGCGTTCCTGGAGCCGATCTGGAACCGCCACTACGTCGAGAACGTCCAGGTCACGATGGCGGAGAACTTCGGGGTGGCCGGCCGCGGCAAGTTCTACGACGAGACCGGCGTCATCCGCGACGTGATCCAGAACCACATGTTCCAGGTCATCTCCTACCTGGCCATGGAGGCGCCCTCGAGCACGTACGACGAGGCCATCCGCGACGAGCAGGCCAAGGTGCTGCGCAACGTGCGGCCCCTCAACGTGGACAACATGGTGCGCGGACAGTTCCGCGGCTACCGCGACGAGCCCGGCGTCTCCAAGCAGTCGTACATGGCCACCTACGCCGCCCTGCGCCTCTACATCGACTCCTGGCGCTGGGAAGGCGTCCCCTTCTACGTGCGCGCGGGCAAGAGCCTCAAGATGACGGTCACGGAGATCACGGTCGAGCTGAAGAACCCGCCCCAGGTCGTCTTCAGCGAGGCCACGCCCTCCGTCGGCAACTACGTGCGCTTCCGCGTGAGCCCCCAGGTGCAGATCGCGGTCGGGGCGCGGGCCAAGCGGCCGGGCGAAGGCATGGCCGGCGAGCCCCTGGAGCTCTCCGTGGTGGACCAGGCGTCGACCCAGGGCAAGCCGGGGGGACGTCTGGGCGATTACGCGCGGCTCATCGGCGACGCGATGTCGGGTGACGCGACCCTCTTCGCGCGCCAGGACGTGGTGGAGGCGGCCTGGGCCATCATCGATCCCGTCATCCACGGCCCGAGCCCGATGTTCGAATACGATCCCGGCAGCTGGGGCCCGCCCCAGGCCGATCGCCTGGTGGCCGACATGGGAGGTTGGAACACACCGAAATGAAGGTCCTCGTCATCGACGTGGGCGGCACCAACATCAAGGTCAGCACGGGCGGGCCCGAGGATCCGCTCAAGATCCCCTCCGGTCCGGACATGAACGCGGCGCGCATGGCCGAAGAAGTGAAGAACGCCACCGCGGGCTGGCAGTACGACGCGGTGTCCATCGGCTACCCCGGCCCCGTCTCCAACGGACGCCCCGCCCTCGAGCCCAAGAACCTGGGCGCGGGCTGGGTGCGCTTCGACTACGACAAGGCCTTCAACAAGCCGGTGCGCGTGGTCAACGACGCGGCCATGCAGGCCCTGGGCAGCTACCAGGGCGGCCGCATGCTGTTCCTCGGACTGGGCACGGGGCTCGGCTCCGCCTTCGTCGCCAACGGCCAGCTCGAGCCGCTGGAGCTCGCGCATCTGCCCTATCGCAACAACCGCACCTACGAGGACTACGTGGGCCTGCGCGGGTTCGAGCGTCTCGGGCGCAAGAAGTGGCAGCGCCACGTCGAGAAGGTCATCGAGCTGCTCAAGCACGGCCTGCAGGCGGACTACGTGATGCTGGGCGGCGGCCAGACGAAGAAGCTCAAGACCCTGCCCCCGGGCGTGCGCGTCGGCAACAACTCGCACGCGATCCAGGGCGGCATCCGGCTCTGGGAGACGACGGTCTCCGAGGCCAGCAACCCCGAGGCCGCGCGTCCCCCGGCGGGTACCGCCAGCGGCAAGGTCGCTCGCCCGCCCGCCTGAGGCTCGTGCCGTCCACCCGGCTCTACCTCGTCCGGCACGGCGCCACCCAGCTCACCGCCGAGGACCGCTTCGCGGGCGCGGTGGGCGTGGACCTGTCGGACGAGGGACGCTGGCAGGTGGGCCGCCTGGCCGAGCGCCTCGCCCCGGAAAGCATCCGCGCGATCTACTGCAGCCCGCTCGGGCGCACGGTGGAGACGGCGGAGATCCTGGCCCGGCCCCATCGCCTCGAAGTGAAGCGGCGCGACGGGCTGCGCGAGATCAGCCACGGCCGCTGGGAAGGCCTCACCCGCCAGGAAGTCGAGACGCGCTTCTCCGACGAGTACACGGCCTGGGAGGCGGACCCGTTCACGTTCGCGCCGCGCGACGGCGAGTCCGGCGTCGCCGTCCTGGCCCGCGCCCTGCCCGTCATCCGCGAGATCGTGGTGGCCCACACCGGCGAGTGCGTGATGGTCGTCTCCCACAAGGCGACCCTGCGCATCCTGGTGAGCAGCCTGCTCGGCTTCGACGCGCGCGGCTACCGCGACCGCCTGGACCAGTCGCCCGCCTGCCTGAACGTGCTGGACTTCAAGGACCCCGTGCGCGCGCGGCTCATGCTCTTCAACGACACCTCGCACTACGCGCACAAGCCGCGGGAAGCCAGTCACAGCCTCTCGAAGTGGTGGGACGCCCCCGACACGCCGAAGTCGTGAGGCCGGGCTGCCCATGACCTTCGAACCCTTCAAGCTCGAGCAGTACTTCGCGCGCTGGGAGTTCACGGCGCCCTATCTCCTGTGCTCGTCCGACCTGGAGGCGCTGACCCTGCGCGAGCTGCTGGCCCTGGCCGACGAGGAGACCTCGCGCCTGTGGCAGGACCTGCGGCTCGGGTACACGGAAACGCTCGGACATCCGCTGCTGCGGCGCGAGATCGCGGGCCTGTACGACGGCGTGCGCGCGGAGGACGTGCTCGTGTTCAGCGGCGCCCAGGAGCCGATCTTCGTCGCGATGAGCGTGCTCCTCGGCCCCGGCGACCATGCGATCGTGGTCACGCCGACCTACCAATCGCTGTACTCGATCCCGCGCGGCCTGGGCGCGGACGTGACCCTGGTGCCCCTCGATCCGGAGCGCGGGTGGGCCCTGGATTTCGAGCGCGTCGCAGCCGCGGTGACGCCGCGGACGCGCGTGATCGCCTTGAACGTGCCCAACAGCCCCACCGGAACGCTGGTGTCCCGGGCGACCTTCGCCTCCCTCGTCGCGCTCGCGCGCGAGCGCGAGATCGTGCTCTTCTGCGACGAGGTCTACCGCTGGCTCGAATACGACGAAGCGGACCGGCTGCCCGCGGGCGTGGAGAGCTTCGAGCGCGCCATCAGCCTGGGCGTGATGTCGAAGGCCTTCGGCCTGGCCGGCCTGCGCATCGGCTGGATCGCGACGCGCGACGCGGACCTGCTTCGCCGTCTCGGCGAGTTCAAGCACTACACCACCATCTGCAACAGCGGCCCCAGCGAGGTCCTGGCCCTGATGGCGCTGCGGGCGCGCGGCCGGCTTCTGGCGCGGGCGCGCGAGATCATCCAGGGCAACCTGGAGCGGCTGGACCGCTTCTTCGCGGAATGGAAGGGCACCGTCGAGTGGACGCGGCCCCAGGCCGGCACCATCGGCTTCCCGCGCTTCGCGGACGGCGCGTCGAGCGATGCCGTGGCCGCCGAGCTGGTCGAGAAGCGCGGCGTCCTCATCCTGCCCGGATCCATCTTCGATTGGCCGGGCGCGCACTTCCGCCTCGGCCTGGGCCGGAAGAACCTGCCGGACGCGCTCGGCCGCTTCGAGGAATTCCTCGCCGCGCGCCGGACGTCGCGTCCCGCCGCTGCTAGCCTTCCTTGAGGGAGGTCCTCATGGCAGGCAAGCGAGAGCTGATCGAACCGACACCCGGCGACAAGCGCTACGTGCGGAGGGATGCGGAGGGGCAGTTCAAGGAAGTCGACGACGTGGGGCGCTCGCTTTCCGCCGACCGCAAGCGCAAGGCGAAGACGGCCACCAAGTCGGGCCAGGGCGATCGGGGCGACCGCAAGAAGTAGGCGTGGCCCCCGGAGGCGGCCCCCGAGCACTTCGCGTATAGTCCGCGCGAGATCGTTTCCTCGCCGAGTGCATGGGCAGTCCTCCAAGCCGGCCGTCGCGCATCGGAAAGTACGAGGTCGAGCGCCCGCTCGGCCGCGGCGCGTACGGCAGCGTCTACCTCGCGAACGATTCCATCCTTGGGCGCCGAGTGGCGCTCAAGGTGCTGCCGCACCACCTGGCCGCCGACGCGGAATCCCAGCACCGGTTCATGCGCGAGGCCCGGCTGGTGGCGCGGCTCTCCCACCCGAACATCCTCAGCATCTTCGATGTCGGCGAGGCGGACGGCAGCTTCTACATCGCCATGGAATACGTGGACGGCGCCTCGGCGTCGTCGCTGCTGAAGGAAAACCCGTCCGGCATCGAAGTCACGGAGGCCGTGCGCATCGCCGTCGAGGTGGGCCGCGCGCTCGAATACGCCCATTCCCAGGGCGTCGTGCACCGCGACGTCAAGCCGGGTAACGTCCTCGTCGAGAGCTCCGGCCAGGTTCGCCTCACCGACTTCGGGATCGCCACCGGTGACACGGCGGCGCCCGAGGTGACGGCCACCGTCGGTACCGTGCAGGGGACGCCGGGCTACATCGCGCCCGAGATCATCCTCGGCGGCGCCTCGGACCATCGCGTCGACATCTTTTCGCTCGGGGCGCTGCTCTACGCGCTTCTGACCGGGCACCGGCCCTTCGAGGCCCCGACCGCGATGGGAGAGCTCATGCGCACTCTCCAGGAGCCTCCGCGGCGCGCCTCCGAGCTGCGACCGCAGGTCTCCGCCGACCTCGACGCGATCCTCTTCAGGGCCCTGGCCGCGAAGGCCTCGGAGCGCTACGCCACCGTGGTGGCCATGATCGCGGAGCTGAGCCGGTTCACGGGGACCCTTGCCGTGGACGAGAGCTGGCCCTCGTGGAAGGCGGCCGTCACCAGCGCGCTGCTCAGCCACGGATCCGTGCGGCCGATCGAGCTCGAGCACATCGTGCCCGCCTCCCACATCGCCTACGCGGTCGAGCGCTTCGCCCGCGAGAACACGGCCCTCAAGCTCACCGCCGACGAGCACGGCGGGCTTCGGTTGGCCCGGGCCTGCCTCGTCGAGGACTTGAGCACGGCCTGGGCCGGCGTCGAGTCGAAACGCGCGAAAGCACCCGCCCTGACCGATCTCGTGACGGCCAGCGGAGTGCAGCTGCCGACGGGCGATCTGCCGGACCTGCTGCTGCACATCGTGCACCAGCTCGCCCAGGCCTTGGGCACGTCGTTCGCCCCCCTGGGCGGAGACCAGCCCGGGATGGACGTCTTCCCGACCGCGTTCACGATCGACACCCGGGCCGCCTTCGCCGGCACGAAGCTTCCCGGACGAGTCCCGATCCTGTTCTCGATGAAGGACGTCCTCGAAGAGCGGGACCTTCGCACGATCCGCGCCCTTCTCGCCCAGCTTCCCTACGGCGGGCGGCGTTTCGCGTTGCTGGCGGTGGTGGGCCCGGACGCCGCGGTGGCCGCGGCGCGCGAGCAGTGCGACAACATGCGCCGCCTCCACGGCGACGACGTGGTGGTGCTCGGGCGCCGGGACCTCATGTCGATCCTGGCCGCCCATGAGCCTTCGCGGGCGATGCGGAAGCTCATCTTCTCGCAGGTCAACCTGACGACGGTGTCTCCGTTCGTCACCAGCGGACCGGTTCCCAACCACGTCTTCTTCGGCCGTGAGGCCGTGCTGCACACGATCGGGCTCGAGGCGGGAACGAAGAGCTTCGCCATCGTGGGCGGCCGCCGGATCGGAAAGTCCTCGCTGCTGGCCCGCCTGCACAACGACCGGCTCCCGGAAGCGGGGCTGCGGACGCTGTACCACGATTGCTCGGTCACGCCTTCGTTCGAGTCGTTCATGGACGCCCCCGCCAGCCACTGGCGGCCCGCCCCGCCCCCCGGCGCCCCGATGGCCTTCCGCGACGTGCTCGACCACCCGCCCGACGGTCCTCCCCTGGTGATCCTGCTCGACGAAGCGGACAAGCTGGTGCGCGAAGACGAGCGCCAGGGGTGGCGCCTCTTTCTCACCTTGCGCGCGGCCGCGCACGCCGGCCGTGCCCAATTCGTCTTCTCCGGGGAGCGCGGCCTGGCCGAGGCGCTGAGGGCGTCCGGCGGCCCGCTCTTCAATTTCGCGGGCCGTATCAACCTGGGCCGGCTCGATTACCGAGCGGTCGAGGAGCTGGTCAGGGTTCCCATGAGCCAGATGGAGATCGATCTCGTGGGGGCCACGGCCGTGGTCGACCTCATCTGGAAGTACACGTCCGGACACCCGAACGTCGTGCAGCGGCTCTGCCAGAGGCTCGTCGAGCGGACGAGCGGGGCGCTCGGCAACCGGACGCTCGCCGGTGACGACGTGCTCGCCGCCGTCAACGAGCCCGCCTTCCTGGAAGAGGACTTCCTTGAGACGTACTGGGAGCGGGCCACGCCGCTGGAACGGATCATCTCGCTCCTCATGGCGCCCCAGGCGCGCGCCTACCAGCTCATGGAGATCATCGCGATGCTGTCCGTCCACGACCTGAGACCCCGAGCGGCCGTGGTCAAGGCGGCCCTCGACCGCCTCGTCGAGCTGCGGTGTCTGCTGGAGCACACGGCGGAGGGGTACGCGTTCGCGGTGGAGGCCTTTCCCTGGGCCGTGGGCCGGTCGGCCACCAGCGAAGACCTCCTCCTCGTGCTCAAGACGCAGTACGCCGAGGACGTGACGGACGGAGCGAGCTGATGGGCAACCAGCGGCTCGTCATCGGACCTCTCTCCGCGGACGCGGCCACCTACGTCGCGCGCGAGGCGGACCGCCAGACCGTGGCCCACCTCGAACGGCTCGACTACGTCCAGATCACGGACCCGCGTCAGCAGGGCAAGACGAGCCTCCTCTTCCGGCTCAAGAAGCTCCTGCCCGAGTCGTATCGGGTGACCTATGTCGACACGGAGAGCCTCCGGTCGGACCTGGAGGCGGCCTGGTACGAGGACCTGGCGTCACGGCTCGCCTCGCAGCTCGCGGAGGTGGTCGATGTCGCGGCCGCGCCGCGAGCCTGCGACTGTTCGACCTTCCGGGCATTCCTCTTGCACCTCGTGAAGGCCCAGCGCCCGGACGCGCGCCGGCCGATCGTGATCGCCCTCGACGAGGTCGGGAGCCTCACCATGCCGTGGGCGGAGGGCTTCTTCCGTGTGCTGCGCGAGGTCTTCACCGTCCGCGAGTTCGAGACCCCCTTCAAGCTCCTCGGATTTGTGCTCGCGGGCGCTTTCGACCCCGGGACCCTCATCAAGGACGCCGCGATCTCCCCCTTCAACGTCGCGCACTGGGTTCGTCTGGATGACTTCAGCCTGCCCGAGCTGACCACGATGGCGGAGCGAATGACGGTCGAGGAGCCCAGCGCCGCCGCCCAGGGCGTCCACGAGTGGACGGATGGCCAGCCCTACCTCGCCCACAACCTCTGCGCCCGCCTCGGACGCCGGGGAGCCGGGGCCGGACCCGACGTCGACGAAGCCGTCCAGTGGCTTCTGCACAACGACACGCACCACCTGCGCGCGCTGCGCCGGCGCCTGGAGGACCAACCCGATCTGGCCAAGTACGCGGCGCACGCGCTGAGCGGCCGGGTCAAACTCTCACCCACGGTCAACCCCCGGCATTTCGAGCTCGCACACGTCGTAGGGATCGTGAAGGCCGATGACCACGGCATGTTCAGGGTCCGGAATCGCATCTACGCCGAGGGCCTCGTGGACACGCTGGGGCCGCCGGTGGGAAGCGTGGAGGCCAAGGCCGCCGAGAAGGCTCCTCCGTCGGGCGACGACCTCGTGCGCTGGGCCGGTGGCAAGGAAGTGATCCTGGCCATCGTCTTCACCGACATCGTGGGCTCGACGGCGTTGGGTCACGAGCACGGCGACGAGCGTATGGAGGAGATCCGGAGGCCCCACTTCGCGCGCCTGCAGGAGTCGCTCCGAAAGCATGGGGGCCGCAAAATCAAGGAGCTCGGCGACGGCGCCATGGTCGTTTTCAAGACGACGGACGCCGCCCTCGACTTCGCGCTCGAGACGTGGCGGGACACCGGGCACCCCCTCGTGCGCATGCGCGCGGGAATCCATACCGGCACCGTCACCATCCATGAGGGCGACGCTTACGGGAACGCCGTCAATTTCGCGGCGCGGGTCAGCGGCGCGGCCGCCGGTGCCGACATCTACCTCAGCGACCGGGCCAAGCAGGATATCGACAGCAAGAAGGCCGCTCGCCACGCCCAGATCGCCTGGCGATCCTGTGAGGAGCTCGTGCTCAAGGGCTTCCCGGGCCGGCACCGGCTGTGGGCACTCGTGGCGCCCCCGTCGATCACCGCGACCTAGAGAGTCCTTCGCCGTCCCTCAGTCTTCGCGCCTCATCGGCTCGTTCACGGTGAGGACGCGGAAGGGCTGCGCGATGTCCTTGGGCAGCGCCGTGCGCGCCGCGGTCTTGCACTCGGGGCAGACGACGCGTGCGGCCGCTGCCGACTCGTGGTGCTCCCGCCGGCCCGCGACGACGAAACGCGCCTTGCACTGACTGCACCAGAGGTACCCGAACGAGCCGGGGAACCGGCGCCGCTCTTGCGGAGGGGTCTCCATCGGCCCAGCCTATCGCAGATCCTTTCCGGCCAGCCAGCGCATCGCGTCGTCGAAGTCCCGCGTCACCTGGAGATCGATGCCCTCCTCATTCTCCAGGCGCATCGACAACATCCGGCCCAGACCGAAGGTGACCGGCTTGTCCCGGACGACGACCGCGCACTCCTTCGCGAAGCCCATGGACCGGAGCCCGGACACGAGCTGCACGCGCCAATCGATGTCCGGCGTCGAGATGTCCGCCTCGGACAGCCGGCCGTCGAACAGGACGCGCGTGTCGGGACGGAACTGGGAATCGTGGCGCGCCTCGACCAGGGCGCGGCTCAGCTCTTCGCGGCTGTACACGCCGATCGTCTCGACGACCAGGATCGAGGCTCGATACGACCACTTGACGGGCAAGCCAGACTCAGCGCCTCAGCGTAATCGGCACGGTCGTCGAACCTCGGTAGGGGTTCGCACCCCCCACACAGAAGGTGCTGAGGGTCAGGGTCCCGGTGCTCACGCCCCCGTTGAGAGAACCGACGAATATCCGACCGCCGCCGCAATTCCCCTGGCCCACCGCCGCGTTCACGCTCTCCGGCTGGCCGAACATGAAGTTGCTCGCCGTGCCCGTGATCGGCCCCGCGATCGTGTCGCCGATGCGGAAGTCACCCGAGCACGCCGGGCTCCGCGAAGAGACCGTTTGCTCCGTGATCACGCCGTAGCCATCGCCGGACACCGATCCACCGGATTCCTCCAGAGCGATCTGCATTGAACCCCTGAACGCCAGGGTTACGGAGCAATTCGGGCTCGGTCCCCAACTCAGCTCCCCGCTGAACGTTCCTTCATAGTCCTTGGGGCGTGTGGCCACCACCACGGCGGCGGCCGCACCTGCCGCCGCGACTCCGCCGCCGATGAGGACACCGGTGGGTATTCCCCCGCCTCCCGCGGAAGCCCCGGTCGTCGTCCCGGCCGCCGTGGCCGCGCTGACGCCGCTCGAGCTGAAGCCGACGGGGACGGCGGGGGCCCCGACGGGGATCTCGAGCGCCACCGAGGCCGAGCCGAGCGCGCCCGCGACCATCTTGCCCTGGCACGCGGCGGGCCCCTCGGCGACGGTCGTGGTGTACTCCGGAGTGCGGCTGACGCCCATCGCCGTGTCCGTCGCCTCGATGTAGTAGCGATAGGCCTTGAGGCTCTTCCTGGGCCGGGGCAGCACGCCGGAGAAGGCGGAACCTTCCGGCTTCATCGCCACGGCGTACCAGTGGCGGGCGCCTTCGGTCTGGAACAGGACCTTCGCCTTTGCGACGGCGTCCCCGGGCGCGAAGCGGGCCTCCAGTCGCGGGAACTTCTCCGCGATGACGCAACCGACCGGCGCGTGTTCGATGCGGAGCGTGTCGGCGGCGAGGGAAACAGGGGCAAGAACGGCAATGGCCAAACCGGCGGGAAGGCGCATGGGCATGAGATCCCCCCTGGCTTCGGTGCCTCATCTTACGCCCGGCTGCAAACTCAGAATCGAACGTTGTAGCTCAGGCCGGGATGCCGGCCTTGGGCCAGGATCAGCGACAGGCCGTGCCGGCCGCGTGCGTAGCTGAAGGTCGGATGGACCCTCAGGCCGTCGTAGATCACCAGCGACGAGAGGCCATGTCCGAAGTCGACGTTCAACCCGGCGATGCCGCGTGCGCGATCTTCGTAGGTCCCGTAGGCCACGCCGACATAGGGAGCGACGGATAGGCGGATCTCGCGCCGCAGGTCCTTGCTCACGGTCAGGTAGAAGGACTGTCCGGACGGCGTGCCGATCCGGTCCGAGCTCGTGCCCGCGATGATCGCCGGCCGGCGCGGCGTTTCGCGGACGAGGATGGCGTTCGCGAGCGGTGACACGCTGTCGGCCTTCGGGTTGTACTCGACGCCGACGGACAGTCGCGGCGCCGGCGAGTACATCAAAGTCGTACGAAGCGCCGCGCGATCGATCTGCCCCTCGATGGCCCGGAAGCTGAAAGTGAAGCGGCTTCGACTTCTCCCAGCGATCCCACGGATCGCTCGACCCTCGCCCGGTCAAAGGGGTCAGGTCGGAACGGCCGACCCGCCCTCCTTTCCAGACTGCTCGGCTTGATGCTCGTCCTCGTCCTCTTCCTCGCCCGACTCGTGCCGGGCGAAGTGCTCCGGGGTGACGTTGGGAGGAAGGACGAGGTCGGGAGGCTTCAACGTCGCTCGATCACCCAACAGCCACTCGACACGCGCGACAACGTCGGCTTCCGAGGCTTCGCCGATGATGCGGAACACGCGTGATCCGTCGCGATCGAAGATGGCGGTCGCCGGGATCGCCGTGGCGAGACCGAGCGCGAACATCTCTTGCGTGGTTCCGTCGAGGCGAATCGAGAAAGACAGGCCAAGCTCCTTCACCAATCGTTTCGCCGCGTCCCGTTCCTCGGGGTCGTCGATGGAGACTCCGAGCGTCGTCAGCCCCTGATCGCGGAAGCGGCGATGGATTCGTTCGAGGGCCGGCAGCTCCTTGCGGCAGGGCTCACACCAGCTCGCCCAATAGTTCAAGACGACGACGCTTCCCCGGTGTTTGGCGACGTCAACCGGGACGGCGAGGACCGCGAGGAGTGCCGCGATGACCATCATGGGGAAGATGGGCCGGGAGGCGCGATGCCCCCCGGCCCGCTTACTTCTCTAGCAGCAGTCGCCGCCGGTGCAGCACGCAGCGCCGGGTGCGCAGCAATCAGCGCTTGCCGCCACGAGGGGCGCGGCCACCGTCAGCACGGTCACGAAAAGCGCGGCAAGGATCTTCTTCGTCATCTCGATTTCTCCTGAGCGGGCCAATGCCCGCAAAAAGTACGGCGAACAGTTGGAGGTGGACGAGACGGCGAATCAGATCCGCAGGACCAGCGGCGCGGATCTCGTCTTGAACAGGGGCGGCGCGAATGGTCGGAAGGCGGAGGCGAACTCGAAGGCTTCGGCCGGGCCGATGCGACTCGTCGCGGACAGAGCCGGCGCGATCTTGACCACGGTCACGGCTGTGGCGGACGCGGCGCACGGCTTGGCTGGCGTTGCGATCTGCGTCTCGTCCGCGGCGCAGCAGTCATGTGCTTCGCCGCTGCCGAACTGCCGCCAGCACAGGCCGAGGCCGGAACAGGCGAGGATCGCCGTCAGCGCGACGCAGGCGGCGATGCGGAAGAGCACGGGACGCACCTCAGGATGAAAGCATGGGCGGGGCGAGCGAGTCAACCGTGGAGGTCGCCGCCCCGGGCCGGCGCTACCTCAACTCGACCGAGTCTGCCGCCATCTCGACCGTGCCGTCCTTGTGCTGTCTGATCGTGAGGTTCGAGTAGACGGTTGGTCGTTTGCCCGCACAGGTCACTACCGTCTGGCCGGCATACTCCCAGACCTTGATGTCACCATCGGCGCGAGCCGAGACGCGATCAGCCGCGATCGAGCAATCGCCGAACGGCGTCGCATTGGCTGTCCGCACGTTTGGCGTCTGCGCCGTCGCGCACGCCAAGCCCAGGACGATCAGCCCGGTGCTACCGCAACGAGTCACTAGCTGTTTCAAGGGACACCTCACTTCCCCGAAAGCATAGCCAGACGGGCGGCCAGGCCGGTAGCGCGGTCGAAGCGATGTCGGGTCGGAGGTGGACAAGGACCGTTGACGCGCTACCACTGGAAGATCACCTGCGCCGCCACGTCCTTCGCGATGAGCCGCGCCTGCTTCTTGAACTCCGCCATCTGCGCCGCGGTGCAGGTATTGGTCGGCGTGTTGTCGTCCACCACGCGTTTCACGGTCAGCACATTGCCGTCCAGGTGATAGGTGGCCCGGTAGGCGAGGAGCGGACTTGGTGCGTCCACGTCCTTGGGCACGGAAAGGATCTTCAGTCCCTTCGGGAATTCGTAGGTGTACTCCTCCGAGCTGTGGCCGCCCCAGCAGCGTTGGTCACGGCTCAAGTCGGGCCGCTTCGCCGACTCCGCGTAATTGGACACCGGACTGGGACTGCTGAATCCGGGATAGACGCGGAGACCGCCCGAGCCCTCCGTCGCCATCAGTTCCTGCACCGTGAACTTCACGCTGTAGCGGTACTTGTCGATGAGCACCGTAGGATCGTCCCGCGTGAGGCTCCCGGTCGCGTTCTGGCCAAGACTTGACAGTACGGACTTGACGAACTGCTCCTCGTTGTCCTTGGTCAAATAGCGAAAGGGCGTGCGTGCGGACACGGCGAAGTGCCCTCCGAGGGACACGCTCGTCTCGCCGGTGGCCGATCCGTCCGCCCCAATGACGTAGCGTGTGACTACGTGCTGGGTATTCGTTTCATGCGTGGAGGAAGGGGTCTTACGCCCGTCCGTGTAGCCGTCCACATGCAGCACCGGCTTCTCTGCGATGTTCATCGGAAGAAGGCCGAAAGGCATCTGGTCGGCCGTGGCGTCGACGTAGAGGTCGAGGCTCGGCAAGTAGTTGATGACGTGGTCCACGGTGGAGACGACGGGCACGCGCGGGAGCTCGTATGAATCGCCCGAGTTGATCAACGCTTGCACGCTGGGAATGCCGCGCGCGGCGAGGAGGGCCTGAAGGAGCGTCGCGCGGTCCTTGCAGTCGCCCATACGGTTGTCGAGAACGGAGTCCGTGTCGTGCGGAACGACCGCGCCCACGCCGATGCAGTTGCCGCTATACGTGACGTTCCGCACGATCCACTCGTAAAGGGCCCGTGCCTGATCCCGGGGAGTCTTTTCGCTGCCCGCGACTTCATTGGCCAGCTTGCGAATACGGTCCGTCACCGCCGCTTTGGGCCGGGCCCGACTTCCGTATGCTTCCACCAGCGCCGCGTAGGATTTGAACGTGGAGAAGTAGAGGCTCGGCTGCTCCGCCAAGGGGACGATTCCCTGTTGCTCAGGAGTCCATTTGGCCGGCACTGGATTCTGGTACGTCCACTCCCAGACCTTTCGCCCCTCGGCTTCCCGCACCGGGACCGCGGTCAGGTGCAGCGCCTCGTGCTGGGTCCACATTCCGGCCGGGACGCTGATCTTGATGCGGGCGTCGTCGCAGGCCCAGTACTTGGAAAAGTAGTGTGCAACCGAAAAGTGGCCAGGGAACATGGCCTCCGTCTGCACGATGCTGTAGGCCAGCACGACGGTGTCCCCCACTTCCACGTCGGGAAACACCACCGTGATAGTGGTGAAGTCTGAGAAGACGGGCGAGCCCGCGTCCTTGCCCTTGTTGGAGCTGACCTGGTAGTTATCCTTCGGCACGTCCAGGCGACGGCCGTCCTTCTTGCGAGTGTAGGCCTCGAGCATCTCACCCTTCTGGATACTCGTACTGAAGTTGATGCTGGCCTGCTTGGCCCGGGCGATGGCCTCTTCCTTCAAGATGGCCATCGACCACTTGTGAGACTCCTTGTGCGAGCCGTCGGCGTTGAGCTCGTAGGCCGCGTGGTACATCTCCATCCGCGTCGGCATATCCGGCCCTTGTGCGCGGACGGCATCCGGCAGCGCCAGGACGGCGACCGCGCAAGCCCAGACCCCGAGTGTCTTCACCACAACCTCCCTGTCATGCAGGACAAGCTCAGCGGGAACTATAGCGGGAACCGCTACTCCTGGCCGGCGATGCGACACCGCGGCGTTGGCGATGTGATCTTTCTCTCTAATGCGAGCAACAGGTTGCAGACCACGATTCCGCCAGCGCCCCAGGTCTGAGCAAAAGCCACGCAGCGACCGATGGTGCGATCGTCATCAGTTTCGTCGGCCGTTGACGGGTTGAGCATTATCCAGACGACCGGCGCGCTTCCCTCATCCCAAATGCGTCTGAGGGTGTAACGGTAAGTCCTCGCTCAGTCGAGATGTGCGTCGCGAATCATTGCGCGCATGCGCTAGCACGCCTCTGATGGCGCGATGATGACCCGCCTCGCGGACCTCAGTCCTGGTCCTGGTCCTTGTCCTCGTTCTCCTTGTACATGTACTTCACGTTGTCCTTCAGGAGGAGGATGTTGGGCTCGGTCGGACGGTGCACCTTGATCGCGTGCTTGTCGTACCACTCGATGACGCCGCGGATCTCCTCGCCGTCCTTGAGCACGATGACCATCCTGGTCTTGTTGGCCATCTGCTTCGAGTAGTAGTAGTTCTCGGCGTGGGTCTGCTCGGGGGGAACCGGCTTCCGCGCGCGCGTCGCGGTGCGGGCGGTCATCTGGTCCTTGATCTCGGACAGGTCGGGCCGAATCAGCTTTCGGTTCATGTCCAGCCGACCTCCTGCCGGCGACCGGCCCCAGGTGGGTCCGGTGTCCCCCGCTTGCCTCGTGTTCGGATGTGCGGATGAAGAAGAAGGCAGGAACGACGAGCGGGGAGACGTTTGAACTCTTTGTAGCACACGACGGGCTCAGCCCGCTAGCGCATCCACGAGCACGTCCATCGACATGGGCCGGCTGGCGTTCCCGCGCAGGTTCGTCCGCGTCTCCTCGGTGAGGTCCGCCAGGGCGACCGCCCGCGCGGCCAAGCGCCCCTGTCCCAGAGCCACCAGGCGATCCCCCACGTCCGCGTTGAGCATTCGATCCGCGGGGGCGCCGGCGCGGGCCGCGGCCAGGTCGCGCAGCAGCGAGCGCAGCGCGGTCAGGGCCAGCATCACGTCGTCCGCGTCGGCCAGCTGATCGGCCCAGGCCAGGCGGTGCACCGCGCTCGCGCCGTCCACCTTCTCCAGCATGGCCAGGATGTCGTCGCGCAGCGCGCGATAACCGTCCGCCTCGAACGTCATCGCGGCGCCCAGGCTGCCGCCCGAGAGCGACGCGCGCAGGCGAGCCTCCGCCGCCGGAAGCGAGAGACGCTCGACCAGATGAGCCTCCAGCAGGGCCGAGGGCAGGGGACCGAGCCTCAGGGCCTGGCAGCGCGACCGGATCGTCGGCAGCAGGGCCTGCGGCGACGCGGTGACGAGGACGAGGTGCGAGGTCGCCGGTGGCTCCTCGAGGGCCTTGAGCAGCGCGTTCATGGCCTGCTCGGTCATGGCGTGCGCGTCGTCGAGGATCACCACCCGCGCCCGCGCCTCGAAGGGCAGGCCCAGGATCTCGCGCACGGCGTCGCGGATGTGCTCGATCTTGATCGTCTCGCGGGCCAGGAACCCCGTGGCCGTCTCCGGCACCACCACGATGAGGTCGGGATGGATCGCGCGCCCCGTGCGGTCGCAGGTGCGGCACGTGTTGCAGGGCTCGCCCGGGCCGTTGTCGCAGAGCAGGCCCCGCGCGGCCTCGACGGCGAGCGTGCGCTTCCCCACTCCCTCGGGTCCGCTCAGCAGCAGCGCGGGCGGGAGCCGGCCCAGCGACAGCGCGCGGGCCAGCAGGCCCTTCACGCGGTCGTGGCCGAGGATCCTAGGAAACGGCATGCCGTCCGATGAGGCCGCGCTGCTCCGCCGCCGCGGCCACGCGCTGCGCGACCTCCTCCGCCGGACCCTCGCCGTCCACGCGCGCCCAGCGCTCCGGCTCCGCGCGCGCCATCTCCAGGTAGCCCGCGCGCACGCGCTCGTGGAACTCGCGGACCTCGGCCTCCAGCCGGTCGAGGGGGCCGCGCGAGCTGGCGCGGGCGAGGCCGACCTCCACGGACACGTCGAGCAGGATCGTGACGTCGGGGGTGAGGCCGCCGGTGGCCAGGCGGTGGACGCCCAGGATGAGCTGGCGGTCCAGGCCGCGGCCGTACCCCTGGTACGCGAGCGACGAGTCCGTGTAGCGATCGGACACGACGCTGCGGCCTTTCTCCAGCGCCGGGCGGACGAGCTGCGCCACGTGCTGGGCCCGATCCGCGAAGTAAAGCAGGACCTCCGTGGCCGGTGCGACGGCCCCGTGCCCGTGCTCGAGCAGGAGACGCCGGATCGCGCGGCCGATCTCGGTGCCGCCCGGCTCCTGGGTCAGGACGGTATCCGGCCCCAGGCGCTCGGCCAGCAGGCGCGCCTGCGTGCTCTTCCCGCTCCCCTCGATCCCCTCGAAAGTGACGAACGGCATTCCGCATTCTAGCAGTCCCCCCCGCGCGGCCTTGACCGGGCGCCGGCCCCCGCATAGGGTGCGGGCATGCTCACCCTGGAGGGCCGCGTCGCCCTCGTGACGGGCGGAAGCCGCGGCATCGGCCGCGCGGTCTCGGTGCTGATGGGAAGCCTCGGCGCGCGCGTGGGCGTGAGCTACGTGCGCGATGCCGCCGCGGCCGAGGCCACCGTGGCCGAGATCCACGGCGCGGGCGGCCAGGCGACGGCGCTGCGCGCCGACCTCTCCGACGTCGCGGCCGCGGAAGCGCTGGTGGCGGAAGCGGAGGCGCGTCTGGGCCCGCTGGACGTGCTCGTCGTCAATCACGGCATCTGGAA
>Ga0075431_100002483_pt1 | contig 17781 bp, 18 predicted proteins | sample RhiMetdeltSRZDD5_FD_75297 | JGI IMG/M metagenome (GOLD analysis project Ga0075431, IMG submission 75297) | Populus rhizosphere microbial communities from Tennessee, USA - Rhizosphere MetaG P. deltoides SRZDD5 | ecosystem: Host-associated > Plants > Roots > Rhizosphere > Soil | place: USA... | reverse complement strand
CTTCGCGGCTGCCGAGTCGGACTGCGCCAGCGTCGTCCCGCAGACGGGGCACATCACCTCGTTCTCGAGCTCGTTCAACGTCGGATGCCGCTCGCTCGCCAGGGCCGCCGGCGCGAGTAGGAGCGCGCACGCAAAGGCAATCGCAAGCCGCATCATGCCGGTGACTCGGCCGCGAGCTTCTTCAGGAAGCGCGGGAGATCCTCCTCCACGTCCATCTTCCCGCTCACCTTGCCGTCGCGGTCGATAAAGAAGATGCGCGGGATCGGGAGCCCGCCCCACGTGTTCAGCACCTTGCGGCCCTGCTCGCGCACGATCGTGTAGGTGAGGCCGTACTTGCTCACGTACCGCTTGGCGTCGGAGCTGAAGTCGTCGGTGTTGACGCCGATGAAGGCGATCCTGCCTCGGTACTCGCGCGAGTACCTCTCGAGCCGCTTCGACTCATATGGGCACGCGTAGCACCAGGAGGCGAAGAAGTCGAGGACGCGCGGCTTCTTGATCGAGGCGAGGTCGACGTCGCCGTCGCCGTTCAGGCGCGGCAAGGTGAAGTCGGGCGCGCTCGGCCGCTTGCCCTGGGAGAGCTGCGACGCGACGCCTCCGCCGGGGTCGTGAGTCAGCTTCCAGACGAGCAGGGCGAGCAGACCCGCAACACCCGCGAGAGCGAGCGCCTGCAGGCCGAATCTCATAGATCTCATGCCGAGACGATGAAGACGGTCGTTCCGATGTGGACGTGGCCGAAGAGCCACTCCGCATCGGGAATCCTCATCCGGATGCAGCCGTGCGAGGCCGAGTAGCCGATCGAGGTTGCGTCGGGGGTGCCGTGGATCCCGACACCCGGAGCGCTCAGACCCATCCAGCGGGTGCCGAGCGGGTTCCCCGGCCCGGGCGGCACAGGCTTCAGCCCGCGCGCCCAGCTCGAGCTCGGCGGGTACCACCAGGGGTTCCTCCACTTGACGACGATCCGGAAGCGACCGAGCGGCGTCGGATAGCTGGTTTGGCCCGTCGCGACCGGGAAGACGCGCCAGGGGCGCATCCCGTCGTAGAGGTGGAGCCGGTTCGAGCCACGCCGGATCACGATCACCGCGCCGAACTTCGTGCGCGTGAGGACGGGCTTGATCACCTTCTGGCGCAACCGCAACGGACCGCGCTTGTTGCCGAGCAGCGCGCTGACGATGGCTGATTCGGCCCGGCCCCGGTAGAGCTCGAGACCGGCGACCGGCTTCGCGATCCAAGGGCGTAGGTTGCGGAGGTAGAGCTGGGCATCGACCGGTCTCGTATCGAAACGCTTCGCGACCACGGCCACGTACTTGCGAACGCGGGTGCGGTTCACAGAGACACCGAGCGGGATCGCGGTGCCGGGTGCGGCGCTTCTCGCCCGCGCGACTGCTTCGCCGATCCGGGCGACCGCACCGATCTGCCCGGGATGGGGTGCGAGTTCGTGCTGCCTGACGACGATGAGAAGCGGCTCCGAGAACGCCTGGTCGACGGCCGTGTAGGCCGCGTCCGGCGTCATCCCGCCGACCTCGACACCGCCGATCGTGACGCCGGCCGCGATGACCGGGACAGGCGCGGTCGTCGTGGTTGCGGTCGTGCCCGTCGTCGTCGCCAGCATGGACAGCGGTCCGGCGCCCGAGGCCGCGGCGGCCGCGAGCAGCCCGCCGATCGCGAGCACCACTCCGAAAACCCCTGCGAACGCAGCCCGTTTCACGTGCTGAATTGTAGGAACAGCCGGGGGTCGTCGCTGGTCACGCCGTCGACGCCGAGCGCGACAACGCGCTCGAGCAGCGTCCGCTCGTTCACCGTCCAGGTCCAGACGGCGGCGCCGGCCTGGTGACAGCGCTCGACCGCGGCCGGCGAGAGCACGGCGTAGTGGAGCATCGCCACGCTCGCGCCGGTCGACCTCAGCCAGCGCGGCAGCCGCCGAGGCAGCGCCCGCGCGAGCACGCCGACCACGGTCGGGACGAGCGGCGCGAGCAGTCGCCGCCGGGCGAGGCCGCGACGGTCATCCGGATAGGTGAGCCCCACTGCGAGCTCCGGCTCCTCGGTGCGCAGGTCGCGAAGCGTCGGGGTCCAGTGCGAGCTCGCCACGGCCCTGTCGACGAGGCCGTGCCGGCGCAGCGCCGCGCTCACCTCGCGGCCGTGCCGAAGGCACTTGACGTCGACGTGCAGGCCTGCGCCGTTTTCCGCGAAGAGATCGAGCGCCTGCTCGAAGGTCGGCAGGTCAGGCGCAACCTCGCGGAGCTCCGCGAGCCGTAGAGCCCGAACGCTGCCGCCCGCGGTGCCGTGGCTGACTTCGAGCAGGTCGTCGGAATGCGCGAGCACCAGGGTGCCGTCGGCGAGGTCGAGCACGTCGAACTCGACAAAGTCGACGCCGAGCTCTACAGCCCGCCGGAGGGACGCGAGCGTGTTCTCAGGCTCGAGCGCGGCCGCGCCGCGGTGCCCGACGCGGAGCACCCGCGCGTCGCGGCGGAGTCGCGTCACGTCCGCCGAATGACGACGACCGCGCAGTCGTCGGCGAGATCGCCCCCCGCGAAGGCGCGGCAATCGTCGACGACCGCGCGCGCGAGCGACGCAGCCCCAAGCCCGGCCTGCGAGGCGAGCAGCGCGTCGAGCCGCTCCTCGCCGTAGATCTCGATCCCCTGGCGGGCCTCGATGACGCCGTCCGTGTAGACGACGAGCGCCCCGCCGGCCGGAAGCTTGTCGCGCAGCTCCTCGTAGCTCTGGCCCGGTTCGATCCCGAGCGCGAGCCCGCCCGCCCCGAGGGACCTCACCTCGCCGTCTGCGGTGACGAGCCGGGGCCGGGGGTGTCCGGCGCAGCCGCAGGCCACCTCGCCGCCGGCCGGATCGACGACCACATAGGCCATCGTGATGAACTTGCTTGCCCCGACCTCTCCGACCACGACGTCGTTCGCGGCGGCGAGGAAGTCCGCAGGCTCCGGATGCTCACGTGCGAGCGAGCGGAAGACGAACTTCGCCATGGCCATGTCGGCGGCGGCGTCGATCCCGTGGCCGGTGACGTCGCCGAGCGCAACCGCGAGGCGTCCGTCGTCGAGCCGGAGAAAGTCATAAACGTCGCCTCCGACGTCGAGGCGCGCCGAAGACTCGTAGACGTCGCCGAACTCCAGGCCCTCGATCACCGGGTAGCCGCGGGGAAGGAGGGAGTGCTGCATCGAGTCCGCGAAGCGTTTTTGCTGCTGGTAGAGGCGGGCGTTCTCGAGAGCGAGGGCCGCCTGGCCCGTCACCGAGATCGCGAGTTCGAGGTCCGCCTCTCCGATCGGCCGACCCGGATCGAGGGAGAGCATCGTCAGGGTTCCGAGCACCTCCGCGGGCGTGGAGACGGGGACGATCGCCGTCGTCGACCCGCGTTCGAGGAACGGCACGAGCAGCGCGTACGCACCGCCCAGCTCAAGGGCTATCTCCGGATCGAGAACGAGCGGCCGGCCGCCGGCGAAGAGACCACGCAGCCGGGCCGACAACGGCTGCGGCCGGTAGAGGATCTGGGCGACCGGCTCCTGCAGACGTCCGTCGCGGACGTGAAGCGCCTGCGTGAGCAGGGCTTCGCCGCGTTCGTCGGGCATTCGTATCCCGACCGCGTCGAGCTTCAGGAGATCGGCGCAGGTCCGGACCAGCGCCTCCAGCGTCGTCTCAAGCGAAAGGCTCTGCGCGAACGACTGCGAGATCTCGTAGAGGGCGCTGAGCCGCTTCGACGCCTCTTTTTCAGCGTCGAGCGCATGCTTACGCTCGTCGTCGCTCCGGGTCGCCTTCTCGTGCAGGCGGGCGTTCTGGACAGCCACCGCCAGCTGCGCCGCAAGCGCGGTCACGAGCGCGAGCTCGTTCTGCGTGAGCGTCACCCGCCGCGGTGGGAAGATTGCGAGCAGCCCGATCAGGTCCTCGCGGACGCGTAGCGGCAGCCCGACCGCCGCCTCGATTCCCGTCTCCGCGAGCTGCTCACGAACCGGTGCAAGCCTGACGTCTACCACCGCGTCCTCGATCAGCAGCGCGTCCCGTCCGCGTAGAGATCCGCGCGCGAGCTCGAACAGCCGCTCGGCCACCCGCGTATGCGGTCCGGCCAGCCCGCGGCCGGCAGCTTCGAGCAGGCGCTGACCGTCGGGCTCGAGCAGGTAGACGGCGAGGCGCTCCGCCCCGAGGAGCTCTGCGACGCGGTCGATCGCGGTCTCGAGCGTGTGGACGAGCGAGAGCTCTGCGATTGCCTGGCCGACGACGGCGATGAGAGTCCGGCTGCGCTCCAACTCGACCGACTGCTCGCGCGCCCGCTCGCTCGATCGCAGCGCGTGCGTCGCACGCGCTGCAAACGTCGTCAACGCGTCGAGCACATCGTCTGCCGGCACCGGTGGCTGCTCGAACCTGAGCTGGAGTATCCCGATCGGCGGTTGCCCGAGCTGCAGGATCCAGGAGCGGGATGCGATCGCGAACGGCAGCCGGCCGCCAACGGCTCCGGCGACCTCGGTTGGATCGGGATCGTCGATGCGAAACGCGCCCGCCGCGTGTGGCCGCAGGTCCTCGTCGAGCCGCCAAACGACGGCGCCGGGAGCGTTGGTCGCCTGAGCTGCCAGCCGGGCGATCTCCTCGGCGGTGCGCCGCTCGTCGAGCCCGGTGGCGAGCGCGTCGCCGCCGAGGCGCAGGAGGTCGGCGGCGCCGAGCGTTCTCCGGTCGCCGTTACCGTCGATCCCGGCCAGCGCGACTCCAGCGTGCTCCGCAGCCAACTCGGCGAACGCGCGCTCCTCCGGCGAGAATGCTCCGGCCCGTCGGAAGAGCTCGAGCCGGCCGAGGTCGTGGTCGGCCACGGTGAGCGGGAGCTCGATCGACACAGGGAGCCCGAGCCGGCGCCCGATCGAACGCCCCTCTTCCTCGGTTCCGGCATCGCCGACACGCGAGCCCTGAAGCTCGGCCGCGACCGAGGTCGATGCGGCCGTGACGATGCGCGCTTCGAGCGACCGTTCACCGCGAACCCAGACGAGGACAAGGTCGGCCGCGGCTCCTGTGGCGGCGGCTTCGGCGATCTCCTGCAACGCGTCCTCGGCCGCCCCGCCCTCGGCCAGCCCGCGCAGGGCTGCTGCGAGCGCCTCGAGAGCTGCCGCACCCCCACCTACCGCTATCGCCTGGCCCGCTTCCGTTTTCATTGCCCCCACGTCAAGTATCGCCTCTAGACTTCCGCGGATGGCGGAGCCCGCATCGAAGATGCCGCCCGACGTCCCGATCTACGACTCCGGCAGCGTCCAGCGGGAGTACCGCAAGCACCGCGCCAAGCGTGAGGCCCGCGCGCGCCGCACGCGAGAGCGACGCGCCGCGAACATCCGCTTCTGGCTGATCGTGATCGGGCTGATCGCGCTCAGCGTCTACCTGAGCATCGCGATGTGGCACCAGGTGCAGCGGCTGTTTGGTCTGTAGGGGGATTGGCTAACGGTGGAGATGCGCCTCGACCGCCGAGGTCTCGAGCGCACGGCCGAAGGGGCTCCATGCGACGGCCTCCCAGGATTCGCAACCGCACATCTGGCACGGCCGCAACTCGCGGCAGATCGTCACGGTATGCCCGCAATCCACGCAGCGGAACTCGCCCTTTCCGTGATCGCCGGCGGCCAGGAGAGGCGGCCTCTCGTCACCACCGGCGGCTGTGGTCGAATGTTCCCGGGATGCCGTCATCCCGACCCCCTGATTCGGCAACACGTGAATCTAACCACGAAGATGCCCATACTTCCACCGTGGCCACCGAGGAACCTCTCCCCCAGGGCGGCGTGAGCCGACGGCCGGCGGGCCGCGCGCCGGCATTTGCTGGGAGCATGACTACGGTCGGCGCGCGCGCGACCTGGATCTCCGGGCTTGTCCTCAGCGTCTCGGCCTTCACCGACTGGTACGCGGGCTCGGGATCGGTAGGGCCGACGATCGCGGTGATCGGCTGGCACACAGGGACGCTGGGCAAGCTCGTCTTCTTCATCGGCCTGGCTGCAATCGCGCTCGTCGCACTCCGGGAGGCCGGGATCGAGCTGCCACCGAGCATCCCGGAAAGCCTGATCGTGATCGCACTCGGCTCCCTCTCGACGATCTTCGTCCTGATCCGCCTGATCTCGATCCCCGACGAGTTCCTGCCCGCGAGCGGGCGCGGAATCGGGATCTGGATCAGCCTGCTCGCGTCACTGGCCTTGATCGGCGCAGGGTTGCTGTCAGCCAGCGAAGAGCTATAGCGATACCCAAGCCCAGCGCGGCGCCGCCGAGAACGTCGAGCGGGTAGTGGACGCCGACATAGACGCGCGACCAGGCGATCGCCGCGGCGAGGAGGTAGAAAGCCGGCGCCGCGCGAGGTGCATAGAACGACAGCACCGTCGCGCAGGCGAAGCTCACCGTCGCGTGGCCGGAGGGAAAGGAGCCATCGTGGGGCGCATGGACGAGCGGCCTCGGCTCCGGATAGGCGACGTTCGGCCGTTCGCGCCCGATGCCCTGCTTCAGGCCCAGGGAGATCAACTGGCCGGCGACGTCGGCGAGCGCGACATCGAAGAACAGCCAGGGTCGGCGCCAGAGGACCGCCAGCACCGCTGCGATCGCGAGCCAGACGAACCCTTGCGTGCCTAGCCACGAGAACCCCTCGAACACCGGGTTGAGCCAGCCCGTGCGGTGATGGACCGCCCAGCGCTCGAGATGCTTGTCCCAGTTCAGGCCGGGAGCAGCTGCTTCGCGTGCTCGATCAGCTGCTGCGGGTCGAACGGCTTGCCGACGAACCCCTGGGCGCCGCGCGCCTCGGCCTCTCCAGCGGTTCCCTCGTCGACCTTGCCGCTGAACATGACGACGGGGATGGCGTCGGTCCCGTGGCGCTCGCGCACCCGCCGCAGCATCTCCCAGCCGTCGACCTCGGGCATCATCACGTCGAGCAAAACGAGGTCCGGGGACACCTCCTCGAGTACCTCGAGCCCCTCGTCGGCACTGCCGGCCTCCCGGACCGAGTAGCCCTCCATCTCGAGATTCACGCGCACGTACTCGCGGACGCGCTCGTCGTCGTCGACGATCAGGACGACCGGCCCCTGCTGCACGCCGCCCCCCGGTCCGGAGCGATTCAGGAAGTTGTCGAGGTCCGGCCGCCGGTAGCGGCGGTGGCCGCCGGGCGTGTAGAAGGCCGGCACCCTACCCTGGTCGGACCACTTGCGAATCGTGCTCTGCGCGACCCCCAGATACTTGGCCGCCTGACCCAAGGTCAGCCAGTCGGGATCGCTCGTAGGCGGGCGCCTACCCGGGAATTCGCGCCGGGCCACCGGGGAAAGTTACCCAAAGCTGTAGCTTTCTAACCCCCCGTTTCCGTCAGTGGGGGGAGTGTGCGCAACGTGGTCTGCACCCCCCCGGGCCGCGGGTTGTCGTGCAATGCCTGGCCGAGCGCGATGCCGACGGCAAAGGCGACGACGAGGGCGACTGCAACCACGATCGTCTTGCGGGACGAGCGTCTTTTCGGTCGACGGCGGCGCGCGGTCGTCGTCACGGCTCGTAGTCCGCCGCCCCGCGCGAGTAGAGATGAAACGCGGCTTCGGTGACGGTGGCCAGCCGCCTCGGCCACCCGCCGGCAGGCTCCGTCTCGGCAACCGCCTCCCGCGCCCAGTCGTCCGCCGTCGCGTAGAGGTCGGCAAGGTCCGAGAGGCTGAAGCTCTGCCCGATCCGGCGCCGAAGCGCGGCGGTGACCGCGTCGAGCTCGGCCCGCACGACCTCGGGCCTTTGCGTCTCGCGAAGCTCGCGCTGGAAACGGGCGTTTCCCTGCTCCCACTCGCGGCGGGTCTGGTCGAGGGCAATTGGCATTGGGGCGACTATTCCGCGGTGCAGCAACCTGAATCCGGCCACAGATCGCCCAGCTCGTCGAGGATCCCCTCGCCGACCTCGTAGCCCGGCCGGGCGAGCGCGAAAGCGGCATGCGCATGCAGACACTTGAGGCTGCCGCTTCGGGTCGAGCCACCGATCCCGCCGGGAATGTCAGGGCGAAGAGCTTGTTGCTCGGCGTTTGCGAGGTCGACGCTGGCACGTAGCTCCAGGCTCTCGCGGACGGCCTGAGTCCAGCGCTCGACGCCGCCCTCAGCCTCGAGCCTCGAGATCTTGGCGACAAGCTGTGGGCAGGTCAGGTAGTACGTGGTGGGGAACGGGGCGCCGCCGGAGTCGCGCGGCCACTGCTCCGTCACCGCCGGGCGTCCGTAGGGGCAGCGGACGACTACGCGCCGAAAGGCGCGCGGCGGACGGCCGAGTTGGCGGGCGACGACGTCCTCATCGTCCATGCCGCCGGATGGTACGTCGAGCCTGCTCCCACCCCCGGACGCCCTTGACGATGAAGAGACGCTCGCCCGACTTGACGAGGCCGAGCCGGCGCGCCTCGCGAACAAGGGCGGCATCGCCGGTCGCGTCCTCGAGCTTGCGCTGGAGCCTCTGCCGCTCGCCGCGCAGGCTTGCCACCTGCCCGGAGCGCTCGGCGAGCGTGTGCCTCGTGTCGACGTACGTCCGCAGGGGCCGGTAATAGAGAAGGCCGACCAGGCAGAGCGCGCCGACTCCGAGCCAGCGACGGACGAGGACGCCGCGCCGCGGGCGGCGCCCCTTCTTCTTCGCAGGGGCCATCGGCCGCGAGTTCGCCCGAGGACCCCGCGGTCCTGCTTGTAAACAACTAAACGGTCTCGACCTTGATCACGTTCGTCGAGCCCGCGATGTTGACCGCCGTGCCCGCTGTGATCACGACGCGATCGCCTACTTCCACGATTCCGGCCTCTCGCGCCGCCGTGACCGAGCGCTCCCACAGCTCCTCGACGTCGGCGCACTCGGGGATGCGCAGCGGGACGACGCCCCACTCGACGGCCATCTGCCGCCAGGCGTACTCGTGATGCGTGAGCCCGAGGACGGGGCGGCGCGGGCGTAGCCGCGCGACCGCCGAGGCCGTCCGGCCGCTGAAGGTGGGAACGAGAATCGCGGCCGCCTGGAGCACCTCAGCGAGGTCGCAGGCACCGTTCGACATCGCCTGGCCGACGGTCGGCTGTTCCTCTGCCTCGGGCAGTTGGTGCCGGTAGCCCAGGCTGGGCTCGACGGCCCGGGCGATCCGCGTCATCGTGGCCACCGACTCCATCGGGTAATCGCCGACCGCGGTCTCGCCCGAGAGCATCACCGCCGAGGTTCCGTCGAGGATCGCGTTGGCGACGTCGCTCGCCTCCGCGCGCGTGGGCTCGGGTTGGTGGATCATCGACTCGAGCATCTGCGTCGCGGTGATCACCGGCTTTCCGTGATCGAGGGCCTCGATGATGATTCGCTTCTGGAGCAGCGGCACGAGCTCCGGGCCGATCTCGACACCCAGATCGCCGCGCGCCACCATCACCGCGTCGGATTCCTCGAGTACCGCAGGCAAAGCGTCGACCGCCTCAGCCTTCTCGATCTTCGCGATGACGTGCGCCGGCGACCCGGCTTGGTGGATCAGATCTTTGAGGTCCCGCACGTCGGCCGCCGAGCGCACGAAAGAGAGGGCGACGTAGTCGACGTCGAGCGCCAGCGCGAACTCGAGGTCATCCATGTCCTTGCGCGTCAGGGACGGGATCGGGACCGGAACGCCCGGGACGTTCACGCCTTTGTGGCTGCTGACGAGACCGCCCGTGAGGACGAGGCACTCGGCTCGGCCGCGTTTGACGCGCTCGACCCGTAGCCGGACGAGGCCGTCGTCGATCAGCACCTCGTGACCGGGCTGGAGGACTTCGCCGATCACCGCGGGGAGCACCGGCAGCTCGCCGTCGCGGGTGCTTTCCTTGCCAACGACGGTGACGTCCTCACCCGGCGTCAGCGTCACCGGCCCGGAAAGCTCGCCGATCCTGAGCTTGGGGCCCTGCAGGTCGGCGATCAGCGCGAGCGGCCGCCCGAGCCCGGACTCGGCCTCGCGAACGAGCCGCGCACGCTCCGCATGCTCGTCACGACTGCCGTGCGAGAGGTTGAGCCGCGCCGCATCCATGCCTGCCTCGACCAGCGCGCGGACGCCCTCGGCCGTGCCGCTGGCGGGGCCGATCGTGGCAACGATCTTCGTTCTCCGCGGGGTGTGCGCAGCCATCGTTCCTAGGCTAGCTCCGGGTTTCGACTCGGTGGCCTCTCCACCTCTGTTTTCGGCGCAGGCGGCGCGTCGGATTAGCGCTGAGTGCGCGGGAAGGCCGACACGCCTGGGTAGACCGCGCGGGCGCCGAGCTCCTCCTCGATGCGGAGGAGCTGGTTGTACTTCGCGACCCGGTCGCTCCTCGCCGGCGCGCCGGTCTTGATCTGACCCGTTCCGTACGCGACCGCGAGATCGGCGATCGTCGCGTCCTCCGTCTCCCCCGACCGGTGTGACATGACGGCGCTGTAGCCGTTTGCGCTCGCGAGCGACAGGGCCGCGGCCGTCTCCGTGATCGTCCCGATCTGGTTGACCTTGACGAGGATGGAGTTGGCCGCGCCACGGTCGATCCCCTGGCGAAGCCGCTCGGCGTTCGTGACGAAGAGGTCGTCGCCAACGAGCTGGACGCGGTCGCCGAGCTCGCCCGTCAGCTGTGTCCAGCCGTCCCAGTCGTCCTCGGCGAGTGGGTCCTCGAGCGAGACGATCGGGTAGCGGTCGACCAGCTCGCCCCAGAAGCCCGGCATCTCCGCGCTCGAGAGCTCGCGCCCCTCGAAGCGGTAGACACCGTCGCTGTAGACCTCGCTCGTCGCGGGATCGAGCGCAATCGCGACGCGGTCCCGATGGCCAGCGGCCTCGGCCGCCTCGAGGATCGCCTCGATCGCCGCCTCGCTCGACTCGAGGTCCGGCGCGAAGCCTCCCTCGTCACCGACGCCGGTCGAGAGGCCGCGGTCGTGCAGGACCCGCTTCAGCGAGTGGTAGACCTCCGCGCCGACCTGCAGCGCTTCGCCGAAGCTGTCGGCGCCGACGGGAACGACCATGAACTCTTGAAGGTCGATCGAGTTGTCGGCGTGCACGCCGCCGTTGATCACGTTCATCATCGGCACCGGCAAGGTGGTCGCGCCCTCGCCGCCGAGGTAGCGAAAGAGCGAGAGGCCCCGCTCGGCCGCCGCCGCCTTGGCCGTCGCCAGCGAGACGCCGAGGATCGCGTTGGCCCCGAGGCGGCCTTTGGTCGGCGTGCCGTCGAGATCGGCCATCGTCCGGTCGAGGCCGGCCTGGTCGAAGCAATCGCGGCCCTTGACGGCCTCTGCGATCTCGCCCGCGACGTTCGCGACCGCAGTCGTGACGCCCTTGCCGCCGTACGCCGAGCCCCCGTCGCGAAGCTCGACCGCCTCGTGCGCACCGGTCGAAGCGCCGGACGGGACAGCGGCACGGCCGAAAGCGCTCGACTCGAGCCGGACGTCGACCTCCACGGTCGGGTTGCCGCGTGAGTCGAGGATCTGGCGAGCACCAACAGCGAGAATGCTGCTCACGTTCGGCTCCGCGGCCGCGACCCGCCGACGAGGCGCCCAATTCTGTCGCGTCTGACCAGGGCGCGTAGCGCAGCGATCGAGCTCACCCGATCGTCTCCTTGGCGCGATCGAAGTAGCGGTCCTGGTCGTCGAGCGGCAGGCCGTCGAACTGCCGTCCGTCTCGCTCCGCCAAACGCTCCGCCTCCTCGACGCGAGCCATGAACCGGTCGCTCGCTGTCCGCAGGGCGAGCTCGGGGTCGACGTTGAGATGGCGCGCCACGTTCACTGCGGCGAACAGGACGTCGCCGACCTCGCCCGCGACGGCCGTGTCCGGCTCCGTCTCGGCCGGCCGTTCACCGACCGCGTCAACCGCGACTTTCAGCTCGGTGAGCTCCTCCTCGAAATCCCCGAGCGCCCCGGCTGCGTCCGGATACTCGAAGCCGACCGCGGCGGCACGCCGCTGGATCTTGCGCGCGTAGATCAGCGACGGCAGGTTCCCCGGCAGGTCGTGGAAGATCCCCTCGCGGCCCTCCTGCTCCCGCTTGATCCGTTCCCAGTTGTGGCGGACGCGCCCGGCGGTCGCGGCCTCGGCGTCGCCGAAGACGTGTGGATGCCGCATCACAAGCTTCGCGTGGATGCCGCGGGTTACCTGCTCCAGGTCACCTTCGCCGCGCTCGGCCAGGAGCAGCGAGAGGAAGTAGACCTGGAAGAGTAGGTCGCCCAGCTCGTCACGGAGCTTCTCGTCGTCGCCGCGCTCGGCGGCGTCCGCGACCTCGTAGGCTTCCTCGATCGTGTGCGGGACGATCGTCCGTGCCGTCTGCTCGCGGTCCCACGGACAGTCGCTCCGCAGCCGCTCGGTCAGCTCCTGCAGCTCGAGCAGCGCCTGGGTCAGCGACACCGAGCGAGACTAACCGCTAGTGCTGGTCTGCGAGGCCGGCGGCTCGTAGCCGGCCTGGTACTTCGTCTTCTTGCTGAATTCCTTCTTGGTGTCCTTCCACCACTTGTTGAAGGCGTCCTGCTTCTTCTGCTGCTCGAGCGTCTGCTTGATCGCCGCCTTCACCTGGTCGAACGGGATCTCGCTCTTCTTCTTCGCCGGGTTGACCGGGCCGAGCGCCTGGATCACGTGCCAGCCGAAGCGGGTGTGCACGGGCTTCGAGATCGCGTTCGTCTTCAGCGAGAAGGCGGTTTTCTCGAACGGGGCCACCGTCTTCAGCTGGCAAGTAACCGTCCGCTCCTTGCAGACGGTAAGCCGGCCGCCGCTCGTCTTGCTCGGATCGATCGAGTACTTGAGCGCCAGCTTCGAGAAGTCGCCGCCGGCCTTGAGCTTGGTGTAGATCGTCTGCGCGAGCGCCTGGTTCTTCACGAGGATGTGGCGCACGTCGCGGCTCTCCGGCTGAGCTGGCTGCTCGTACTGCGCCTTGTGGTCGTCGTAGTACTTCTTCGCGTCGTCGTCGGAGGCCTTGACGTCCTTCGTGACCTTCTCAGAGACCTTCTCGCGGATCAGCTGAGCGCGAAGCCCGTCCTTGACGTCCTTGTCGGTCAGACCCTGCGACTTCAGCTGCTGCTGGTAGAGCTTCTCGATCTCCGCCTTCGACTTCGGTTTTTGCCCCGCGCTCGCGGAGCCGAAGTACTGCTGCTTGATCTGGTCGAGCCTGTTTTCGACGTCCTTGTCGCTCACGTTGACCCCGAGATCCTTGGCCTTCTGGCTGTACTCGGAGCGCTCGACCAGGAACTGCATGATCTGCGCTCGGATCGTCCCGTACGTCGGTGTGCCCGGCTTCGGGAAGGCTTTGTGCTGCGCCTTGTAGCTGCGCTGTGCCTGAGCAAGGACCTGGGCGAACTCCGCCTTCGAGATGGTCTCGCCGCCGACGACCGCGACGTCGTCGCTCGGCACCGACTTGGGGCTGCTGTCGCCGCCGCAGGCGGCTACGAACAGCGCCACGAAGGCGAGGATGGGAACCAGACGGAGATGCTTCATAACGTGCGAATCGCCAAGCGAGGCCCGACCCTCAGGCCGCTTGGCGCGTTTCGAGCATAGCATCGACAAGTCGAAGGGCTCCGTCGAATTCTTCGTCCCTTAACGAAACCTCCCTGCGCGCGGTCGTGTAGACGGCGGTATCGACTCGCCCGCGTAGGGCGCGCAGTTCCCCGGAGCCGAGCTCGACCGGGCCGACCGTCGCCCGGCCACCACGGAAGACGAGGTAGTCGGCGCCAAGCCGCGCCAGCTTCAGCTTGGCCTCCTGGATCGCGAAGAGGTTCTGGACCGGCTCGGGCAGCGGCCCGTAGCGGTCTTCGGTGGCGGCCTGCAGCTCGCGCAGGTCGTCCTCGTCCTCGGTGAGCGCGAGCCGTCGGTGCAGGTCGATCTTCAGCGCCTCGGAGCCGATGTAAGCGGCCGGCACATACGCGTCCACGCGTGCATCGACCCGCACCGGCCGGGCGATCGTGCGCCGCTGGCCCGAGAGCTCGGCGACAGCCTCGCCGAGCAGTTCCACGTAGAGCTCGAAGCCGAGAGCCGCGACATGGCCCGACTGCTCGGCACCGAGCAGATCGCCGGCGCCGCGAATCTCGAGGTCGCGCATCGCGATCGCGAAGCCGGCGCCGAGCTCCGTGTGGTCGGCGAGTGTCGCCAGGCGCGCCCGCGCCTCCGGAGTCAACTCCTGCGAGTCCGGATAGAACAGGTAGGCGTGGGCCGTCACGTCGGAGCGGCCGACGCGGCCGCGGATCTGGTAGAGCTGGGCGAGGCCGAGCGTGTCCGCGCGCTCGACGATCAACGTGTTTGCCTGCGGGATGTCGAGACCGGACTCGATGATCGTCGTCGACACGAGCACGTCCGCATCCCCCGCGAGGAACGAGAGCATGTGATCCTCGAGCTCCCTCTCGCGCATCTGGCCGTGCGCGACGATGAAACGGAGCCCGGGACAAAGCTCGCGAAGCTTCTGGGCGGCTTCGTCGATCGTCTCGACGCGGTTGTGGAGGTAAAAGCTCTGGCCTTCCCTATCCGCCTCGCGCGTCAGCGCGAGGCGGATAACGTCTTCGTCGTATTCGCCGACGAAGGTGCGGATCGGGCGGCGCCCCTCCGGCGGCGTCTCGATCACGGAGATGTCGCGCAGGCCGGACAGCGACATGTGCAGCGTCCGCGGGATCGGGGTGGCGCTCATGCTGAGCACGTCGACCTCGAGCCGGAGCTGCCGCAGCAGCTCCTTCTGCGCGACGCCGAAGCGCTGCTCCTCGTCGACGACGATCAACCCGAGCTGCTTGGGGATCACGTCGCGCGAGAGGACGCGGTGTGTGCCGATCAGGACGTCGACCTTTCCGGCGGCGAAATCCTGGAGGACGCGCTTCTGCTCGGCCGGCGGCCGGAACCGGGAGACCATCTCGACGCGCACGGGGAAGTCGCGGTAACGCTCCCGGAACGTGTTCCAGTGCTGCTGGGCGAGCACCGTCGTCGGCACGAGCATCAGCGTCTGCTTGCCGTTCAGCGCGACGGCAAAGGCCGCTCGCACCGCTACCTCCGTCTTGCCGAAGCCGACGTCGCCGCAGACGAGCCGGTCCATCGGCCGCGGCGCTTCGAGATCCTCCTTGACCGCCTCGATCGCACGCTGCTGGTCCTCGGTCTCCCGATACGGGAAGCCGGCCTCGAGCCGCTCGAGCCATTCGTTCTCGAGCTCGAACGACTCGCCCTCGGCCTGCTGGCGGCGCGCGTAGAGGGCGAGCAGCTCGCCCGCCAGCTCGCGAAGGCTCGCACGGGCGCGGCTCTTCAGGTTCTGCCACGCCTTGCCCCCGAGCTTCGAGAGCGCGGGCGCCCGGCTGTCGGCGCCGACGTAACGCGAGACCTTCCCGATCTGCTCGTGCGGTACGTAGAGACGGTCCTCCCCGCGGAAGGCCAGAAGCAGGTAGTCGCGCGTGACGGCGGCGACCTCCTTCGTCTCGAAGGCCTGGAGGCGGCCGACGCCGTGGTCCTCGTGGACGACGTAGTCGCCCGTCCGCAGGTCCGCGAAGCTCTGGAGCGCGCGCCCGACCGCCGCCGGCCTGCGAAGCCTCTTTCGGAAGACCTGTGTGTCCGGCAACAGGACGAGGCCGAGGTCACGCCAGACGAAGCCCCGCCGCGCCGGTGCGACCGCGAAGAGGAGCTCCGCCTCGTCGGGCAGCGGTTCACCCGGTTCGAGCAGGCGCGCGTCGAGCCGGCGAAGCAGGTTCTGCGTCCGTAGCGCCTCGCCGCGGTGCGGGAAGGCCACGACCACGCGCTGGCCGGCGCGGACGAGCGCCCCGAGCTCGTTCTCTGCCTCCGAGAGCCCGCGGGCGGCGAGCGCCGGCCGTTGCGCTTCGAAGGAGAAGGGCTGGTTCGCGGGCAGCGGGTCGAGCTCGGTGGAGCCGGCGATGTCCGCCTCGACGTTCAGTTCTTCGAGCGCCACTTTCTTCACCTCGTCGGCCTCCCAGACGAGATCGGGCGGCCGGTCGAGCGGCGCCACGAGGTCGTCGGGGACCGGCGGCGGCTCTTCGTCGTCGCGCAGAGTCGGCTCGAGCAGGTCGGGCCGCCGCTCGGCGGCGGCGTAGATGCGCGCGTTCTCGACCGGGTGCAATGCGCGCTGCGTGAACGGCGAGAACGCGCGGATCGACTCGATCTCGTCTCCGAACAGCTCGATCCGCAGCGGCTCGCGGCCGGTGGTCGGGAAGACGTCGACCAGCCCGCCGCGGACGGCGAACTGGCCGCGCTCCTCGACCCGCTCGACTCGCTCGTAACCGGCGAGCGCGAAGCTCTCGGCGAGTTCGTCGATCCCCGGCTCCTGGCCCTGTGCGACCTCGATCGGCTCCGGACGCTCGTCCGGCGGCGGCATTCCCTCGGCCAGCGCCGCCGCGGAGGCGCAAACGAGGCCACCGCGCTCGAGCACGTCGAGGGCACGCGCCCGCTCGCCCACGAGGTGCGGCGGCGGCTCGAGCCCCGAGCCCCAGTGGACGCCGCGGCTCGGCAGGAGCGCGACGCGGTCATCGCCGAGGAACCAGGCCGCAGCGTCGGCGGCGTCGCGGGCATCGGCGTCCTCGGGAAGGGCGCAAACGAGCCCGTGGGCGAGACGCTCATGCAGCGCCGCCAGCAGGAACGGCAGGGCCGGCTCGGAGACGCGAGCGCGGGTCGGCAGCGCCTCCGCGAAGGCGGCGAGCCGCTCGTCGGAGACGAGCTCGTCCACGAATGCGTGCAAGACGGGTCGGTCCATCACGAAAGACGGAACCCGCGGTTCCGCGGCACTCATGGTACGCGCGCCGCGCTCAGTTGAAGCGCTGCTGCGCGGCTTCGAGCCCGTCGCGGGCGATCGTCTCCACCGCGTCCGCGGAGCGCGAGACGAGCGTCTCGGCGTCCTGCTCCGGATCGAACGACGACAGCACGTAATCGGCAACCGAGCGCGGGTCGCCGCGACCCGGCCGGCCGACGCCGATCCGCAGGCGCAAGAAGTCCTGCGTCCCGAGCTCTTGCGCCAGCGAGCGCAGCCCGTTGTGGCCGGCGAGACCGCCGCCGGCACGGGCCTGCAGCCGCCCCGGCTGGAGGTCGACGTCGTCGTGGACGACCAACAGCTGCTCCGGATCGACCTTGAAGTAGCGCGCCGCGGCGCCGACCGAGCCGCCGACGAGGTTCATGTACGTCTCGGGCTTGAGCAGGGCGAGCCGCAGCCCGTCGAGCCGGACCTCGGCCAGCTGCCCCGAGAACTTGCCCCGCCAGCGTGCGTCGAGCCGGCGCCCGAGCTCGTCGAGAACGAGCCAGCCGGCGTTGTGGCGGTCGCGTTCGTGCTCGCGCCCGGGGTTGCCGAGCCCGACGACGAGCAGATCCAGCGTCGAGGCGCGCTCGCCCCGACGGAAGAGCCGCACGAACTAGCCCTCGGTCGTGCCTTGTTCGCCGGCGGCGTCCGCCTCCGACTCGGCCGGTGCCTCGGCGGCGCCCTCCGGCACCTCCTCGCCCTCCGGCACTTCGCCCTCGGGCAGCTCCTCGCCCTCGGCGAGCTCCTCTTCCTCGGGCTCGGGCTCGACGATCCGCGTCGGCATGGTCACCGTCGCGAGCACCGTCTCCTCGGGATCGTCGAGATAGGTGACGCCCTCGCGCGAAGGCAGGTCGGCGAGGCGGAGCGTGTCGCCGATCGCCATTCCGCTGACGTCGAGTTCGATCCGCTCCGGGACCTCGAGCGGCAGCGCTTCGACGTTGATCTCGCGCTGCACCTGGGAGAGCACGCCGCCCTCTTTCACGCCCTCGGGATCGCCGATGAGCTCGACGACGACCTGCGCCTGGATCGGCTGATCGAGCCGGACTTCCTGGAGGTCGACGTGGATCACGTGCCCGCGCACAGGATGCACCTGGTAATCCTTGAGGATCGACGCGTGGGACGTCGCCTGACCGTCGAGCGTGACGTCGAGGATCGCGTG
>Ga0075431_100002482_pt1 | contig 17785 bp, 17 predicted proteins | sample RhiMetdeltSRZDD5_FD_75297 | JGI IMG/M metagenome (GOLD analysis project Ga0075431, IMG submission 75297) | Populus rhizosphere microbial communities from Tennessee, USA - Rhizosphere MetaG P. deltoides SRZDD5 | ecosystem: Host-associated > Plants > Roots > Rhizosphere > Soil | place: USA... | reverse complement strand
GCAGCGCGATCCCCGATACTGCTGGCGTGAAACTGATCCGCGATTGGATCGCTTCGCTTACGAGTTGCAACTAGAACGAGCGCGCCGGCCGGCCACCATAGAGCTTACGAGCCCCAGCCCGAACTGAGCGAACGTTGCGCGATCCTCCGACCGCAAATGGGGGGCGTTCGGCTGATGGCCGCCGTCGCCGCGGCCATCATCATAAGAATTGCCGACGTCACTCTCCGCAACAGTCGCGGCAAATGGCCGACCCCTTTCCAATCCAGTTCGCACCATCGCGCGGACCTGGCGAATGATCGGTGACGAGGTTCTGCCCCTGGAAGTGCGTCGCGCCGTGCGTGCGAAGCGCAAAACGGACCCCACCCACGATCTCCTCCCGGTTGAGCTGCAGCACGTCGAGGTTGAAGATCCGAGCGCCAATCATCGGTTCGCCATTACTTACGAACCGGACGTTCAGCGCGTACAGTTCGGTTCCACCGAACTTGACTGGCCCAATCATCGCGTTCCCGCTCGTAATCTCGAATACGGTATCCGACCGCCACCGCACCCCCCGGTTCTCGGCCTTGCGCAGCCGCTGGGCAAACGGATACGGAGCGTCGACCAGCACGCGACCCCACTTGAACAGGTCTCGCTCCTCGCGGGCGACGCGGAAGTGCAGCGATAGGTCGAGCAGTCGGCGGGAGAAGTTGGCGACGGTGAGGCCAGCGCTCTTCGCCGTCCCGGGAAGGTCGTCCACGACGCTTATGTTCTTCCAGACGATGTTGTTGTTCGCCTGCACGTTGGCATAGAGGTTCGAGGTCTCGGGAGTCGTCATCCCGAACGGCGCGGCCGCCGACGTCTCTATGCGCGACAGCAGGCAGAAATGATGTTGGTCGGCGCCGAAGCTCGCATAGTCGGCGGGGTTGGGCGGTGACCACGTGAACGTCAGAATTTCATCGTCTCCACCTGCGACTGACACTGCTGACGAACCGATCGGCGAGCCCATGAGTGCGGGACTCGTGACGCTGCCGTCCCAAGGCGACGGCCACGCGAGACCCGACGACGCCTTGGCCCAGTACAACTTCACCGTGCCGGACTGCGTACCGCTGCACGCCCTGTTGCGCACCCGCACGTAGACATAGTTCGGCGGGCCGCCGGAAGTACGGTACTCGGGATTTTCATGGTCTTGGTTGGCCAAGCCGTCATTCTGCCGTCGCACCCAGATGTCGTCGCTCAGATACATCGGTTGCGCGGAAGCGTTGGGCTCCGCACCAACGTCGTCGGAGGTGTCCTTGGACCAGAGGTCGGGTCCCGGAATGCCCGTGGGCGGCACGAGGCCCGGTGACGCAAGAATCGAGGCACGCGCGGTGTGCAGTGCCGCGTCCATGCGCACAACCTGACCGGCAGTGAACATGTTCATGCACTGATCGGCCGAGTAGTCCATGTAGTTCATGAACATGTCGCCGTTAGGTCCGTTGGAGCAGGTCACGCTGGGGAAGGTGCGACAGCTCGTACTGCTGAACGGCGATGCCTGCTGCTGGTTCGGAGTGTCGTCCACCAGATCGCCGTCGCTGCAATCGGTCGAAACCGGGTTGGCGGAACCGCCCCAGATGTGCTGGAGGTCAAGCCAGTGCCCGATTTCGTGTGTCGCAGTCCGTCCGAGATCCGCACCCGCCATGAGTGTTCCCGTGCGACCGGTCGCCTGATAGTGCAGCACCAGCCCATCAACGGCGGCCGCGCCACCGGGAAAGGTGCCGAAGCCGAGCGTGCTGTCGGTGTAGTTGACGATCCAGATGTTGAGATACTGGGTGCTGTCCCACGGGTCTGCGCCGCCAGTGGCCGCCGACTTCATGCCGTTCCCGGGATACGTCCATCCCGTCACGCTGGTGTTGTGGCGCGTGATCCCGGTCGTGGGAGCGCATCCGGGGCCGCGCACCGCGAGCGCGAACTCCAGGCGCGCATCGGCCGCCACTGCCGAGAAAGCCGCTGGGGTCGACGCAGCATCGGCATTGAGCCGCCGGAAGTCCTCGTTGAGGACGTCGATCTGGCTGTTGATTTGTGCGTCGGTGATGTTCTGCGCCGCCGTGTTCCACACAACGTGGACGACGACCGGAATTCTGATCAGGCCAGTACGGACGCCGGCGGCGGCGTAAGCGCGGATCCATTCATTGAGTTCTCGCTCGACCTCGCGGCGCCGCCAGCGGTACTCAGGGCTCAAGCGCAGCAGGCGCAAATGCTCTTCGACTGCCCGGCATCGGATGGGAGAGGCCTTCTGATCTTCATTGCGAGGCCGGCGTTGCTTCGGACTACGGCGTTTGGTGGCCATTGGTAACCTCCTTCCTGTTGAGGTGCGAGCCGAGTACTTGCCGGCGTGCCACGGAGCTGTCACTTCCAGTAACTCGTCCGGGATTCTTGCGTGCACCATACGCTTCGGTTCGTGTGCTTCAATCGGCATTTGGGGCGACGCACCTCCTTTCCCACCATCAACGTATCTCTACGAAAAGATGGATCAGAGCCACAACCGAAATATCGCGCTCCTGCGATCCGTGAAGTTCTTGGGATCGAGACTGCGTTCGTTCTTACAGGACTGCGTGTACTGGCTGCACGCCTTTTCCTGCTCACCATACAAAGACCTGCACCTGTTTCTTTGGTTCTCATACGGGATGCTGGCGCACCCCTCGCGGCTTTTCGCTTCCTCAAATGCGCTGACGGGTTCGTTCCCGGCTCCCGCAGGTTGTGAGATGTTCAGTGCGACAATTGCCGAGGTTACGACACGTACGAACATTGGCTGTTGAGTGCTCACGGTCTATCCCTCCCGTGCCTGGACATTGATCGTTCCATTGGCGACTTCCTTCGCCCCCGTCGCGCTGACCGAACTTAGTGCCGGCTATCGCGCGCGCGAGACCGTACTCCTAGTCCTGCACCTTAGTCCACCAAGGAAGCGACGGCTATCTGCCTTGCATGATGCGCAGCCCTGATTTGCGACGCTGGTGGCCGGCTAGCCTCCGCTGGTCGATGCCCTTGATGCTCTCGTCCGAGGCATTGCTTGGAGTCGGCACCGGTTACCTTTCGCTTGCGACTCGCGAGTCGGTTCGCGCCGTGACCGAACGTTAAGGGCACCCGTTAACCAGCTCATCGGGCTCACGCGACCGTAACCCAACACGTAGGCGAGTTTTCCACGGTCTACGTCTATGTGCATATGCATTGTTATTATTATCACGTCTCTTGCTTTCTATGGATATTCGATGTGTCTGGATGTGTAATCGCGTGCATATGCATCCGATATGGAGACAGCAATGGCACATCAGTTGACTCGGGCCTCGCTTGGCGCTGCGGTTCTGGTCGTCGGAGTGGCCGCGGCGTATAGCGCACCGGCGAAACCGGCGCCGGCGCAGAGCATTGCCGTGAACTTCGGAGACCTCGATCTATCGCGCACCGAGGGAATCGCCAGGCTCTACCAGAGAATTCGCAAGGCGGCACGTGAGGTTTGCAATCCGCAGGGGCTGACCATCTATGTTCCGCAGATGCGTTCCTATCACGAGTGCTATCGACTCACCGTTGCGGATGCGACCGCTCGGGTAGACGCGCTGATTCGCGAGCGCAGCAGAGCCGCCCGCCCCTGAGGTGGGCTGATCAGCGAGCAAGGAGATCAGTATGAGACTCATTGGCACCTATGTTTCCCCCTATGCGCGTCGCGTCGCAGTTGCCCTCGTTTCCCGCGGTATGGCTTTTGAACACGAAGCCCTCAACGGCTACGCCAATCCAGACCGAGCGCGGGAACTCAATCCGGTCGGCAAGGTACCCGTGCTGGTGCTCGATGATGGCGAGCATCTCATCGACAGCGGTGCAATCCTCGACCACCTGAATGAGTTGTTCGGCACGAGCCGTGCGCTCGTTCCTGCGCGCGGATTCACGCGTCGTGCAGCATTGCGGCTCGCCTCGCTCGCAATGACCGTCTGCGAGCAGGTCACTGCGCATCACTTCGAGGGGCGTCGTACCGATGACTGTGCACAGAACGAACTGCTCGAGCGCTATCGTCTGCAGATCATTGGCGGACTCAAGGCGCTCAATGCCTCTTGTGTCCCGGAAGGATCGATAGGTGCCCGCCCGCTGGACATCAGCACAATCAGCGCCGTGGTCGCGTTCGACTATGTATCGAGGTGGTATCCCGAACTTGATGCGGCCTCGCAAGCGCCCGCCCTCGCTGCAGTCGCTGCCGCTTTGATCAACGAGCCCGCGTTCGCCCTTACGCGTCCGGCGATGACTTAGGAGTCCTATTGTGCCCGGTGAAGTATGTGTGGTGACTGGTGTTGGCGGCGCAACGGGCGCAGCCATCTCGCGGCGTTTCGCACGTTACGGCTATCGTGTGGCGATGCTTGCACGAAACCGCGACCGTCTGGCGGAGCTGCAGCGACAGATCGCGGGCACGATGGCATATCCATGCGATGTCGGTGACCTCGATACGCTGACTGGCACGATTGCTACCGTGCGTCGCGAACTCGGTAAGCCGTCCGTACTGATTCACAACGCGGTATCGGCAACCTTCGGAACCTTCCTCGACGCGGACCCTGCCGAGTTGGAAAGGAATTTTCGCGTGAATACGACGTCACTGTTGTATCTCGCGCGCGCACTCGCGCCTGACATGGTCAGCGCCGGCGAAGGAGCGATCGTAGTCACGGGTAACACCTCCTCGCTCCGTGGCGTGCCGAACTACGCGTTGTTCGCCCCCACAAAAGCCGCGCAACGGATCCTGGCGCAGGCGTTGGCCCGCGACCTCGGACCCAAACACGTTCATGTCGGTTACGTAACGATCGATGGTGCGATCGATGCGCCATGGCTGAGCGAGGACGGCCGCACCCCGCCTCCTTGGCACCCGCCCCCGCCCGACTGGTCGCGGCCAGCCAGTGACTGGTTCGTCGATCCAGACGCGATCGCCGAGGAGGTGTTCCGTATCGCGCATCAGCACCCATCGGCTTGGACATTCGATCTCGTCATACGACCGTTTGCAGAGAAATGGTGAGCCCAGTTCATCGCCCGCGCTTGGTTGGCCCGAGCATTTGTCGTATCCGATACGGTCGCCAAACACCCGCACAGCAGGATGTCCGCGAATGATAGTGTGTACGCATGCAGCTGAAGACCAGCGTCCAGTGGAAGATCGGTCGCGACGTCGACCAATGAGAGGATCGAGTGTCGCGTAAGCAGCGTTCGACCCAACAGACCACGTGCTATTGCACGGCCCTGCGCAAAGCGACGCGGCGCGTGAGCGTCGTCTATGATCGGTATCTGGCGCACACCGGCTTGACTGCGGGCCAGTATTCGATTCTCTCGGAGATCGAGTCGCAAACCGCTCCCCCCTCACTGAGCAGCTTGGCGCTGGTGCTCGTCATGGACCGCACTGCGCTCAGCCACACGTTGCAGCCACTCGAGCGCGACGGATTGATCCGCTTTTCATCGGACAGCGAAGATCGGCGGATTCGCCTCGTGCATCTGACTGCACTGGGTCGCAAGCGCGCGGCAGCAGCTGACGCCGCGTGGCGTCGAGCACAGGCCCACTTCTCCCGCGTCTTTGGCGAACATCAGGCCAACGCGCTACGCGCACTTCTGATGATGGCTGCAAACAGTAAATTCGACGACATCTCAAATTGAAGGGTCGCAGGATTGATTACCACAGCAGCAGCCACACAGGCATAAGTGACGCGGGACTCTCGCGAGTGCTCACGGAGCGCTCGTACACCACCCCCTGTGCATCAAGGTGACGCGCGCCTGTTGGAACCGCACGACCGCGAAAGCGTTGCCACTCTATGCAACCGATACCGACCCCGATCACCGCGCGTGAGAGCGACCTTCCGAAGGACTCCGCGGGGCGCTGGCCGAGTTTTATCGTGTCTTCAACAGCCGCGACGTTTTTCGCGAGGAGCACTCAGATGCCGAGCAGTGCCAACGATCTGATGGAACACCTGGAAGCTCTGAATCTCAGATGGATGGAATCCTACGTCAACCGCGACGTGGCATTCCTGGAGCAGCACCTCGCCGATGAGTACGTGAGCACGTTTCCCGACGGAGCGGTTCTGGACAAGAGCGGAGAAATCAACGCTCTCTCTTCCGGCACTGTCATTCTGAGTGAGATGCGCCCAACCGAAATGACAGTGCAAGTGTACGGCGACGCGGCAGTAATCACAGGGCAGAGTACTATTAAAGCTAGAGTGAAAGATCGTGATGAGAGCGGCGAGTTTCGCTTTACTGATGTATGGGTCAGGCATGGCGAGCGTTGGCTTGCCGTGGCGAGCCAAGTCACTCGAATCACAACGCAGTGACTACAAACGGGCGAACTGTTGCGGCAACCGAAGTGCGGCGGATGTTAGAAGAGGACTCTGATCGCTAATCGGACACCGTCACGGGCAACTTTCGAACGCTCTATTCCATCAGCCGCAGGCCTCAGTGGCCATCTCGGCCTGGCCCGGAACAACCTGTTGAGGCACCACAGCTAGCCACCTGCGGGTGCATTCTTGAGATTGTCAGGAAGCCCGAACGCCGGGAACAGCGTCGGGCCCAACGGCCGCATGAATAATGTCAGCCCTGAGATGAGTTCTCCGTCGCTTTCTATCATTTGCAACGAATGCGCGCGCCATCCACCTTCTTTGCCTTCGACGTAAAGTGCGAAGGCCGGCTGGCCGTTTGCACGCGTCGGCACGAGACGGAAACGGCCGTACTGCGGCCACACGCTACCAAAGAAGTTGCGTATCGCGTCGCGGCCACGGTACCAATGGTGCCAAGGCGGCATGGCATACGTTGCTTCTTCCTTCAAAAGAGCGACAAAGCCTTCGAGGTCCTTGCCTTCCCAAGCGCGGACGTAACGCTCAAGGAGCGTGCTCTGATCGTGCAAGCGCAGCGGCTCGATTGTTGCATTCGGCGTATACCTACTCGCAAGTGTCGACCGCGCGCGCTGCAGGGCGCTGTTGACGGACGCTGTGGAGCTGCCGATCAGCGAAGCGGTCTCAGCGGAAGACCAACCCAGCACGTCGATGAGCAGCAGCACCGCGCGCTGGCGAGGGGACAGATACTGGAGCGCTGCGACGAACGCCAGACGCACGGACTCCCTTTGCGCGTATTGCACCTCGGCGTTGGGAGCTTCGTCGGCGATATTGTCCACCTCAGAGTCTGGATAGGGCTCGAGCCAGGCGATGTCAGTGGGAGGCTGGCCAGTCGGCACCTCGGTCGCAGGCGGGAAGTTCGCCTCGGGCAAGAGCCTCCGGACTTTCTTGCGCTTCGTAATGGCGTCTAGGCAGACTCGCGTCGCGATCTGATACAGCCAGGACTTCAGCGATCCACGTCCCTCGAAGCTTTCGAAGGCACGCCAAGCGCGAAGGTATGTCTCCTGAACGAGGTCTTCCGCCTCGTGCAGCGACCCCATCATGCGATAGCAGTGCGCCTTGATCTGCCGCCGGTAGGGCTCTGCCAGTCGCACGAATGCGTCACGACCGAAGGAATGCGTGGCCGTCGCTGCCATGGCCGACGCGCCTTCGATTGGCGGGACAATACGGCCTGATCGCGCCATGAGCATCACTGTACCCTCGCGATCCCATCGCTGGCTATCTTGAAGACACTCCCCTCGTGAGCGTCGGGACGGGCAGCGAGCTCGAATACCGCCGCGACGACATCTTCCGGACTTTGGGGCGACCTCATGCTGCTGATGAAGTCGGCGATCGGCATGCCGAGATATCGTGCATAGCTCTCGACCGCGTGCCTGCCGAACTCCGTGCCGGGCATGATCATCGCCGGCGCGAGCGCGACGAACCGAATCCCCAGGCCCAGCCGATCGGACTCCTTCTGGCAGTAGTTGGCGATCAGCATCTGCATCCGTTTCGCGCCTGCATATCCGCCCGACACCGGCGATCCGCTGAGCGCCGCGCCGCTCGATATGAGAATGACTACCGAGCCCGGCGCCAATGGCTTCGCAAGCGAGGCTTTGCAGAAAAGGAACGAGGTTTTGACGTCGTTCTCCCAGTTGGCTGAAAACTGCTCCCAGTTCATCTCATGGATAGGGGCTGCGTGAGGCCGGGCCCCGCCGCAGACTACGAGCAGGGCAGGAACGCGGTCGCTGAACACCCTCTCCGGGGCGCCCTCCTCCGAAGCATCGAGTGCAAGGACATCGACGTTGCCAGTATTCCGGGCGAGTTCGTCGAGCCAGAGGCGGCGCCGCGCGACAGCCAAGGTGCGGGCGCCTTCCGAGGCAGCTCGTTGAGCGATCATCGCGCCGAGTCCGCGACTCGCTCCCAACACGATCACGTTCTTACCGACCAGGCTCTGCATGTTCATCTCCACTGAAGGTTCCTGCAGACTATGACGGCCCGTCGGAGCGGATTTCATCGGCCGATCAGAAAGGTCGCGAGCTGCGCAGCGCGACCTCCGCCGGCGGATCTTCGCAGCCGCCGCAGCCCCGCCACCGGCCGTTGGCCACGCTCTTCCACATCAGCGCTGCTACCGCCGAAATGTCGGCGGATCGGCCGCCGTTGCAGCGTCAACGGACTCGAGCACCATCAATGTTGCTCAAGAAAAAGTCGGCGTGATCTACGGCGCAGGCGGCGCGACCGGCGGTCGTCGCCGCGGATGCCCCCCAAGCCGACGTCCTCGACGATACGGCGGCGGGAGCGCAGAGCCTGTCGGTCACACCTTTGTGTGGCCGGTCACCTCCGCCGCCGAAGCGGGCTTTCGGGTCAGGCTTTACCGCTCCGCCCGGCGTCCACCGTCTCGTCCCATCTCCTATCAGGGGCGGCGTCGGCTGAGTACTGGTCGTTCCACTTCCACCACTTGTAAGGCGGGCTCTGGGGATAGCCTTCCGGCGAGTCCTCCCAGGTTTCCTGGCGGCCGAGTGCGGCGAGGTCGAGGTAGCTCCACGTGGTCCCCATCGCCTCGTCGCCACGGTTGTTGATGAAGTAAGTGCGGAACACCTTGTTGCCGTCGTGGAAGAACACGTTGTGGCCGTGCCACTGGTCCACGCCGAAATCGACGTCGAAGCTATCGGTCATGGTGTACCAGGGCATATCCCAACTCATCTTCGCCTTCATGCGCACGATGTCGGCCTGCGGCGCGCGCGAAACCCACGCGAGGGTGGTGTCGCGGGCGTTCAGGTGGGCCAGGTGCGAGACCTGGTCCCCAAGGAAGGAGCAGCCGATGCAGGCATGATCGGGCCAGCCAGCGACGCCAGGCTCGAAGAAGGCGCGGTAGACGATCAGCTGGCGGCGGCCCTCGAACAGGTCGAGCAGGCTCGCCTTGCCCTTCGGGCCCTCGAATTGATAGGCCTTCTCGACCGGCATCCACGGCATCCGCCGACGCTCGGCGGCCAGCCCGTCCCGAGCTCGGGTGAAGGCCTTCTCTTTCCCGAGCATCTCAAGTCGCGCGGCTTCCCACGCCTCAGGCGATACGATCGGTGGTGTGTTCATGGCACTAATCTCCTGTGCGATATCGCCTTCATTGCATGAAACCTTCTAAGTGAAGTTTCCTAGTAGCCAGGTTCGCGGTGCCGACACTCCAGATCTGCCGCTCGTTGACCCAGGAATATTCCTTGCCGGCAGTGGAGAGACGGATGCTTCCGAAGATGTCGAGCGTCGGCTCGCCGCTTCGCGGCGCCGCCTGGCCATCGCCGGACAACGCAATCCGACGGCCGTCCTCGGTCTCGATGGTCAGGTGCAGGTCGAGCTCCATGCGACCATCGGCTCGCACCCGCAGAAAGTCGGCGCCGTGCGCCCGCCCGGCGAGGCGGCCTTTAGAGCGGCCGTTGACGGCAAGGTCAAATCGGGCGCCCTGCGGTGGGATCGCTTCCTTGCCGGTAGTAATGGCGTCCATGCTCACGCCGAAGTCCGTAACGCCGGTGAGGTCGAGGTCCATTTCGTAGATCTTCTCGCCCCTCATTGCAGTATTTCCAGTCATCTTGCGTCTCCTGTTGTAGGGCTTGCTTGCGGAAAGCCGCCTCCATTGAGCAGCGAAAAAGCCGTGTCATTAGCGTAGACGGGGACATCGGTCCGGATTCATCGCAGTGGCCAAAAACAGTTCGTCGGAGGGCGCTGCGTCACGCAGCCACTCCGACTCTCAACGCACCACGAGCAAGGTTCGCCCATCGGTGAATACAAAAAGAAGCGACGCGCGCCGGGGTCCGAGCCGCGAACAAGCAGGTACAAGCAAGCAATTGCCCAGCGACTTCTGTCAATGAGGAACACCGGTGTTCCTCATTGTGCTTTTGCCGGCCGCGATTGAAATTACTGGGACGCTCGCTGCTTGAATGTGCCGGGCAACGACGAATTTAAAAACCCCAAGCACCGATGAATTTCAAGGGCCGTGCGGGTCATACATACCAGAGGTCGTACATGTCATACACACCGGGGCGGCAACCGCGCCGATTGTCTTCGCATAGCGACGCTGACATTCAAAGGTTAGAAGCGAAGGCGCAAATATGAACAACAGTCTTGATGTGAATCCACCTGTCGCTCCCACACTCTTCATCGGCAAATGGACGGTCAAGATCCTTTTCTTGTTGAACGAGCGACCTTACCGCCACGCGCAGCTGCGGCATCGATTGGGAACCATCTCACAGCGAATGCTGACTCGAACGCTTCGCAACCTTGAATCGACGGGGCTTATCTCCAGGACGGTCACGCGATCAAGAGCCGTAACGGTCGAATACTCGCTCACCAAATTGGGCAAGAGTTTCATGGGCCCGGCAACCAGTGTCTGCCGTTGGATTGCTCGCAATGGCACAGGCCTCAGTGCAACGATCGATCTTTCAAAGTAGCTGTGCGCGTCGAATCCCGCGTTGGAATTTACAGCCTGCCCCTCGCGCGAGCCGACTGGCTGAGCAGCAGGTTGGCCTCATAGCGCAGTCCTGCCAAGCGTTCGAGTGCGGCGCGGCAGAGAGAGCTGCATGACGTTAGAGTTCTCCGATGTGCGACGTACAGCGAACGTCAGCGCGGGCGGCGTGCGACGACGAACATCCTCGGCGAGCGAGTCACGAACGCTTCGCTGCGATGACCACCCTCGACGCCCGCTACTTCCAGGCCGGAAGCCTCCAACATCAGCTCGAGTTCCGATCGAAATATTGGCCGCCAGTGCATGCTGTATGGAGTTCGCAGCACGCGACCCTGCTCGTCGAGTTCGTCGTACCAGCCGTACAGCCGTTGTCGCTGGTCCGGACCCATCGGACCCATCGCCGCGAATCGCGTGTAGACGCGATTTCTGTCTGGATGACGGCGTGTAAAGAACGGCTTCGGGTTCGGGTCGCCATCAAGCGGCAGGGCGAGCGGGTTGACCACATCAATGGCCAGTCGCCCGCCGGGCTCGAGATGACGGGCCGCGCCTGCGAGCGCGGTCTGTTGCTCGCGACGCGTCGTCAAGAGCAGCAGACTGTTGAAGCTGACAATCGCGAGCTCGAACCTGCTCGGGCCCAGGTCGAGCTGCGTGATGTCCTGCAGTACCAGCTGGAGCCGATCGCGCACCGGCTGCGGTTCTTGCTCGATCTTTTGGCGGAAACGATTCAGCATCGCCTCAGATATATCGACGGCAACAACTCGTGCTCCCATACGCGCCAGAGGAATTGCGACGCGGCCAGTGCCGCAACACAACTCGAGAATCTGACCTGACGTTTCACGAGCGAGCCCGTTGTAGCGCTCGATATCGTAGGCAAGACCCTGCCTTTCCAATACGTCATCGAGATTCTCCTCGTGCACGCTCGTGCCGATACCCGGGTAGTCACTATCGTAGTAGTCGACTGATGGGTCGGACGCCGGAAGATTGCCGTTCATGAAGCTCGCCTATTTGCACGCGAAACCTTCTTCTGTCTGCGCGCGGCCACGTCCGTGCCAGACTCGACTGCGCGCAACGTTTCTGCGGAGAGTTGCTCAAGCGTGCTGCGATTGAGTTGCAACAGCATCGTGTTTCCTTCGACCACGCGCCTCACGAGATCCGCCTCGCGCAAGATATGCACGTGATGCGAGATGGTCCCTTTGGACAGCGACAGGCGCTCACCGAGTTCTGTGGCGGTCCGTGGTGAAGTTCCGAGCAGGAGTACCATAGAGTACCGCGCGGTATCCGCGAGTGCCCTGAAGACAAGCGTTGGATCGAATTGAGGATCCGGCCGGCGCCTATCTTGGCGATCGGCAGCCCTTGCGATGCCAATGTCGATCGACGGATCAAAATATGGGAACAGGGCATCATGTTTGCCTCGAGCTGGCAGCACGTGCCACAGGTGACGAACGTTGAATGCCGAGGGAACCATCCATGCAGTTCCAAGCCGCGAGAGCGGCAGGCGGTAGCCGCCGCGCACTGCTTGGAGATATCCCTTGCTCAAATTGATCTCGACACGCAGCCGCAGCTCGTCGGCGAGTCGCTGTGGCGTGCACCCAGCCTGCAGTCGCGCCTTCTCTGCGACCGACTGCTCATACTGCACCTTAAGGAGCTGCCAGGTGCCGCCAAAGACAGTCGACCAAAACTCGTCCAGCATCGCCGCGAGGGACTGACCCACTCGACGAGGTACATCGAGAGTCTGCTGCAGCATCCGCGTCACTGGCGCCGTCTCATCGAACGGATAGAGCCCGGCGAATAGGAGCCACTCACGGTGTACAGGCGGCGCCCTACCCACCGCAGCACGTAGCGTCAGCTCGCCTGAGACGACGGAGCGCACCAGCGGCACCGGATGCAATACGCCCGCCAAGAAATGCGTCGCCAGCTCTCGAGGCTCGATCGCCTTCAGGCGCGTGACCAGCGCCTCGATCGAGCATGACTCATCGAAATTCTCGAGCAGGTCCGGAACTACGGTCCATGCCATCGGCCATGCACCGACTTGCTCGTAGCGCCGCCAAAACCCGGGCGAAAGCCTGCGTCGCGCAGCATCGCTCCAGGCACTGTGGACGGCGGCGTCGCGCTGCTCGTCGCAGACGTGGGCAAGCGCGTAGCAGCACTCGATGACAGGCGAAGGCGTGAAGCGCGTCGCGGCCCTGAAGGTCGCAGCGGTATCCGCTTCGCGGCTGGCACTGGTTTTACGCATGTCGATATGGTTTGATATCTGTCAAACTAAGGTAGGACGTGACGGGAATCATGTCAAGACGTACGGTAGACGCTGCCGCAGATCCGCCGCTCGACCGAGGCAGACTGGTTTCGCTCGACCTGCTGCGCGGCCTCGTAATGATTCTCATGGCGGTGGACCACGCCAGGTATTATTTTTCCGGCGCGCACGTGTCGCCGGAAGACATGGCCGCGACGAACCTGCCACTCTTCATGACCCGCTGGATCACGCATCTGTGCGCTCCGGCGTTCTTCTTTCTCTGCGGCGTCTCGATCTATCTTTCTCGCAGCCGAGCGGGTTCAAACACCTCCCCTGCCCGCAGTACGCTGGCGCGCGGCATCTGGTTGATCCTCCTTGAACTCACCCTTATTGGCTTCGCGTGGACCTTCAATCCGGGCTACAGCATTGCCGGGGTCATCTGGTGTCTGGGCTGGGCAATGATCTTCGTGGGTGTCCTCTCGTTCACGCGGCCGGTCGTCGCGTTCAGTGTCGGCGCAGCGATGATCACCTTGCACAACCTGCTCGACCCACTGCGCGTCGCCGACTTCGGCCGAGCGGGCTGGATCTGGAGTCTCATGCATGCACCTTGGTCAGCGCATCTTCCGTGGGATGGCCAGTTCGTGGTTCTATTCCCGCTGATACCGTGGGTCGGGGTTGCTGCGCTTGGCTACGGAGCCGGTGCACTGTTCGAGCAGAGCGTCGAGCAGCGACGTCGTGCCCTGTTGATCGCAGGCTGCCTGATGCTGGCCCTGTTCAGCCTTCTGCGACTGACGAACGTGTATGGAAATCCCTCGCAACCGTCTATTGATGGTGCTATGGGCGATTTCCGCGTACCGCACGGGGCGAACCTCGAGTACGCGTTCATCGGCTTTCTCAACGTAGAGAAATATCCGCCTTCTTTTCAGTACCTGCTCATGACGCTTGGAGTTTGCGCGCTGCTGCTGGCGGCATTTCAGCGCTACGATGACACGCGCCGCCTGCCGGCTGTCGGCTCGATGATGCGAATCTTTGGCCTCGTGCCGATGTTCTACTACGTGCTGCATCTCTTCGTACTGCACACGATGGCGTTGGTAGTCGCGCAGATCTCAGGGCAACCGCACGAGTGGCTCGGTTGGGGCGGTAAATTCCCGATCGCGTCCCCAGCAGCGTATGGCTATCCGCTGCCTGTGGTTTATCTCGTGACGGCAGCGGCACTCCTGATTCTGTATTTCCCGTGCCTGTGGTTTGCGCGTTTCAAGGCGCGCGCCCGCAGCGAGTGGGTGAGATTTCTTTGAGCAGCGCTTACATCGATGCACAGCAACTCGGCTTTCGAGCACCACGGCGGGCCCTCCAGCCTCCCGCTTGGATCATTGTGCCGGCGGCATCTCACTTCACTGTCTGCGTGCAGCGACATCAGCCCAGGAACAAAGATGACCGGCGGCACGTCCACTAAATGAGTCTTCAGGTCGTGCCGCAAGGGTCAGCATGCCCATCCGCGAACTGCTCAAAACACCGGGCCTGATCTCTGATCCCCTGCTCCTGCTTGCGTCCGACGGGACGATCGACACTCCCAGTCACTCGCTCATTGTGCAGCTCGGCTTGCCCGCGGAGGCGCTGATCGGGCGACGGCTCGACACATTGGCAGCTGCGTCTGCTGCAGCAATTCAAGAGTATGTTCAAGCCTGCGCGCAGAGCGCGCAGGTTGTGCAAGGATCGTTCATGCTTCGCCGCCGCGCCGAGACGATTGCTTTGCAGGCACGAGGCGTTGCGTATCCGCCGGGCGATGCTCCATCCGCATCGCATGTGCTGTTGCGTTTGGTCACAAGGAGCGCAAACGCCGAGCGAAGCGCCGACGATCCGCAATCGCAGGCGAGCCACTGGCGTGAAGTTGAGGATTCACTGCGGCGCCAGAGCCAGATCCTGGAAGTCACGCTGGCGAGTATCGGGGATGCTGTCGTCGTCACTGATGCCGCAGGCCGCGTAACCTTTCTCAATGCGGTCGCGGAGCAATTGACCGGTTGGCCCAATCAAGCCGGTCGTGGGCAGCCGCTGAAAGACGTCTTCCGCGTCATCAACGAACGCACACGGGCGCCGGTCATCGATCCGGTCGCGAAAGTCATCGAGACCGGACGGATCGTTGGCCTGGCCAATCACTCCGTCTTGTTGTCGCGGGATGGTCGGGAGATTCCGGTCGACGACAGCGCCGCACCCATACGACTCGCGGACGGCCGTCTGTTCGGCGTGGTGCTGATCTTCCGCGACATCACCGAACAACGTCGGGCCGAGCTCACACGGGGTTGGCTGGCCGCCATCATCGAATCCTCCGATGACGCCATCGTGAGCAAGACTCTCGACGGCCGCATCACGTCGTGGAATCCGGCAGCCGTGCGTCTCTTTGGCTATGAGCCAGGGGAAATCATCGGCAAGCCGATCACCACGATCGTCCCACCGGAGTTGTACGAGGAAGAAGCCGAGGTTCTGGCACGACTGCGACGCGGCGAGAGAGTAGACCACTTCGAGACGACGCGCGTCGCGAAGGACGGCAGGCGCATCGACGTATCGCTGACGGTCTCCCCTATCAGGGATGAAGAAGGCACGATCGTCGGCGCCTCGAAGATCGCCCGCGACAACGGCGAACGCAGGCGCACTGAGCGCCTGCTGCGCGACGCCGAGCGCCGCAAAGACGAATTCATGGCCGTTCTGGCACACGAGCTCAGGAACCCGCTGGCGCCGTTGCGCAATGCGGCCGAACTCCTCTGCCGCCAATCCTCCGCACCGCAAACGCAAATCGCGTGTGAAATCATGGACCGTCAGCTCAGGCAGATGACACGGCTGGTCGACGATCTGCTCGATGTCTCGCGCATTACGGCCGGACGAGTCGAGTTGCGCTTCGAGGTAGTCGACCTGGGCGATTTGCTCAGCACGGCGGCAGCAGCACAGCAAGCAACGTTCGAGGGTGCTCAGCAACGACTCACAGTGACGATTCCGCCCGAAACCTTGCACGTGCAAGGCGATCGCATCCGACTACTGCAGGTGTTCTCGAATCTGCTGCAGAACGCCAACAGGTACACGCCGCGCGGCGGCGAGGTGCAGCTCGACCTGCAGCGGGATGACAGCGACGCGGTAGTGCGGGTTACGGACAATGGCATCGGTATCCCTCCAAGCATGCTGGAGAAGGTGTTCGATCTCTTCGCCCAAGCCGATCCCTCCGATCGGCGCGCGCGTACCGGACTTGGGATCGGGCTGACTTTGGCCAGGAGTCTCGTCGAGCTTCACGGCGGAAGCATCGAGGCGCGGAGCTCTGGAAAGGACTCCGGCAGTGAGTTCGTCGTCCGACTGCCGATGCGAGCGATGCCGGGCGAGGTCGTTGAGGTGGCCGCCCCGCAGCCAGCGGCTCAAGTGCGCCGCCGAGTGCTGATCGCAGATGACAACGAGGATTCAGCAGTCAGCCTGAGCATGCTGCTCGATTCGATGAGTCATGAAACCAAGGTGGTTCACGACGGCAGGGCCGCCGTCGACGCAGCTGAGACCTTCAGACCCGACGTGGTGATCCTCGACATCGATATGCCGCAGCTTGATGGCTATCAGGTCGCGCGGATGCTGCGTGCACGGCCGTGGACAGAGAGCACGCTGCTGGTCGCAATGACCGGGTGGGCACAGGAATCCGATCGCGAGCGTGGACGCCAGGCAGGATTCAACGCCCACCTGCTCAAGCCCGTCAGCCTCGATGCACTTCAGACCGTCATGACGAATTGGCGCGAGACGCACAGCCTGGCCGGGAAAGAGGACCGTTAGCCGTGGCTCCGTCTCCAGCCATGTTCTCAGGTCGCCTTGCGAGCGAGTACTCGGGCGGCGCGGCCAACCCTGCTGTTCGTAGACGTCCACCGACGGCCAGCGCGTCACGGCTTGAATTGGTTCAGACGGAACAAGTTGACCTCGCCGATATGGATGCCCGTGGGCTCGCAGAAGTCGTCGTAATGCGAGCAGGATTCATCGAACGCCGAGCCGACCAGCAGCAGATTGTTCGCGATGTCGATGGACGTGGGACGCCTCGCGAGCGTCGGGCCCGTGTCCTTTGTGTCGATCGCGCCCAGTAAGCGCAGGCTGGAACCCTCGCGCAAGTAAGTCGTTACTTCGGCCGGCGGATTGTCCTCGATGTCTGGGATGTCTGCGCTGCCCGCTGCGATGTACTTGTCGGAGATGGCGAGGGTACTCCCAAACAGGTTGCCAGCGGGGCCCCCTCCGTGGAGCGAAGTTAGCCTGTGAGTTTCGACGTACCGCGTTGCTCCTGGCTGAAACACGTAAACCTCGCCGGTGGCATCACCCGTGTTGAACCCGGCGCCGGGAGCAGCGACCAAGATCATGCCGCTATCGACAGCCACGACGTGTCCATAGCTCCCGTGCGGGGGGGACGACGGGATGAGCTGCTGCCGCTTCACCCACTGTCCGCTACTGTTCCGACCGAAGATGTACGCCGCGCCGTGAGTACCGACGACGACGATGGCCTTGGTCATGTCGATCGCGAAAGGAAATCCATCGGCGTTGGACGTCATGAGCCGCGCGCGGTGCACGAACCTGGCATTCGCATCCTGCTCGTACACGTAGATAGCATGGCGAGAGTCGCTCGATGAGAATGCGACGATCGCAAGGACACCGCCCTCGTGTTTCAGGCCGCCAACGACATTGAGCCCATCCGCAGCCGGCGGCACGATCTTCTGCTGCTCGCGCCACACGCCGTTGACTCGTTTGTAGACATAGGCTGCTCGATTAGAGCCG
>Ga0075431_100002481_pt1 | contig 17787 bp, 16 predicted proteins | sample RhiMetdeltSRZDD5_FD_75297 | JGI IMG/M metagenome (GOLD analysis project Ga0075431, IMG submission 75297) | Populus rhizosphere microbial communities from Tennessee, USA - Rhizosphere MetaG P. deltoides SRZDD5 | ecosystem: Host-associated > Plants > Roots > Rhizosphere > Soil | place: USA... | reverse complement strand
CTGTGGCACAGGTTGACTCTGGCGCTGAAGGTAAATAGAATCAAGACAACCTGGGGTTTAAAAATGAAAAAAGTTGCGATTCTTTTTACTTTGTCGCTGTCTGCCCTTTGGGGTCAGACTGAGCGCGGGAACATTACCGGCGCTGTCACCGATTCGAGCGGGGCGGCGGTGCCGGGGGCGATGGTCATCATCACTCATACCGCCACCAACCAGAGCGTCACTGTCACGTCGACGAGCGCGGGTGACTACAACGGCGCGAACCTGCCGCCGGGTGACTATCGGTTGGAGTTCTCGGCTACCGGCTTCAAGAAGACTGTGCTTGACCATGTCGTGCTGACTGCGTCGAGCACGGTGCGTGTGGATGGGCGCCTCGAGATCGGGCAGGTTAGCGAGACGATCGAGGTTCGCGCCGACGCCGCCAAGGTTCAGACTGAGAACGCGAAGATTACTACGGCCGTACAGAATAAGCTCATCGACGAGCTTCCGCTGGTCGTCGGCGGGGCGTTGCGGAGTCCGTTTGACCTGGTGTCGATTACGCCTGAGGCCCGGGGAAGCGGAGCACAGCTTGCGCTCGGCGGCGGTCAGACGCGCGCATGGGAGGCGACGCTGGACGGCGTGTCGGTAACGACCAACAGGTCGGCGGACGCGACTGAGATCGCCTACATCGCGCCGTCGCTCGAGGCGATCACCGAGTTTGCGGTCGACACCAACGGCTTCAAAGCGGAGTATGGACAGGCCGGCGGCGGGATCATGACGTTCTCATCGAAGTCGGGGACGAACCAATACCACGGCGTAGCGTACGACTTCCTGCGTAATGAGAAACTCGATGCGCGCGGGTTCTTCGCGCCGACCAGGGCAGTTTACAAACAGAATGATTTCGGCTTTACCGCAGGCGGTCCGATTAGCATTCCTAAGCTCTACAACGGCCGCGACAAGACCTTCTTTTTCTTTTCCTACGAAGGATTCCGCAACCGGCTGGGGACCAATGACACGACGTTTTCGGTTCCGACTCCGGAGATGTACAACGGCGATTTCTCCAAGTTGGTCAATGCGAGCAACCAGGTGTTGCAGATTTATGATCCCCGCACGACGGTTCCAAATCCTTCGGGTAGCGGGTTCGTCCGGCAGCCGTTTGCGAACAATCAGATTCCGACGGCGCAAATGAGCGCGTTCGCCAAGCAGTGGGCTTCGTTCGCGCAGCCCGTCAAACCGAATGTGGCTGCGACTCCGGGGACGATCGGTTACATCCGCAACAACTTCATCTCGACGGGTGGATCGGTGGTCTCGCCGCAGAACAAGTACAGCCTCAAGGCGGATCACACGATCAGCAGCAAGCATCGCATTGGATTCTTTTACAACAACAGCAACTTCAACCAGGCGGTCGGTCCGGGTGGACCTCCCGGACTTCCGTTGCCGCTTTATGACGGGCAGGTCCAGACCTTCGAGACCGAGGCGTTCCGCATGACGCACGACTGGACGCTGACGCCGAGAATGGTGAATCATATCGCCGTCGGCGGCAATCAGTTTTATAAGGTGAGCGCGTCAGCGAATGCGGGAGCTAGTTGGAAAGACAAGATCTGCATGAAGAACGTGCCGGATTGCGACGTCAATTTTCCGGTCGCCACTTTCACCGAGTTCAACACGTGGGGCGCCACTTCCTTTAACGGCACCGAGCAGCCGCTATGGTCCTTGAAGGAGGATTTGAGTTTCCTCCACGGATCGCACACGTTGAAGTTCGGGGGAGCATTTCAGAGCCAGCGCGCCAATGGTTATGGGCAGCAAAATATCATGGGAGCGGCGGGCCTCAGTTATCAGGGCACATCGGTTCCGGGCGCGACGAGCCCCACCAGCGGTAGCTCATTCGCCAGCTTTCTGGTAGGCGATGCGAGCACCGGGTCCACCGAGACCAATCGCTACGTGGCGCAGCTTTATAAATACTACGGTTTCTATGCGCAGGACGACTGGCGGCTTTCATCGCGGCTGACTTTGAATCTCGGGCTGCGGTACGAGTTCACGACGCCGCCGGTGGAAAACGACGGCGACAAGTATGCCGACTTCACACCCGACAAGCCGAATCCGGCGGTCAACAATTACCCAGGAGCGCTGCGGTTTGCCGGCTTCGGGGCAGGGCGCGAGAACACGCGGAGCCTGGTTCCGGGATGGCATGGTGGATGGGGCCCCCGGCTCGGCCTCGCCTACACGCTGAATCCGAAGACGGTGTTGCGCAGCGCGTTCGGACGGTCTTTCAGCAAGGTGACTGTAGTGAGCGGGTCGGGGCACTATTACGGCTTCATCGGGCAGTACTCTTTCTCATCGGGAGATCAGGGCATCACGCCGGGGTTCCGGCTGGACCAGGGTTTGCCGGCCTACCCGCTGCCGCCACAGCTCGATCCGTCTTTTCAGAACAATCTGAATGTGGACTACTGGCAGCCGCAGGACGCGGTGAGAGCGCCCGAGAATCTTTACTGGACGTTTTCCATCCAGCGGCAGTTGTCGTCGAACACGGTGCTGGAGGCCGCTTATAACGCGACTATCGGGACGCATCTGCAGACTGGACTGGTGAATCTGAACCAGGTTCCGACGGCGACTGTGAACCGGCTCATCGCGCAGTTTGGGGCGCAGCAGACCGTGAACATCCTGAATTCCGCGGCTGGCGGGATGCTCGCGCAGCAGGCAGGAATCGCGCTGCCGTATGCAAATTTCACTAACGCGAATATTCAGCGGACGACGCGGAATGTCGCGCAGTCGCTGCGGCCGTATCCGCAATATCTGAATGTTCGGACCGGCGATCAGGGTGGCGATAAGAGCGGGCATTCGTCTTACCACGCGATGGTGCTCAAGGTGGAACGCCGGTTTACGGACGGGCTTACTTTTCAATGGAACTATACATTTTCCAAGCTCCTCACTGATTCGGACAGCTATGACGGCAGCACCACTTCGCAGGACCAATACAACCGGCGAGCGGAGAAATCGATCGGCAGGTATGACCAGACGCATGCAATCAAGTTGTCGACGATCTACGAGCTGCCGTTCGGAAAAGGCCGCAAATGGATGAACATGGGCGGAGTGGCGAACGCGATACTTGGCGGCTGGCGTCTCGGCGCGATCCAGAGCTATGCGAGCGGATTCCCGATGGCGCTAACCCGAAACAATCCGCTGCCGATTTTTAACGGGGGAACCCGGCCTACTGCTACGAGCTATGACAACTGGCGTCCCGCAGTGAAGGGGGATCAGTTCGATCCGGCGGTGGATCGGTTCTATGACCGGAGCGTATTCGGGGTGCAGCCTATTGCTTTCGGTAACGTGACCCGGTTCAATCCGAAGGTACGGGCATTCCCGTCATTCAACGAGAATCTCAGCATCGGAAAATCGTTTCCGCTGTTCGGCGAAGCAAGGAGGATCGACTTCCGTTGGGAAGCGTTCAACCTGTTTAACCGTACGGTCTTCAGCACCACGACTACGAACTTCACGAACATGGATACGACGGCGTTCGGCGTCGTGAGCCAGCAGGCTAACACGCAGCGTCAGATGCAGGTCGCCTTGAAGCTGTATTGGTAGGGTTGGCCCGGTTGGGGAGGCAGCGGTCAAGAAGTACTGGCTGCTGGCCTCCGCTCGCTGATGGTCGAGCGACAAGTCGCGGCTCTGAAGCTTGCGAGGGTACCTGGGGTGGGGGAAATTACAAAGCCTTGGCTAGTTCGGCGGCGAAAGCGCTCTTGGGAGGGTGTTCTTTGGCGGGTTTGTTAGCGCGCTTGGGCCGTGTTTCGCGGCGCGGAGTGCGCTCCGGAACTGGGCTGGCGGCGGAAGCTCCACCCTTCGGCTTGGTCGGCTGCGCAGGATTGGCTCGCAACAGGCGATCTTCAAGCGGGGCGCGGTCGAAGCGGCGAATGATGGCTTGCATTTCATCTGACGTGGGCGCTTCTACGAATGCGAAGCCTTTGGACTCTTGGGTCTCGTGATTGCGGATCACTTTGATCGAATCGGCGACTAGATCTTCGGCGGTCAACCAGCCTTTAATATCGTCGGCGGTGACCCAGACGGGAAGGTTCCCGAGAAATACGGTAAAGCTCAATTGGTGTTGTGCTCCATAGGTTTAAGTTGTGGCGCTTTACAAGTGGGAGGATTCCGATGGCCATTCAAATCCTACCAAAGTACGGCTTTAGTTGCAAATTAATTTTTCCTAATGTTTGCCGCTTGCAGGACCACGCACCCAATAGTAAGACGTCCGAGCGGGGCTGCAAGTAACATCGGCCGGAAGTACTGGAAATATCATGCAATAAAAGCTGGCATGGCGCGTGATCAGCCCCTTCCGATGAAGGGCATTTGCGTGGCCATGACTGTTACAAACTGAACATTGGCATCCAGGGGCAGGTTCGCCATGAAAACGACGGTGTCGGCGACATGGCGGACATCCATGCGGGGCTCAACCCGGATGGAGCCGTCGGCTTGGGGAACGCCGGCGGTCATACGGTCGGTCATCTCGGTGGCGGCATTGCCGATATCGATCTGGCTGCAGGCGATGTCGTACGGGCGGCCGTCCAGAGCGATCGACTTCGTGAGTCCGGTGATGGCGTGTTTGGTGGCGGTATAGGGAGCCGAGTTGGGCCGGGGCGTGTGAGCGGAGATCGAACCGTTGTTAATGATGCGGCCACCACGTGGATTTTGGGATTTCATCAGGCGCATGGCTTGCTGGGCGCAGAGGAAGGCGCCGGTCAGGTTGACGCCCACAACGGCGCTCCACTGTTCGTAGGTCAGGTCCTCCATTGGGACGCCGGGAGCGCCTCTGCCGGCATTGTTAAAGAGAACATCCAGTCGGCCGAAGGCGGTCTTGGCTTGGGCGAACAGGGCTTGGACGGAATCGGGTTGACTTACGTCGGCGGGGATCGGCAGCATCCTGCCGCCGGAGGGATTTGCGAGCGCTACGGTCTTTTCCAGCTCTGCCGCACGGCGTCCGGCCAGCGTGACGGAGTAGCCGGCGGAGTGCAGCGCAAGAGCGACCGCGCGTCCGATGCCGCTGCCGGCTCCGGTTACCAAGGCAATCTTTTCGTGTTTGTTCATGATATGTTTTCGATTGTACAGGGCATGGATATCGACTGGGTTCGAAAGTATTGCCTCACACTTCCCCACACGACGGAGACGATGCAATGGGGCAGTGATCTTGTGTTCAAGATCGGCGGCAAGATGTATGCGGTGGCGGCGCTCGAACCAGGGGATCACTGGCTGTCGTTCAAGTGCTCGCAGGAGGATTTCGACAGTCTGATCGAGCGGGAAGGGATTAAACCAGCGCCGTACCTGGCGCGGGCACAATGGATATCGCTTGAGACCGAAGACGCGCTATCCACTACGCAAATCAAAAAACTAATTCAGCAGGCTTACAATATCGTGTTCGCCAAGCTGCCGAAGAAGGCGCAGACTTCGCTGCGGAGACCTATTTCTTCTTACTAACGACCGCTTTCTGGATCTTTTCGTTGAGCTCTTTGGTCTGCTTGGATTCGGGGACGCCTTTCAAGGCATCCGAGGCCAGGGAGGCGAACATTTTTACTTTTGAGGGGTCATCGAGCTTGGTGGGGCCGTAGAGCTGGGATTGATCGTAGAGTGAAGTCGCCATGGCGGTGAGGAACGCGGCGCGTGAAACCTTGACGTCGCCGGATTTGAAGAGCTCGGCGGCTTTGGCGGTATCATCGGACGCGCCGACAGCGCGGCAGCTTTCGAGCAGAACGCCTCGTTCGAGGGCGTGCCTCTGGGCGGCGTCGAGCTCGGCAGGCTGAAGCGCGGCGCCATTCAGCGCCCTGGTGATTTCCGGGACGGGGGCGGCGCTGCCGCTGGGATAGTTGAAGGCGATGAGCACCGGATCATCCTTCCCTTTCTGAAAGCGCATGAAGGCTTCGGCGAAGTGCAGCGTATGGCGTCCGGCAGTACTGCGCGAATTGGAGATGTACTTTCGGAAATTGCCGGGGTCGCCTTTTTTTGCGCGGACGGCGCTTTCCAGGCCGTCGGCGAGGTCCATGTAGCCGTGGATCATGCCGGAGCTCAGGACGAGGAGCCAAGGCTGTGCGCGAGCGGTGTAGTCATTCTCGGTGGCTATGATGCGATCGAGATTTTCAGTGGTTTTGATGAAATCGTGCGCGGCGAAGTTGTCGCGGGCGACATTCCAGAGGAAAGGAGGCGATCCGGGCTTCGGACCGGTTTCTGTGGAGCAGGAAAATTGGAATGTGGCGGTGATGAGAATCGGAATCGTAAACAGGCCTGCGCTCGAGCGCATGTTACACCTCCATGACGTTTCCCAAGGGGAGAGGCGAGTATATAACAACTGGGCGACTATCGGAAGGAGTTTATTTGAAGTGCTACTATACAGACAGCTAACCGCTTAGCAGGAGTATTTCCATGCAGTCACGACGCAATTTCATCGGTAAAGTGGCTTCCGGCCTGGCCGGAACATTGGCCGTTTCCAACGTGCTGGGGGCGAATGACAGGATCCGGCTTGGAATCATCGGGCCGGGGGATCGTGGCCTACAGCTTGTACGCGAGGCGATCGCTTGTGCGAATACGGAATTCGTCGGCTTTGCGGATGTTTATACGAAACGGCTCGAAGACGCGAAGAAGGTTGCGCCGGAGGCGAAGACTTATCTCGATTATCGGTACCTGCTGGACGACAAGAATGTCGACGCGGTGCTGATTGCTACACCTCAGCATCTGCACTGTGAACACTTCGTCGCCGCGATTGATGCGGGCAAGCACGTGTATCAGGAAAAGACGATGGCGTTCACGGTCGATCACGCTAAGAAAATGCGCGCGGCTTATAGGAAGGCCCGGCAGCGGACGGTGCAGGTCGGACATCAGTTCTGCAGCTCCGGGCTGATTACGGACGCTACCAGTTTTCTGGCGTCGGGTAATGTGGGGAAGGTGACAGCCATTCACTCGCACATGTATCGGAATACGCCGCATGGGAAACCGCAGTGGTCGCGGCCCGTGCATCCGGACATGACGACAGAAAACGTGATGTGGAAAGCTTTTCTAGGCGAGGCGCCGCAGCGGGAGTTCGACCCGAACCGCTACGTGAACTGGCGATTTTTCTGGGATTATTCTGGCGGAAATGTGTACGAGAACATGTGTCATCAGACCTCATTCTGGTACAAGGTGATGAAGCTGCAGATTCCGACGAAGGTCAATATGATCGGCGGGATCTATCTGTGGAAGGACGGGCGGGAAGTTCCCGACACGATGAATGTCGTGATGGAGCACCCGGAAGAGATTCTCTTCACCTGGGATTCGGGATTCGGCAACAACCAGCTCGGCTCAACCGAAGACGTTCTGGGAACGGACGGGACTATATCGAGAGGACAGCAGATCCGGTATATACCGCAGAAGGTGAACCGGCCGGACGGGACCGAGATGATGGGCGCGACGAAGACGCCTCCTAACGCGCACATGCAGAACTTTCTGGATTGCGTGCGATCGGGCAAGGAGCCGAATTGTCCATTTGAGCTGGGCTTCCGGGTATCGATCGGGTGTCGCATGGCGGTGGAGAGCTACCGGCAGGGTCGTCCTGTCCGATGGGACGCCGCCACCGAAGAGATCGTCTGACTCACCTGACCGCAAGTGGATTTCGAATACACACCTGAGCAGAGACAGCTTCGCAGATCGGTGCGCGAGTTCGCCGAGGCGGAAATCCGGCCGCATGTCATGGAGTGGGACGAGGCGCAGATCTTTCCGCTCGAGGTGATCCGCAAACTGGGGAAGCTAGGGTATATGGGCTCCATTTTCCCGGAGGAGCTGGGTGGCGCGGGGCTCGGGTACATCGAGTACGCGATTATCATCGAGGAGCTTTCACGGGTGGATGGCTCGGTCGGGATTATTCTGGCGGCGCACACGTCGTTGTGCTCGAACCACATTTTCAAGATGGGTACGGATGAGCAGCGGAAGAAGTATTTGCCGCGGCTGGCGTCGGGGGAGTGGATTGGGTGCTGGTCGTTGACGGAGCCTGAGGCAGGGTCGGATGCGGCGGGGACACGGACGACGGCGACGATCGAAGGCGATCAGTGGGTGATTAACGGGGCGAAGACTTTTACAACGAATGCGCATTACGCGGATGTGTGCGTGGCGATGGCGGTGACGGATCGCAGCGGGGCGCAACATGGGATTTCGGCGTTCGTTGTCGAGAAAGGGACACCGGGATTTCGCGCGGGGAAGAAGGAAAACAAGCTGGGGCTACGGGCGAGCGCGACGGGCGAGGTGATCTTTTCCGAATGCCGGCTGCCGGCGTCGCAACTGCTGGGGAAGATGGGCAACGGCTTTGTGGATAGTCTGAAGATTCTGGATGGCGGGCGGATTTCGATTGCGGCGTTGAGTATCGGGATGGCGCAGGGGGCTTACGACGCGGCGTTGAAGTACTCGAAGGTGCGGAAGCAGTTCGGACGTCCGATCTCGGAGTTTCAGGCGATTCAGCACAAGCTGGTGGATATGGCGACGGAGCTGGAAGCGTCGCGGCTGTTGACTTATCGTGCTGGGGCGATGCTGGATGCTGGGCAGCGCGTGACGAAGGAGTCGGCGATGGCGAAGCTGTTCGCGTCCGAGGCGGCGGTGCGAATTGCGAATGAGGCGGTGCAGATTCACGGGGGATATGGATTCATCAAGGATTATCCGGTGGAGAAGTTTTATCGGGACGTGAAGTTGTGCACACTCGGCGAGGGGACTAGCGAGATTCAGAGGCTCGTGATTGCGCGGCAGTTGCTCAAAGATTAGCCCGCGCTCCACGGACGGGCGTCGAGATGAGTCTTGACGCGGCACGCACGAGTGCGTGCGCCACGGGGTTTCGAACTACTGGATGAAGGATCGGGCGCGGAAGATTATCGAGGGCGACAGACGGGCTCTGGCGCGGGCGGCTAGCGCTATCGAGAATCGTGAGGCGGGGTCGGAAGAACTATTACAGCAACTGCGCGGATCCAGTGGAAAGAAAGCGCTGGTGCTTGGGGTTACGGGGGCGCCGGGGGCTGGGAAGAGTACGCTCGTAGATCGGATCGCGGTCGCTTTCCGAAATCAGGGTAAGACAGTTGCGATTGTAGCGGTGGATCCTTCTAGCTCGCTGACCGGAGGCGCGCTGCTGGGGGATCGGATTCGCATGCAGGGGCGGCATGACGATCCGGGGATTTTCATTCGCTCGATGGCGACGCGTGGATCTCTGGGAGGGCTCGCGGGCACGACTGCAGGGTTGGTTCGGTTGTTTGGAGCGGCCGGGTGGGACGTGGTCATTGTGGAGACGGTCGGCGTGGGGCAGGCGGAAGTGGCGGTGGCGCAGCTTGCCGATGTCGTGGTCGTCGTGCTGGCGCCTGGGATGGGTGACGATGTTCAGGCATTCAAGGCCGGGATTATGGAGATCGCCGATATTTTTGTGATCAACAAGGCAGATCACCCGGGCGCGGCTCGGACTGAGAATGAGATTCGGGGGCTGCAGAGCGTGGGACACCGGAAAGATGGGTGGGTACCGCCAATCGTGCGAACGGTTGCAACCGAGGGTACTGGAATCGACGAATTGATGGCGGCGGTAGATCGGGCGCGCGCATTGGTGAAGGAGACGCGTGTTGGGCAGATCCGAATTGATCATCTCGGGATTGCGGTGCGGTCGATTGACGAGGCGCTCAAATTCTATGCGGGGCAGCTTGGGATGGGGGTTGCGCTGCGGGAGAGCGTCGCGCAGGAGAAGGTGATGGCGGCGATGCTGCCGGTGGACGGGTCGCGAATGGAGCTGCTCGAGCCTACGGAGCCGGATTCGGTCATCGGGCGATTTATCGAAAAGCGGGGAGAAGGGCTGCACCATGTCGCGCTACGGGTACCGGATTTGCGGGGGGCGATTACCCGGCTTAGGAACGGTGGGGCGCGTGTATTGAATGAGCCGCAACGAGGGGCTGGGGGACATGAGTACGTGTTCGTGCATCCGGCCTCCACGGGTGGAGTGCTGCTGGAGTTGATTCAAGATTCGGAGGGTATTTGAAAGCGACGATCGGAATTATCGGAGGCAGCGGGCTGTATTCGATGCCGGGATTTGAGGCGCAGGAGGAGTTTGCCATCACGACGCCCTGGGGAACGCCGTCGGAGAACTTTGTGGTGGGGACGCTCGCGGGGAAGCCGGTCGCGTTTCTGGCTCGGCACGGGCGGGGACATCGGATTTCGCCGTCGGAATTGAATTTCCGCGCGAACATTTGGGGGATGAAATCGCTGGGTGTAGAGCGGATTGTTTCGCTCAGCGCGGTCGGATCGTTGAGGGAGGAGCATCGGCCGCTGGATTTTGTGATTCCGGATCAGTTCTTTGATCGGACTCGGGGGAGAGTCTCTACTTTTTTTGGTGAGGGGCTGGTGGCGCATATCAGTTTCGCTGATCCGGTTTGTCCGCAGGTGGCTGGAGTAGCGTTTGAGAGTTGCCGGGAGGTCGGGGTCGCGGTTAAGAAGGGCGGGACTTATCTGTGCATGGAAGGGCCGGCGTTTTCGACTAAGGCGGAGTCGAATGTTTACCGGAGCTGGGGCATGGATGTGATCGGGATGACGAACCTGCAGGAGGCGAAACTCGCGCGGGAGGCGGAGATTTGCTACGTCACGATCGCTATGGTGACCGATTACGATTGCTGGCACCCGGATCACGATGCTGTGACGGTGAACGACATCATCGCCAATCTGGTTCAAAATGCGGGGAATGCGGCTAAAGTGGTCGCGGCGGCCGTCGCTCGTATGCCGGCGAAGCGGGAGTGCAAGTGTGGGTCGGCGCTGTCTCATGCGATCATCACCGATCGCAAGGCGATTCCTGAATCGACAAAGAAGAAATTGGATCTGCTGATTGGCAAATATCTCGTGTAAAGAGGCGGCTGAGGAACTGCTCAGGTGTTGTCTGGCTGGCGAGCAGTGGCCGCGCGAGTTGCTGGTTCGGCTGACGGGCGATGAGTGTTCTCCGGAGCTGTTCACCGTAGTCGCGGAGGGGCTGGGGGATCGGTTCGAACCTCGGCTGTGTGAGACTTATGCTGCGCTGTTTGCTGAGGCTGTGGGGATTGTTGATCCGGAGTTGGATGCGGGTGAGTTGGCCCGGCGGTATCGGCGGGTTCGGGTCGCGCGAAACGAAAGACCAGGAGGTCTGTCCTACTTATTTGTTTTGTCTCGTGTGACGCTGGGGGCGGATGTCGCTATTACTAGCGTCATTTTGGATGCGGCGAAGCGGCGGTTTCCCGAGGCGCGGATTTTTTTGGTGGGGGGGCGGAAGAGTTGGGAGTTGTTCGAGGCCGATGAGCGCATCGAGCATTTGCCTGTTTCTTATCCGCGGGCGGGGTCGCTGGGGGCGCGACTGGATGCGTGGCGGGAGTTGCGGACGTTGCTTACACAGCCGGATAGCATTGTTATCGATCCGGATTCGCGGTTGACGCAACTTGGTCTGCTGCCAGTCTGCGCGGACGAGGATTACTATTTTTTCGAGAGCCGAGGGTATGGCGGGGACGGCGATGAATCCTTGGGCGCCTTGACGCAACGGTGGGTCGCCGAGACATTCGGTGTCGAGGACGCTCGAGCTTATATTGCGCCGAAATCTGGTCCGAGCGCGGGGATTGCGGTTAGTCTTGGTGTCGGGGAGAATGCTTCCAAGCGGATCGGCGGCGGATTTGAGACCGGGCTGCTGAGTGCGCTTGCCGGGCCTTCTCTTCTCGTCGATAAAGGAGCGGGTGGCGAGGAAGCGGATCGGGTTGCGGCGGCAGGCGCGGGGCTGGACATCCGGTATTGGGATGGGGCGTTTGCTCCGTTTGCTTCTGCGATTGGGGGGAGTCGGTTATATGTCGGGTACGATTCGGCCGGGCAGCATGTTGCGGCGACGTGCGGAGTTCCGCTGGTGAGCGTGTTCGCAGGCTTCCCTGCCCCACGGATGTTTTCGCGGTGGCGTCCGACCGGGCCGGGGCCGATGGAAATCGTGCGCGTTGAGAACAATGACAATCCTGCTAACGTGTTGGAACGAACGCTTCGATCGATCGGCAAATATGGCATAATCCAGACATGACTCCCACCGTCGTCAAGATGGAGCCGAAATCCGAGGGGATCGCCACGCCCCGGAAGAAGAAGCCAAAGGAACTTGCGGTCATTACCGAGTGCTGTACGGGTTGCGCGGGATCGCCGGCGTGCGTACCGTACTGTCCGGTGGCGGATTGCATGTACTGGGTTCCGGATGAAGATCATCGGCCTTTTGGGCGCATCGAGGTCGATCCAGTACTTTGCATCGGCTGCAAGAAGTGCGTCAGCAAGGGGCCAGACGGCGCCTTTCTCGACGGCTGCCCGTGGGATGCCATCGAAATGATTCCGATCGAGGAAGTGGAAGCTTCGATCGGGTTCAAGATGACGGTCTAGTCACAGCTACTAATTTCTTTTTCATTCTGGTTTTTCAATCACTTCTCTTTTTGCGTCCAATCGGCGGTGCTACTGTTTGTACGAGATGGATCAAATGGCACAGACGGTTGAGGTGCGCGCGTTCTCGACGGACGAGGAATTGAATGGCGCGATGCAGGCCAAGCTCGAAGCGATCTATGCTGAGATCCTCACGGCGCCGGCGGTCGCAACAGCCTACGAGCGGTATGAGACTGCAAAGGAAAATGTCGCGCGGCTGAAGAGAGCACAGGCTAGTCTGACGCGGAGGGCGCGGGTCGTTTTCGACAAGATGAAGGAGGTTGCTTCGTCGGTCGACATGGCGCTCATCGAATCTCATGCGGAGGGCAAGGAGTGCGCCTCGGCGGGGTTAAAGAGCCTGGCGGGGCTGGAAACGGAGCACCGGGCGGTGTCGCGAGCGAACAGCAGGGTGCTGGAGCACTTGCTGCCGCAGGCGGAGATCGCCGAATTGAATCGGACAGCGGACCATCTGACGGCCAAGGCTTCGGCGGTGCGGGACGCGGCTTTGCAGAGAATTCAACGGACGGCGCAGATGATGGCGGAGGCGGCGGAGTACGAAGGTGGGATCGTGTTCGATTCGCTGAATACACTGTCGGGTGAGATGCAGCGTCAGGCGGCGGAGTTCGACCGGCAGGCGGCGAACTATCGGACCTGGGCGCGCGATCGGGAAGAGCAGTACTTGAAATTGGCCAAAGAACTGGAGTCGATCAGTTCGGTGAGGATGAGCTAAATGGATACCAAAACTAAATTTCGAAGCCTAGTTCAGGATATGGACGATGCGCAGCTCGGTGTAATGGCTGAGGAGCTGGCGGCAGCGGTCGATGCGCGGCGGAAGAGGATTACTACCGAGGACATCACGATCGATCGGTTGAAGGACCCGGTGTTCGCGGCCGAGGTGCGAGCAGAGCTCGAAGCGGTTCTCAAAGGGATCCGTTAAAGTATTCACGCGAGAGAAATCTATTTTGCGGTGTTGTTTGCAGGCACTTGGGATGTCGAGTGAGTGGATTGGGCGGGGTGCGATGGTAGTCTGAAATCACAAGAAGTTGATCGGTGCACTTGTTGGAGCCTTCCGAAGAAACGGAAGGCTCTTTCATTTTCCAGGGGAAACCAATGTCCACGGATAAGGGGAGCAAGAAACCGCAGAGTCCGCGCGCAAAAGAGAATGCGCGGCTTGTGAACCTCGCGATCAAAACATTCGGAGCCAAGTTGGTTAAGAAGAATGTGACAGTAGGGGAATTTGTGCGGCTACTGGAGCTTCAAAAAGAAATGGACGGGGACGAGCCGAGGGAAATCAAGATTACATGGGTGGATCAGGGCGAGACCGAACCGACTTCCGAGAAATAGAGTACAGTCCTCTTCCATCGCAGAAATTGTTTCATAAATCGACGGCACGCATGAAGGGGTTTTCAGGGCCCATCGGATCCGGCAAGAGCCAGGCGCTGTGTCACGAGGCGATCCGGCTGACGTACTTGAATCCGGGACGGTCGGGATTGATTGGGGCCCCGACTTATCCCATGCTGCGCGATACGACGCAGCAGACGCTGTTCGAGATTTTGAACAGCAATCGGATTCCGTATGACTACGCAAAGGCGGAGAACATCCTGGTGATGCGGGAGAGCCGGTCACGGATTCTGTTCCGGCCGCTCGATGAGTTCGAGCGTCTGCGGGGAACGAACCTGGCCTGGTTTGGGCTGGACGAATTGACTTACGCGCCGGAGGCGGCGTGGCTGAGGCTGGAAGGCCGGTTGCGCGATCCGAAGGCGAAGCGGCTTACAGGATTCGCAGTGTGGACGCCGAAGGGATACGACTGGGTTTATCGGCGATTCATTTCAGAGCCGAAGCCCGGGTACGAAGTGATCCAGGCGAAACCTTACGAGAACCGGTTTCTGCTGCAGCAGGTCCCGGATTTTTACGATCGGCTGAAGAGCAGCTACGACGAGAAGTTTTACGAGCAGGAAGTGCTGGGCAAGTACCTGCACATGCGCGGGGGGCTGGTGTATCACACGTTCGATCGCACCCTGCATGTTGTGGACTTGAAGCCGAATCCGAGTTTGCCGCTTTTGTGGGCGCTGGATTTCAACGTGGACCCGATGAGCTCGGTGGTGGCGCAGGTCGAGAAGGGCAGGATCCGCGTGCTGCATGAGATTGTGCTGCGGCATGCTACGACCGAAGAAGCCTGCGCGGAGTTCTACGGGGCATTCGGGAAGTACGGCGCGGGAATTGTCATCTATGGCGACGCGTCGGGGAATAATGCGCAAACGACGGGGAGCTCGGACTATCAGATTATCCGGGACTTCTTCCGGGCAACGGGTCGAGTTCCGCTGGACTTTCGCGTACCGAAGGCGAATCCGCAGGTGCGGGACAGGGTGAACCTGATGAACGCAAAGCTGCGATCGGCGTCGGGTGAGATCCAAATGCTGGTGCACGGGCGCTGCAAAGAGCTGATCAAAGATTTCGAGCAAGTTGCTTACAAGGAAGACAGCAACCAAGTGGATAAAGAAAAGGATCGGCGCCGAACGCATTTGTCGGACGCGCTCGGGTACCTGGTGTGGCAGGAGTGCAGGCAGACGCAACCGATCGGAGAGAGACCGGAGCGGCTTTTGTAAAGGGGTGAAACGAGACCAATGGAAAACATCAACCGGGAACATCCCGAATACGTAGCCAGGAAGGCGATGTGGAAGAAGTACGGCGACCTTTACTCCGGCGGCGAGCAGATTCGAGAGCAGGCGTCCGACTACCTCGTACGGAGGAATAAAGAGCCAAAAGAAGTGTACCAGGAGCGGCTCAGCCGGGTATTTTACGAGAACTACATCGGGTCCATTATCGACTGGTATGCTGCTACCCTGCTGCGGCGCGAGCCTGTGCTGGTGGCGGATGGAACGAATGAATCCGGTAAACAATTCTTCAATGGATTCGCGGAGAACTGTGATTTGCGCGGCTCCAGTCTTGCCGATTTCTTTCGACGGCAGATAGCAAATGCGCTGGTTTACGGCGGGACGTATATTGCGCTGGATTTTCCGAGGTTCACAGAGCCGGCTCCGAATCGGGCGGCAGAGGATGCGACGGGAAGGTCGCGAGCGTTCCTGGTGGAGTACACGCCGGACGAGGTCATCAACTGGAACTATGCGGCGGATGGGAATCTGTCGTGGGTGGTGATTCGGACGTCGTGCCTGAGGCAGGAGAAAGTCACTGATTCGGAATGGAAGCAGGAGACGCGCTGGATCTACTACGACCGGGAACATTTTCAGATTTACACGAGAGCGGAAGGGACGGAGCCGCCTAGCGAGATCGTGCTGGTAGATGAAGGAAAGCACGGGCTGGCGGCGCAGCAGCGGACGCCGGTATTTCGACTTGGAGTGTCAGACGGGCTTTGGTTGATGAACAAGGCGGCACTACTGCAACTGGAACACTTCAACAAATCGAATGCTCTCGCCTGGGCGTTAACGATGGGGCTGTTCGCGACGCCGGTGGTTTATTCGGATCGGGAATGGAGCCAGATCGTCGGCGAGTCTTACTACATTCAGCTTGGACCACAGGACAAGTTCGGGTGGACGGAGCCGGAGGGGCATGTTTTCCAGATCGCGGCGGACAATCTGCAACGGCTCAAGGATGAAATTTACCGTGTCTGTTACCTGATGGGGCAGGCGGCGGGTCCGCAGGCGTCGAATGTCGCTCAGTCGGGATTGAGTAAGCAGCGGGATTTCAGCATCACGCAGGAAGTGCTGCGGGCTTATGGCGACGCGGTGAAGGACACGATCAAGCAGGTGCTGGGAGCGATCGAACTGGCGCGAGCGGACGGCCTGGCGATCGATGTACTGGGGCTGGACGATTTCGATATCGGGGACTTCAGCAGCGAACTTGATGATGCCCATAAGCTGCTGGCGCTGGGAATCGGGTCGGAAACCCTGAAAAAGCAGCTCTTCAAGAAGCTCGCCTTCAAATATCTGTGCGACGCGAAGCAGGATATCAAGACGCAGATTTCTACTGAAATCGACGCCTCCTTCGAGACGAGCAGGAACTAAGGGCAAATATGGACGAGTTGAAAAACGAGCAGGCGGAGGTGTCTCCGGCCGCGGCTGTGGACATCGCTGCGGTTGTGCGGCAAGCGATCGAGGAGTTCACGAATAGAGACCAAGCGAAGAACGAGCCAGCCTACCGTACGGAACTGCAGGAAGAGCGGCAGCGACGAGAGCAGCTGGAGCGGCGGCTGGACGAGCTCGTTGAAGAGAACAAGCGGAGCAAGGAGATCGCCGAGGAGGCGCAGACGAGCTCGGCGATACGAGCGGAGCTGCAGCGGCTCGGCGTGGCCAAGGTGGACCTGGCGTTCAGAGCGATTCGCGGCGACATCGTGCGGGCTGAGGACGGAAGGCTCGTTGCGCGGGGCGAAAGCGGCGAGATGGGTGTCAAGGATTATCTGGCCAGCTTCGTCAACGAGAATCCGGAGTTTCTGCCGGCTCGGATATCGGGCGGGTCGGGCGTGACGGCCGGCCAGAAGGCGCCGGGGGGCGGGGGCGGGAACGTCGATTTAGACCGAATCAAACCGGGAATGAGCCGGGAAGAGATGGACCGGGTGCGACAGGAGATTATCCGGCTGTCGCATCCAAGAGGGATGTAGTAATCCGCGATTCAGGCGGCAAACGGGGCAGGGATGCCTAATTGAAGAAGAACAGGAGAAACAATGCCAGCAATTACATCAGCGAACTTAGCGAACGCGATTGTGAAACTGGTGGCGGCCGACGCTTTGCCCGCCCTGGTGGGGAACCTCGTGATGGGGAACCTTGTTAATCGCGATTACGAACCGGTCTTGGCGCAAGCCGGAGACACGGTAAACATTCCGATCGCACCGACCCTGGTAGCCAATAATCTGGCCGAGGGCGGGACGGTACAAACGCAGAATCCGAACGTCGGGAACGCGCAGATCGTGCTGAACACGCACGCGGAAGCGACTTTTCAGATCCCGGATGTCACCAAGGTTCTTGCGGTTCCAGATTTGCTTAACCTCTATATGCAGCCGGCGGTTATTGCGATCGCGCAGAAGATCGAGACCGATCTGCTGGGTCTGTACGCTTCCTTCACGGCTAACTCAGTGGTGGGTACGGCGGGCACGGCTATCAACGAAGCGGTAGTCGATGCGGCGGAGACGGCGCTCTTCCAGGCCAAGATTCCGGCGAGCGAATCGAAGTACCTGGTGGTTGACGCCTCGACTTACTCCCAGTTGCGGCAGATCAGCCGCTTTAGCGAATTTCAAACGGCGGGCGAGGCGGGACTGCGTGCCCTGGTGGATGGAACGGTCGGCAAGATCAAAGACTTCTACGTGTTCCGTTCACAGTTCATCTCGAAGACTGGCAGCTCTCCGGTGACGACGCATAATCTGGCGTTCTCGAAATC
>Ga0075431_100002480_pt1 | contig 17787 bp, 15 predicted proteins | sample RhiMetdeltSRZDD5_FD_75297 | JGI IMG/M metagenome (GOLD analysis project Ga0075431, IMG submission 75297) | Populus rhizosphere microbial communities from Tennessee, USA - Rhizosphere MetaG P. deltoides SRZDD5 | ecosystem: Host-associated > Plants > Roots > Rhizosphere > Soil | place: USA... | reverse complement strand
CGCAGCCAGGTGAGGAGGCCGACGTTGCGCGAGCGCAGGTCCTTCCAGTACTGGCTCAGCTCCCGCGTCGGCAGGGGCTTGGCGGCCTGCTTCATCGCTGTGGCCTGGCACTTGTACAAAGAACCGTCCATTGTGGACGAATCGAGCGAAGCCAAGGTGGCGCCCTCGCCGGTCACCGGGCGCAGGGGTGAACCGGAGGTGGTCTCCAGCCACTCCTCCCGCCAGAACAGCATGCAGCCTGCCTGACACCCACCGTGCGCGGAGCCGTCACAGCGTGTGCCCACAAGGTGGACCGTGTGCTGCAAGGAGCGGCAATTACCGGGGTGCTCGACGGTATCGCAACTCTTGTGTGCGACGCTGAAGACAGGAAGGGACGACCCGCAATACTGCAACATCTCGGGCATGAAAGGCAGGGAGTCGACATTACCCTCAGCGTCGAGGGTCGCCAGGATCTCCTCGCGGCTGCGGACACGGACCACGTCACCGCGGCGAACAGAAGTCACGCGTCATAGGTTAGGGATCGAATCGTCACACGGGAGATCCATGCGTGGTCGGTTTCCGGACACAGAAGCAAAATAGAGTCAAGTAGCTGCCTAGCATCGTGCACGAAATCAAAGGTAGAGGAGGCGTTGTGGGCTTTGAACGCGATGTGGTCATCGTCGGTGGCGGTGGCCGGGTGGGCCTGCCGTTGGGCATCGCGTTCGCCATGCGCGGCCTGTCGGTGACGCTCTACGACATCAACGCCGCGGTCGTCGCCAAGGTGAACGAGGGTGAGCTGCCGTTCGCCGAGGAGGGCGCAGAGGCCCCGCTGGCCGAGGCGGTCGCCGCCGGCCGGCTCAGGGCCTCGACCGACCCCCGATCCGTGGCAGATGCCGAAAACGTCGTCATCATTGTGGGTACCCCCGTCGATGATCATTTAAATCCTGACCTCAGCGTGGTTCCCCGCGCCGTCGAGCAGCTCGCCGCGCATCTGACCCCGGGGCAGTTGCTCGTCCTGCGCTCCACCGTCCATCCCGGTGTCACCGCGCTGACCGAAAAGACGCTGGCCCAGCTCGGGCTGCACGTCGACGTGGCGTTCTGCCCGGAGCGCATCGCCGAGGGGCACGCGATGACCGAGCTTTTCGCGCTGCCGCAGATCGTCGCTGGCCGCACCGACGACGCCTCCGACCGCGCCGAGAAGCTCTTCCGCCACCTAGCGAGCTCGGTGGTCCGGGTGACGCCGGAGGAGGCGGAGCTGGCCAAGCTGTTCACCAACACCTGGCGTTACGTCAAGTTTGCCACCGCCAACCAGTTCTGGATGATGGCCAACGACGCGGGCGTCGACTTCACCCGGGTGCGCCAGGCGATCACTCAGGATTACCCGCGCGCCGCCGACCTGCCGATGCCGGGGTTCGCCGCCGGGCCGTGCCTGTTCAAGGACACGATGCAGCTGGCCTCGTTCAACCGCAACAACTTTGCGCTCGGCCACTCGGCGATGCTCATCAACGAAGGGCTCCCGCTCTATCTGCTGTCCAAATTGGAGCACCGTTTCGATCTCGGTGAGATGACAGTCGGCGTGCTTGGCATGGCGTTCAAGGGCGGCAGCGACGACATCCGAGAGTCGCTCGCGTTCAAGCTGCGCAAGCTGTTGCAGGTCTCGGCGCGTGAGGTGCTCTGCGCCGACCCTTATGTGAAGGACTCTCGGCTGGTACCGCAGGACATCGTCTTGACCCAAGCCGACCTGCTAATAATCGGCGCTCCGCACAAGGCGTATCGCGACCTGAAGGTCGATCAACCGATAGTCGATATCTGGGGCATCCGCGGCGAGGGAGTGCTCGTCTAAATGACTCCTCGCGTCTCGGTCGTCATCCCCGTCTACAACGAGGGCGCCGACATCATCCGGTGCCTGGAGCGCATCCTGCGCGAGGTGCTGCTGCCGTGCGAGGTCCTGCTCGTGCACGACATGCCGGAGGACACGACGGTCCCGTACGCCCAGGAGATCGCCGGGCGCGAGCCCAGGGTGCGGACGGTTCTGAATACCTACGGGCGCGGGCCGGCCAACGCCATCCGCTTCGGCATCGATGCCGCTATCGCGCCCGTGGTGGTGGTGACGATGGCCGACGGCTCCGACGACCCACGCCAGATCGACGATCTGGCCCGGCTGGTCGACCGAGGTGTGGTCGTAGCGGCGGCCTCCCGCTACATGGCGGGCGGGCAGCAGGTGGGCGGGCCGCCCCTGAAGAAGATGCTTTCCCGCTGGGCCGGGCGGCTGCTGCACTGGTTCGCCCGCGCGGGCACCCGCGACGCCACCAACAGCTTCAAGGCCTATGACGCCGAGTTCGTGCGCCGGGTGGGCATCGAGTCGCGCGCCGGGTTTGAGATCGGCCTTGAGCTGACCGCCAAGGCGACGCGCCTGCGGCTGCCGGTCGCCGAGATCCCCACCATCTGGCTCGATCGCGCGTTCGGGGTGTCAACCTTTAAGCTCCGGCAATGGCTTCCGGCGTACCTGTACTGGTTCTGGTTCGCCTTCGGACGCCGGATGAGACTCGAGGAAATGCAGGCACGAGTGCCCCAGCGACGGGTGACGAAAGAGGAGAAGGAACCTTCGTGGCAAGAGTGATGGTGACCGGTTCGGCCGGGTTCATTGGTGGATACGTCGTCGAGGAGCTGCTGCGCGGCGGCCACGAGGTCGTGGGCGTCGACAACTACTCCAAGTACGGCCCGGTCGCGCATAGCTACGACGACGACCCGCGCTATACGTTCGTCGAGGGCGATGCGCGCGACACCGAGCTGCTGGCCTCATATTTAAGCGATTGTGACCACTTCATCGCGGGGGCCGCGATGATCGGTGGCATCTCATACTTCCATGCGTACGCCTATGATCTGCTCGCGACCAACGAGCGCATCATGGCCGCCTCGTGCGACGCCGCCATCAAGGCACACCGCGACGGCAAGCTGCAGAAGGTGACATATCTGTCATCGTCGATGGTTTTCGAGTCGACCGAGCACTGGCCGTCGAAGGAGGGCGACGAGCGCCGCATCCCGCCGCCCCTGTCGTCCTACGGCTTCCAGAAGCTGGCGGTGGAGTACTATGCCCGCGCCGCCTGGGACCAGTACAAGCTGCCGTACACCATCGTCCGCCCGTTCAACTGCGTCGGCGTGGGCGAGGGCCGGGCGCTCGGCGAGGCGGAAGTGTTGTCCGGCAACGTAAAGCTGGCCATGTCGCACGTCGTGCCCGACCTGGTGCAGAAGATCGTCAAGGGGCAGGACCCGCTGCACATCCTCGGCGAGGGCAACCAGATCCGGCACTACACCTACGGCGGCGACCTGGCGCGCGGCATCGTCACCGCGATGCTGCACGGGGCGGCGCGCAACGAGGATTTCAACATCTCGACCGCCGAGTCCACGAGCGTGCTTGAGCTGGCGGAAATCATCTGGCGCAAGCTGCGCGGGCCGGACGTGCCGTTCCGCTACGTCAGCGACGACCCATACGAGTACGACGTGCAGAAGCGGGTCCCCGACGTCGCCAAGGCCCGCGAAGTGCTCGGCTTCGAAGCCACTACAAGTCTTTCAGAGATGCTGGACGAGGTGATCCCATGGGTCTCTCAGGCGGTGCGCGAGGGGCGGCTTTAGCCTCGGCTTTCGTTCTCGGCGCCGCCGCCCTCAGCCTTGCCAGGCAGGCCGGGGCGGGGGCGCTTGACACCGTGTATGCCGAGGATGGCACGGTCTTCCTGGCGGGCGCCTATCGCGAGTCCACATTGGACGCGATCGCTTCCCCCTATGCCGGCTATCTTCATGTGGTACCCAGACTGCTCGCCGAAATCGTTTCGCTGCTACCGGTTTCGGCCGCGGCGGCGGGGCTGGCGGTCAGCGCGGCGCTGGTGACCGGGCTGCTTGCCCTGCTGGTCTATGTCGCCAGCGGGAGCGCGCTCGAGTCGCCGTGGGCGCGCTTCCTCGCCTCGGCGGTGGTGGTGCTGGTGCCGGTGGGGCAGGAGGAGATCCCCAACTCCATCGCCAACCTGCACTGGCCCATGCTCTACGCGCTGTTCTGGGTGCTGTTGTGGCGGCCCGCCGTCGGGTGGGTCAAGCCGGTCATCGTGCTGCTGATCGTGCTCAGCGACATCCTGACGGTGGTGTTCCTGCCCCTGGTGCTGTGGCGGTGGTGGAAGCAGCGTGACCACTTCACGCTGGCCGCTTTCGGGGCCGGGCTTGCGGCGCAGGCCGCCACCGTCCTGTTTGGACAAGGCGAGCGGGCCTTCACCCCGGAACCGGTGATGTGGGCGCCGTGGTGGGCGATCCGTGCTGTGCCAACGGGTTTGCTGGGGGAGCGGTGGTTCGGGGCCGACGTCGACATGCGCTGGCTGATCCTGGCGGCGGTGGCTTGGGTCGTGCTGGCGGTGTTCGTCCTCGCGGCATTTGCCTGGCGATCGCCCTCCGAGGAGCCCCGACACCGGGCGTTTGCCTGGCGAATTGCGGCGGTGGGGGTGGTGCATTGCGTTGCGGTGTATGCGCTGCCGGTCGCACTGTCCGGGCAGGCGACGTCGCGTTACGCCGCGGCACCGGCGATGCTGATGATCGCCGCGCTCGCCGTGCTGCTGTTCGAGGGCAAACCGAAACCGACGTCCGCCGGGATCGCGTTCGTGGTGCTGTGCGCGGCGGTGTGGGGGGCCAACCTGCGCGTGCCCAACTCGCGTTCCGAAGGTCCGATGTGGAGCGACCAGCTCCAGACGCAGGCGTGCGAGGGCGGCCAGGCGTCGATCCAGGTCGCGCCGCAGGACAAGGGCTGGAAGATGGCGGTGCCATGCGGGCGCTAGCGGGCAAAGCACGCGGATACATGGGCCGTTACATGGATAGGAGGCGGCTCGATGCCGACCTGCGATGGCGGCGGCCACCGAAGCTGCTCGTGCATCCGGCCAGCGGCAGCCCGACCGTGTACTACCTCGTGCCCCACCTGACCGAGCCCGCGGGCGGGGTCAGGGTCATGTACCGGCACGTGGACCTGCTCAACGAGATGGGCGTCAAGGCGGCCGTGCTGCACGACGCGGAGGGGTTCAGGGCCGGCTGGTTCGTCAACGACACCAGGATCGTCTATCCGGGCGGTCTTACCCTGTGCGAGGACGACATCCTGGTCGTGCCCGAGTGTTACGGGCCGGGGCTGCACCTGCTGCCCGCCAGCGCGCGCAAGCTCATCTTCAACCAGGCGGCCTATCACACGTTTGACCTGCTGCCGGTGGGGGTCAACCCCTACAAGGATGTGCCGAATCTGCTTGGCATGATGGCTGTTTCGCGGGACAACCTGGAACTGCTCAGCTTTTCCTTTCCCGGGCTGGCGGCTTGGGGTACCCGTCCGGTCATCGACGCGAAGATCTTCCACCGCGGACCGCAACCGTTACAGCGGCGCTTGGCTTTCATGCCCGAGCGGCGGGAGGCCGAGCGCCACCAGCTGCTGCACATGCTTGCCGCCCGCGGCGTCGACTGGGAGCTGGTGCCGATCAGCGGGCGCACCGAGGCCGAGGTCGGGGCGATCCTGCGCGAGTGCGCCATCTTCCTGAGCTTCAGCGAGCGCGAGGGTTTCGGGCTGCCGCCGGCCGAGGCGATGGCGAGCGGATGCTACGTGATCGGCTACGACGGCGGGGGAGGGCGCGAGTTCTTCGATCCCGCCTACTGCTGCCCGGTCGCGGATCAGGCCAGCTTCGCGCGGGCCGTGGTGGAGGCGACCGCGCGGCCGCTGGAGGAGCTGCAATCGTTGGGCGCCAAGGCTTCCGAGCAGGTGTTGGGCATGTACACTGTGGGCGGCCTGCGGGCCGATCTGCGCGCCGTCTATGAGCGGTTCGTATGAGTAAATTGAAGGCCGCCGTTTTCTGGTCATACCTGTTCAGCACGGGCAGCATGGCCATCACCGGGCTGCTGACGTTCGTGCTCGCCGCCATCCTCGATCCGGAAAGCTTTGGCGTGCTTGCGCTTGGCATACTCTGGGTCGGGTTCGCGCAGATGCTGCTGCAGCACGGGCCGACCCTGGCCGTGGTGCAGCTCGAGGAGATCACCGACGATCAGATCGACGCCGCCTTCTGGACGACCGTCGGCGGGGCGCTGCTGTTCGGCGGGGTTTTTGCCGCGCTCGCGCCGGCGTGGGCCGCCTTCAACGACCTGCCGGGGCTGGTTTGGGTGAGCTGGGCGCTGATCGGCGTGACCCTGCTCAACTCGGTGAGCGTCATCCCGGATGCGGTGCTGCGGCGGGAGATGAAGTTCAAGCCGATCGCGGTGCGGGCGGTGATAGGAAACGCGATCGGCGGTGTCGTTGGCGTCGTGGGCGCGGTGCTGGGTTGGGGCGTCTGGGCCCTGGTCGCGCATCAGCTTGTGGCCTATGGCATCTACACATTGACGGTTTGGACGGTCATCGCGTGGCGGCCGCGTTTTCCGAGTGTTTCACGGATCCGGCGCGAGATGCGAGTGATGCGCAAGCAGTCCGTGCAGACGCTGGGTGGGGCGGTCGGTGTCTTCTTCGCCAACCGGATGGACGTGCTCATGATGGGCGCCTTCTTCGGCCCGGTCATGGTTGGCCTGTACAGGTTTGCACTGCGGCTCGCCGAGATGGTCGTCGACCTGACGTCGCGTGGGCTGCAGCATGTTTCGCTGCCGGAGCTGGCGCGGCATCAGGGCGACCGGCAGGAGCTGGGGCGGCGCCTGGCCAACCTCGTCCACATCGCGGTGGTCATGAGCGTGCCCGCTTTGGCCGTGCTGGCGGCCGTCGCCGAGCCGCTGCTGGCCCTCATCGGTCCACAGTGGACTGATGCCGCTTCGCCGGTGCGGTTGCTTTGCGCGGTGAGCGCTTTGGGCACCATCAACGCCTTGCTGGGCCCGGCGATGCAGGCCGTGCAGCGCGCCTCGGTGCCGGCCCTGCTGACGTGGGTCGCCGCCGGTCTGTCCGGAGTGGGGCTGGGCGCCGCCGCGTGGCTGTCAAGGGATCTGGGGACCGTGGGCCAGCTGACCGCCGTCGGGACGGCGGCGCTGATGGTGCAGGCGCTGATGTTCCTGGCCAATGTGGTGCTGGCTTACCGGTTCGTGCTGCGGATTCCTTTCGCCCCAACGCTTCGCGCCATCACACCGGCGCTCATCGCTGCTTTGGCGGCGATGGCGGCCGCCTGGGCTGGGGTACGCCTCGCCGGGCCGACCCCGATCGCCGGGCTGCTCGTGGGCGGGGCAGCCGGTGGCGTCACGGCTTTGGCGGTGCTCACCGTCATCGACGACACCTTCCGCTCCCACGCCCGGCGCCTGACCGCCCGCCTGCGCCCCGCCAGGGCCTCCGCCTAGTTCTCGCCCAGCTAGCGGCGCTAACGGGCCGGCTAACGGGACAGGAGCGGCCGGGCGGTCTCGATGACGGCTCGGCCGGCGCTGCGCGCGAAGTTGCCCATGTTGGCGACCGCCCACCGGCCGTAGGCGCGCTTGACCGCGTCACGCTCGCCGGGCGCCAGGGGCGCGCGGCGCATGGCCCGGCGCAGGTGCGAAGCGTAGTGGAAGGTGATGGCGCGGGGGGCGTTGGAGTGCCCAAGGTAGCGACGGTCGCGCTGCGGGCGGCGGGTGATCCGGTCGGGGTGCTCACGGTTGCTGAAAAGTGCTTGTGGCACATGGACTATGCGCCCGTGCAAAGCAATCTCCGCGAGCTTCATCCGGTCGCTGCCCCAGCAGTTGCACATCGGCTCGACCGCGGCCAGGGCCCGCCGGCGGTACACGGAGAAAATCTCCCGGCAGCCATAGGTTGAGCGGATCACATCGGCGAAGCGCACCGACGGGTCGCTGTGTGACCAGCGTGCGTTCTCGGCCGGGTCGTCGACGTCGCGCAGCCACTGGCCGGAACCGTCCACCATGGACACCCGGGTGAAGGCGGCGATCGCCTCGGGTGACTCGTCGAGCAGCTCGACGGTGGCGGCGAAGAAGGACGGATCGTAGATGTCGTCGGCGGCGACCCAGGCGAAAAGCTCGTTGTCCATGCGCCCGAAGACATCGTTGAAGTTGGACGGCCCGCCCGTGTTGATCTCCTTGCGCTCGTAGCGGAAGCGGTCGTCGAGCGCCACGACGGCCTTGGCGAGCGTGGGCGTGCCGTCGGTGGAAGCGTTGTCGAGGATCAGCACCTCGAAGTCCTCGTGGGTCTGCGCTCGCAGCGACTCGATGGTCTGCGCGAGATAGCGCTCCCCGTTGTACACCGGCAGTCCTATACCGAGCCGTGCTGTCACCCGACCAACATAGAGGATGTAAGCGGCCCTGACTGACGGGTTTCTTACTCTCGGTGGTCTTGGAATCACATCTGGCCCCAAGCTAGTCGCGTGTCTGCCGTGCCCTGTCGGCTGTGTGCCGCGCCCCTGACCCGCACGTTCGTCGACCTTGGCATGTCCCCGCTGTGCGAGAGCTTCCTGCGCGAGGACCAGCTTGACGCCCGGGAGTCGTTCTACCCGTTGCACGTGCGCATCTGCGACGAGTGCCTGCTGGTGCAGCTGCCCGCCTACGTGCCGGGTGAGGAGATCTTCTCCGACTACGCCTACTTCTCGTCCTATTCGGACAGTTATGTGGAGCACCAGCGCCAGTACGCCAACCGCATGATCGACGAGCTCGGCCTGACGCAGGACAGCCTGGTGACCGAGGTCGCGAGCAACGACGGGTACCTGTTGCAGCACTTCGTCGCCAAGGGCATCCCGGTCCTCGGGGTGGAGCCGGCCACCAACATCGTCGACGTGGCCCGCGCCAAGGGGATCCGCACGGAGAACTGCTTCCTCACCCCATCAACGGCCGTCGAATTGAGCGGTAGATATGGCAAGGCGGATCTGGTCGCGGCCAACAACGTCTACGCGCACATCCCCGACCTGATCGGCTTCACCCGCGGCCTGGCCGAGCTGGTCAAGCCCGGCGGCCTGGTCACCATCGAGGTGCAGCACCTGCTCACGATGATGCGCGGCAAGCAATACGACACGATCTACCACGAGCACTACCACTACCTGACTTTGCTTACGGCGCAACGGGCTTTGGCCACCGCCGGCCTGGTAGTCACCGATGTCGAGCTCATCGGCACGCACGGCGGCTCCCTGCGCATCTTCGCCCGCCCGTCAGGCACGCCCAACGCAAGCGTCAGGGAAACGCTGGAACTGGAGAAGGAACTGCACACGGTCGAGGGACACTTGGGCTTCGCCGAGTCGGTTTTCGCCATCAAGCGTGACTTGATGACCTTCCTCTACCAGGCCCGCGCCGAGGGCAAGCGCGTTGTCGGCTATGGTGCGCCGGGCAAGGGGAACACGCTGCTCAACCACTGTGGCATCCGGACGGATCTGCTCGAGTACACCGTGGACCGTAACCCTCACAAGCACGGTATGTACCTTCCCGGTACCCACATCCCCATCCACGAACCGGAGCGCATCGCCGCCGACCGGCCGGACTACGTCCTGGTCCTGCCCTGGAACCTGCGCAAGGAACTCACCGCCCAGCTCGCCTACATCCGCGACTGGGGCGGCAGGCTCGTCTTCCCCATTCCGGCATTGGAGATCATATGAAGGTGGTCCTGTTCTGCGGCGGGTTCGGGCTGCGCATGCGCGACGGGCAGGGCAGCGCGCCCAAGCCCATGTCGATGATCGGCGACCGCCCGCTGCTCTGGCATGTGATGCGGTACTACGCCCACTTCGGCCACACCGATTTCATCCTGTGCCTGGGCTACGGCGCCGCCGCGGTCAAGGACTACTTCCTCAAATACGACGAGACTTTGAGCAACGACTTCACGCTCGCCTTGGGCGGGCGCGAGCTCCAGCTCCACTCCACCGACATCACCGACTGGAAGATCACATTCATCGACACCGGTCTTCGGGCCAGCATCGGCGAGCGCCTGGCCCGCGTCCGCTCGCATGTCGAGGACCAGGAGATCTTCCTGTCCAACTACGCCGACACGCTGACCGACGCCCCGCTCCCGGACCTCATCGACGTTTTCAAGCAGAGCGATGCCGCCGTGAGCATGCTGGCCGTGCCGCCCGCCTCCACACACCACGTCGTCGACATCGGCGCCGACGGTGTCGTCAGCGGCGTGCGCGAGCTGCGTGACGGCCAGTGGGAGAACGGCGGATACTTCGTGATGCGCCAGAGCATCTTCGACGAGCTGCGCGAGGGCGAGGACATGGTGCCGCACGCCTTCGCCCGCCTCGTGGCGCGTGGTGCCCTGCTTGCCCAGCGCTACAACGGTTTCTGGCGCGCGGCCGACACCTTCAAGGATCGCGCCGAGCTGGAGGAGATGTTCGACCGCGGCGAATGCCCCTGGATGCTTTGGGACCCCAACAGATGCGGATGACCTTTCAGGGGGTACGCAGAGTCGCCGCACTGGGCGCACACTGCGACGACATCGAGATCGCCGCGGGTGGCTTGCTGCTTTCGCTCGCCCAGGCCGTGCCCGACCTTCAGGTGCACTACGTGGTCTGCGCCGGGACGCCGGCCCGTCATGCCGAGGCCGTCACCGCCGCGCACGCCTTCCTCCCCGGGGCGCAGCTTTCCTTTGCGCTGCATGACCTTCCGGACGGTCGCCTGCCCGCGCACTGGGGCGACGTCAAGCAGATCATCGAGGAGGCCGCCGCGACCGTCGACGCCGACCTGGTGCTGTCACCGTGGCGCGGCGACGCACATCAGGACCATCGCCTGCTGGGCGAGCTGGCACCCACCGCCTTCCGCAACGCATTGCACATGCAATACGAGATCCCGAAGTGGGACGGGGACCTCGGCCGCCCCAACCTCTACGCGCCCCTCTCGGCGGACACGGCCCAGCGCAAGGTGGAGTTGCTCAACAAATGCTTCCCGTCGCAGCACTCCCGCGACTGGTGGTCCGACGAGACATTCCTGAGCATCATGAAGCTGCGCGGCATCGAGTGCCGCTCACCGTACGCGGAAGCCTTCCACGCCAACAAGCTCGTCCTGAACCTCAAATCTCCGTAAAGAACCGCGCCCTGGAACACGCCATCGCCGATCCGGCGGGCTCAATGTAGGGGTGAATCTGACGACGTTGCGCGCGGCGCAACCGGCCACGCTGTTCACCGCCGCGGAACGGTTGCGGGATCTGGCGGCGAGGATCGACGCTGCGGCTGGCGAGCTGTCCCAGCTGCGCGGGCGACTCCAAGCGGCGTGGCGGGGACAGGCCGCCGAGGCGGCGCTTTCCCACCTCGACCGCTTGCGGGAGCGCTACGAGGATGCCGTGGCGCGCATGACCGAGGTCGGCAAGGCGGTGTGGCGCTTCGCCGACGCCCTGTCCTCGACGCAGGACACGGTACATCTGGTGGATCGCGCGGCGGCGCAGAACCAGCTCGGGGTGGGCGACGACGGCGTGGAACTGTCCGGCGAGCACATCTTCGACGGCGAGTGGGTGGAGTTCGTCCAATCCCTCAACCGGAGCATCGCGGCCGCGTTGGCGGTGGCAGCAGCGGCCGATGCCGAGTGCGCAGCCGTTTTCGGCCTGCCACCGGCCGAGCCCGGCGGTGACGGGGATGGTGGCTCCATCTGGGGCGACATCTGGAACGGGCTGGGCTGGGCTTCCAACGCCTCGACGCTGCTCGGTGCGCTGGGGGCCGAGCTTCCGGGCGCCAGCATCCCGTCGGCCATGCCGTTCGGTGGGGCGATCACGCTTGTCAGCGGCGGGCAGACCATCGGGACCGAGCTGGACAACATGCTCGATGGCGAGCGCGAGGGCTTTGGGGTTGTCGCGCAGGGAGGTAAGGCGGTCTTCGCCGCCGCCGGCATGGGCATGGTGCTCAGCTCCAGCGCGATCTTCCCGCCGCTGGCGCTGGGCGCGGTGGCGGTGTGGGGCGTATCGAACCTTCTCGACACCCACTGGGGCACCATCTCCGAGGGCTGGCACGCCGCGACGGATGCCGCCGGCGACGCTGTGAGCTGGGGGTTCGAGCAGGGCGGCAACCTCGTTGAGGGCGCCGGTGACGCAGTGGGCGCCGTCGGCGACTTCATCGGATTGTAAAGGGGGGCAAGTCATGGCATCGGCCGACGTGATGCGCGGCAGGCTTCGCCTAGACGTCTCCGAATTGGACATCGTGGCTCGGGTGGGTACCGATGACGGCCAGGCGGGACGGATGCTCGGCCAGGCGCTGCGCCCGACCGGTGCCATGCCGGACGGGCGCCTGGCACCGTGGGCGGATCAGTTGCTGACCGTCGTGGCGCGACCGGCCATGCGGCTGGTCGTCGAGCTGTTCGCCATCGAGCGGACCGAGTCTTCGATCTGGGCCACGCCTGCGCTTGCCGTGCTCGGCGAGCCCAGACCCGAGGGGATCATCGAGCTGTCCGGCGTCGAGCCGATCATGCTCCCGCACCTGGTGGCCTGGTTGGTGGGCCTGCGCAACCGGCCCCGCCCCACGGAACCCGCCGCGATCACGACCAGCATCACGGAACTCGCCAAGCTGGAGCAGGCGGCGCGTTCGGGTGCCGCGCCGGATACGGCCCTGGCCCGGCTGATAGCGGTGCGGCGCTTCTCATGGCGGATCACCTCGGTCTGGGTCTCACCATCAGGCCCGCATCGTGGCGAATTGCACGTGGTCGACGGCGATACCGCCGGACTGTGGCGGATACACGTGGCCGATCGCAAGGCCGCCGACCCCGTCCTGACCTTCGAACCCACCAGCGCCTCCGCGATCTGGAAGGCGATCGTCGGTCTTCTCCCGACCAGTGAGGTGCTTCAGGATGCAGCCTGATTCCGGGCAACAGTTCGAGGTGGACTGCGTGGCGCTGGAGGCGGTCGCTCGCACCGTCGATGACCTGGCTCGTCAGGCCGAGCAGGATTTTCGCCTGCTCGACGACGCGGTGAACGGTGTGGTCAACGGTGTCCCTGGCACGATGTCGGCGGAGGCCGCCGGACGCTTCGGGCAGCGATGGAACCGCCGCCTCGGCCGGCTCGCCGACGATACGCAGCGGTTCGCCGACAAGCTGCGCGATGTGGCGGACGCTTACTGCGCCACGGACACCGGCGCCGCCGGAAAGGTAATCGACTCGGGTAAGGGCATCCCGGGCGCGGCGGGCGGGGGTTATGTCGCGCCCCACTCGGACTACGGCGACTGACGTTGCGTCGCCGGAGTGTCCTCTTTGGACGCTCCGACCGTGTTGCGCCGCTCCGCCTCCTCGGCTTCGCGCTGCGCCTTGCCCAAGCGGTCCCTCTCCGCCGCGACCTGCTGCTTAAGCTCCTTCAGCCGGTCCTCGAACCGGCTGATCTCGGCTCGGGTCTCGTTGAGCTTGGCCCGTGCCTGGCTCGCGTCCTTGCTCGCCGCCGTGGCCCGGCTCTCGGCATCGGCCTGCGCCTTGCGCGCCTCGCTCGACAGCCGGTCGACCTCAGCCTTGGCAGCCGCCAGCCGTGCCTCGGCCTCCTTGCGCAACTCCTCGGCCCGCGCCGCCGCTTCCGCCGCCTCCCGTTCGGCCTGCTCCCTGGCCTGGGCAGCCTCGCTCTCGCCCCGCTCCTTCGCCTCGGCAAGCTCCTTTTCGGCCTGTGCGTTCGCTTCGGTGAGCGCCTGCTGGGCCTGTGCCTTCGCCTCCGCCAGTACCTGCTCGGCCTGCGCCTTGGCGCCGGCCAGTTGCCGCTCCGCCTCGGCGAGCCTTTGCCCGGCCTGCGTCTTCGCCTCCGTGAGCTGCCGCTCCGCTTCCGCAAGTCGCTGCTCGGCCTGCGCATCGGCCTCCGCGAGTCGCCGCTGTGCCTCGGCGAGCCGGCGCTCGGCCTCCTCGGTGGCCTCTGCCGCCGCGCGCTCGGTGCGCTGCTTCGCCCCGGCCAGCTCCCTTTCGACCTGCGCCTTCGCTTCGGTCACCGCCCGCTCGGCCTGGGTCTTCGCCTCCACCAGCTCCCGATCCGCGTCGGTCAGCGCCTGCTCCGCCAGCGCCCTCGCGTCGGCAATCTCCTTTTCTGCCTGCGCCTTGGCCTCGGCCAGCACCCGCTCCGCCTGCTCCTTCAACGGCCCCAAGCCCTGCTCCGCCCGCGCGTCGGCCTCGGCCAGCTTCTGCTCGGCCTCCGCCCGCAGCGGCGCCACATCCCGCTCCACCTCGGCCAGCCTCTGCTCGGCCCGAGCGTTGGCCTCGGCCAGCTTCTGCTCGGCCTCCGCCCGCAGCGGCGCCACATCCCGCTCCACCTCGGCCAGCCTCTGCTCGGCCCGAGCGTTGGCCTCGGCCAGCTTCTGCTCCGCCTCGCTGCGCAACGGCGCCAGCTCCTGCTCCACCTCGGCCAGCCTCTGCTCGGCCCGCGCATTGGCCTCGGCCAGGCGCTGCTCGCCTTCCTGCCTCAGCCGCTCGATCTCCGCCTTCGTCTCGTCCAGGCGCTGCTCGGCCTCCCGCTGCAGCGGTGCGAGCTTGCCGGTGGCCTCCGCCAGCCGCTGCTCGCCCTCCTGCCTCAGCCGCTCGGCCTCGGCCCGCGCGTCGGCCAGCCCCTGCTCGGCCTGCTTTCGCAACTGCTCCGCGTGCGCCATCGCGGCGGCGAGGTGCTCGTCGGCCTGTGCCTTGGTGGTCTCGGCAAGCCGCCGGGCGTCGGCCTTGCCCTTCGCCATCAACTGATCGACCTGCTCGGACGCGGCGACGAGCCTCTGCTGGATCTCGGTGGCGGTCGCGGCCACGCGCTGCTCGGACTCGACCTTGGCGGCCCCGATGAGCCGCTCGGCCTCAAGCTTCGCGTCGTTGAGGCTCTTCTCGGCCTGGGCCCGCAAGGCCGCCACGATCCGGTCGGTCTCGGCCCTGAGCGCGGCCACCTTCTGCTCCGCGTCGGCTCGTGCGGCGGCGATGTCCCTCTCGGCCTGAACCCTGCGCCCCGCGGCCTCGTTGGCGGCGGCGGTGCGGATCGCCTGCGCCTCCTGCTGCGTGTGGGCGAGCAGCTCCCGCGCCTCGGCCCGCACCCGCTGCGTCTCGGCCTCGAGGTCGGAGCGGCGCCTGTCGTCGGCCGCCAGCTCCTCCTTGCGCCGTGCGGCGAGGGCGAGGTCGAAGTCCCTGACCGCCAGCGCCGTGCGCTCGCGCGCGTCGGAGAGCAGCCGCTCGGCCTCGGCCCGTTGATCGGCGATCTCCTGCTGCGTCTGCGCCACGATCTCGGCCGCCTGCTCCTCGGCCATCAACAGGATCTGCTCGACCCGGCCGCCGAGGTGATGGAAGGAGACCCGCGAGGGGATGGCGCGGCGGGCGGCGTCGGTCAGCTCCACCTGAAGCTGCTGCACCTGGCCGGCGAGCGCCTGAACCTGGGCGAACGCCTGGTCACGCTCGGCTTGGAGGGTGTCTATCTCGGCTTCGGCGCGACTGACATATCGCTCGACTTGCCGTTTGTCGTAGCCGCGCATGGCCACGTCAAAGGAGATGCCTTCGCCAAGTGAGAACAGGTCTTCGCCGTGCGACATGGCCACCATCTTCACACACGATTGAAGAACCCGCCCATTTGCCTCGCCTTGAACCGAGGTCAAAGCGCTGTCACGACATGGCGAAACCCCGGCTCACCCACCCAGCGGTCGGATGAGCCGAGGCTCCCAGCAGTTGGCTTCAGACGCCGTCCTTGCCCTTGGCCTTGTCGCCGACCGGGATCGACGGCACGATGCCCGCCAGGCCGGAGAGCATCTGGCCCAGCTGCGTGGTGACCGCGTCTTTCTGCCTGGTCAGCTCGTCCACCTCGCGGCGGGCGGCGCCGGTGGTCAGCTCGGCCTCGTTGCGGGCCTCGCTGACGAGGCGGTGCGCCTCGGCCTTGGCCTCGTTGACTGCCTTCTCGGAGGCGGCGCGAGCCTTCTCGATCATGTCGCTCGCGGCGCGCTCGGACTCGACGCGGCGCACCTCGGCGCGCTGCTCGATCTCCTTCGCGCGGTCTTCGGCGTTGCGTGCCCGCCCCTCGGCCTCGCCGACCAGCTTCTGCGTGGCGGCGACCGCCGCGTTGTGGCGCTGGGACTCCTCGCGCTCCGACTTCTCCCGGCGCTCGGCGAGCTCCAGCTGCAACGCCTGCAGGTCCTTGTCGCGCTTGTCACGCGCGTCGGCCAGCATCTTGGACGCCTCGGCGCGCTTCTCCTCGGCCTCGCGGGCCGCCTTGGCGCGCAGCTGCGTGATCTCGCGCTCCGCGGTCGCCCGCAGCGTCGCCACCTCGCGCTCGACCGTCGCCTTCAGCTCGGCCACCTCGTGCGAGGTCGACGTGCGAAGCTGCTTGGTCTCGCGGTCGGCGTCGGCGCGCAGCGTGTCGGCCTCGCGGCGAGCCTGCACCCGCACCTCTGCCGCCTCGCGCTCGGCGGCGGTGCGCATGTTGCCCGCCTCGCGCTCGGCGGTCGCCTTCATGGCGGCGGCCTCGGCGCGGGCCTTGTCGGTGATCTCACGGGCCTCGAGGCGAGCAGCCGAGAGGATGCCCTCCGCCTCCCGCTTGGACTCGCCACGGTGGTCGTTGGCCTGCTCCTCGGCGAGGCGCAGGATCTGCTCGACCCTGGTGCCCAGACCCGAAAGGGTGGGGCGGCTGTTCTCTTCGAGCTGCTTGCTGGCGTCGCCGAGCTTCTGCTCGACGGCGGCCAGGCGCTGCTCGGCCTGGCGCAGCCGGCGTTGCGCATCGTTCATGCGCTGCTCGGCCTCGTTGCGCGCTTGCTCTGATTGGGAGAGGCTGGCTGTCAAACGACCTATCGCGGCGTCGACTTGGCCGCGGTCATAGCCGCGGAGCTGGACGCTGAATTCCTGATGCGTGCTCACGGCGCCTTCAAAGAAGTCCATACTGTTGGGGGAAGCTTGCTGCTGGGGCATTGGCACATACTCGCAGATGCACCCGGGTTCATTGCAATAGCGTGGGGGCAGTTTTGCCGGGTGAAAATGTGCCGACCCCTAGACACCGCTAAATCTGTTGATCGCCTCGATGTGCCGTGCCCGTTTTTCCTGATCTCTCACGCCGAGGCCGGGTGTGGGGGCTAGGCCGAGAACGCCGACTTTGCCCTGGTGAGCGTTGCGGAGGACTTCGTACGCCGCCTGGCCGGTCTGATCCAGCGGAAACGTTTTGGACAGCGTCGGGTGGATGCGGCCGAGATCGATCAACCGGTTAGCCTCCCACGCCTCGCGATAATTGGCGAAGTGGGTGCCAATAATCCTTTTGAGTGACATCCAAAGGTACCGGTTGTCGTATTGATGTTCATAGCCGCTAGTCGAGGCGCAGGTCACGATCGTGCCGCCGCGTTTTGTCACGAACACGCTGGCGCCGAAGGTCTCCCTGCCCGGGTGCTCGAGGACGATGTCCGGGTCCTCACCGCCGGTCAGCTCCCTGATGCGGGCGCCGAAGCGCTTCCACTCAGACGGATCCTGCGTGTTTTCGTCGGCCCAGAAACGGTACCCCTCGGAAACCCTGTCAATGACAAGGTCGGCTCCCATCCGCCGGCACAGCTCGGCTTTGTCCGAACTGGACACCACGCAAACGGGGATAGCGCCGCCGTTGAGCGCCATCTGGGTGGCGTAGGAACCGAGGCCGCCGCTTGCGCCCCAGATCAGCACCACGTCGCCCTGCTTCATGTTGGCGCCGTTGTGCGAGACCAGCTGGCGGTAGGCGGTCGAGTTGACCAGGCCAGGGCTGGCGGCCTCCTCCCACGTCAGGTGAGAGGGCTTGGGCATGAGCTGGTTTGCCTTGACCAGCGCCATCTCGGCCAGGCCGCCGAAGTTGGTCTCGAAGCCCCAGATGCGCTGCTGCGGATCAAGCATGGTGTCGTCGTGGCCCTGCGCGTCTTCGAGTTCGACGCTCAGGCAGTGGGCCACGATCTCGTCGCCGGGCTTCCACCGGGTCACGCCGGCGCCCACGCGCAGCACCACACCAGCCGCGTCCGATCCGACCACGTGGTA
>Ga0075431_100002475_pt1 | contig 17806 bp, 16 predicted proteins | sample RhiMetdeltSRZDD5_FD_75297 | JGI IMG/M metagenome (GOLD analysis project Ga0075431, IMG submission 75297) | Populus rhizosphere microbial communities from Tennessee, USA - Rhizosphere MetaG P. deltoides SRZDD5 | ecosystem: Host-associated > Plants > Roots > Rhizosphere > Soil | place: USA... | reverse complement strand
GGCAGTCACAGTATCAAGGTCGGCTACCAGGGCGCGCTGCTGATCGATCAGCGGAAGAACTTCGGGAACCTCGAGTATCTCCAGTACCGGGTGAATAATGCCATTCCCGATCAGATCACACTCAACATCAACCGCTTTGACATCCGGCAGTCGGTTCGCAGCGATGCCTTCTACGCGCAAGAGCAGTGGACACATGGGCGGATGACCCTGCAGGGGGCATTGCGGTACGATCACGCGTGGAGCTACTTCCCCGAGCAGCAGGTCGGACCCGTCCGCTTCTTTCCCAACGCCGTTACGTACCCGCGAACGACGGGCGTCGAGGGTTACCACGATTTCTGGCCGCGGGGCGGAGTCGCGTACGACGTGTTCGGCACGGGCAAGACGTCCCTCAAGGTGAACTTGGGACGGTATCTCGAGGCGGCGCAGAATGGCGGGTTGTTCACCGCGCTTAATCCGACAGGACGCCTGTCAACGATGACGACGAGGGCATGGACCGATTCGAACACGAACTACGTTGCAGACTGCGATCTGTCGAACCCGGCCGCTCAAGACCGGCGCGCCAGCGGTGGCGATGTGTGCGGGGCGAATGCGATCCCAAACTTCGGTACCGAGGTGTTCGAGTCCACGCTCGATCCGGGGTTGCTCTCGGGATGGGGCGTCCGCACTGGCGACTGGCTATGGGGCGCATCGGTTCAGCACGAAGTGCTTCCTCGCGTGGCAGTTGAGGTGGGATACCAACGCCGGTGGCTGGTCAACAACGTGGCGACCGACAACCGCGCGCGTGCGCCGGAGGATCACACGGAGTTCGGCGTCAACGTTCCGGTCGATTCACGGCTGCCCGGCGGCGGTGGCGGCGTGCTTCCCGGCCTGTACAACGTCACACCGACAGCGGCGACGCGGCTGACCGACAACTACCAGACGCTCTCCTCCAACCTTGGCGAGTGGACGCAGGTCGCGGACTCTCTCAACCTGAACGTCACGGCGCGAATGAGAAACGGCTTGATGCTGCAGGGCGGGTTCAACACTGGAATTTCGGACAACGACTACTGCGAGGTGAGACGGGCCATCCCCGAGTGGAACATCGTTCCCCCGACGAGCTTCACGCAAGCGCCGACCAACCCGTGGTGCGACACGTCGTCGGGATGGGTCACGCGTGCGACAGCACTCGGCTCGTATACGATTCCGAAGATCGACGTGCAGGTCGCCGGGACGCTGCGCAACGACCAGGGCGCGCAACTGGCCGCGAATTGGACCGCGCCGAACTCCGCAACCGTCGGCCTCAACCGGCCGTTTGCCGGCATCGCCGGCCAGACCATCGTCGTGAATCTAATCGAGCCGGGGACGCTCTATGGCGATCGCCTCACTCAGATCGACATGCGATTCGCCAAGGTTCTGAGGTTCGGCCGCACGCGGTCAACGGTGGGGTTCGATGTGTACAACCTCACCAACTCGAATGCGGTACTGACATACAACCAGACCTTCGTGACGACGACCGACACATGGCTGCGGCCCAACAGCGTTTTGCAGTCACGGTTCGTGAAGTTGAGCGCGCAGATCGATTTCTGAGGCACGAAAGCCACGAAGAATACGAAGAACACCAAGCGGAGTGCGACGTAGGGCGGGTCCTGGTTTTGGGACCCGCCCCTCGCTTTTGAATCCGGCTTCACGTCAAGATGAAGACATGGATTCATCCGTAACTCGCGCTCGCGGGCGGCAGGCGCCGCTCGCCATGGACGCCGAACAATTCCGGGCCCTCGGGCACTCGCTCGTCGATCAAATCGCATCACAACTCGAGGCCGTCCCGCGTGGCCCGGTGACGCGCGATGAATCGCCATCCGCCGTGCGGTCCGCACTCGATCTGAACGGTGGTCTTCCCCAGGAAGGGACCGACGCCGCTACACTGCTGACCACAACGGCAACACGGCTCTTCGAGCATTCGCTCTTCAACGGTCATCCCAGGTTCTTCGGTTACATCACATCGTCGCCGGCACCCATCGGGATACTTGGCGACCTGCTCGCATCGGCGGTGAATCCGAACGTGGGCGCGTGGATTCTGTCGCCGGCGGCAAGCGAGATCGAAGCGCAGACGATCAGGTGGATCGCCGAGCTCGTTGGCTATCCCACCGACTGTGGCGGCATCCTGGTGAGCGGCGGCAACATGGCCAACTTCGTCTGCTTTCTGGCCGCCCGCGCCGCGCGCGCCGCATGGGACATTCGTCGAGAAGGCCTTGCCGGATCCCACCGACAGCTCGTCGCGTACGCCTCCGCTGAAACGCATACCTGGATTCAGAAAGCCACCGATCTCGCGGGACTCGGCACGGCATCGATTCGATGGATTCAGACCGACGATGAACTGCGGATGGATGTGTCGGACCTCGAGCGGCGCATTGCGTCTGACGTTGCTGAAGGTCACGTGCCCTTCGTCGTGATCGGGACGGCTGGATCGGTCAGCACTGGAGCAGTGGACCGGCTGCCCGAGATCGCTCGCGTCTGCCGAGACAGGGGAATCTGGTTTCACGTCGATGGCGCCTACGGCGGCGTGGCAGCGGCGGCGCCGGGCGTGCCCGACGATCTGAGGAGATTGAGCATCGCGGACTCCGTGGCGGTCGATCCGCATAAATGGTTGTATGCCCCGATCGAAGCCGGCTGTGCTCTCGTCCGCGACTCGGCGGCGCTTCGCGGCGCCTTCTCATATCACCCCGCCTACTATCACTTCGATGACCACGGCACGAACTTCGTCGACTACGGCCCTCAGAACACGCGCGGCTTCCGGGCGCTCAAGGTCTGGCTCGCGTTGAAACAGGTAGGCGCGGAAGGTTATCGCCGGATGATCGCTGAGGACATGGCGCTCTCGCGGGCGATGGCGGAGGCCGTGACGCGCAATCCCGATTTGGAGCTGCAGACACAGGCGCTCAGTATCGCGACGTTCAGGTTCGTTCCGGCGGATCTGCGGTCGTCGGTGGGAGACAAGGACGTGGAGGCGTACTTGAATCGCCTGAACGAGGCGCTCCTCGACGCGATTCAGCGGGGAGGAGAGGCGTTTGTCTCCAACGCCGTGGTCGCGGGACGCTATGTACTGCGCGCCTGCATCGTGAACTTCCACACAACACAAGACGATGTCGAGGCAATTCCGGAGATTGTGGCCCGCCTGGGCCGGGAACTCGATGCCCGGATGCGCCCCACACTGTCGGTGTGAGGCGGGTCCACCTTGCGATAGATTGTTCGCGTGCCGACGGTTGGTTGGGATATCGGCGGGGTCAATACCAAGCTGGCGCACGTCCACGACGGCAAAATCTTGGCCGTCCTGGGCCGCCCGTACGAGATCCAACGCGACCCCCGCGCGCTGGTACCGCTTCTTCGGGAGATGCGGGAAATGATCGGCGCCACCGACGGGATGCCGCACGCCGTGACGATGACGGCGGAGCTCTCGCAGATATTCCGAACCAAGCGCGAGGGTGTGCGTTTCGTGCTGGATGCGATGGAGTCGGCATTTCCCAGCGCTGCGATTCGCGTCTACACCGTCGACGGGCATTTCGTTGCCCCGCCCGCTGCCCGTGAGCGCCCACTCTTGGTGGCCGCGGCCAATTGGGCGGCGACTGCCCGGGCCGTCGCCGTTCATCACCTCGACGCGTTGCTCGTCGACATTGGCACGACGACGACCGACCTCGTGCCGATCGTGAGCGGGCAGGTCGTCGCGATTGGTCATACCGATCCGGAGCGGCTGACGTCCGGCGAGCTTCTCTATACAGGCGCGCTGCGAACGCCGACTGAGGCGATCGCCCACTACGTTCCATTGGGTGACGCGCTGGCCGGAGTATCCGCGGAAGGCTTCGCGCTGGCTGGCGATGTCCATGTGTGGCGTGGTGACCTCGATTCGTCCGACTACTTGTGTTCGACGCCGGACGGCCGCCCCAAGACGCGCGAGTTCGCCGGCGAGCGCCTGGCGCGAGTGGTCTGTGCCGATCGCGAGATGCTCGACGAGGCAGCGATCACGCGACTCGCCGACGCGCTGGCGCGCGCTCAGGTCCGCACCATTCAAGCGTCGATTCAGCGTGTGATCGCGCCTCATCCATCGATCTGCGTCGCAGTCGTCACGGGTCTTGGAGCGTTTCTTGGTGAGGCCGCCGCGCGTGCGGCGAATCTTGAAGTCGTGCCGCTATCGAGGGAATTGGGTGAGGCGGGTGCTCGATGCGCACCAGCCGTTGCCGTCGCGTTGCTGCTGGAACGTAACTCGCTCATGCCGTAGCATCGGCACGGGCGACGGCAGCCTGCCATCCCCCGCAGTTGAGTCGAGAGCCCGCTTACTACCGATCGGGCGTATACTTACCGGGCATTCCGTTTCTGCTTTCCTGAGCCTCGCGGCTGCCTTCTTCTCCAATCCAAGGCGCCGGCTCCTCACCAAAGCTCCAACGCGGTGTGTCGCGTCCCGGGTCGCTCGGGGCCACGCCGGAACTGTCGTCCACGGAAAGTGAGTATTCCAATGCGCCCGATCGACACCATCGACGTGTCTCTACCGCGAGCTTCGACGGGAACCGAGAAGGCCGCAGCGGCCGTTGGTGATCTGACGCTCGCCGTGATGCTCGCGCTGATGCTGCCGCTGGGACTGATCCTCCTGTTCTCACCGGTTGCCGTGCTCGTGCGGCTCATCCTCTCATTGGCCGGGCTGCTCTGACTGTAAATCTCGAAGCGCGGGAGGTTTCTATGACGGTCGTCGCGTCTCTCGTCGTGGTTGTGCTCATCGTGAGTGAGGCCTGGCGCATGCAGGACCACGCCGTGGTGCGATCGTCCGAATCAGAGGCCGCTTCGCCGACGCTCGAGGACGCGCAGCGGTCGTTCTACAGCGGTCACTACGAAGCCGCCGCCGCGCTGTCCGTGAGTCTGTGCGCGGCGGGTGCCGACAACGACCTCGAAGCCTGCGAACTGCGCACCTCGAGTCTGCACTTCCAGATTCGGAGAGCGATGGGCGATTCTGCGGACCGCGAACGCGCCTGGACGATGTGCGCCACTTGCCCTGACCTCCTTTCGGTCTTTATCGCAGACACCGATCGCGCGCGCGCGCTCGCACGGACACGACTCGAGCGGAATCCGGACGACGAGGCAGCCCTGTTCCTGTTGGGCAAGATCGACCTCAATTACGTCTGGCTTCAGCTGGGAACGCGTGGACGCAAGACTGGTTGGGACGAGTATTGGGAGGCGAGGACGTCTTTGGACAAAGTGCTCGAACGCAATCCTGGCCATCTCCGCGCGCGCGTCGCGCGTGCATGGATTGACTACATCGTCGGCACGAAGATGCCCAGAGGGACACGCTGGCTGCTCGGTGGCGGCAACAAGAAGAAGGGGCTGCGGGTGGTTCGCGAAGCCGCCAGCGGCGTTGGTGACTTCTTCGAGCGTACAGAGGCGGCGTTTGCCCTCTGGGACATGCAGGTCCGCGAGAGGGAACTTGTGGAGGCGGTTGCAACAGCCCAGCAGCTCGCACGCGACTTTCCCGACAACCGCGAGCTGACCAGATTCTTGAACGCTCACCAAGGGGCGAAGTGATGGGTACCGCGCATACGCAGCCGCGATTGTCCTTGCTTAATCCACCGAATGGGCGCAAGCTATTTATAGACCGCTTTCCTGAGTACTGGTCCTTCCGCACGTCCGCTCCGCGGGCAGCTCTCATCAAAGCCCTTCGAAAGCCTTATATGTCTTTACGCATCTCGCTTGGGTGCACGTGTCTCTTCCTTTTAACCCTCGCGCCAGCGCCTGCGCTTGCGGAGGACTCCGGCAAGTACCGCGAATTCACGCTTGGAAGCACAGTGGCTTCGGTGTTGGAGCTGACCGGCTCGCGCCCATCTGAACTGAGGACGGTGCACGACAGACCGTCCATGCTGCAGGAGCTCGTGTGGCGACCGCGGTATAGCGCCGGACGAGCGCTCCCCGATGTCGATCCGGTCCACGAGATGATCTTCAGTTTTTCCGACGACCAGCTGTACAGCATTACCGTCTACTACGACCGGACACGCACCGCCGGGCTCACGCATGACGATCTGATCCTCGCGTTGAAGGGCGTCTACGGTGTGCCCATGCCGTCGGCGAAGCGTCACGAGCGTCTCGCTCGCTTTGCGCCGTCGGATGTCGCGCTGCCGCTTGCGACATGGGAGCAGGGCGACACCGTGGTGTCGCTGTCCTGGTCAGACTATCGAGCCGGATATGTTCTCGTCGTGCTGTCGCAGACTCGTGAATCGGCTGCCCGCCTTGCGACGACCGCGGCCATTGCGCTCGACGAGCGCGAAGCACCGGCTCGAGAAGAAGCGAGGCGGAAGAAAGTCGCCGAAGATCAGAAAGCCGCAGAAGAGCGGGCTCGCGAATCCAATAAGGGAGCATTCCGGCCATGATGTCATTTACGTTATACCCACCGGTCCGGTGGTCGTTGAGCGCCTTATGGTTGTCGTGCGCGCTTCTCATCTTCCTCACGCTCGGCCACGCGTCCCTGGTGAGCTGGATGGCACTCATGGTGTCCGCGATAATTCCGCCGGTCGTGTTTCTCTGTTTGTGGAACGACGGCCCCCCACCGACCATCGCCGAGGTGCTACGTGCGACCGAGGATCGGCGATGACGCCCGAACCTGGCGCGACGACGTCGATGAGTTGCCCGTTGTGTCACACGGTCGCGCCTGCGATGACGGGTGAGGCGCTGGCAGCAGGTGGTGACTGGCGGTGTCCGCAGTGCCATCAGAACTGGAGCGCGACGCGGCTCGCCACGGTCGCCGCCTACGCGGAATACTGCGCAGCACGCGGCGAGTCCTAGCCTGCATGTCGACGCTGAGCGGGTCCGCGACTGCCGGCTCGCAGGTACCTGCGCCTGCGGTACAGCGAACCGCGACACACGAGGAGATTGCGCGACGCGCTTTTGAGATTTACTGCGAACGCTCCCGTCAGGACGGCCATGACCTCGCCGACTGGTTGAGAGCGGAGCGCGAGTGCCTTCAGGCAACCGCTTCAGCCCCGTTTCGATTGAGAATCAAACCCGATCGCCGCCAGCATCGCCAACCTCCACCGGGCTTTGATCGCCGCGCGTGAGCGATATAAGAACGCCCCAGTGCTCTCGGCGCGCCCGCACCCAACGACCTGGCGATTCGCGTAACCTATACTGGCGGTATGTTCAGACGCCAAAGCCGATGACCGTCCAGAAATGAGGTGTCGTGTGGTCCGCCGTGCAAGTTTCCTCGCGACTGCCGTCATGGCCTCGTGCGTCTTGTCCGTGGCTGTCGAGGCGCAGCTTGCCTCCCGCCCTGCGGCGGAGTGGACGAAGACGCTCGAGAGCCCCGAGCGTATTGCCAGTCTCCGGACGAGCGACGTCATCGCGAAGCTGAATCTGAAGCCGGGTGACGTGGTCGCGGACCTCGGCGCGGGCACGGGCCTGTTCTCATTGCCCCTCGCCAAGGCGGTGTCGTCCGGGCGTGTGTACACCGTGGAGCTGGACGAGGGATTTCTCACGCAGATTCGCGAGAAGGCGACGAGCGAGAACGTGACGAACATCGTGCCGGTGCTGGGCAAGTTCACCGATCCGGGGCTGCCCGCGCGCGACGTCGATGTCGCGTTCTTCCACGACGTGTTGCATCACGTGGAGAATCGAGCGGCGTATCTCAAGAGCGTCGCCGGCTATCTCAAGCCGGGCGGCCGGATCGTCGTCATCGAGTTCAACCCTGGTGACAGTCCGCACAAGGCGGAGCCCGCGCTGGTCGTGAGCAAAGAGCAGACGGCCGCGTGGATGGCTGACGCCGGCCTCGCGCCAAGCGAAGACATTCAGCTGTTTCCGGACAAATACTTCGTTGTGTATAGGCGCAAATAACTCCCAACTCCCAACCTTCAACTCCCAAATTCAACTGCTTGGGATTTGGGAGTTGGGAATTGGGAGTTGACGCGTCACTTGTTCAGCGCCGGCTTGGCGAGGTTGTCCTCGAATCGCTTGTTCTCGCGCACCGAGCAGATCTGCTGGTAGCGCAGGAAACCTGTCTTCGACATCGTGAAGTTGCGCTCCGCGTTCCACGGCTTGCTGTACGCGCCCGGGTCGTCGATGACCATGCGGAGTTCGAGCGTGTTCGCGTCCACGCGCTTGTAGCGTTCGGTCAGATGAAGCTGCTCGGTGTGGGGATGGCCCATCTGATCGAGCCAGGTCTTGTCCGTGAAACCAATCGTGTCCACGACGAGCGTGTCGCCGTTTTCGTACCAGCCGATTGAATGTCCCCACCACTGCGGATCGGGATCCTCAGGATGCTTGGCGTTCATCCAGACGACGCGATAGAACGGACCGAGCTCGTGGAGGATGTATACCGCCTCCGGCGTCTGTACGAAGCGGTGCTTGATCGGCCACAGATAAATGTGCGGCACGCCCGGCGGCTCGCAGTAGAGCACCTGCGGATCGGTCGTGTTGCCAAACTGCGGGTCTGGTCCGGTTGACGTCCTCTCGGACATCGTCTTTTCGCGCGCCCACGGCAGATACGGGATGTCGTCCTCCGCCCCACGCTTCGTGCCGCGGATGTCGGAGACGCTGAGGCTTTGTCCGATTCCTCCGCGCCGACCGTCCGGGGCCCAATCACCGGACAGGTCAGCGGGCTTCGCGTTCGCAGCTTGAGGCGGTGGAGTCGCGCCTTTGGGCGCCTGCGCACTCACCGTGAGCGTAAACGTGAGGACGCCAACTGACAGACTCCCCAGGAGCATCAGACGATTTCGCATGGAAGACTCCTCGTGCGTTTATTTCGCCGGGGCGGCAGCTGCGGGCGCTCCCGCTGCAGTAAGCTCTTTGCCGTCGGCCAACACGATCTTCTGCAGATTCCCGACCTTGGCGCCGTTCTTCGCCGCGAAGATGTAGACGGTGACCTCGTCTCCTTCTTTCAGAGACCGTCTCGTCCAGCCACGCTCGAGCATGACCTGCGGCGGCTCGGTGGCGGCAATCCAGTGTGAGACCGTGCCTTTCTCGTCCGTCACGTCGAAGTAGATCTGATTGTGGGGATTCAGCCACTCGAACTTCGTGATCGTTCCCTTCAGCACAACCGGCTTGGAGAAGTCGTACACGTTGGTTGCCCCGTGGTGCGCGCGCAGCGGAGCGGAAGTGGCGAGAAGGCCGATGGTCAGCGCGATGAGGCCCGCGCAGGCGCGGGAGATGAGCGGCTTGTTCGTCATCTTGCTCTTCACCCTTTCATTTTCTGGGCGTATTATCCGCTGCATTCACCGGGGATGGAAGACAGAAGGACGGTTACGCTGCAGCGATTATCGGAGTGACTATGCGCACAGTTGCCGTGATGCTGGTGACGTTTGTCGTTGGTCTTGGCGCCGGAAGCTGGATGACGAGCGCGCCGCAAACCGCACCTGCCCAGACCTCTGCCGCAGGATACGCGGCGGTTCCAGGGGCGATCGGAAGCCAGGATTTGACCGGACCCTATGAAGTCGTGAAGGGCTGGCCCAAGGACATCAGCACCCTGCCGGGAAACGAAAAATGGACCTACGGCGCAGGACAGGGTGTGTTTGCCGAGAGTCCGAACCGAATCTTCATGTTGTTCCGCGGGGAGCTGCCGAAGATGGAGCCACCGCGGGCGACGCTGTTGCCCCAGGTGGGACCGAGCATCAGCTTCCCGGTCGCCGGGCTGTGGAGGGATGCCACGCAGGCTTCTCTTCCTGGGACTGGCGGCACGGATCAAGACACCCGAAAGTGGCTGACCGCTTGGGAGGGGAAGGACGACACGCTCGGGATAAAGGGGCCGCCGTACCGGCAGCTCGGTGTTGACGCCAAGTGGGAGCACTGCATCGTCGTCGCCGATGCCAACGGCAACATCATCGAGACCTGGACGCAGTGGGACAAGATCCTGCGTCGTCCACATTCGGTCTACATCAGCCCGTACGATCCAGAGAAGCACGTATGGGTCGTCGACGACAACATGCAGGTGATCTACAAGTTCACCAACGACGGCAAGAAACTCGTGCAGACGATCGGTACGCCCGAGAAGGAAGGCGCCGACGCGACCCACTTCAATCGTCCAACCTTCATCGACTGGCTGCCCGACGGGACGTTCTTCGTGTCAGACGGCTACACCGGCACGCGTGTCGCGAAGTTCGACAAGACCGGAAAGTTCCTGATGGATTGGGGCATCAAGGGCAATCCTCCCAACGAGACGCGACCCGGCTACATGAACAACGTGCACGGCATCGCCGTCGATCCGATCAGCCGCCGCGTGTTCGTCAACGACCGCAACAACCATCGCGTGCAGGTGTTCGACGAGAACGGGAAGTTCCTCCACGACTGGCGGATTGATGCCGATCCTTCGAGCCTTCACCTGCTCTATATTGGCGCCGATCGCAACATCTGGACGTTCGATCGCAGCACGCACAAGCTGCTCAAGTACGACCAGGAAGGACACCTGTTGTACGCATGGGGCACGCTCGGGATGTTCCCGGGTGCGCTCTGGGGTGTTCACGGCATGAGCGTCGATCAAGAAGGCAATCTCTACGTTGCCGAAGTGGATAGCGGGCGCGTGCAGAAGTTCCGTCCACGGAAAGGCGCGAACCCGGACTATCTGGTCAGCAAACCTGTCGCTCGAGTGTGGAACTGATGAAGACTTTATTCGCGGCGGCGACGTCGGCGATTCTCTTTACCGCGCTCACTGTGCCGCTCGCGGCGCAGTGGCCGCTTCATCCCGTCGGGGTCCCGAAAGGCCCTGACGGCAAACCAAATCTGGCCGCGGCGGCACCTCGCACGGCCGATGGCAAGCCGGACTTCTCCGGCATATGGATGATCTCCAATGGTGGAGATCGCGGGGCCCTCCTCACCCCGCCGTTCCAGCCTTGGGCCGCGGACCTGCAGAAGAAGCGCGCCGCGGAAGGCGGGTTGAACGATCCCGACGGTCTGTGCCTCCCGCAGGGTCTTCTTCAGTACCATATTGACCCGCAACCGCTGAAAATCGTCCAGACGCCAACGCAGATTCTGATCATCTACGAATCGAACTACGGCCTTCGCACAATCTACATGGACGGGCGAAAGCTCCCACCGCTCGGGGAACCGCAGCCGTTCTGGCATGGCTACTCGGTCGGGCGTTGGGAAGGCGACACGCTCGTCGTCGAGTCGAACAATTTCCGCGGTGTCGATCCCGACGCCGTGAAGAATGGCGAACCGAGCAGCTTTCACGGGGTCGGATGGCTCGATCACCGAGGCACTCCTTACACGGAAGCCATGAAGGTCACCGAGCGTTTTCGTCGCGTGAACTACGGGCAGCTGGACATCGAGTTCACGGTCGACGATCCCAAGGCGTACACGAAACCGTTCACGGTGAGAGTCGTGCAGCGGATCGTGCCCGACGGCTCCGAGTTGATCGAATTCATCTGTCACGAGAACCAGATGTTCCTGAAGCTCACCGGCCGGGAGCGGCGCTAGTTGCGGGTATGGTGTCAGGCAGTGAATCGTGAATTCCACCGGGACGGGGTGGTGTCAGGCAGTGAATCGTGAATCTACCTGAAGATTGAACAATGGCGAGCCGAGCAGTGTTCGCCGAGGCCGACGTTCACGATTCACTGCCTGACACCGTCGCCTCCGAGTGGCGGGATGAGATGCGCATGCGACGAACCTCTTGTGGCGTCTTGGCGTTGGTACTGGTGTCGGCGTTCACAGTCTTGCACGTGGTTGCGCGCGCGCAGGAGCCGCCAGCGGGCGCTCCGGTCGCGCTGGAGCAACTGAAGAAAGATGTGATCGCCCAGGTCGATGCACGACGCCAACTGACGCAGCAGATGGTGGACAGCCTTTTCAGCTTCAGTGAGATCGGATTCCAGGAGGTCGAGACCGAACGCTACATCACCGGCATTCTCGAGAAGAACGGCTTCACCATTCGAAGGGGCGTTGCCGACATCCCCACTGCGTGGGTGGCGACGTGGGGAAGTGGGCGGCCGGTGGTTGCGCTCGGCACCGACGTGGACGGTGTGCCCACGACGAACCAGACACCAGGCGTCATCACACGCAAGGAGCTCGTACCCGGAGCGCCCGGACACGGCGAAGGGCACAACGCCGGACAGGCGCTCATCGTCACCGCCGCGTTGGCGGTGAAGACGATCATGGAGCGCGAGAAAATGTCGGGCACGCTCGTGCTCTGGCCCGGAATCGCCGAAGAGTTGCTCGCCACGAAGGCCTTCTTCGTCAGGGCCGGCGTGTTCAAAGACGTCGACGCCGTGTTGTACGCACACGTAGGGCCGGCGCTCACGACGAGCTGGGGCGACAGCGGGGGCAGCGGACTGGTATCGGTCGAATACTCGTTCACTGGCGAGAGCTCGCATGCCGCCGCGGCGCCATGGCTGGGGCGCAGCGCACTCGACGCGGTGGAGCTGATGAACATCGGTTGGAACTACAAGCGCGAGCACCTCCGCCTCGCGCAACGGTCGCACTACGTGATCACGAACGGCGGAGATCAGCCCAACGTGGTCCCGCCGGCAGCATCGGTGTGGTACTACTTCCGCGAAAACGATTACGCCCGTATCAAGTCGATGTGGGAAGCAGGCGATGCGATCGCGCGTGGTGCGGCCATGATGACGGGTACAACCGTCGACTCTCGCGTGCTCGGGTCGGCATGGCCGGGACACGGCAATCGAGCGCTTGCCGAGGCGATGCATGCCAACATCAAGGCCGTCGGCGCGCCGCCATGGAGCGCCTCCGATCAGCAGTTCGCTCGAGCTGTGCAGCGGTCGCTGGGTGTTCCCGAGCGTGGCTTGATCACAGAGGTGTCACCCACCCTTCAGGGCGCCGAGCTGCTTCCGGAGCCACAGAAGATGGGCGGCCCGTCCGACGACATCGGCGACGTGATGTGGAGCGTCCCGACCGTCACGCTCGGCTTTCCATCGAATATCGCCGGCACCACCCCGCACAACTGGACCGCCGCGATCGCGATGGCCACGCCAATCGCGCACAAAGGCGCAACGCAGGGTGCGAAGGTCCACGCGATGACGGTTCTCGATTTGATGACGCGACCGGATCTGATCAATGCGGCTCGTGACTACTTCCAAAACGTGCAGGGTAAGCAAGCGAGGTATCAACCGCTCATCCGGCCGGAGGACAAGCCCGCCATCTGGTTGAACAAAGACACGATGGAGAAATTTCGTCCAGAGCTGCGGAAGTACTACTACGACCCCACGAGGTACCCCTCGTACCTCGAGCAGCTCGGCGTACCTTACCCGCCTCCCGCGAACTGACGCGCGGCGTCTATACAGCCCTTGTCACGAGTCCGTACAAGGCGGATCTGAACACCCGCCTCTTGGAGAGAGGGCGCAGTCACGAACGCGGGATCTTCTTGCGCCACTCCGACGCTTGCTGCGTTTTCCCCCACTCCATGTAGAGCTGCTCGACGCGAGCCCCCGCACGCTCGACGGCTATGCGGCTCTCCCGGGGAATGCTCGCCTCTCGCTCTTTGAGTGCGCTGTAGGCAGACACGACCAGCGTCTCTGCGTCCGGATATCGGTTCTGCGCGGCGAGGCTGGCGCCGAGCAGGCTTTGGCAGTTGTATCGGTCCCACCCATCAGCCTTCATGCTCTCGTAGCTGGCGAGCGCGGTGCGCAGAAGGGACTCGGCGTCGGCTGCGCGGCCTGCGTTCAGCAGGATCTGTCCAGTCGTCGTCATGCTTCGCAGTGTTTCGGCATGCTGCTCCCCGAGTACCCGGCGGCGAATGTCCATGGCCTCTCTGGCAAGCGGCTCGGCTTGCGCAGATCGGTTCTCGTTGACATACAGCGTCGCGAGGTTCTGCGCGGTCGTGGCCACATCCGGATGCTCTGGCCCAAGTACGCGTCGCTGTGTCCTGAGGGCACGCATATAGAGGTCCTCGGCCTGCGCGTTCTTGCCCTGCAACATATACAAGTAGGCCAATCCGTTCATCGTCAGGAGCACGTTCGGGTGCTCGTCGCCGACGACGCGCCGTTGCACATCGACGACCTTGCGATAGAGCGCTTCCGACAGATCGTACTTACCCGCGGCGCGATAGAACACCGCCAGGTTGTTCATGCTGGTCAGCGTTTCAGGATGTTGCTCGCCGAGCACGCGCTGCTTCAGTTCGAGTGCCTTGGTGAACTGAGCTTCGGCTTCCGGATATCGGTTCTGGCGGAAGTACACGATCCCGAGATTGCCGATGCTGATCATCGTCTCGATGTGCTGGTCGCCGAGGACGCGCCGCATCTTCTCGATGACGTCGAGGAACAGCGTCTCGGCCTGTGCATACTTGCCTTGGTACGACGACAGCAGTGCCAGGTTGTTCATGCTGGTCAGCGTTTGTGGATGCTCTTCGCCGAGCACCCGGCGTTGCAACTCGAGCAGCGTTGCCCTGATTGGCTCCGCTTCGGCGTACTTGCCTTGACGCCAATACAGGCTGGCAACACTGTCCATGCTTTCCAGCGTGTCGGGATTCTGTTCCCCGAGGACTTTACGTCTTCCGTCCAGAGCGGCGACGAGAAGGGGTTCGGCCTCCGCGAGCTTGCCTTGCAGCATGTACAACATGCCCAATCCCCGAGTCGTCGTCAGGGTCTGCGGATGCTGTTCGCCGAGCGCCTGTCGGTCGGCGGCAAGCGCCTTCGTGAAGAGTTGTTCTGCCTGGTCGAACTTGGCCTGCGTCGCGTACAAAGTCGCAAGCGAGTTCTGCGTTGCCGATACCGTTGGATGATTTTCGCCGAGCACCTGGCGCTGCAACTCGAGCGCGCGTCCGGTGTGCGTTTCCGCCTCGGGATAGAGACCGAGATCCTGATAGGTCTTGCCGATCGTCAGACGAATCCCCGCCTCGACGAGCGGCTGCTTGTCGAACTTGCCGGCGATGCGGGCAGCGGCACGGTCGAGCGCCGTGCGAACCTTGAGATCGGGATCGGGCTTGTTGTCCGGCCGTGCCTGGTTGCTGGCGCTCGCCTGCGCCAGGAGATCGTTCTGCAGGAAGTCGTTGACGCTGTTTGCGATCGCCTCGGCCTCTGCCGCCCGATCCCGTTCAAGGATGGCGGCACGCTCCGCGCGTAGCGCCCGCGTTGCCTGCCACGTGCTGGTCACGATGCCGGCAACGAGCACGACGAAGACGGCGACGACACCCACCACCAGCCCGGTATGACGGCGTGCGAACTTCTGCAGCTGGTAGGTTGCGGTCGGAGGCCGCGCAATGATCGGCTCGTCCTTCAGGTGACGTCGAATGTCGGCCGCCAACGCCGCCGCGGATCCATAACGTCGGTCGCGATCTTTTTCGAGCGCTTTGGCAACGATGGTTTCAATATCGCCACGATAGGCGCGATCGATCGAACCGAGCGGCAGTGGCTCGTGCGTGTCGATCGCCTCGACCGCGTCGTGCAACGTGCCGTCGGACTTGTACGGGAGCCGCTCCGCCAGGAGCTGATACAGGATCACCCCGAGCTGGTAAACGTCGCTTCTGATGTCTATATCGTGTGGGTCGCCGGCGAGCTGCTCGGGACTCATGTACGCCAGCGTGCCGACGAGTTGACCGACGTTGGTGTGCAGCGAGGCCTGCATCTCGCGGTCGAGTACCCGGGCCAGTCCGAAGTCCAGCACTTTCGGGTGTCCGTCGTCGTCGACGAGGATGTTGCTCGGCTTCAGATCGCGATGAATGATGCCGCGCTGATGGGCATGGTGCACCGCGTCACACACTTCCGCCATCAGCTCGAGGCGCCGTGGCGTGGTCAGCCGGCCGGCGATGGCATGCCGCAGCAACGACTCGCCCTCGATGAACTCCATCGCGAAGTACGGCTGCGGTCCGAATCCGCGATCATCGGTGGATGCGACGTAGATCTGAGCGATGCCGGGGTGATGCAACCGCCCGAGCACTTCGGATTCCTGTTCGAAGCGACGCAGGGTGTTAGGGTTGGTCGCTCCTGGCTTGATGACTTTCAGTGCAACCCTGCGACGGGGATGCTGCTCCTCGGCTTCGTAGACCGTCCCCATGCCCCCTTCTCCGAGCACTTGAACGATCCGGTAGCGGCCAATCGTGGCGGGGAACTGAGAGTGCCGCACAATGGGCGGCCGCGCGTCGGATGGACTCGTGACAATCGTGTCAGCCAGCGTGTCGAGAGGGCCGGAGGAGGGTGCCGCGGTGTCTTCCGAATTCATTCGAACCTTCCTCAAAATCGCGGGGTGGGCATGCTGTCACAAGCAGAGGCCCTTTTCCAGCAAACTAGCCCGGGGGTGGCGTCTTGAGCGTTGTCGTTGTCGTCAAGGTGGGCGGAAGTTTGATGACTGCCGCCGCTCACTTCGATTCGATCCTTGCTGAGATTGCTGCAGCGAGCCTCAGTGTGCCGTTGCTGGTTGTGCCGGGTGGCGGGCCGTTCGCAAATGCCGTGCGCGACGCGGATCGCTCACTGGGGCTCGGCGATGATGCCGCGCATTGGATGGCGATCCTCGCAATGGATCAATACGCTCATGCGATCACATCGCGGTTGCCGGACAGTGTCCTGGTAACTCGTCGCGACGATGTGGACCGCGCCTTCGCGCGTCAGGGCGTTCCAGTACTGGCCCCATATGCCTGGCTGCGCGACGAAGACCCGCTGCCCCATTCCTGGGACGTCACGAGCGACAGCATCTCGGCGTGGGTGGCCGGCCAGGTCGGTGCGCGGCGTCTTGTGCTCGTGAAGGCAGCGGGCGCCTCTGGCCGCGAAGTCGTGGATCCATGCTTCCAACCTTTTCTTCCACCTGGCATCGAGACTGCGATCGTGACCGCCGATCGGATCGACCTGCTGCGATCCGTCCTCACGGGTCGCTAGAAACGGATCAACTCCCAACTTCCAACTTCCAACTCCCAAGTTCTGAAGTCACGTTGGGAGTTGGTTCTGGGGAATTTGGGAGTTTGATCCGGCTTTAGGGCACGCGAAAAAGCCAACGGGGAACACGCGACTTGTACGTTGGCCAATCGCCCGGAAATGTCCGGGCGAGCCACGGCTCCTCGTAGAGCAACACGCGCAGGTGGAAAAGGATTGCCACCACGATCGTGTAGATCACCAGCGACCGCGTGCGGAAGCCAGTCGTCCAACCAATCAGAATGAGTAGAACACCGACGTACATCGGATTCCGCGAGTAGCGATAGAGACCCACTCTGACAAGACGCCTTGGCGGATCCCACGGCGCGAGCGTGCCCTTGCCGGCAACATAAAAATCACGAACGCACCACAACAGCACGACGACACCGGCTGCAAATGGCACGACGCCGATGACATCGAACGCGCGCGTGGTGAGCTGTGGCACGAGCAGCGCCGGCGCGAGAAAGGCGACGATGCCAGGCAGCGCGAGAAACGCGATCAGCGCACGCAGAAACAACATCGAAGACTGAACCCCGAATCCCGAGTCCCGAATCCCGAGTTCCGAGTCCCGAATCCCGAATCCCGAGTCCATGATACCTACGAGGATTGAGCGCGGTTCACGATCCCGCTGTGTCTCGCGCTGTTCGTGCCCAGTCCCGCGATCGCGATCACCGTGTGGCTATTGGGTTGACGTGACCGCCAGGGAAGACTGCAAGCGTCTTCCCTGGCAGCTGAGCGCTACTTGTTGCCGGGGACGGGCTTGAGGAATTTCTGGTTGACCCAATGTGCCACGCGGATCCCAAGTTGCCGCGCTTCCTCGTCGGCCGATCGGAAATGGATCCCGAGCAGGATGCGGGCGTCGACGACCTCCTGAGCGGCTTGAGAAAAGCTGTCGAAGAAGCGCTCAGGGTTGGCGGCCTGGGCCGGGATACTCTTCACGGAGAATTCTATGTCGTCAGTACCGAAGAACTCTCGCAACGCGCCCGTGAACGCACCCGTCAGGCCGTTCGCGCCAGACACGTAGTCAG
>Ga0075431_100002474_pt1 | contig 17807 bp, 10 predicted proteins | sample RhiMetdeltSRZDD5_FD_75297 | JGI IMG/M metagenome (GOLD analysis project Ga0075431, IMG submission 75297) | Populus rhizosphere microbial communities from Tennessee, USA - Rhizosphere MetaG P. deltoides SRZDD5 | ecosystem: Host-associated > Plants > Roots > Rhizosphere > Soil | place: USA... | reverse complement strand
ATCCACGAGCAACCGCGTGCGGTCGCGCAGACGCTGCAGGAACGTGTCGCGGGCGGAAAACTTCTCGAGGCGGCGTTCGGGCCCGCCGCGACCGCGGTCTTTGCGCGCACCGAGGCGGTGCGCATCGTGGCCTGCGGCACGAGTTTCCACGCGGCGTCGGTCGCAAAGTACTTCATCGAGCAGATCTGCCGCCTGCCCTGCTGGGTCGAGATCGCGAGCGAGTATCGTTACCGCAATCCGGTCGTTCCGCGGAACACGCTGTTCGTGAGTGTGTCGCAATCGGGCGAGACGGCGGACACGCTGGCGGCGCTCCGGCTCGCGAAGCAGGCGGGGTATCTGTCGCAGCTCGCGATCTGCAACGTGCCCGAGAGCTCGCTGGTACGTGAGTCGGAGCTCGTGATGCTGACGCGCGCCGGGCCCGAGATCGGCGTCGCCTCCACAAAGGCCTTCACCACGCAGCTCGTGGCTCTCGGCATGCTGGTCGTGGCGCTCGCCAAGCACCACGGCACGGACGCCGAGCGCGAGCGAGGGCTCGTGCAGCGCCTGTTGGGAACACCTGCGCTGATCGATAGCGCACTCGCGCTCGACGGGAGGATCCGCGAGCTCGCGCAGCGTTTCGCCGACAAACAGCACGCCCTCTTCCTGGGGCGCGGACCGATGCACCCGATCGCGATGGAGGGAGCGCTCAAGCTCAAGGAAATTTCCTACATCCACGCCGAGGCGTACCCGGCCGGCGAATTGAAGCACGGTCCGCTCGCGCTGGTGGACGCGGAGATGCCGGTCATCGCCGTCGCCCCCAACAACGACCTGCTCGAGAAGCTGAAGTCCAACCTGCAGGAAGTGCGCGCACGCGGCGGAGAGCTCTATGTATTCGCCGATCCGGAGTCGGGCTTCGAGCCCTCCGACGGCGTGACCGTGATCCAGATGCCACGGCACGTGAGCTATCTCCAGGCGCCGGCGGTGTACACGGTTCCGCTGCAGTTGCTGGCCTATCACTGCGCGATCCTGCGCGGCACGGATGTCGACCAGCCGCGCAATCTCGCCAAGTCCGTCACCGTCGAATAGCAGCCCGATCCGGGGACGAACTCGAGGAGCCCGTGTCCATGAACGATCCGCTGCCCGCGGGCGCAGATCCGCGCTCACCCGATCCCGCGCTCGTCAGCTACACGCACTGGATGTACGCCTTGCATGCCCTGGGTGCGTTCATCGGGATCGTGAGCTCCGCCGCCGTTGCGCTGCAGTTCGTGTTCGGCATCCCGTCGATCATCGCGATCGTCATGAACTATGTGAAGCGCGATCAGGCTCGCGGCACCTGGCTCGAGGGTCACTTTGCCTGGCAGCGGCGAACGTTCTGGTTCGCGCTCCTCTGGGTCTCGATCGTGTTCGTGCTCTCGTTGCCGCTGTTCCTCATCCTGATAGGCTTTTTTACCTTCGGACTCGGTGTGCTGCTGATCGGGCTGTGGGTGATCTATCGCGTCGCCCGCGGCTGGCTGAGACTGCGTGACGGTCAGCCGATCGCGCCCTGAGCGCTCCGTTACATCGGGAGATCCGCATGCACGTTGCACAGGACAAGGTCGTCCTCATTCACTACACCCTCACCAACGACGCGGGTGAGGTGCTCGACAGCTCCGAAGGCGGCGAGCCGCTTGCCTATCTGCACGGGCAGGGGAACATCGTTGCGGGGCTCGAGAAGGCACTCGACGGTCGCTCGGCGGGCGAGAAGCTTTCCGTCCGGGTCGAGCCGGCCGAGGGTTATGGAGTGCGCGATGCCGCGCTGGTGAAGCGCGTGCCGCGCCGCTCGTTCGGGTCGGGAGGAAACATCAAGCCGGGTATGCAATTCCAGGCGCAGCTCGAGCGCCGTCAGACGCGCGTGGTGACGGTCACCGCGGTCAAGGGCGACATGGTCACCATCGACGGTAATCATCCGCTCGCCGGCCAGAGCCTCAACTTCGCCGTCGAGATCACCGACGTGCGCGATGCCACGTCCGAGGAGCTCGAGCACGGTCACGTGCACGGCCCGGGCGGGCATCACCACGGCTGACCTCGGAATACTCGGCTCAGAGCTGAGACTCTGAGCTGCTCTGAGCGAGGGCTGACCGCCGCCACGCCGGTCTCGATGTCTTCGACTTCCACCGGCGGCAGACGGAAGTCGCTGTCGAGCGCGGCAAGCGTGGGCGCGTCGCGACCGTAGACGTCGTTGCGGAAGACGATCTGCCCGTCGGGGGTCGGCTGCGCTGTCCAGTAGAGGATCAGCACGGGAATCGGCTTTGCGAGGTTGACCGTGCGCGTCTTGCCGCTGTCGATCACCGACTGGATCGCAGCGGCGTTCCATTGCGCCGGATCGTTGAGCACGAGCTCGGTGAGCTCGAACGGCCGCGCCACGCGAATGCATCCCGAGCTGAAGGCGCGCTCGTCGCGGTCGTACAGCGATTTCGCGGGGGAATCGTGCAGGTACACGAGATACGGGTTTGGAAACATGATCTTTACGAGCCCGAGCGAGTTGTCGGGGCCCGGGTCCTGTCGCAACTGATAGGGTATCGAGGTGCTGTAGCGGCTCCAGTCGACCGACGACGGCGGCACTTCGCGGCCATTGGCATCGATGACCCGGATGCGGTGGCGCGCCAGGTACCCCGGATCGCGCTTCACCGCGGGCAGCGTGTCCTTGGCCAGGATCCCGGGCGGGATCGTCCAGGTCGGGTTCAGAACCACGTAGGTGATCTCGGACTTGAACACGGGCGTCTCGCGGTACGGGCGCCCGACCACGACCTTCGACGTCCAGATTGGCTCGTTGTCGCGGAAATACGCGACGTCGAAACCCGCCACGTCGACCAGCACGAACTCGCCCTTGATCTCGTGCAGCACCCAGCGGCCGCGCTCGAGGTTGACGCGCAGCTGATCGACGCGCGCCCCGACCGGCACGTTCATCGCGGCGCGCGTCCCGGCACCCACCGCGCCATCCGGCATCACGCCGTGCCGCGTCTGGAAGCGCTTCACCGCCAGCTCGAGCGGGGGATCGAAGAATTCCGGCTCCATGATGCGTGCGACACCGAGATCGCCCGTGATTTCGAGCCGCCGGCGCAGGACCGGCACACGCGGGTCGGTCATGCCCGGCTTGAGCGTTGGACCGTCGGCGAGCTCCGGCCAGCCGCCGTTCGCGGCGATGCGGCGGTACTCGCGCAGTTGTTCACGCCCGCGGCGATACCACACGTGCTCTGGCCGTACCTCGATGAAGGTCTCGACGATGCGGCCGCTGTCGAGCGCCCTGGCAAGGAGTTCTCGCGCGTCGGGTGTGCGCGGCGGCCGCGACGGATAGTTCCACTGCGTGCTCAGCTTGACCGGATCAACCTTGCCGCCGTGCAGGTGAAAGAGCGCTAGCGCCATCGCGTCGGTCGCGAGCAGCTCGAGATCCGCCTGCTCTGCGGCGGCGAGGCCGGTTGCGGATCGAAGCTCGCTCCGCAGCGCCTGGAGCGTCTCGTAGTGGTAGTCGGCGGGATTCAGCCCGTCGAGCTCCGTGTCGCGCAGCGCCGCGATCAGGTGATCTAGCCGTGCGCCACTCGCCCACACGGGTGCGAACTGCCGGTCCTCGAAGATCGTCGCAACCGCGTCAGCGAGGATGATCCGCTCGCCCCGGACCGAGAACTCCTGCGCGTAGCGCAGCTCGTCAACACGGGTGCGGAGCGCTTCCGAGCGCGGATCGTTTAGAGGCCGGGTCTGCTGTGCGACCGCCTGCGCAAGCCACGCGCTGCAGAGAACCGCCACTATGGCCCATGCGTACCTGTTCATGCGTGCATCCGGGAGCGCGTCCTGCAGCGGACGCCGGCGCGGAGTATCGCAGAATTCCCTGGTGGCGCTCGGCGCTCGAGGACGTTCCTGGGTACGATGCGCTGATTGGGGGAACACGGGCGCGCGGCGAGATCCTCGTGCGCCCGGCAACCGAGTGAGGTCGTCCATTGAGTCGTCGCGATTTCCTGCGTTCGGCGGCAGCGCTCGCCGGCGGACTGGCTGCAACCCGGGCTCTTGGTGACGTGTCGCCGTCTGACACAGCGTTGCCGCCTGCCGATTTCCCACCGGGATTTCTATGGGGTGCGGCGACCGCCGCGTACCAGATCGAAGGCGCGTGGCAGGAAGACGGCAGGGGGCAGTCGATCTGGGATCGCTTCTCACACACGCCGGGGCGAATAGCGGGCAACGACACCGGCGATGTCGCCTGCGACAGTTATCACCGCTATCAGGACGACATCGCTCTCCTTCGGCAACTCAATCTGCGAAGTTACCGGTTCTCCGTATCCTGGCCGCGAATTCAAGCCGATGGCCGAGGACCTGCCAATTCTCGCGGACTCGACTACTACAAGCGCGTGGTCGATGCGACCCTCGCGGCCGGAATCCGCCCGCTCGTGACGCTCTATCACTGGGACCTGCCACAGGCGCTGGAGGACGTCGGTGGCTGGCCGGAGCGTGATACCGCGGCGCGCTTTGCCGAGTACGTCGACATCGTCGTTCGCGCGCTGGGCGATCGAGTCAAGCACTGGGTGGTCTTCAACGAGCCCAAGGCATTCTCGAGCATCGGTTACTGGTACGGCACTCATGCACCCGGCCGCACGGATCCGTTGGCCTTCCTGCGAGCGACCCACGTGATCAACCTGGCACAGGGCGAGGCTGTGCGTGCCATCAAGTCGGCCGATGCAGCGTCGCAAGTGAGCAGCTCGTTCGACGTCGCGCCGATGTACCCGGCGACGTCGTCGCCACAGGACGCCGCCGCGGCAGAGCGGTGGCATCGGTTCCAGAATCTGTGGTTCCTGTATCCGGCCCTGCACGGCCGCTATCCGGACGGCGCACTAGCGGCTGACCGCCAGGCCGAGCTGCTTGGCATCCGTGCGGGTGACGAACGCATCGTACGTGCGGCGTTCGATTTCATCGGCTTGAACTACTACACGTCGGTTCTCGTCAAATCCGCACCCCAGGGCAACGGCATCCCCGGCCTGGATACCGAGAGCCTCTGGGCAACGATGCACGGCGAGCACCCGAAGACGGACATCGGCTGGACCGTTTATCCGCAGGGCTTCTACGACATCCTCATGCGCATGAAGCAGGAAACCGGCAGCCTTCCGATCGAGATCACCGAGAACGGAGCGTCATACAACGCGGTGCCGGACGCTGGAGGCCGGGTGCGCGACGCGGAGCGTATTGCGTACCTGCGCGGTCACCTGCAGGCCGCCGCCCGGGCGATCCGCGACGGTGTGCCAATCCGTGCCTACCATTGCTGGAGCCTGCTCGACAATTTCGAGTGGGCGCACGGCTACTCGCAGCGTTTCGGCATCGTCTACGTGGATTTTGCCGACCGGCAACGCCGGATCATCAAGGATTCGGGCTACTGGTACGCTGGAGTCGCGGCGGCAAACCGCGTCCTGTGACGTCGCATCGGATCGACATCGAGATCTGCCGGGTTTCCTGCGGCTCGAGCGTCCACAGGCCGCTTTCCGCGGCGTCCGGGAGATTCATCGCATTCACGGTATGGGTTACCGGTTCGACGCAGAAGTAATCGGCGCTCTCGGGAATATAGACGATGACCGAATGCGTCGCGGAGCAGCCCCCGAGTACGACCCGGCGCGGTCCCTGCTCGTCGCTCACCGTCGCGCAGCCCTGCCAGCCGTCGAAGCAGTGATCGGTCCCCTGCCGGTCCGCCACCCGGGGTCCGCCACGGAAGTCGAGATCTGCGGGCACAGCGACGAGCTGGCTGGGAAAGACGTCCGCCGCTCCGTCCCAGACGCGCATCGACTGCATCTGCAGCCGCGTACCAGGGGATGCCGGCAGGAACGGGTGAAAGCCCAATCCACAAGGCATGGCACGCGATCCCTTGTTCTCGATGGCCAGCGTGATCCACAGCTCGTCGCCGATGATGGCCAGAGTCTGGCGGCCCTCGTACGGCCACGGCCAGTCGGACGCCGCGTCGTGGCGGAACCACAAGGCACAGGAGGTGCGATCGCGACCGGTCAACTGCCACGTCGCTCGCCAGCCGTGACCGTGAATCGCGTGCGGAGAGCCGGCAACATTTTCGGGCAGCCGGATCCGGACGTCGCGAAAACGGAACATCCCGTTCCGAATGCGGTTCGAGTACGGAATCAGCGGGAAATGGCAGCAACGCAGGAACGGGAGGCCGACGCGCTCCGGCTGGACCGTCGGCTGAAGCACGGGCTCACCGTCGTATTCGCAGGAGAGCAGGGATCCACCGAGGGACGGCGCTACAAGGACGCGCCAGTGGCCATCATGCAGATCGAACGTGTTGTCCATGGGTTCCGTGTCCTGGACCGAGCACGCAGCCGACTTGCGTGGCGGTCCTCAGCCGAGCTCGACGTTCACGTGGACCGTGCTTCCCGGTTTCGCCAGCGGTATGACGTTCCCGACGAGCGTCGTGCCATCGACGGTCATACGGCGCACCCCACGGCAGACCCCCCGCGGGTTCACGACATCTATGCGGTACCTCGCACCGCGAAAATCGCGCTGCACACTGAAAGCGGGCCAATCCGCGGGAATGCATGGATCGACGACCAGACCATCCAGGGTCGCGCGAATGCCGAGGATGTATTGCGTCACGGCCACATGGGACCAGGAAGCCGAACCCGTCAGCCAGGAATTCTTGGCTTCGCCCGGCTGCGACGCGTGCATGCCCGCAACCATCTGCGCATAGACGTAGGGCTCGGTGCGCCGCCGGTCCGGATCGGACTGGTACGTCGGCGCGATCGCGCGCAGGTATTTCATGGCGCGGTCGCTGCGGCCACGCATGGCCTCGGCAATGATCACCCAGGGGTTGGTGTGACAGAACACCGAGCCGTTTTCCTTGTAGCCCGGCAGATAGGTCGAGATCTCACCGAGCTCACGGCGGTAGGACCGGTACGGAGGATCGAGCAGCTGGACTCCGTAGTCGCAGGCGAGGCGTTCGGCGACGCTCTGCAGCGCGCGATCGATCAGACCGGCGCTGCCTCCGATGCCCGCCATCGCACAGAGCGCCTGCGGCTCGAGAAAGATCTGCCCGTCCACGTTGCCGTGGCTACCCACCGGCTCGCCCGCGTGATCGTAGGCGCGAAGGAACCAGTCTCCGTCCCACCCATGCTGCTCGATGGCGGCGGACATCTCCCCCGCCGCGGAGCGATATCGGGTCGCTGCCGCATCGTCGCCGAGTGCTGATGCAAGCGCCGCGAAGTCGCGCGCCGCAAGGACGAAGAGCGCACCGATCATCACCGATTCGGCACGGCCACTGGATCGCATCGGCGCTGTCTGGAACGACTCGTCGGGATCCGTGGAGTGCGCGTTCAGGTTGAGGCAGTCATTCCAGTCGGCCCTGCCGATCAAGGGCAACCCGTGTGCGCCAAGCCGATCGAGCGTGTATCTGAGCGACGCTTCGAGGTGATCGCGCATCGTGGCGCCACCATCGGGGACATCCTCGAAGCGGGCGATCGCATCGAGAAAATCCAGCTGTCCGGTCTCGCGTATGTAGGCCGAGACGCCGAGCACCAGCCAGAGTGGGTCGTCGTTGAATCCCCCGCCGATCTCGCTGTTGCCGGTCCGTGTCAGCGGTTGGTACTGGTGATAGGCGCTGCCGTCGCTCTTCTGCGTGGCTGCGAGATGAACCAGGCGTTCGCGAACCTCGTCCGGTGCGATGTGAACGACGCCCAGGCAGTCCTGGTTGGAATCGCGGAACCCGATGCCCCGGCCCCGGCCCGTCTCAAAGAGCGATGCGCTCCGGGCCAGGTTGAAAGTGATCACGCATTGATAAGGGTTCCAGGTGTTGACGAGCTCATCGAGCTGCGGATCCGGCGTGCGTGCCTGGAATGCGTCAAGCAGTGAATCCCAGCGGTGTCGATGAGCGGCAAACGTACGCTCAACATCATCAGCGTCCTGAAGCCGGGCCTGGAGACGACGCGCCGCCGAGATGTTTGGCGATCCGTCGGGCATCCACTTGTCGGGCACCGCGTTTTCGGCAAATCCCGTCGCGAATACGAGCTTGTCGGACTCGCCTGGCCGCAGCGTGAGAGACACCGCCAGCGAGGCAATCGGCCACCAGCCGTTGACGCGCGAATTGGTCGAGCTGCGCGCGCGTACGGCGGCTGGATCGCTCAGATCGCCGTAGCTGCCCAGGAATGCGCTGCGGTCCGTGTCGAAGCCGACGATCGGGCGGTTCACCAGGTGGAAAGCGTAGTGCGCTCGCCGCTCCCGGTAACCGGTGACGTGGCAGACGATGGAGCCGTCCACCAGGCATTCGGCAAGCGAGAGATTGCGCTGCAGATTGCCGCCGTCATCGTCGGCATTCCACTGACACCACTCGACGAAGGAAAACAAGCGCACGGTCTTTGTCGCAGCGCTATCGTTACGCAGCGTGAGAACCTGCAGTTCAGCGTCGTCATCGTCCGCGATGAACACGAGCAGGTCGGCGAGCAAGCCGTTCCGAGCGGATCGAAACCGCGTATAGCCGAGGCCATGGCGGCATTCGTAGCGGTCCAGTGGTGTGCGCGTCGGGCGGAAGCCGGGATTCCACGTGCAATCGCCGTCGGCGATATACAGATACTTGCCGACACCGTCGAGCGGCAGGCTGTCGTACCGGTAACGCGTGAGACGCCGCAGCTTGGCGTCGCGGTAGAAGCTGTACCCACCGCCGGTGTTCGACAGGATGGAATACAGCGCCTTGCTGCCGAGATAGTTGATCCAGGGCAGGGGCGTCAGTGGCTCGGTAATTACGTACTCGCGCTGCTGCGCATCGAAGTGCCCGTACGCGCCCGCGACCGACATCCTCGTGTCTGGTTGCGTGGCCATTCAATCGGCCGCCAGCCGGTCGTACCACGTCTTCTTGAGGATGGCTCCACCGACGGCGACGATCGCCAGACAGACTGCCAGGCCGTCGAAGCGCCGCACGACGATGTAGATCGGCAATGCCACCAGCGCGGTCTGAACCACGGTCCCCACCACGACGTTGAATGCATCCCGACGGAAACCGCGGTTGACCGCGAAGGAAGGATCTTCCGCGACCACGGCGTCTCGCACCGGATCCCACCAGCCCCAAGGTCTGACCCGCCGATAGAATTCCATCAGTGTCCGCATGTCGTCCGGTGGCGTCGCCAGCGTCACGACGACGCATCCGGCGGTCGACAGCAGAAGCAGCAGGGGGAAGCCATACAGCGGTAGTACGTCCGGCGCCATCCCTGGAAACAGCGGGCCCAGCGCCGCCGGCATGGCCAACGCACCGACCATCCCGAGCAGCATTCCGACGAAGAATCCGTAGCCGTTCAGGCGCCACCAGTACCACTTCAGCACGTTGGCCGCCGTGTACCCGCCCCACAACCCGGCCACGATCCAGAGCAGCATCGAGTTGATGCTGGGGATATAGACACCGATGACCGCACTCACCGCGACGACCGCGGCTGACACCACGTAGCTCAGTGCAATCAGGCGGCGCCGGCTGGCGTCCGGATTGATGCGCCTCCGGTACACGTCGTTGATCAGGTACGCAGGCGCGGCGTTGAGCGTCGCCGCGAAGGTAGAAACGAACGCCGCCAGAAGGCCGGCGATGATCAGGCCGAGTACGCCGGGCGGCGCAAAGCGAAAGATCGCCGCGGGCAGGATCCGGTCGAAATCACCCGCGGTCTCGGTCGTGATGCCCAGGTCCGGGAAGTGGACGATTGCCAGTGTCGCGAAACCGGCGATCATGAGGTAGCGGACCGGCTGCAGGACGACCGAAACGAAGCCACTCATCAACGCAGCCTCGCGCGGCGAGCGTGTCGAGAGGATCTTCTGCATGTCGTAGTTCGGGGCCGGCCCTGCCGCACTGACCAGGACGCCCTTGAACAACAACATCATCATGAAGGCGCCGAAGAGCGTGTAGCCATCGCTCGTGATCTTGCCGTTGAAGGACTGGAGCGCTCCGCTCCAGTCGAGATCGAGCGACCAGCCGAAGAATGGCGTATGCCAGCCGGGCGGTGTCAGCGTCGCGAGGGTTGCAGGTTCCACGTTCAGCATCGCGATCGCCGCGACGACCGCCGATGCAACAGCCATCACGGTGAACTGCAGCAGGTCGGTCCAGACGATGCTGAACATCCCGCCGAGAATCGCGTAGATGGCGGCGATCGCTGTAAACACCACCCCGTACAGGTTCGCGACCTGGTGAGGGGCGACGTCGAACGGCACGTAGGGCGCCACGATCGACCAGGGGAGGAAGATCTCGATGAACTTGCCTATCCCCAAGAACCCGTAGGCGAGGAAGCCGAGTACGCTCAGGACTGCAAACGCGATGACCACGAACTGAGAGAGCTCGCCGCCGGTCCCCTTGCCGAACCTGGTCTCGATCCACTCGGCGCCGGTCAGCACGTTGGAGCGACGCAACCAGGTCGAGAGATAGACCATCAGGAAGATCTGGTTGAACACCGGCCAGAGCCAGGGTATCCAGATGCTCTTCAGACCGTAGACCACGCACAGCGCGACGAGCCACATCGTCCCGGAGATGTCGAACATGCCGGACGCATTCGACAGGCTGAGCATGTACCAGGGGAGCGATTTGCCGGCGAGGTAGTACGCTTCCATGCTGCGTGCGGCACGCCGGCGCGCGAAGAGCCCGATCGCGATGGTCGCCAGCACGTACAGGCCCACGATCACGAAGTCGATGGCCTGCATGAACCGATGCTCCCCCGTGCAACGAATTTCTTCTGCGATCTGGCGGAGCCGAGCCCCGCGATTACGGATTTATCATTCCATGGCGTGACAGCGCTGTCAACGATTCGCTATGATTGGGACAAGCTTTGTGAAGGGACGCCATGAAGAAGAACCAGGATCCGCGTAACACGATCGACGACGTTGCTCGCCATGCTGGCGTATCGATCAAGACCGTGTCACGTGTCCTCAATCGCGAGCCAAACGTCCGGCAGACGACCCGCGACAAGGTGCTCGCGACTGCGCAATCTATGGGCTACGCGCCGAACATTTCCGCCAGGCGGCTCGCGGCCCGGCGATCCTTCATCGTCGCGCTCGTCTATCGCGACGACGACGTCAACCATTACATCCCCGATATCCAGCACGGTGTCCTCGACAGCTGCCGTGAGCGTGGCTACAACCTGCTGCTGCACCCCTGCCAGGGCAGTGTCGGGGATGCCGCTCACGAGATTCAGCAACTGGCGCGGCAGTCATTGCTCGACGGATTCATCCTGACGCCGCCGCTCGCCGATTCACGCAAGCTGCTGGGCCAGATGTCGCGACAGGGGGTCCCGTTTGTCCGTGTCTCGCAGCTGTACCGCGGCGAGCTGTCGCCGTCCGTGTCGGTCGGTGACCGGGCCGGCGCCTACGGGATGATCGAGTATCTCGCTGGCCTGAAGCACCGCGACATCGCCTTCATCGTCGGCAACGAGAATCAGGGTGCCAGCATCGATCGCTTGAGAGGATACCGGGAGGCCCTCAAAGAGTTCGGCCTGAAGGAACATCCGGACTGGATCGTGCAGGGCGACTTCACCTTCGAGTCCGGTGCCCGGTGCATGGAAAAACTGCTGTCGCTCCGCAAACGGCCGACGGCCGTATTTGCCAGCAACGATGATATGGCGGCCGGTGCCTTGCTGGTCGCGCACCGCCGCGGTTGCGCGGTCCCGGGCGAACTGAGCATAGTCGGTTTCGACGACATCTCCATGGCCCAATGCCTGTGGCCGCCTTTGACCACGGTTCGCCAGCCAATCAAGAAAGCGGCGGCGATTGCAACCGGCATGCTGCTCGACAGTCTTCGCACCGGTGACTTCACGCCAGTGAACCAGGAAATCCCCGGCGAGCTGGTCATCCGGGAGAGTGCGGCGGCGCGGTCGACACGATGACCGCTGGCCGTCGCGCCGGCTCCCGAGATCAAATATGGTGGACAGCGCTGTCATTCCTGATCTAAGATCTGATAGCGCTGTCATTCGGATCCAAGAAATCCGGTGATGGCCGGTTCGTAAAGGCGCTACTGACACGCCAGTTAGGGGGAGAGCCATGAGGATTCCGTTTTCGGTCCTGGGCTGCGCGGCCCTGTACCTGTCCATAGCGTTTGCTTCAAACGCGCAAACACCAACGAAGGCGCAGGCATCACTGGAGGAAATCGTCGTAACCGCGACCCGGCGGGAGACGAACCTGCAGGAAACACCGCTCGCGATCACGGCGTTCAGCCAGGAAGCGCTCGACAGCAACCACGTCGTTTCGCTGCTCGACGTCCGGGGCATGGTTCCGAATCTGCAGTTCTTCGAGAACGGCGACCACGCAGTTCCGCTGATCTTCATCCGGGGCCTCGGCACGCGAAACCAGACCGAAGCGGGCGACCAGGGCATCGCCTTCTATTCGGACGGCGTGTTTGCTGCGCGCTCGCAGGGCACCACCGTGATGCTTTACGACCTCGACCGGATCGAGGTGCTGCGCGGGCCGCAAGGCACCTTGTTCGGGCGCAACTCCACTGGTGGCGCGATCGCCATCCATACTGCGAAGCCCAGCACCGAGGCGTTCGATGCCTCCGGCCAGATCACGGCCGGCGAGGACTCGCTGTTCGGGTTCCGCGGCATGGTCAACGTGCCGGTCACGGACACCTGGGCCTTGCGGCTCGCCGGTGCAACCGAGGAACGCGACGGCCTGACCGAGTTCGCCCCGGGGAATGCGTTCGAGACGAACCGTGAGTACGGTACCGTCGACCTGACTTCGTTCCGGGTCAGCTCGCTGTTTGAGCCGACGGACAACATCAGCTGGTTCCTCGCCTACGAGAATTTCCAGAATCAGGGCACCGGCGACGTCGGCAGCACCGATTTTGACAACCGGGTCAACGATGCGACCGCGCCCGGCAACCTCGACCTGGACTCCGACAGCTTCCGGACGCGACTGGATATCGGCTTCGGCGACGGCTACACCGTGAGCTACATCGGCGGATACTCGGAGTTCGACCAGAGCCAGCTTTACGGCAATGGCGCGCAGGGGGATACCCGGAATACGGTCTATTCGACCTACGAGGGTACCCAGCACGAACTGCAGGTCAGCAGCCCAACCGATCAGAGGCTCTTCTGGACGGCGGGCGTGTTCCTGTTCGAGGAAGACAACAGCATTCGGTTCGACATGCTCCACGGCAGCTGGGGATTCACACCGCAAGACGACCCGAATGGCGTGCTGTCTACGTTCGTCCAGCCGAGCCGCAGTCTCGAATCGGAAAGCGTCTACGCGCAGGGCACCTTCAGTTTCACCGACGACCTGCGGTTGACCGCCGGCGCGCGCTACATCGACGACACCCGCGAGGACGAGGGGGGTCGTTCGATCGACTGCACGTTTGGCCTGGTGGGCGAGCTGCCCGACAACATTGCTGACGAGGCATCGGATCTGAATGGCGGTCAGGGCTGCTTCTACCGCCAGTACAACGACATGAAGGGCAACTGGACCAACACCACCTGGATGGTCCGCGGCGAGTACGACCTGAACGATTCAGTGCTGGTCTACCTGTCGCATGCAACCGGCTGGAAGTCGGGTGTGCTGCAGGACGGCATGGGCTTCAGCGCCCTCGATGACGGCAGTGGAAATCTCGACTTCTCGCGCAACAACACGCTGCTGCAGGACCCGGAGGAAGTGGCGAGCACCGAGCTCGGCATCAAGACGGATTTCGAGAACTGGCGGTTGAGCGCAAACCTGTTCTACATGGACTTCAAGGACATGCAGGTCACGGGAGCGGTGATCGACCCGGTCACCGGACAATCGACGCTGACCAACACCAACGTGGGAGGGGCGACGATCCAAGGGCTCGAGCTCGAGAGCTCGGTGTCGCTGTTCGATGCGGCGGGACGCCTCGACGCCACGTTTGCCTACCTCGACGCGACCTACGATGAGTTCCTGGGTAACGAAAGCAACTTCGGGGATGCACGCGGCCGGATCTGGAATGACTGCGGCCTGGGTATCGAGCCAAGTGGTGCGTGCACCGGCAACGTGTTCGATTTCGCGGGCAACAGCCTGCCGTATGCGCCGGAGTACCAGCTGACCCTGAGCTACACACACACTTTCACGCTCGCAAACGGCGCCGGAATCGTGCCGCGCATCCGCGCCAGCTATTTCGACGACATGTTCCTTGGCTGGGAGAACCGGACGGACCGACCGCCCGGCACACTGAGTCCCACCGATCCGGGTGAAAAAGACTTCGGCGTGCAGCCCTCGTACACGATGGTGGATCTCAGCCTTGGCTATCATTCGGCGAACGGCCAATGGCTCGCAGAATTGTTCGTGAACAATGCGACCGATGAAGAGGTCAAGACCGAGGCTTTCTACGGCGCTCCGGTGACCTTCTACAAGTGGGGTGATCCTCGGCAGAGCGGAGTGCGGGTCGGATTCCGCTACCGGTAATGCGACGGGCGGGTCCGGCATGGTGGGTTGCGGCGTTCGCCGTCCTGGCGGGCGCGCTGGCGAGTTGCGGCGGCGGTGGCGGCGGTGATGCAGCTGCTCCACCAGCCGCCAACCCGCCGCCCGCAGCACCGCCGGGCCCGCAGTTCACCAATGCGACGAACAGCACTGGCATCCGGTTCGTGCACGGTGTCGTCAATCCCACGCATTCGAAGGCGGAGATGTTCGGCGGTGGCGTTGCAGCCGGCGATTACGATGCCGACGGCGACGTCGACCTGTACGTCGTGCGCGGCAACATCGGGGCAAATCTGCTGTACCGCAACGATGGGAACAACCGCTTCACAGACGTAGCCACCGCGGCCGGCGTCGCCCACGCCAATCCGGCAGGCGGCGGCTACCTGCACAGCGGCCCTGCCTTCGCGGATCTCGATGGCGACGGGGACCTCGATCTCTTCGTGGGGGGAATGGGGAGTGACCCCTGCCTGCTGTTCGAGAACAACGGTGACGGCACGTTCCGCGATGTAACTGCGTCATCCGGACTGCCAAGCATGTCCGCGACGAACACCATCTCGGCCTCCTTTGGCGATTACGACCGGGACGGCGACCTCGACATGATGCTGGCGCACTGGGGGACGCCGCGCCCGCCAGATGGTGTGGGCGGCCACGGCGACACCGAATCGCTCTGGCGTAACGACACCGACGCTGCCGGGATCCGCTTTACCAACGTGAGTGTCGAATCGGGTATCGCGGCGACGATCATCGCGGCGCGAGGCGGCTATTTCGACTTCCAGCCGAATGCCCTGGACTACGATTACTCTTTCACGCCGACCTTTGCACGGATGAATGCCGATCCGTATCCGGACCTGCTGAGCGTCGCAGACTTCAACAACACGCGCGTTTTCCTCAGCAACGGCGAGCAGTCCGGACCGGTCACCTTCCGTGATGCGACCGACAACGCCGTAATCATCGATCGAAACGGGATGGGCGCGGCCGTCGGGGACGTGGACAACGACGGCGACCTGGACTGGTTCGTGACCGGTCTCTTCGGCGCATCCGAGACGGTCGGCAACCGCCTCTATCGCAACGACGGAAGCGGTGTGCTCGAGGACGTGTCGGTCCCGGCTGGCATCGCGGATGGCGGCTGGGGCTGGGGCGCCTGCATGGCGGACTTCAACCTCGACGGCCGCCTGGACGTCTTCCACACCAACGGCTGGGTAGAGCAGAACCCGATCGATAACTTTGAGCACGACCGGAGCCGGATGTTCATTTCGCAGGCAAACGGACTGTCATTTATCGACGAGGCCGTGACGCGTGGCATGACCGATACCGAGCAGGGTCGCGGCGTCGTGTGTGCGGACTTCGATAACGACGGCGACGTGGACATCTTCATGACCAACCGCGGGCTCGAGAACTCCGGCGCGTTTTGGCTGAACGACGACCAGGCCAGCGCCAACAGATCGCTGTCCGTCCGGCTGGCGGGTGCGTCGCCCAACACCGAGGCGGTGGGAGCACGCATCCGCGTGACCGTGGGGGGGGCGACCCAGATGCGGGAGATCGTCGTCGGCAACAATTTCACGTCGCAGAACCCGTGCATGCAGATCTTCGGACTGGGTACAGCCTCAGCGGCGGATTCGGTCGAGATCGAGTGGCCGGACGGCAGCGTCGATACCTACTCGAACGTCCAGGCCGGCGCCGTTATCTACCACCAGTAGCCGATCCATCGGGCGAACAGGTGATGTCATGAGCGGACAAGCCTTGACAGAACGCCAGCGCAGAACGCTGCGTGCGCGTGTGTCCGTCGGTGCCGTCGTGAGCTGCATGGCGGCGCTCGCGAGTTGCGGCGGCGGCGGTGGCGGCGGTGACGCAGCCATCCCGCCTCCCGACGTCCAGACGTCCGACGCCCGCGATCCGTCGGTGGCTCGCCAGTGGAACGAAGCCTTGCTATCAGCGATCCGCAAGGACCTCGCTCGGCCGACCGTCCATGCGCGCAACCTGTTTCACATGTCGGCAGCGATGTACGACGCGTGGGCATTGTATTCGGACACCGCGGCGACGTATCTCGCGGGCAAGGAGCTCAACGGTTACTCCTGCCCGATGACGGGCTTCTCGAAGGATGGCGATCGCCACGTTGCCCGCGAGGCGGCGATCAGCTACGCCGCCTACCGGCTTATCCGCCACCGCTTTACGACATCGCCCGGCGCGACTGACATGCTGGCGACGACCGACGCACTGATGAACACGCTTGGTTACGACGTGAACGTAACCGCCACCGACCTGGCAACTGGCGGGGCCGCGGCTGTGGGCAACCGCATCGCAGAGTGCTACATCGCCTACGGCCTGCAGGACGGTGCCAACGAGGCGAACGGCTACAGCAACCAGCATTACCTGCCGGTCAATCCGCCGATCGAGCCGCCCAAGCCGGGCAACCCATCGATCGTCGACCTGGATCGCTGGCAACCGATTGCGTTGGTTCAATACGTCGACCAGGCCGGGAATGTTATCAATTCGCAGCCGCCGGCCCTGAGCCCTGAGTGGGGCGCGGTCGCGCCGTTTGCCCTGAGCGAGGCCGACCGCACGACGCACTTCCGGGACGGTTTCGGCTACAACGTGTACCACGACCCGGGTGCACCACCGAAGATCCACGACAGCTATGCACACATCTACAAGTGGACGTTTGCGCTCGTGGCTATCTGGTCCGGCCACCTCGACCAGAGCGACGGCGTGATGATGGACATATCACCCGCCAGCCGCGGCAACCTCCAGTCGCTGCCGACGTCGTTCGACGAGTTCCCCGATTTCTATGACACGCTGAACGGTGGCGACAAGAGTCCCGGACATCCGACCAACCCGGCCACCGGAGCACCTTACGAACCGCAACTCGTGCCGCGGGGCGACTACACGCGCGTGCTGGCGGAGTTCTGGGCGGATGGCCCGAACTCCGAGACGCCGCCGGGGCATTGGTTCACGATCCTCAACACCGTGACTGATCACCCGACGTTCGAGCGCCGGCTCGGCGGCACGGGTCCGGAACTCGGCCCTCTCGAATGGGACGTGAAGTCGTACTTCGCGTTGGGCGGCGCGATGCATGACGTCGCGATCACGGCGTGGGGTATCAAGGGCTGGTACGACTGCATCCGGCCGATCTCCGCGATCCGTGCCATGGCTGACCGGGGGCAAAGCTCCGATCCGGCCGCAGCGTCGTACCATCCGGACGGTCTCCCGATCGTGCCGGGGAAGATCGAGCTGGTCCAGACTGGGGATCCGTTGGCCGGGCCGGCCAGCGAGAATGTCGGCAAGATCAAGCTGTACGCCTGGCGGGGCCCGACGTATATACCCGACCCGCTGACGACCCAGGCACACGCGGGCTGGATCCTGGCGCAGGACTGGTGGCCGTATCAGAGGCCCACCTTCGTAACTCCACCGTTTCCAGGCTATGTTTCCGGCCATTCAACTTA
>Ga0075431_100002471_pt1 | contig 17818 bp, 13 predicted proteins | sample RhiMetdeltSRZDD5_FD_75297 | JGI IMG/M metagenome (GOLD analysis project Ga0075431, IMG submission 75297) | Populus rhizosphere microbial communities from Tennessee, USA - Rhizosphere MetaG P. deltoides SRZDD5 | ecosystem: Host-associated > Plants > Roots > Rhizosphere > Soil | place: USA... | reverse complement strand
CCTTGTTCAACGCTGGGATTCAAACTCCCTTTACTCCGAACGTGAAGGTGTTTGCCGGAACTGTGGACGATCCGTTCTGGATCGATTTGGGCGGAGCCTTCGATACGCTCAACACGCACATTTTCCCGTTGTTGAGCCCGGCGCAAGATGCGGCGTTGCAGAATTTTGCCTCAGACACCGTCTCGGGTTACGCGGTAAACGCGATCGCGATCGAGGTACCGGTGACTATGTTGACGAGAACAGGCAATGTCGAACCAGCGACCTCGACCGCAGCGACAATTGGCGTGTGGGCGACCACCTCTCGGCCGAGAACAACGCTGCGCCGTTCGCCGCTTCCGCAGGTGAGTTCGGGAACTTGGGCGCAGGTACAGCGGCTGGGGAACCCGTTGATCAATGAGCTGCTGATTGGGACTGGCTTCAAAGACCGGTTCAGCATGGACCTGCCGCAAAACGATGGGCAGTTCGCTTCGTTTTTCCTGGATCCCGCCCTGGCCAGAGTGCTCAATGCCGCCACTGGGGGAGTGCTCGCGATTCCCACGCCACCCCGGCTCGATCTGCTGCCGCTGGTGACCTATGCCCCGCCAATTGCCGCGACTGGCACGCCGGCTGGACCGGTTGCGGACCTGTTGCGCTTGAATACGGGAGTAGCGCCAACACCTGCCGCGAGTCAAAACCGGCTTGGTTTGCTGGGCGGCGATCCAGCGGGATTTCCCAATGGCAGGCGGCTAGGCGATGATGCGGTGGATATCGCACTTCGCGCGGTGGCTGGCGTGCTCTCGCCAGCGTTCAATGTATTTCCCAACAACAAACTGGGCGATGGCGTGAACGTGAACGACGCATCCTATCGGATCACCTTCCCGTATCTTGGCAATGCGCCGAGCGGGCGCGACCGGCGCCATATCGATCCGGGCGAGCCGGGTTGCACGGCGGGCGCCGGAGCCCCTTGTCCGTTATAGGAGCCGGGCATGATCCGTGCATTCAGGGCGCTGGCCGCGTTGGCAGCGGCGAGTGTGGCGCTTGCGGCCACTCCCGCCGAGAGAAAAATCGACTTGGCGAAGAGTGAGATCGCTAAGGAGCCCGGCCGCGCGGGACCGTACAATGCGCTCGCGATGGCACTTGCCTCGCGGGCTCGCGAGACGGGCGATCCGCGGTATTACGCGCAGGGTGAAGAGGCGGTGGCGCGGTCTCTCAAGAACGAGCCAGGCAATCTGGAAGGGCTGCGGGCACAGGTCTGGCTGAGTCTGGGCCAGCACCAGTTTGACAAGGCGCGCGAGCAGGCCGTGGCGCTCAACAAAAAGGTCCCCGACGATTTGCTGACGTACGCGTTCCTGGTAGACGCCAATGCCGAATTGGGGCGCTACGACGAGGCGGAGAAGGCGGCCCAGTGGTTACTCGACATGCGGCCGGGCAACGTGCTGGGACTGACGCGGGCGGCCTACCTGCGGGAGCTGTTTGGAGACCTGGAAGGCGCCCTGGAGATGATGAACAAGGCCTTCCAACGCACCGACCCCGCCGAGACCGAGGACCAGGCATGGATCCTCGCGCACGTGAGTCATTTGCAACTATTGATGGGGCAGATAGAGGTGGCCGACGCCGCTGCGCAGGAGGCGCTCCGGCTATTCCCGAAGTATCACTACGCGCTCGGAAGCCTGGGGAAGGTGAGGATGCAGCAGGGGCGATATCAGGACGCAGTCGAGTTCTACCGGCGGCTACATCAAGAGGCGCCACATCCGGAAAATCTCTACGAACTGGGCAAGGCGTTGCTTGCGGCGGGCGAGGCCGAAGAAGCCGCAAAAGTGTTCGCACGCTTTGAGTCGGAAGCGCGAGGGGAGATGAAGGGTCCCGACAACTCCAACCGAGAGCTGGTTTTCTATTACGTGGACGTGGCCCGTAAGCCAGAGGAGGCGTTGCGCGTCGCCGAGTTGGAAATCAGCCGGCGCAAGGACGTGTATACGCTGGACGCATATGCTTGGGCGCTGTTCGCGGCGGGCAAAGTTCAGGAAGCGGACACTCAGATGAAGCAGGCGTTGAAAGTGGGTGTGAAGGACCCGGGCGTGCTGAGCCATGCGCGAGCCATCTTGGAGAAACTCAAGGCAGGCAGCGAAACTAACTCGCGGGCTTCCGTGCAATGACAATGACGCTCAAACCCCGCCAGGGCATGAGCACATCGAGGCGGCGCCAGATCCAAACTGTCCAGTCGAAAGTCTTGAGAGACAGCTTATTGAGCTGCTTCATCCCGAGCAGGCGCGAGTAGAGCCACCAACCGGGTGTGGACACTTTGTTGATGCTATGCGTGCGCTCGACCTGCAGTCCGGCCTGCTCGATCATTTTGCGCAGCAGGGCGGCGCTAAAGCGGCGCTTGTGACCCAGAGTTCGGTCAACCGCGCCGAAGAGTGACTCACATTGCGGGGCGAGGACGATCAGTCGTCCGCCAGCTTGCAGACAACGCGCGGCACTGCGCAGGACGGTGGACGGATCCTCCGCGTATTCCAGTACATTGAGGCAGAGTACAGTGTTGAACTGCCCGTCGAGGCCGGTGTAGCCGGACTCCTGTTCCGGCTGCAGCTCGCGTACCTCGACGGTGGGTGTGCGCAGGAAACGGTTCTTCAGGGCGTGCAGGTACAAAGGGTCCTTCTCGCCCGCGACGTAGCGAAGGCGGCGGCCCATCAGATGTCCGGTGAGGGTACCGATGCCAGCGCTGAGTTCGAGCACGGTGTCGCCGGTGGCGGGACGGATGAGCGAGACGACCCAGGACACGTAGTTGGGCGTGCCGGTGAGGTTATTGAGATGCGCGCGGCCGTACGGGTTCGTGTAGAGGTCGTCGATCAACCAAAAGTAGAGGACAACGCCCAGCGCTTTCAGGCCGTCACGCCAGCCGATCTTCTTGCCTTCCTCGTACGTGCGGCCGTGATAGGAAACAGGCACTTCGTAGATGCGCAGGCGGCGCTTAGCGCACTTCATAGTGAGCTCGGGCTCGATGCCGAAGCGGTTGGAACGAATGGGGATGCTCTTGAGAAGGTCGGTGCGGAAAGCTTTGTAGCAGGTCTCCATATCGGTGATGTGGAGATTGCAGAACATGTTGGAGAACAGGGTGAGGAACGAGTTGATCTGCGTGTGCCAGAAGGGGAGCACGCGGCGCTGCGTACCGGCCATATAGCGCGAGCCGAAGACGGCGTCGGCCTGCCCTTCCACGAGCGGGCGCATGAGAGCGGGATAGTCGTTCGGGTCGTATTCCAGATCGGCGTCCTGGATAAGCGAAAAGTCGCCGTCGGCCTGTTGGATGGCGGTGCGAACGGCGGCGCCCTTGCCCTGATTCACGGCGTGGCGAAAGAGGCGGATACGGGGATCGGCGGCGGCGATGGATTCGAGAATGGCGCTGGTGCCGTCGGTGGAGCAGTCGTCGACGATGACGAGTTCACGCTCCAATTCCTCTGGCAGCGGAGCGTCGAGGACGGCGGCGATGCTGCGCGCCGCTAGGGCCCGCTCGTTGTAAACGGGCATCAGAATGGACAATTTCATGCGGATTGTTCAGTATAATGGGCGCGCTTATCCATTTGCTGCGAAACTGCATGTGCGCAAGGGGAATTACATGAAACACTTATCGCCTCGACGAGATTTTTTGAAGGGATCGGGCGCCGCCGGCGCGGGTCTGCTAATCACGACGCCACAGATTGCTTTCGGTTCGCAGGCCAACAGCGCATTGACGCTGGGGTTGATTGGCTGTGGCAATCGCGGCATGTATGTGTCGGGCATCTTCGCCAAGCACGAGTTTCTGAAAATCAATGCTATTTGCGATATTTACGACGACAAGATCGCCGCGGCGACGCAGAAGTACTCGGGCTCGAAAGCATTCAAGAATTATAAGGAGCTGCTGGCCACTAATGTGGATGCGGTTTATATCGCCACGCCGGCGTTTCTGCATCCGGAGCATGTCGAGGCGGCCATCATGGCCAAGAAGCATATTTTTTGCGAGAAGCCGGTGGGCGTGGATACGGCAGGCTGCAAACGCGTGATCGCGGCGGCGAAGAAAGCCGACCCCGCGAAGCGCATCTCGTTCGACTTCCAGCAGCGCTATGGCAAGGACTACAACAAGGTGTACAACCTGGTGAAGTCGGGCGAATTGGGCGCGATTCAGATGGTGCGGGCGGCGTGGCTCGGCGGTGGGCCGCCGCTGAAGTCGGGCCATGCGGCGAACGAAGAGCGCATCCGCAACTGGTTCTTCTATCGCGAGCTGTCGGGCGACATAGTAATTGAGCAGGACTGTCACAATATCGACGTTGTGCACTGGTTCATGGGCAAGCATCCGGTGCGAGTGGCGGGCTATGGAGGACGGCAGTTGCGGCAGTACGGCGACATCTACGACAACATCGTGCTGAGCTATCAGTTCGACGACGGGCGCACGTTCAGCTACAGCGCGAACCAGTTTGGCGCGGACACGGGCTGGAGCGACGTAAGCGAGACGTTCATTTGCGCCAAAGGCTCGGTGAATGTGGGCCGCAAGGGCTATACGGTGTTCCGGCCAAAGTTGCCGAACGAGGTGGTCGAGACAAAGTACGACATCACGCAGGATGCGGTGAACCAGTTCATCGACGGCGCGCGCACGGGCAAGCTGGAAAACTTTGCCAATGACGCCGCGATCTCGACCTTGACGGCCTACATGGGCTTGCGCAGTGCAGTGGAAGGACGCGAAATGACATGGAGCGACGTATGGAACGGGTAAGCCGGCGCGGGTTGTTCTCGATGGGGGCGGCGCTGCCGCTGGCGAATGTGGCGATGGCGGCTCCGCCATCGGCTGGCAAGAAAGCCCGGCTGCGCACGGCCATCTGCGCCTACAGCTTTCGCACGGAGCTGGGCGCGAAGAAGATGAGCTACAACGATCTGGTCGATTTGGCCGTCGATCTCGATGTGGACGGGCTCGACCTGACCGTCTACTGGTTCCCGTCGACCACGGATGAGTTTCTGGTTCCGCTGCGCAACTATGCGTTTGCGAATGGTGTGGAGATTCCGTCAATCAGCGTAAGGACGAACTGCTGCCAGCCGACACCGGAGCTGCGCGCGAAGGAGACGCAGGCGATTAAGGATTGGGTTGACGTCGCCGTGAAGCTCGGCGCCGGGCACATTCGCGTATTTGGCGGAACTGTACCAAAGACATCGACCGAGGACGATGCGGCGGGCTGGGTAGTCGAAGTGTTGAAGGGTGCGGGAGCCTATGCGGCCAAACATGGCGTGGTGCTTGGCCTGGAAAACCACGGCGGCATCACGGAGCGCGCCGACCGCATTCTCGACATTCTGAAGCGTGTGGATCTGCCAAGCGTGCGCGTAAACCTCGACATGGGGAACTTCAATCGCGACGCCTACCGCCAATTGGAACAGATCGCACCGTACGCAGCCAACGTGCAGGTGAAAGTGGACGTGCGGGATGAGAACGGCAAACAGGTACCCGCCGATTGGGAGCGCATCATCCGCATGCTGAAAGCATCGGGTTATCGCGGCTACCTTTCGCTTGAATATGAGGCGAAGGCGCCGGCGCCAGTTGAGGTACCGAGGCTAACGCGCGAGCTGAACGCGGTCGTGAAAAAAGTTTCCGCTGGGTGAGAGAAATCAGCTCGGCGGCGCACTGAAGGTTCAACAAGGGCGGAGTCTTAGGGCGAGGTGATCACACACCGCGCCGGGAATACCGACTTTAGCTCCTCCTCGAGCCAACACCAAATTGATAGGGGCGGGCATGCAGACCCGCCCCTACTTGTTTTTGATTGACCTGCTTGCACCCCTGCCGCACCGCGCCTATCATGGCACTCGACGATGAGCACGGCGACACCCTCAACATCAGATCCCGACAAACTAAAGCGGTTCCTGGACAGCATCGGCTCGTTCAGCGAAGACATGATTCTTTGGTTCAACGTTGAAGAGAGGCTGTATCACTACACGGATCTAGCGGGAATGAAGGGGATCATCTCAGGGGATGACCTGTGGCTGACCCACGCGCAGTATTGCAATGACGAGTCGGAGTTGACACATGGGCTGGAGTTGACCAAGCGGGTGATCCAGCAGCTATCCGAAGGAGCCGACGCCAAGCGCAAAGCCTATTTGGACGAGCTGACGAAGCTGGTGTGCGATCCGGAGTTGGATCCAGTCTACATCTGTTGCTTCTGCGAGCAGGACGATTTGTTGAGCCAGTGGCGGGCGTATTCGGCCAACGCGACTGGCGTGAGTCTTGAATTTGCTCCGAATGAGTTTCGATTCATCACTGGGCCTGATTGCCCAAGCCCGTACGGATTGATGAGGTTTTGGAAGGTTTTCTATCCGATCGAAACGCAGGAGAAGATCATTCGCAGCGCGATTGACTTCTACCCGAGCATGGAAAAGGAGGCGACATCTTCAGAGTGGGCGTTGTGGACCGCGGAGGCGATTCGGTTTTTCATCCCCACGTTCAAGAATAGCGATTTCATGGGTGAGAAAGAGTGGCGACTGATTTTCTCGCCAGCCGTGGGCAGCCCGGCGCGGCCATCGTATCGCGTCGTGCGGGGCATGTTGGCGCCCTATTACAGCCTGAAAGAACTATGCGTTCAGCTTGGCTACCAGAACCAAAAGCTGCCACTGACGTCGGTGCGTATTGGGCCATGTCCGAACCGGAGGCTCAATGCGGCAAGCACGCGCATGCTGCTCGATCAGCATGACTACGGCGAGGTTGAAGTGAAGACTTCCGCGACTCCCTATCGCGGCTAAGGTCACTTCGTTGTGATGGCGCTGCCATTCCGAATCTCATCGCTCGCGCGCTTCACAATCACATCGCCGTCATTAAGTGGACCGAATACTTCGAGGAGGTCGCCGGAGGCGGCGCCTTTGGAGACGTTGACCCATTCCGCCTTGCCGTTTGTGACTCGGATGACGAAGCTGCGTTCCGTTGTTGTGGCAATGGCGGTGGGCGGGACGAGCAGCGAAGCCTTGGCGCGGCGGGAGGACCAATCGACGTCGGCGTACATGCCGGGGGCGAGGGCTCCGCTCGAGTTGTTCACGTCAGCTTCGACGGGCATCGTGCGGGTTTGTGGGTCGAGCGAGCGCGGGATACGGCTGACAATGGCGCTGAAGGATTGACCTGGGAACGCGGGCACTCGGAATTTGAGAGCGGCGCCTCGGGAGGTAGCACCCGTTTCGGCTTCAGGGACGGAGACGACGAGCCGGAGCTTGGAGTTCTGTTCGAGATGAAGCAGCGGGCCAGTGGTAGGTCCGGCAAGCGCACCGGGATGGACGAGACGTTCGGTGATTGTGCCGTCGAAGGGAGCCTCAACATTGAGATAGCGCTGCATCTCTTTTAACGGAAGGATGGCGGAAGCGGCAGCAGCGGCTGCGGAGTCGAGCGCGGAGAGAGCCGCGCGGGCGGCATCGACGGCTTTCTCGGCGAGGACAAGTTCGTTGCCCGCGATCACGCCCGGCGTGGCGCTGGCGGCTTTCAGGTGATCGTAGGTGCTTTGCGCGGCGAGGAGTTTGGCCTGCGCTTCGGCCTTCTGCGCTTCAACGGCGCGGACCTTGGATTCGGCTTCGGCGATCTGCGCAGCAAGTTCTGGAGCGGTGAGTTTCACAAGCACTTGACCTTTACGGACGGCGCTTCCTCGATCGACTTCAACGGACTCGATGAAGCCCGCAACGCGCGCGCGCAGGTCGACCGCAAGGAAGGGGCGCAGTTCACCCGGCAGGCGCGAGGCACGCGCGGCCGCGCCGGTCGTGACGCGAACGGTCTCCAGGGGCTGCGCGGCGAGCGTGGCAGCGAAAAGGGCCAGGGAGATGAAACGGGTACTCATGAGTTCGATGCCTCGTAGTGGGTGCTTTCGGGGTCGTCCGGATCGAGCGACGGCGAGAGCTTGTGGGCGCGCGATTGCAGGATGGCATAAAGCGCTGGCAACACGGTGAGCGTCGCGAAGGTTGCGAGCAAGAGGCCGCCGATGACGGCGATGCCAAGGGAAGTCATCTGTTCGCCACCCTCACTGCGGCCTAGGGCGAGGGGCAGCATGCCAGCGATCATGGCGATTGCGGTCATGAGCACGGCGCGGAGGCGCCCGGTGCTGCCTGCAATGGCGGCCTCGGTGGGGCTGCTTCCCTCATGCCGTGCCAATTCGCAGAAGGTCACAAGCAGAATCGCGTTCGCCACGGAGATGCCAATGGCCATGATTGCGCCCATGAAGGACTGGATGTTGACTGTTGTTGACGTAAACCAAAGGGCGAGCACGACACCACAGAGGACGGCAGGCGTCGTGAGTAGGACGGCGATCGAGAGGCGGAAGCTTTGGAAGTTTGCGGTGAGGAGCAGGAAAACGACGGCGATGGCGAGATAGAGCCCTCTGCGCAGTCCGGCGAGTGTTTCTTCAAGCGGCGGTATCTGCCCGCGGAGGGCGACGGTGATGCCGCGGGCAGGCGCACCCGCTCGGGCGATGGCGGCTTGGATTTCGCTGGAGGCTTCGCCAAGCGAGACCCCGTGAAGGTTGGCTGTATAACTGACAATGCGCTGCATGTTGTAGCGCTCGACGAGGCCGAACGTGGTGCCGTACTTGAGCGAGGCGACGTCGCCCAAGAGCGGCCGGTCCGAGGAGCCAGGCATGACTGGCAGGTCACGCACTTCTTCGATGGATTGAATGCGATGCTGCGGGATCTCAACCTGGATCTGAAAGGCATTGCCGGAACCTGGGTCGCGCCAGTAGTTGGCGTCGGTGAAGCGCGACGACGAGGTGGCGGTGACAAGCGAGTGGGCAACGCTGGAAGCGGTGAGGCCGTATTGGCCCGCACGGTCGCGGTCGACGGTGATGTCGAGCGTTGGGTAGTCGAGCGGCTGGGCCATTTGAAGGTCGCGCAGGGCAGGTATCTTGGCAAGTTCGGCGTATACCTTGGCAGCATGGGCGCGATTAGCCGGGAGCGCTGGGCCTTGGATGGCGACTTCAATCGGAGTGGGTGATCCGAAACTCATCACCTGGCTGACAAGGTCGGCGGCTTCGAAGCTGAACTGGTGCTTGGGCATCTCGCGCGCGAAGGCGGCCCGGAGTTTCTCGCGGAGGTCCTCTCCACGCAGCGTGGCCGCGGGCTTCACCTGCACGCGCATAACGGACTCGTGCGGGCCGCTGGTCCATAGTTGAATGAGGTTGACGGGATAGCTGGAGGGCTGGACGCCGGTGAAGGCAGTGGAGATTTCGACGTTATCGGAGCCTACTGTGCGTTTGACGATGTCGAGCATCTTCAGCGCGTCCTCTTCGGTGCGTTCAACGCGAGTGCCCGTTGGGGCGCGCATGCGCAATTGGAACTGGCCCGCGTCGACGTTGGGAAAGAGTTCCAGGCCGAGGCGCGGCACGACGGCGAGCAGGATAAGCGCCGCAGCGGCAAGATAGCCGCCCGCCAAGAGCCAGCGCAAGCGAACGATCAGTTCAACATAACGGCGGTAGAGGGTTCGCAGTACGCTCTCGTCGTCGTGGGCGCTCACTTGGCGCATCAGCCACGTGGCCAGCACCGGTACCAGCGTGGAGGAGAGCAGATAAGACGAGACCATGGCGAAGCCGACAGCGAGCGACATGGGCACGAAGAGCTGACGGCCGATGCCCGCCATAAAGAGGCTGGGAACGAAGACGCTCAAGATACAGAGCATCGCGAGTAGGCGAGGTAACGCGGTCTTCTTGCAAGCTTCGAGAACGGCCCGGGCGCGTGGCAGGCCGCTCGCCATGTGGGTGTGGATATTCTCGATTTCGACTGTAGCTTCATCCACGAGCACGCCGACGGCGAGGGCAAGTCCGGCGAGAGTCATGATGTTAATGGTCTGGCCCGAGATGTATAGACCAACTACGGAACCGAGCAACGCAAAGGGAATCGTGAGCAGGACGATGATCACGCTGCGCCAGTCGCGCAGGAAGAGCAACACCATAAGGCCGGTGAGCGCGGCGCCGAGGATGCCTTCCTGCAGCAGGCCGCCGAGGGCGCGCGTGACAAAGCCGGACTGATCGAACTCCAAGCGCACTTCGACGTCCTCGGGTACAACGGCGCGAAACTTGGGGAGTGAAGCTCTCACCTCTTGGATGACGTCAAGCGTCGATGCATCGGAGCGCTTGGTCACCATGATGTAGACCGTGCGCTTGCCATTCACATGTGCGTAGGCAGTGAGGATGTCACTGCCGTTTTCGACGGCCGCGATGTCGCGAATATAGATGGTAGGTCCGCTGCCGGTACGCACCGGCGCGTTAGCGAGCTCCGTGAGGTCTCCGCCGATGGCGGCATTAGTGTGGGCGATGCGGGCAAGGTCGCCAGTGCGGATGACGCCGGAGGGGTATACGGCAGAGGCCTTGTTGACGGCGGCAATGGCTTCCTCGGGCGAGACACGGTAAGAGCGCAAGCGGTCGGGATTCAGGCGAACGACGATGGTGCGCTGGCTTCCGCCAAAGGGGGGCGGTGCGGAGACGCCGGGCAGGGTCGCAAAGAGGGGGCGCACGCGGTTGATGGCAAAGTCCTGCATCTCGGCGACGGTGCGCGTGGCCGAGGAAAAGACGAGTTGTCCGACAGCGAGCGTGCCTGCGTCGAAGCGTGTGATGAACGGAGGGACTGCTCCGGGCGGCATGAAGGCGCGCGAGCGGTTGACGTAACCGACCACCTCGGACATAGCCTGATTCATGTCCGTGCCTTCGTGGAAGACCAGCTTCATCAACGCGGCGCCTTGGATCGATTTCGACTCCACGTGCTCGATTCCGGTGATGTAGAGGAAGTGATACTCGTAGTAATAGGTGAGGTAGCCTTCCATCTGCGCCGGGTCCATGCCGCCGTAAGGTTGCGCGACATAAATGGTCGGCGAACCGACCTGCGGAAAGATGTCCACCTTCATGCGCTGAATAGCGAGCATGGCCACGAGCACGAGCGCCAGCACGGCCACAAGCATCGCGATGGGACGGCGGAGAGCCGCGCGGACAAGGCGCATCGTCTAGTTCCCCTTCGCCTGTTGGATGAATTCGTCGATGGAGCCCGCGGCGATGGCGGCTTCCAACATGCCGCGCCAGACGGCGAGACGGGCTAGGGAGGAATCGATTTCGGCCTGCGTGCGCATGCGCTGCGATTCGGCTACCTCGACCAATGTACCCAGCCCGGCGCGGTAGCGCGCCGTAGCCTGCGTTTCTGAGGCGCGTGCGGCATCGAGAGCCATTGGGGTGACGGCAGCCACCTGGCGCGCGCCCTCGATCAATGCGCGGGCCTTAGCGAGACGCGCGGTAAGATCGGTTTGGATCTGTTCCAGGCGCGCCTGCTCGGTTCGTTCGTGAGCGTTTTCGATTTCCCGCCGCGGCTTGAGTGTGGCCCAGTCGGTGAGACCGAAGTTGAGCGAGAAGCCAAGTCCCCAGTTATAGAAATTCGGCGCGAGTCCGTTGGCGCCGCCTTGCGTGGTGAAGTCGGGGTTGGCTCCGGTACCGCGGGCATACGTCGACGACTCGACGTTGAACCTCGGGAAGATGCTGTGGTCAAGGACCTTCTGGCGGGCGCGTACGGCGTCGATGGCAGCGGTCTGTTCGAGCAGTGCGGGATGCTTCGCAGGCGCTGGTTCGGGAGCGGTTATGGCGGGCGCTTCACTGAGCAATTTCCCGGCAGCTATGGCTTCTATGGGCGCGCCGGTGAGTTGTGCCAGCGAGGCGCGCGCGAGCGCCAGGGCTTGCCGAGCCTGAATACGCTGCGTGTCGGCGGCGGCAAGTTCGGCGCGTGCGCGGGCGCTATCGGCTCCAGCACGTAGTTCGGCTTTTACAAGAGCGGCAACGATATCATCGACAACTTTCGCGCGCTCGATACCCGCGTCGGCTGCCTTCACCGTTTCCTCGGCGGCGAGGATCGTAAGGAAGGCTGTGGCAGCGGATGTGGCGACATCGAAGCGCGTGCGCTCCATGGCGGCATCGGCCTGACGGCGGGCGGATTCAGCGGCCTCGACGGTCGACTTGCGAAGGCCGAAGTCGAACGGCTCCCAGGCCACATGCAGTCCAATAGCGCTGCCGAAGACGGAGGAGCCGGTGGCTTCGCGTACCGGCGGTCCAGAGATGGGAGCGATAACGGATTGTGGAAGCAGCATGCCGTAGATGTTGTTGCGCGTGGCGCGGTTCACCTGGGAGGTGAAGTCGACCTTGGGGAGATACGAAGTGCGGGCGAGCGCGATGCCGGCGGCGGCAGCTGAAGCCTGTTCGCGTGACACCTTGATGGATGGATACCTGTCGACGGCTTGTTGAACGGCTTGTTCGAGTGTGAGCGATTGCGCGGCGGCAAGTCCGCCCAGCGCGAGTGCCATGACAACTACCCGCATGAATTACTCCTGATCCTCGTTGGCCCCGGCGCGGCGGGGTCTGGGGATGCCACGCTTCGAAGCGCGGATAAATTCCACCATGTGCAGCGTGTGGTCGTTGGGAATCTCTCGCTCTATGCGTTCCAGCGCATGACTGAGCTTGAGATGAGAATGAAACAAGATCTTATATGCCAACTTTAGACTGGCAATGGTATCACGCGCTATGCCGGCCCTGCGCAATCCGACGAGATTCAGGCCTTTCGGCGTGATGTTGAAATCGCTATACAGGCAATAAGGAAGAGCATCCTGATTCACTCGCACGTTGCCGCCAATCATGGCGAGCGCTCCAATGCGGGAAAACTGGTGGACCACGACGCCGCCGCTAATGAAGGCGCGATCTTCGATGGTGACGTGTCCAGCGACGAGAGAACAACTGGCAATGGTGCAGCCATTGCCCACACGCGAATTGTGCGCCACGTGGCCACTGGACATGATGTAGTTGTCGTCGCCGAGAATGGTCTCCGATTCCGGCTGTGTGCCTCGTGAGATGGTGTAGTTTTCGCGGATGATGTTGCGGTGGCCGATTTTCAGATAGCTGCGTTCGCCAGTGAAGCTCTTGTCGAAAGGATCGGTACCGAGCGCGGTACAGGCGCTGATTGCGTTTTCGTCGCCCATGCTCGTCCAGCGCTTGAGATAGACGTAAGGTTCGAGGCGATTGCCCCGGCCAAGGGCGACGTCTTGCTCGACGATGCAGTATTCACCGATCACGCATTGTGGGCCGACAATTGCATCGGGATGGACCTTCGCCGTGGGCGCGATCGTCGCTGACGGATCGATGGGCATGAAAGAATTAGGATACGAGAGATGAAGTCGACGACGGTTCGGGAACTGGCGGCGTGGCTGGGCGCCCCCTTTACGGGTGAGGGCGAGCGCGTATTGCAAGGCGTAGCGGCGGCCGATGCGGCAAGCGAACACGAAGTCAGTTTCGCGGGTAATGAGAAGGTGGCGGCGGGATCGCGCGCGGGGTGTCTGTTGGCGGCTGTGGACTTCGATGGGCGCACAGTGATTCGCGTGAGCGATCCGAGGGCGGCTTTCGCGCGCGTGGTGGCGCGGTTCCATCCAGTGGAGCGGCCGCAATCAGGAGTTCATCCGACCGCAGTCGTGGATGCAAACGCCGTGATCGGAGACGGCGCGAGCGTGGGCCCGCATGTGGTCGTGGGCACGGGATCTCGGATCGGTGCGCGTGTGGTGGTATCCGCCGGGTGCGTAATCGGGCGGGACGTGACAATTGGCGAAGACGGATGGCTCCATCCGCGGGTGACGATCTACGATGGCACGATGATTGGCGCGCGCGTCATTCTGCACGCCGGGTGCATCTTGGGGGCCGATGGCTTTGGCTTTGCGATGACAGGCGGCAAGTGGGAGAAGTTTCCGCAGGTAGGACGCGTGGAGTTAGGCGACGACGTAGAGATCGGCGCGAACTCGTGTGTGGACCGCGCCGCACTGGGTGTGACACAAATCGGCGGCGGAACGAAACTCGACAACATGGTGCACGTGGGACACAATTGCGTAATCGGAAAGCATGTGGTGGTGGCAGCGCAGACGGGATTCTCGGGCGGCGTGACGATCGGCGACTATGCCGTAGTGGGCGGGCAGGTGGGCGTGGGCGACAAGGCGCGGATTGAATCGAAAGCAGTAGTGGGGTCGGGCGCGGGGATTCTGACATCGAAGATCGTGCGTGCGGGGGAGCCTGTTTGGGGAACGCCGGCCCGACCACTGCGTGAATATCTGGAAACGCTGGCAGCGGGAGCTCAGACGCCGAAGATGCGGACACAGGTGAAGGGTTTGTTGGCGCGCGTGGCGGCACTGGAAGCGGCGTTGGAGAAGGAGCGGGCGTGATTATCGTCGTCGGCGGGCACAGCCGGAATATCGGTAAGACGACGGTGGCGGCGTCGATCATCGCGGCGACGCGCGAGGCAGGTTGGACAGCGGTGAAAGTGACGCAGCATGGGCATGGCGTATGCACGCATGCCTGTTCATGCGCGGAGCATGAGGACCCGGTGGCGATCGATCAGGAGGGCACGCCGAACGGCACCGACAGCGGACGGTTCCTGGCGGCCGGTGCGGAGCGGGCGTTCTGGGTGCGGACAGCGCAAGGGGAACTGGCCCAGGCTATGCCGCGTGTTCGCGAATTGATCGCCACAAGCCGGAACGTACTGTTCGAGTCGAACAGCCTCATGCAGTTCGTGAAACCGGACCTCTATTTAGTGGTGGTGGATTTTTCAGTGGAGGACGTGAAGGATTCGGCGCGGCTGTTTATCGATCGCGCGGATGCGTTCGTAAAGACGGGCGGCGAGATGGCACGTTGGGAAGGGGTATCACGCCGGTGGTTTGAGGCAAAGCCAGTGGTGACGCCGGATTCGGACGATTTGTTTGCACTGGTTAGGGAGCGATTGGTTAAAGGAGCGGCGCAATCCAGCCGATAGATTGAGACGATGCGCATCCCCTATGCGTGGATCTGCGGGGCATCGGTGACCCTCAGCGCGCTCTTGCTGTTTTCCGTACAGCCGGTTCTGGCGAAGCTGATTTTGCCATGGTTTGGGGGCACGGCGGCGGTATGGTCGGTCTGCATCTTCTTTTTTCAGGGCATGTTGCTGGCGGGCTACTGGTATGCGCACCTGCTGGCTCGCTATTTGAACCAAAAGCAGCAGGCGATCGTCCACACGTCCCTGCTGGCGGTGAGCTTATTGGCGCTGCCGATCGTGCCAAATGCGGCTTGGAAGCCTGTTGGGACAGAGGATCCGCTCTGGCGAATCCTGGGGCTGCTGGTGGCGACCGTAGGGGCTCCTTACTTCCTATTGTCTGCAACCAGCCCGCTGGTGCAGTCTTGGTTTGCAACGCGGGAGGGCGGAGCGCTGCCATATAGATTGTTTGCACTCTCGAATTTGGCCTCGCTTGTGGCATTGTTGGCGTATCCGGTCGTCGTCGAGCCGTTGTCGACATCACGCGAGCAGGCGGTACTGTGGACGTTTGGGTATGTCGCCTGCGCGATGGGGTTGGTGGCCGCGGCATGGATTGGCTTAAGGGCGCAAGCTGTGGAGGAGAAACCAGCGGCGGCGTGCTCAGCTTCCCCGCCCTGGCGCGACCGGATGCTGTGGCTGCTGCTTTCGGCGATTCCGTCGGCGCTGTTGCTGGCGGTGACGAATCATCTGTGCCAGAACGTCGCGGCGATACCGTTCCTGTGGCTGCTGCCGTTGGTCGTGTACCTGGCAACCTTCATCCTTTGCTTCCACCGCGAGGATCTGCACCGTTCGCACGTGTGGACGTTTCTCGGTGGCGCTGGATTGGCGGCGATCTCATGGGCGGAGTTGCAGGGACAGTTGCCAGTGCGTACTGCTATCCCGTTGTTTCTGGCAGGACTGTTCGGAGCGTGTATGTATTGCCACTCGAGGTTGGTCGCGCTGAAACCTACGGCTGAGGATCTTACCTATTTCTATCTCATGATCTCGGCGGGCGGAGCGATCGGTTCGTTGATGGTCGGGATGGTGGCGACAAGGCTATTGCGCGGTTACTTCGAATTGCCGATCGCCATCGCGTTGTGCGGTTTCGTACCATTGCTTCTGGAATATCGCAAGCACATCATTACCGATATAGCGTGGACCGGTGTGGCGGTTGGCACGCTCGTGGCGGCGGGTTCGTCGATCCTCAGCTTCGAACGCAGTGCGTTAGTGGCTGGGCGTAACTTCTATGGCGTATTGCGCGTGACCGAAGGCCAGACCGCGAGCGGAACGGCGCGCACGCTCGTGCACGGATCGGTGAACCACGGCGCGCAGTACCTAAGCAAACCGAATCTAACGACGACATACTACACGCCAACGTCAGGCGTGGCGCTGGCGCTGGCCAGTTTGGAAAGGCCGAACCGCAAAACGGGGCTGATCGGGCTCGGCGTGGGCGTGCTGGCAGCGTATGCGAAACCCGGCGATGAATTCCGTTTCTATGAAATCAATCCGCTTGTGATCGACTACGCGCGCACTCGGTTCCGGTTTCTGTCAGATTGCCCGGCAAAGGTCGATATCGTGCTCGGCGACGGGCGGATGACGCTGGAACGCGAGAAGCCAAACGGTTTCGATTTGCTCGTCGTGGACGCGTTCTCGGGCGATTCGATTCCCGTGCATCTGCTTTCGCGCGAGGCATTGCAGCTCTACATGAAGCACTTGGCGCCGCGTGGCATTCTGGCGATGCATGTATCGAACATTCATCTCCAACTGGCGCCGGTGGTAGAGCGCGTTGGGCGGTCGCTCGGACTACACACGCGGCTGGTGGCGGATGCGAAAAACGACGAGCCGTTGCAGTCGGCCTCTGAGTGGATCTTGATCGCGCGCGATCAAGACGTATTCGATCATCCGTTGTTGAGCGCATCGGCTGAGCCGTTGTTGGCCAGCACTCATCGCCCGTGGACGGACGACTACAACAATCTCTTGCAGGTACTGCGCTGATCTCGCGCTAGGCGGCGCAGGGCAATTCGACGGAAACGGTAACGCCCTTGGGCTCGTTTAAGTGCACTTCGGCGCGCCCCCCGTTGGCTTCGGCAATGCGGCGCACGCTGGCAAACGCCAGTCCGGCGCCGGCTGGAGCGTGCGGGCGGAACGGTTCGAAGATCAACGACGCCTCCGCGCTTTGAATGCGCAACTGCGGAGCGGCGACACGGAGGTGCACTTCGGTGCCGACCCGCTGCGTGGTAACACGCACTTCGCCATGAGCCCATTTGCGCACCAGGCCAATCAGACTCTGGACGCAATGGCGCGCTTGCGCCGGATCCATCGCCACCACGGCGACTGATTCGCACAAGGAAACTTGAAGCGGCGGCTGAGCGTTCTGTTCATCAGTGATGGTCTCGCTCACCAGTTCGTTCAGGTCGATCAGTTGCGGATTGGGTGGCATGGCCTGGAAGAAGTGAACGGCGTCGGCGAGGACCCAGTTCATCTGCTCCACCAGTTGTTGGAGCTTATCCACCTGCTGGCGTATGCGCAGGTCATGGCGGGGGACCACCATCGAAAGATAGTAGGAGATCGATTCCATCGTGCTGAGGGGCTGGCGCAACTCATGCGAGAGTTGCCGCACAACTTCGGTAACCTCAAACTCGGGACGAGAGTCGTGGCGGATGGATGCTGGTGCGGGAGGAACGTGAACTTCGGTCATGACAACTGGAGTAGACCGTCATTATACCGTCCTCGCTCGAACGCATAATCTCTAGTCAACGACGAACGTGGCCAAGTGTTGGCCGCGCGGCAATTCGACCAACCACGTTCCATCACCAAGCGCAAGGGGGGCAATCTCAGACGGCGCCCCATCGAGTTCGATGCGAGCCGGTTTACGATCAAGAAGCGTCCAGGCCCGAGCTTGCGAATCGTAGGCAATCTCAGTTGATGTGTCGCTCGACGATGCGCTTGTGAGCTCCGCGCCAAGGTCGAGTATCGCTATTGGCGGCCGCACAGTAGATTGAGTGATTGCGTGCGCACCGCTGGGGACGCGGACGGTTCCCTG
>Ga0075431_100002470_pt1 | contig 17818 bp, 13 predicted proteins | sample RhiMetdeltSRZDD5_FD_75297 | JGI IMG/M metagenome (GOLD analysis project Ga0075431, IMG submission 75297) | Populus rhizosphere microbial communities from Tennessee, USA - Rhizosphere MetaG P. deltoides SRZDD5 | ecosystem: Host-associated > Plants > Roots > Rhizosphere > Soil | place: USA... | reverse complement strand
GCGCAAGAGGTCAGACAGGTCGACCCGGTGGTGGTGACGGCGACGAAAATCGCGACGCCGGCGGAGCAGCTCGGCGCCTCGGTGACGGTGATTCCCGGCGAGGAGATCGATGCGCGGCGCTATCCCACGGTGGACGAGACGCTGCGCGGCGTACCGGGTGCGGAAGTCCGACGCGCGGGCAGCTTTGGCAAGTTTGCGAACATTTCGATCCGTGGCGCCAATGCCAGTCAGGTGCAGGTCCTCGTGGATGGCATGCGCGTGAAGAGTCCGACCCTCGGCCAGGTCGACCTCTCTGATCTGTCGCCCGAGCTCATCGACCGCATCGAGATCATTCGCGGGCCGCAGTCGACGCTGTACGGCGCCGACGCCATCGGCGGCGTCGTGAACATCATCACGCGGGGCGGCAGGGGGCCGTTCACCCTGTGGACCACGCAGGAGGTGGGCAACTACGAGATCCTGCGCTCGGCGATGGGATTCTCCGGCTCGAAGGACATCTTCAGCTACGCGTTCGATGTCGGCCACTTCGAATCCAACGGACAAACCCCCAACGACGGCGTCAACCAGAACTGGCTCAACACGCGGCTCGGGCTCGCGCTGCCGGGCAACACGACCCTGTCACTCGCGGTGCGATGGAATCAGACCGACACCGGCGTGCCCATCGAGTTCGTGGCCAATCCGCAGCCGATCGTGCCGACCATCGATACGAATACGCACCAGTCGACAGACACGCTCATCATCAACCTGGCCGCGCACACGCGACCCGTGGCGTGGTGGGAGAGCGAGATGCGCGTGGGTCGGTACTGGCAACGTCAGCGGTTCGTCGATCCGCCCGACAAGTTCCCGTGCCCACCCATCACGTTTGGACCGCCCTGCGACTTCCCCGGCCTCTTCAAGGTCGAGCGTCGTGAGGTGGAATGGCTCAACCACTTCCACGTCGGCACCTGGTCTACCAGCACGTTCGGCATCGAGTACCGCTGGGAATCTGCGGATGTGCAGGGCACGAGCGGATTCGGTCCGACGACCGAGACGGTGTCGGGACTCTTCCAGCAACAGTTCCGGTTCTTCGACCGCCTCTTCATGTCCGCGGGCGTTCGCGTGGAAGACAACGACGTGTTCGGCCGCTCCGTCACCGAGCGTGGATCGCTGTCGTTCCTGATCAAGGAGACGGGCACGCGGATCCACGGCGGCGCGGGCTCCGGCTTCCGAGCGCCGACGTTCAACGACCTCTTCTTTCCCGGTTTCTCGAATCCGGCGCTGAAGCCCGAAACGAGCTTCTCGTGGGACGTCGGCGTCGAACAGAAGCTGTGGGCCAATCGCATCCGCCTCGACGCCACGGTCTTCAAGAATTCGTTCACCGACCTGATCAGGTGCTGCGTGCCACTGGCGGTACCACCGTTCGTCGCCACCGCCAACATCGGCCGCGCCCGGAGCGAAGGGCTCGAGTTCACGGGCGCGGTGGACCTCCTCGACAACCTCACGGCGGCCCTGACCTACACGTATACGGAGACGAGGGACCTGGATGCCAACACGTGGCTGCCGCGCGAGCCGCGCCATCGCTGGAACGCGCGCGTCACGTGGCAGCCGGTGAAGCCGCTTTTGCTGTGGACCAACTTCTACATCCAGACTCGGCAGTGGGAGAGTCTCGGCAACATCTATGCGAGCGGTTACACGCGCCTCGATGTCGGCGGTGACTACCGCATCCTGGAGCGCTGGGGTCTCGTGAAGTACGTGGACCTCACCGCGCGGATCCAGAACGTCGCCAACGAGTCGTATCAGGAGGTGCGCGGGTTCCCGGCGCTCGGCATCACCGCCATCGGGGGCGTGCGGGTGGCCTTCGAGTGATTCTCGACGGCATCGCGATGCGGGTGGGGCCGGAGGCGGTCGTGGTGACGGCCGAGCACGAGCTCGCCGTGCTCTCCTCGGCCGTCGTCGGCGGCGGCTTCACCCGCGCGCGCGCCGTGCTGAACGTGCACGTGCCCAAGAACTTCGTGTGCGCCGACGCGATCGGAACGGTGGCCGCCGCCGCCCGGCGCCTCGGCGTTCCGTCGCCGTGGGTCGGTCTCCTCACGGGCGCGTGGACGGAGCGCGCGGAGGTCGCGGGCGCGACGGCCGACGACGTCCGCGCGCTCGTGATTGCCACGGTCGGACTCAGCCATCCGAGCGCGGCGGGACTCACGCCGCCCGCTATATGGTTGCCCGCCACGATCAACACGATCGCGGTGGTCGACGCCGATCCCGAGCCGGCCGCGCTCGTCAACCTCGTCGCGACGCTGACGGAGGTGAAGACCGACGTATTGCGCGCCGCCGGCGTGCGCTGCGAGGACGGCCTTCCGGCCACGGGCACGTCGAGCGACGCGGTTGTCGTCGCCGCGACGGGCCGCGGCGCGCATTGCCCCTACGGCGGTCCGCTGACGGATGTCGGCTGGGCGGCGGCGAGTGCAGCGCGGCAGGCGCTGGAGCGCGGCGTGCGCCGCTGGCTCGACGCGCGCGCGGAGCGTCCATGATCGGGCCGGCGCGCTGGCTGCCGCTCTCGCTCGCGCTTCACGCGGCGACGCTTGGAGGTGGCGTGTGGCTCGCGCGCGAGCTCGGCGAGCGCGCGCTGTTCGTGGACCTGACGCTCAAGGAGCCGGACGAGCGTGTCGGCGCTGCGCGCAGCGGCGGCTCTGCGCGCGCCGCCTCGCCGGCCAAGCGCGGGCCGTCGCCCGCTCGCCAAGCCGCCAGCGCCGCGCCGTCGCCCCCCGTGTCTGCCGCGGTGCCCGACGTCGCCCCGCCGCCGCCGGCCGCGACGTCCTCGGCCGTGGCGAGCCCGACGCCCGTTGTCGAGTCGGCGCTGACGGTGGAGCCGGTGCCAACGGTCCACCGTGCGCCGACCGTCGAGTCGCCACCCGCCGTCGAGCCGTCGCCTGTCGTCGGCAGCACCGGCATCGCGGACGCGCCGCCGAGCGCGTCGGGCGCGTCCGCCGGAAGCGGTTCGGTCGGAGCTGATAGCGGCGACATTCGCGGCGCCGGGTCGGGGGCTCCGGCGGCGGGAGCGCCCGGGGCGCGAGGCGCGGGGGACGGCCAGGTCGCGCTCGCCATTACCGGCGCCGGCGGCGCCGAGATGTACGGCCCATACCTGGCGGCCCTTCGGCGGCGGTTGCAAGAGACGCTGGAGTACCCGGCCGCCGCGCGGCGGCGCGGGCTGAGCGGTACCGTCGATCTGGAGATCGCCCTGGAGTCGACGGGACGCGTGAGCGAAGTCTTGCTGGTGCGCTCGTCCTCGCACGCGATGCTCGACGATGCCGCGCTGCAAGCTGCGCGCAATTTGCGTCAGGTGCCGTTCCCGCCGGAGGTCAGGCCGCGCGCGCTCCGGGTGCGGCTGCCCGTGGTGTTCGAGCTGCGCTGACGGCGCGCGGCGATTCACGCTACCATGCGCGCGATGACGACGCGCGTGGTGGAGCAGGGGCCCGGCGACACCATCACCGAATACGACGAGGTCCCCGTGCAGGGTGACGTCGTCGAGCGCCTCCTGATGGAGATCTTCAGCCGGCACTGGGCGGAGATCTTCGCAGGCCCCGTGATCGAGGGCGCCGCCTATGAGATCCGCTTTACCACGGCGCCAACCCTCTCGATGCTCGACGGCTACCTGACCGTCGACGTCGGCGCGTGGCATTTTCATCTCTGCGTCGGCGAGCATCGCGGCGCCGCCACACCCGAGCAGGCCGCCATTCGCCGGGTGGCGCGCGCGGCGTTCTTTCACACCGATGGCGGCTCGTGCGTTCCCGGCGCATGGGGACTGCGGCTCTGGAACGGACGCGGCGAGCAGATGATCACCGTGTACTTCCCGAACCCGTGGCTCGACGACGCGCAGCAGCGCACGCGTGAGCCTCGCTGGGAGAAGACGGCGCTCTGGGCTGAGCTGAGGGCGCGTTACGCGGGGGCGCCCGGGTAGCCTCAGTCGTCCCGTCACGCTCGTCCGGCCTCGTGACCGCACGCCTGATCGCCCACGGCCTGTGAGGGTGAGGCGATCGCGGCCGCCGGCGGCGCGTTGCCGTGGGGCGAGGTTTCGCACAAGAGCCGCACGTAGAGCGCCTCGGTCCGCTGCACCTTGACCGCCGTCGAGAACATCGATTGCACCCGGCTGTGGCCGGCCATTGCCATGGCGCGAGCCCGCGGGCGGTCGGCGACGATCTCGAGCAGCGCGCGCGCGAGCGCGTCGGGACGGCGCGGCGGTACGAGCAAGCCCGTCACCCCGTGGGTGACGAGCTCCGGATTGCCTTCGAGATCCGTGGCCACCACCGGTGTGCCGACCGCCAGCGCTTCGCGCAGCGTGCCCGTGAGACCGAGGCCGGCGTATGAGGCGTCGACGCAGCAGTCCGACGCAGCGAGAACCTCGGGTACGTCCTCGCGGTAGCCGATGGCCCGCACGCGGCCGTCCACGCGATGACGGCGGGCGACCTCGTGCAGCGAGTCGGGATTGCGGGCACCGACGATCAGTAGCCGGGCGTGCGGCGCGCCGGCGAGCACGGCCGCCATCGCCTCGATCACATCGTCGTTGCCCTTCCAGCTGCGCACGCCGATCTGCGTGATCACGAAATCGTCGGCCGCGAATCCGAGCTGGCGACGGACCGCCGCGCCGTCGACGCCGGGGCGGAACCTGGTCGTGTCGGTTCCAGAGTAGATGACCTCGATCTTCTTCGCATCGACGCCCGAGCGGACCAGCGCCTGCTTGATGGACTCGCAGACGGCGACGATCGCTGTCACCCGGCGTGTCGTGTAACCGAGCCGCTGAAAGCGGTCGAGCGGAAAGCTGACGCCTCGATTCAGCACCAGGACCGGAATTCGCACCAGCAGCCCGGCGAGGAGCGCCAGCGTGCGGCCCGTGCCTTTGTGGGCGTGGACGAGGTCGATGCCGTGCGTCTTCAGAATCTGGGCGAGCCGCCACGCCGAGACGAGATCGACCTCGGAGGCCATCGGCAGCCCGTAATGCACGAGGTTCCCGCCGGCGCAGAGCCGCGCCCAGTGCTCGCTCGGGCGCGTGGTCACGACGATTTCGTGCCCACGCTGCGCGAGCTGCTGCGCCAGCTCGCGCAGCTGAATCGCGGCCCCGGTGTAGTAATCGTCCTTCGGATAGATTTGTAAGACGCGCATGGCGCTCAGGCCTCCGCCTCGGGTTCCGACCGTCGCGCGATGAGCGCGTAAAAGGCCGGCAGCACCAGCAGCGTCAGCACGGTCGACGACAGCAGGCCGCCGATGACGACGCGCGCGAGCGGCCGCTGGATCTCCGAGCCGATGCCGTGGGAGATCGCGGCCGGAATGAAGCCGATGACGGCGACGATGCCGGAGACGACGATCGGCCGGAACCGCAGCGTGCAGCCGCGCCGTATCGCCTCCACCAGCGACAGGCCATCAGCGCGCGCCTGACGGATCGAGGAGACGAGCACGACGCCGTTGAGCACGCTCACGCCGAAGACGGCGACGTAGCCGACGGCCGCCGAGATGTTGAAGTGAGTGCCCCAGATGAAGAGCGCGAGCGTGCCGCCGATCAGCGCGAACGGCAGGTTGAGCATGATCAGCAGCGCGTCACCGATCGACTGGAAGGCGCCGAAGAGCAGGATGAAGATGATGAAGATGACGAGCGGGACGATCACGTAGAGCCGCGCCAGCGCGCGCTGCTGGTCCTCGAACCGCCCGGACCAGACCATGCGGTAGTCCTCGGGCAGATGGACGCTCGCGTCCACCTTGCGCATCGCTTCCGCGACGAGGCTGCCCATGTCCCGCTCGCGCACACTCCACTTGATCGCGATACGGCGCTGGTTGCCCTCGCGGAGGATCTGGCCGAGGCCCTCGGTCTTGACGAACTCCGCGAGCTGAGCGAGCGGAATGCGCTCGCCGCTGGGCGCGCTCACGCTCAGGCTTCTGAGCGTCGCGAGTGGCTCGGGGCCGCCGGCGAGCCGCACGGCCAGATCGAAGCGGCGCTCGCCCTCGAAGACCTGGGTGATCACGCGGCCGCGGGTGGCCGCCTCGATCGCATCCTGAATGTCCTGAACGTTGATGCCGTACCGGGCCGCAGCCTTTCGGTCGACCACGATCTGCAGCTGCGGCTGGCCGACGAGATGGTCGTAGTCGAGATCGGTCACGCCGCGCACGCCGGCGAGCACGGATGCGATTTCCTTCGCCTTCGCCTCGAGCACGAAGAGGTCGGGTCCGTAGAGCTTGATCGCCAGCTCGCCCTTCACGCCGGCCAGCGCCTCGTCCACGTTGTCCTTGATCGGCTGCGAGAAGTTGGTGGTGATGCCGCGGATGTCGTCGAGCCTCGCCGCCATCGCCTCGACGAGCCCGTCCTTGTCGGCGAATCTCCACTCCGCGCGCGGCTTGAGTCCGACGTAGAACTCCGCCGTGTCCGGGCCGTTGGGGTCGGTGCCGTCGTCGGGCGCGCCGTGCTGTGAGACGATCACGCGCACTTCGGGAAACGTCAGCAGCCGTTCGCGTATGTCGTGGACGTACGGGTTACCGTCCTCGAGCGAAATGCCGAGCGGGAACTTCACGCGCAGCCAGATGTCGCCCTCGTCGAGTTCGGGTAGGAACTCCTTGCCCAGGAATGTGAACGCGAACAGGGCGAGGGCGAACATCGCGGCGGTGGCGGCGATCGGGACGAGCGGTCGGCGCAGGCAGAAGTCGAGCGCAGGCAGGTACGGCGAGCGCAGCCCTCGCAGCAGCGGACTCTCGCGCTCGGCCGGCGGCCGCCGGAACAGAAACGTCGTGAGCACCGGCAGGAGCGTCAGCGTCAGGATGAGCGACCCGATGACGGCGAAGGCGATGGTCACCGCCATCGGCCGGAACAGCTTGCCCTCGATCCGCTGGAAGGTGAGGATCGGCACGTAGACGGTCATGATGATCATGACCGCGAACGTCAGAGGCCGCGCCACCTCCAGAGCCGCGTGCTGCACCTCGCGCACCACGCGCTCGCCCGTGACCCGGCGCTCGCTGAGGTGACGCAGGATGTTCTCGGTCATGATGACCGCGCCGTCCACGATGATCCCGAAGTCGATGGCGCCGAGCGAGAGCAGGTTGGCCGGGATCCCGCGCAGATCCATGAAGACGAAGGCGAACAGCAGTGACAGCGGGATGGTGAGGGCGACGATCAGCGCGGCGCGCAGGTTGTAGAGGAACAGCGAGAGCAGGACGATCACCAGGCCGGCGCCCTCGAGGAGATTGCGCATCACCGTGGTGACCGTGGTGTTCACCAGGCGGTCGCGGCTGTAGTACGGCCGCATGACGACGCCGGCGGGCAGTGTCTTCTGCACCTCGGCGATCTTGGCGCGCACGCCCGCGATCACCGCGTCGGGGTTTTCCCCCTTGCGCATGAGCACGATGCCCTGCACGAGGTCATCGGCGTGGTCGCGTCCGAGGATGCCGAAGCGGATTGCGTGGCCGATGCCCGCGTGCCCGACGTCGCGCACGCGGACCGGCGTGCCCTTGAGCGAGGTGACGACGATGTTCTCGAGATCGTCGGTGGACTGCACGAGACCGATGCCGCGCACCATGAGCGCGTACTGCCCCTCGCGGATGTAGGAGCCGCCGGCGTTCGCGTTGTTGGCGGAGACGGCGTCGAAGACCTGCTTGAGGGTTACGTTGTAGGCGCGCAGCCGCTCGGGCTCGACGGTGACCTGATACTGCTTGATGCCGCCGCCCCACGAGACGACGTCGGCGACGCCGGAGACCTTACGAAACTCACGCTCGAGGACCCAGTCCTCGTAGGCTTTGAGATCGACGAGCGGCATCGTCGTCGACTCGAGCGTGTAGCGGTAGACCTCGCCGATGGGCGAGGCGAGGGGGCCGAGCTGTGGCTTCGCGTCCGAGGGAATGTCCGCCTGGGTGATGCGCTCGAGCACCTGCTGGCGCGACCAATAGTTGTCGGTGCCGTCCGCGAAGAGCAGGCGGATGTTCGAGAGTCCGAAGTTCGAGAAGGAGCGCAGGAACGTGACGCCCGCGATGCCGTTGAGCTCTTTCTCGAGCTGGATCGTGATGTAGCGCTCGACCTCCTCCGCGGCGTGGCCCGGCCAGAGGGTGATGACGTCCACCTCGACGTCCGCGACGTCCGGATACGCCTCGATGGGCAGCCGATGGAACGACACGATGCCGCCGGCCGTGAGCAGCATGGCGAGTGCCAGCGTGATGAATCGCTGATGGAGCGCGAACGCGACGATGCGCGCGATCATGACTGACGCCTTCCTCGGGCCGCCGCGCACAGCGAGCGAGCGGCCCGGGCTGAATTCCGGAATGCCACCGGCAAGGCCGGCGGCGCATCAGGACGGCGGAGTCAGACACGCGGAGGAGCACGGGTGGCAAAGGGCGCGACCGCTCGGGGCGGCGACGTGTCGGGTTCGACCCCCGCGACGGTACCGACGAACACGGGGCGCGCGTCGAGCGTCGGCGGTGGTGGATGCACCGTGGCGGCGGTCGCGCAGACGAGGAGGACGACGTCGTCGTGATCGCCGTCGTCCCACCAGCCGGCGACCCACGTGGGGTCGGGCGGGCTGGCCTGAGCGAGCGACGTGAGGGCCACCATCGCCAGCACGAGCAGCAGCGCAACCGCTCTTCTGACGGTCACGCCGGCGCCTCGTCGGCCGGGCGCGGCGCCCCGCCGAGCCAGGCGTAGATCGCAGGAAGCACGAGCAGCGTCAAGAGCGTCGAGGAGATCAGGCCGCCGACCACCACACGCGCGAGCGGCCGCTGGATTTCCGCGCCGATGCCGTGCGAGAGGGCGGCGGGCAGGAACCCGATCACCGCGACGATGCCGGACACGACGATCGGCCGGAACCGCAACGCGCAGCCGCGGAGGATCGCGTCACGCGGCGACAGCCCTTCGTCGCGCGCGTGCCGGATCGAGGACACGAGGACGACGCCGTTGAGCACGCTCACGCCGAAGACCGCGATGTAGCCGACGGCGCCCGAGATGTTGAAGTTGGTCTTCCACAGCAGGAGCGCGAGCGTGCCGCCGATGAGCGCGAACGGCAGGTTCAGCATGATGATCAGGGCGTCGCCGACGGACTGAAACGCGCTGAAGAGCAGGACAAAGATGATGAAGATCACGAGCGGCACGATGACGTAGAGGCGCGCCAGGGCGCGCTGCTGGTCCTCGAACCGTCCCGACCACACCATCCGGTAGCCCTGGGGCAGCGTCACCGCCTTCATCTTCTGCATCGCTTCCGCGACGAGGCTGCCCATGTCGCGCTCGCGCACGCTCCACTTGATGGCGAGCCGGCGGGAGTTTTCCTCGCGGTCGATCTCGGCGAGCCCCTCGGTCTGCACGAACTCCGCGAGCTGGGTGATGGGAATGCGCTCCCCGTTGGGGGCGCTCACCGTCAACGCCTTGAGCGTGGCCAGCGGATCGTCGCCGCGCGGCAAGCGGACGGCGAGGTCGAAGCGCCGCTCGCCCTCGAACACCTGCGTGACCACACGTCCTTTGGTGGCGGCTTCGATCCCGTCCTGGACGTCCTGCACGCTGATGCCGTACCGCGCGGTGGCCGCCCGGTCGACGATCACCTGCAGCTGGGGCAGTCCGACGAAATGGTCGTAGTCCAGATCGGTCACACCGCTGATCGGTCGTAGCACGTTGACGATCTCCTTCGCTTTCGCGTCCATCACGAAGAGATCGGGGCCGTAGAGCTTGATGGCGAGCTCGCCCTTCACGCCCGCCATAGCCTCGTCGACGTTGTCCTTGATCGGCTGCGAGAAGTTGGTACTGATCCCGGGCACGGTGCCGAGCAGCGCGGCCCGCATGCGCTCGATCAGGTCGTCGCGATCGCGCGTGGTCGTCCATTCCTCGCGCGGCTTGAGCCCGACGTAGAACTCCGCGTTGTCGGGAGCCTCGGGATCGGTCCCGTCGTCGGGGGCGCCGAGCTGCGAGACGACGGCGGTCACCTCGGGGAACCGGAGGAACTGCTCGCGGATCGCCCGCACGTAGGGGCGACCGCCCTCGACCGAGATGCCGAGCGGCATGATCACACGCACCCACATGTCGCCCTCGTCCAGCTCGGGCAGGAATTCCTTGCCGAGGAATGCGAACGCCGCGAGGCTCAGCACGAGCAGTGCCCCGGCGGCGCCGACCGGCACCGCGGGCCGCCGCAGACAGAACTGCAGTGCCGGCACGTACGGCCGGCGCAGCCAGGAGAGCAGCGGGCTTTCGCGCTCCGATGGGGGGCGGCGAAAGAGCAGGCTCGCGAGCACCGGGATCAGCGTCAGCGTGAGCACGAGCGACCCGATGACGGCCAGCGAGATCGTGATGGCCATGGGGCGGAAGAGCTTGCCCTCGATCCGCTGGAACGTGAGGATCGGCACGTACACGGTCATGATGATGAGCACCGCGAAGGTCAGCGGACGCGCGACCTCGAGCGCGCTGTGCTGTACCTCGCGAACGACGCGCTGGCCGGTCACGCGCCGCGCGGAGAGGTGGCGCACGATGTTCTCGGTCATGATGACGCCGCCGTCCACGATGATCCCGAAGTCGATCGCGCCCAGCGACAGGAGATTGGCGGGGATCGCGTTGAGATCCATGAAGATGAAAGCGAAGAGGAGCGAGAGCGGGATCGTGAGGGCGACGAGGATGGCGGCGCGGACGTTGTAGAGGAAGAGCGAGAGCAGCAGCACCACCAGCGCGGCGCCGTGGATCAGGTTCTTCATCACCGTGCCGACGGTCGCCTTCACCAGGCGCTCGCGGTTGTAGTAGGGACGCAGCTCCACGCCGGGCGGCAGGATCTGCGAGATCTCCTGCAGCTTGCGCTTGACGCCGTCGATGACGGCGCCCGGATTCTCGCCTTTGCGCATGCGCACGATGCCGCCGACCACGTCGTCGTCGTGATCCCGTCCCAGCACGCCGAGGCGAATGGCGTGCCCGATCCCGACCGTGCCCAGATCGCGGACGCGCACCGGCGTGCCGCGCGGCGCGGCCACCACGATGTTCTCGACGTCGCGCGTGGACTGGATCATGCCGATCCCGCGCACGGTGAGGGCGTACTGTCCCCAGGGAATGTAGGAGCCGCCGGCGTTGGCGTTGTTGGCGGCGGCGGCGTCGAAGACCTGCTTGAGGGTCAGGTTGTAGGCGCGTAGCCGCGCGGGATCGAGCGTGATCTGGTACTGCTTGATGCCGCCGCCCCACGAGATGACGTCGGCCACGCCGGGCACCTTGAGAAACTCGCGCTCGAGCACCCAGTCTTGAAGCGCCTTCAGCTCGACGAGCGGCATCGTGGACGACCACAGCGTGTAGCGGTAGACCTCGCCGATCACGCTCGACAACGAGCCGAGCGTCGGCCGCGCGTCGGCGGGGACCTCGGCCCCGGCGATCCGCTCCTGCACCTGCTGCCGCGCCCAGTACTTGTCGGTGCCATCCGCGAACAGCACGCGAATGTTGGAGAGTCCGAACAACGAGGCCGATCGGAGAAAGGTGACGTTGGCGATCCCGTTCAGCTCCTTCTCGAGCTGAATGGTGATGAGGCGCTCGACCTCCTCGGCGGCGTGGCCCTGCCAGAGCGTGATCACTTCGACCGTGACGTCGCCGACGTCGGGATACGCTTCGATGGGCAGGCGCGTCCACGACATGATGCCGCCCGCCGTCAGCAGCAGGGCCAGCGCCAGCGTGACGAATCGCTGGTGCAGCGCGAAGGCGACGAGCCGCGCGATCACCTGGCGGCTTTCTTGAGCAGGATGCTGCCACTGGCGACCACGGAATCGTGCGGGGTCACGCCGTCGCGCACCTCGACGGCCCCGCCCATCTCGGCGCCGAGCTGCACGGGCCGGCGCGCGTAGTCGTCCTTGCCGAGCTCGAGCAGCACGTAGGTCTGAGCACCTTCGCGATGCACCGCGTTGAGCGGCAGCGTGAGCACGCGGCTCACGCCGGTGGCGATCGCCACCTTCACGAACATCTCCGCCTTCAGCGTGCGGCCGCGGTTGGGGACGACCGCGCGGACCTTCACCGTGCGCGTGTCCTTGTCGACGACGTCGCTGATGTAGTCGATCGTGCCTGCGAAGCGGTCGTTCGGACAGCACGGCAGGGTGACGACGACGCGCTGCCCGCGATGCACGCGCGGCACGTCGGGCTCGTAGACGTCGGCCACGACCCACATCGTCGACACGTCGGCGACCACGAAGAGGTTGACGGGCGTATCGGACTGCCCGTAGGCGACGACTTGTCCGGGATTGACGTTGCGCTCGACGATGACGCCCGAGCGGGGCGCCGTCACGACGATGCTCGTGCCGTTGTCCGCGCGCGAGGCGATGGCGGGCAGCTGATCGGCCCCGACCCCGAGGGTGCGCAGGCGCGCGGCGGCGCGCTCGCGCTCCGACACCGCCTTGCGATAGTCGTTGTCGGCCTCACGAACGTCCTTCTGCGGCACCGCCTTGATCTCGAGCAGCTCCCGCGCCAGCTTCAGCGCGGCGTCCGACCGCTCGACGTCAGCGATCGCCTTCGCGTAGTCCGACTTGGCGGTGCCGAGGTCCGGGCTGTCGATCACCAAGAGCTTGTGGCCGGGTTCCACTGTCTCGCCGGGACGCGCGAGGACCTCGACCACGCGGCCGGTCATCGGCGTGTGCACGCGCGCGAGCGCCTCCTCGTTGAACTGCGCCTTGCCGCTGGTCTCGAGCGACGCGGCACGCTCCTGATACTCCGGGTGCACGACGACGACGGCGACGTCCGGCGTCGGCGCCCGCGGCGGCTCGGGTTTGGCCGCGCGCGCGTCGTCGGGACCGCGGCTGCACGCCGTCAACACGCTCACGAGACAGACGAGGCCGAGAACGCCGCGGCGGGTCATGGCGCCACCGCGCGGTCGCCCACGGCGGCCTCGAGCTGGTACAACGCCGCCCAGTACGCGCCGAGCGTCCGGAGGTGCTCCAGCGAGGTCTCCCGGTACGTGCGCTGCGCGTCGAGGAAGTCGAGCAAGCTCACGCCGCCGCGCCGGTAGGCGAATTCCACCGTGTCCCGCGCGCGCTGCGCCTTGGGCAGATAGGTGTCGCGCAGGAGCAGGACCTTCTCGCGCTGGTTCGCCACCTGGCTGAGCGCGGCGTCGACATCGGCGAGCACCTGCACGGCCGCCGCCTCGCGCAGCGCGTCGGCGCGATCGATCTCCGCGCGCGTGCGCGCGATCTCACCCTGATTGCGGTCGAAGATCCGCAGCGGGACGCTGACGCCGACGCCGTACGTGCTGACGCCACCGATGCGTTCGTAGGCCACGCGAGGCGTCACGTCGCTCCACGCGTTCGCGCGGGCCAGCTCGCGGTCGGCCCGTGCCCTCCCCCGCGCCGCCTCCGCCGCCCGCAGATCGGGGCGCGCGTCCAGCGCGCGGCGGCGGAGCGCCGCGGCGTCGAGCGGCACGTCGCGAAATCCGAGCTCGCCGGTCAGCGTGAAGTCCGGCGCCACCGCCTCCGGTCCGACGGCCGCGCGCAGCGCGATCCGCGCGGCGGCGATCGCCTGCCGCGCGTCCGCGGCGTCGCGCTCGAAGGCGAAGCGTTGAACCTGGATGCGGGTCAGCTCCAGCTCGGAGATGTCGCCCTTTTCGGCGCGGATGCGCTGCAGGCGCTCGACGTCGTCGAGCGTGCGGAGATTTTCGCCGGCGAGTGCCAGCGTCGCCTCCGCGAGGAGTGTGTCGGTGAACGCCTTCTTGACCTGCGCCACGGTCTGGCGGCGCACGTCGTCCAGCTCGGCGGCGGTCACGCGGCTGGCGGCCCGGGCGGCATCGAGTCGGCGCCCGCGCTTGCCGCCGAGCTCGATCGGCTGTTCGAGCGCGAAGAAGTGCTGAGACTCGATCGACGAGCTGCCCAGCTGATCGCCGGTGTACGAGGCGGTCGGATTGGGGCGCAGCCCCGCCGTGATCTCCTGGGCCTGCGTGGCGCGATACTCGTGCTGCTTCGCGCGCACGCCGGGATTCTCTCGGAGCGCGAGCGCGACCGCATCGTCCAGCGACAGGCGGGTCGCGGGCGCCTGCGCCTGCACGAGCGTGGCGGACACGACGATGAACGCCACCACGAATATGAGTCTGACCATGCCGTCTCCTTGCGTGAAACCGATCGGATGAATCAGTACGCGGGAGAAGCGGTCAGGCTGACGGCGCGTCGGCGAGCGTCGCGCGCGGCAGGAGCATGCGCGTGGCGGGCGTCGGCGCGAAACGGCGGACAACCGGAATGGCGGCGTGCTCGACACGCGCGGCGCCCAGCGCTCGAGCCGCGAAGGCGGCGCCGAGGATCAGGCTGAACGACAGCGCCGCGAGGACGACTCGCTTGAGATCGTCGTGATGCGAGTCGGCGGGCCGTACCGCTTCGGTCTGCGTGAGCGCCAAGAAGTCGGAGCCGTCCACGTCGAGGACCTCGAACAGGATGAACGAGCAGACGAGCCCGAGACAGGCCAGGTAAATGGCCAGCACCAGCCGGGGCCAGCGGGCGCTTCTGAGGGTGGACTGCACGACTGAACAAGTACCACAATTCGCCTTGTCCTGCCGATAATTGCGGTCCGATGTCTGTGACGGCGCTCGGGATCGCGCTGATCCTCGATCTGACGCTCGGCGACCCGCCCAATCGCGTGCATCCAGTGGCGTGGATGGGCCGGGGCATCGCCATGGGCCGACGCGTCCTTTGCCGCGGCAAGAGAGCTCGGCTCCTCCTGGGCGGCGCGCTCGTCACGCTGCTCGTCGCCGGTGCGGCGGCAGGGGCAGGAGTCGTGGTTGCGGCGATCGCAGCCCGGCTCGGCCCGGCTCGGCCCGTCGTCGAGGGTGCGGCGCTGTGGCTGCTGCTATCGTTGCGGGGACTGCTCGAGGCGGCGCGATCGGTTGCGGTGCCGCTCGCCGCGGGCGACATCGAGGCCGCACGAGAGCTGGTGGCATTCCACCTCGTCAGCCGGCCGACCGCCACGCTCGGTTCCGACGAGGTGGCCTCGGCCGCCGTCGAGTCGCTCGCCGAAAATCTCACCGACGCGCTCGTCGCTCCGGTGTGCTTCTATCTCGTCTTCGGGCTGCCCGGCGCCGCCGCCTATCGCGCGATCAACACCGCCGACGCCATGCTCGGCTATCGTGACGGTGCGCTGGAATGGTTCGGCAAGCTCGCCGCCCGGCTCGACGACGTCCTGAACTTCGTCCCCGCGCGCCTCGCCGCGCTCGGCCTCGTCGTGGGCGCCGCGGCGGCGGGCGAGGACGCGCGGGGCGCGGCGCGTGTGCTTCGCCGCGACGGTGCCCGTACGGCGAGCCCCAACGCCGGTCGCACGATGGCCGCGATGGCTGGCGCGCTGGGGCTCACGCTCGCCAAGCGCGGCGCCTACCGACTGGGCGACGGCCGCCCGCCGACGGCCGACGACGTGGGGCGCGCCGTACGCGTCGTCGGCTGGGCCGCCGCGCTGACGCTCGGCGCGCTCCTTCTCCTCGATTCGCTTGTGCTTTTTCTTGCTGGCGGCCAGAGAGCGCTGAGTATCATCTAGGGCGTCCCGCGGAGGGAGATGTTGGCTTCGATGACGGTCACCGATCGGCTCACGGACGGCGTTCGCGCGGCGCTCGCGGCGGCGGGCCTGCCCGCGGCCGACGACTGCGCGTGGGAGGTGCCACGCCAGGCCGAGCACGGCGACTACGCGACCAACGTCGCGATGACGCTGGCGCGCGCGGCGAAGCGGCCGCCGCGGCAGATCGCCGACGCGCTCGCAAAGAATTTTCCCGCGATGCCCGAAGTCGCCCGCGTGGAAGTCGCGGGCCCGGGATTCCTCAACGTCTTTCTAGCGCCCGCGTGGACGTCCGGCGCGCTGCACGACATCCTCGCCGCCGGCGCCGACTACGGACGCGGCACGAGCCAGGCCGACCGCTCGGTGCGACTCGAGTTCGTCTCCGCCAATCCCACGGGGCCGCTCGTCATCGTCAACGCGCGCGCCGCCGCCGTCGGCGATGCCCTGGCGCGGCTGCTCCGCGCGCAGGGTGCGCGCGTCACCACCGAGTTCTACGTCAACGACGCCGGCAACCAGTTCGAGGCGCTCGCGCGGTCGTTCGAGGCGCGGGTGACGCAGGAGTTCGGGCAGCCGGCCGAGCTGCCCGAAAACGGTTATCCGGGCGAGTACCTCATCGATCTCGCCAAGCAGTATCGCGCCGAGGGCGGCCACCTGATTCCCGGGCGTACGGAGCGCGAGCGGATCGAGCACTTCGGCCGCTGGGCGGTCGAGCGTATGGTCGAGCAGCAGCGCCGCACGCTGCGCGACTACGGCGTCCAGTTCGACGTCTGGTCGTCCGAGCAGCGCGACGTGCGTGATCGCGGCCTCGCCGAAAAAGTGGTGGAGGAGCTGACGCGGCGCGGGCTGACCTACGAGCAGGACGGCGCGCTGTGGTTCCGGTCCACGACGGTGGAGGGCGTCGGCGACGACAAGGATCGCGTGCTGCGGCGCCGCACGCGTGAGCTGACCTACTTCGCCGTCGACGTCGCGTATCACCATTACGTGAAGTTTGCGGAGGGCGGGCAGGTCATCGACATGCTCGGTCCCGACCACCACGGCCACGTCCCGCGCATGCGCGCTGCGATGATCGCGCTCGGTCACCCGGCCGAGACCTTCGAGGCGCTCATCATCCAGCTCGTCACGCTGCTGCGCGACGGTCAGCCCGTGCGGATGTCCAAGCGCCGCGGCGAGTTCGTGTTGATGGAAGAGCTGTTGGAGGAAGTCGGACGCGACGCCGCGCGCTTCACGTTCCTCACCCGTCGCCACGACAGTCCGCTCGATTTCGATCTCGCGGTGGCGACGCGGCAATCGAGCGACAACCCCGTCTACTACGTGCAGTACGCCCACGCGCGGATCCGCTCGATCCATCGCCAGGCGGCCGAGCAGGGCATCGCCATTCCGGCGTGGCGCGACGTCGATCTCTCGCCGCTCGGCGCCCCCGAGGAGCAGGCGCTGATCAAGCGGCTGCTCGAGTATCCCAATCTCGTGGCCGGCGCCGCCCGCGCGCTCGAGCCGCATCGGATCGCCTACTGGCTCACCGAGCTGGCGGGTGTCTTCCACCCGTATTACAAGAATCATCGCGTGCTCCAGGACGATCGCCGGCTCATGCTCGCGCGACTCGCGCTCTGCACGGCCGTGGGCCAGGTGATCGCCAATGGCCTCGCGCTGCTCGGCGTGAGCGCGCCCGAGACGATGTAAATGGCACGCAACACGCGCCGGCGCGGCGGCCTCTTCGTGCTCATCGGCATCCTGACGATCCTCGGCGTCACCTTCTGCGCAGGGGTGTACGCCGGGCGCATCTGGATGGCGAGCTCAACGGTGAAGCTGGCGCGCGTGACGGAGGCGGACACCGGGCGCCGTCCGCCGAGCCGGGGCGCGAGACTGCCGGAGACGCCGTCGCCGCAGCTGACGTTCTATCATGAGCTGACGGCGCCGCTCACCGCGCCGCCGCCGCCGCCGAAGCCGGCGAAAGCGGTGCCGCCGCTGGCCACGCGCGCGGTGACGCCGAAGCCCGGCGAGCAGGCCGACATGATCGCGGCCACGACGACGCCGTCGACGGCGGCGATGGCCATGTCGCGCTTCACCGTACAGGTGGCCGCCTATCGCGTGCGGCCGCAGGCCGAGGCGCTGCGCGAGTCGCTCGCCTCCGCCGGTCACGATGCGCGCGTGGTCGAGGCCGACGCGCACGGTCCGGTCTACCGCGTGCAGGTGGGCGAGTTCCCCACGCGCGAGGCCGCCCGAGCGCTGGCGGCGCGTCTCAGCGGCGAGCGGTCGTCGGTCGCGCCCATCGTGACCCCGCGCTGACGTGACGACGGCACGCCCGGGTCGCGTGCTGATCAGCGAGCCCGAGCTGCGCCGGCGCATCGCCGAGCTCGGCCAACAGATCGC
>Ga0075431_100002469_pt1 | contig 17819 bp, 23 predicted proteins | sample RhiMetdeltSRZDD5_FD_75297 | JGI IMG/M metagenome (GOLD analysis project Ga0075431, IMG submission 75297) | Populus rhizosphere microbial communities from Tennessee, USA - Rhizosphere MetaG P. deltoides SRZDD5 | ecosystem: Host-associated > Plants > Roots > Rhizosphere > Soil | place: USA... | reverse complement strand
GGTGCGCACCACGATGTCTACCCGGTTCTGCTGCAGCGCAGGCTCCCGCTCCTGCGAGGTGAGGGTGACGAACTGGATCTTCCTGGCGTCGCCGAACATGGCCTTGGTGATCGCCCTGGCAATGTCGACGTCGAAACCCTCCAGCTCGCCGGTCAGGGAGTCGCGAAAGCCGAACGGGTAGGTGTTCTGGTCCACCCCGACCCGCAGCAGGCCGCTGTCCACGATGTCCGCCATGGTCGAGCCCGGCGGCATCTGCCCGGCCGGCGGCGGTGGTCCGGCCGGCCGCAGGCTCGCCGTGCGGTCGCATTCGCGTTGCGGGGGCGGCGACGTCGTGCTCACCGGCGCGGCCCGCTCGATCGCCCCCGGCGGCTGCGGCCGCACGACGCTGACCTCACGCGGCCCCGGCGCCGGCGCGGTCCCGCCGCAGGCCGCCAGGAGTGCCGCCGTCATCGCCGTCACGGCCGTCACCGCCGCGGCGATGGCGACGGCTCGTGAGCGGCGAAGGGGGCCATAGCGCCCCTTACCACTCACGACCGTCACCGGTACTCCCTGATGCGCTGCCACATCCCCCAGCCTCCCCCGGCCAACGCCAGCACCGTCAGCAGTACCACCCCGGCGACCGACCAGGACAGCATCGAGCGCGCGGAACGCACCTCGGCGTCGAACCGTTGCCTGCTCAGCTCGATCGCCCGGCCGAGGCTCTCGTCGAGAGCGGTGAACGCCACCGCGGCACCGTTGGCGGCCTGCGGCTCGATGGCGACGTCGACCGCGTCGTTGTACCTGCCGGAAACGTCCAACCGGCGGATCTCGGTGTGCGCGGCGCGCCACACCTGCTGCCGGTTGATCGCCTCCTGCACCAGCGCCCGCACGGCCGGGTCCGATACCTCGCCCCTGGCCGTGCCGAGCATTCCGGAGCCACCGTCCTTGCCACCCAGCCGCTCGATCTGGAACGCGTACTGCTGCTCGTACTCGGCGCCGGCACCCCGGGCCACCAGGGTCAGCGTCTCGTCGCCGCGGGCCTGCTGCGCCACGATCCGGGCGGTGGCCAGCTGCTGCACCCGTGCCGAGCCGCGATCGCGGGCCTGCCCGACGTTGACCATGACGCCGACCGCGGCCACCAGCACCCACAGCAGCACCAGCCCGCTCGCGGTGGTCGCGGCCAGCAACCCGACGTTGAGCACCCGGTTGGTCCGCCGGCGCAGGTGGACCTGCGCGGCCACCAGGGCACCGATGGCCAGCAGCCCGAGCAGGACCTCCACCACGGGCAGCGGGGTGGCCCGGTTCTCCGTGCGCACCAGCCGGGCCGTCTCGCTCTCGTACAGCTCGCGGGCCGCCGGCAGCAGCGTGCTCTGCATCAGCCCGGAGGCCTCCCGCAGGTACGCCGCGCCGAGCGGGAAGCCCTGCCGGTTGTTCGCCCTCGCCGCCTCCACCAGGCCCGTGTACACCGGCAGGTAGGTGGTCAGCCGCGCCACCGAGCGGCCGGCCTGCTCGGACCTGACCGCCGCGCTCGCCGCCGTGGCCAGCGCCGACCCGGCCTGCGCAATATCGTTCTCGTACCGCTGGCGCACCTGCGGCGGCTCGACCCCACCGGCCAGGAACGCGGCCGCCGCCGTCGCGTCCGCGTCCGACAGCGCCCGGTAGGTGTCCTGCGCCGCGATCGCCAGCGGCTCGCTGCTGGTCACCAGGTCGTCGAGCGCGTCGGAGCGCGCCTGCAGCCGCACCGCGCTGACCACCCCGAACGCCACGCACAGCACCAGCAGCGCGGCCGTGATCAGCCCATACGTGCCCGGGGTCGTCCTGGCCGCCTTCGTGATCGCCTGTAGCCGCCCGGCCGGCCGGGCGGCAGCGCTGGTCACCACGTCATCGAGCCTACGACTGTGGATAAGTCGTGAGTGGCGTTGACTGCGGTAGTGGTGTACCTTAGGCGTCGTGACCACGACCAGGGAGTATCTTCGCGTCAGCCTCGACAGGTCCGGCCGGCAACGCAGCCAGGCTGAGCAGCACGAGGACAACCAACGGGCCGCCGCCGAGCATGGCCTGACCCTCGGCGCCCCCTACACCGATACCGGCTCGGCGAGCCGCTACGCCGCGAAGGGCCGCGACGGGTTCGCCTCCCTGCTCGGCGATCTCGGTTCGGGCCGGTTCGGCGCCGAGGTGCTGATGTTGTGGGAGTCCAGCCGCGGGTCACGGCGGGTAGGCGAGTGGGTCGACCTGATCGAGACCTGCGAGGAGCGAGGCGTCAAGATCCACGTCACCACTCACGGACGTACATACGACACCGCGAACGGCCGCGACCGTAGGTCGCTCCTGGAGGATGCTGTGGACAGCGAGTACGAGTCCGCGAAGCTCAGTGCCCGTGGCCGCCGCGCCGCCGCCGCGAACGCCGCAGCCGGCCGCCCGAACGGGCCGACCCCGTACGGGTTCGAGCGCCGGTTCGACCCGCAGACCCGCAAGCTCGCGGGTCAGTTCGAGCACCCCGACGAGGGGCCGCGGGTCCGGGAGCTGTTCGAGCGCATCGAACGCGGCGACTCGCTACACGGAATCGCCCGGGACTGGGCCGCGCAGGGCGTCGTCAACGGCAAAGGGGCACCGTTCAGCCCGCAGCACCTACGCAGCATGGCCACGTGTCCGGCCTACGGCGGGTTGCGCGCCAGCACCCGCAACGGTGTCAGGATCACGGTGACGGCCACGTGGCAACCGCTGGTGCCGCTGGCACGGTGGCACGCCGTACAGCGCATCCTGACCGACCCCAAGCGGATCACTCGGCGTCCCGGCCGCGCCGTGCACCTGCTTAGCATGATCGCCCGGTGCGCCGTGTGCGACGCGGTGTTGGCCGTGTCGTTCCGCAAGGGCACCGCGTTCTACAGCTGCCACGGTATTGGCTGTGTCTCCGTCGCCCGGGACGACTTGGACGAGGTGATCACCGGGGCCGTGCTGGCCTACCTGTCCCGGCCGGACGTGCACCGGATGCTGATCAGCGCAGAGACCGACACCGAGGAGCTGAGCCGGGTCCGTGACGAGGTCGCCGCGGTCCGCGGCGAACTGGACGCGTTGGCCGTCGAGGTCGGGGCCGGCCGACTGTCGGCCACCCTGGCCGCAGCCGCCGAACCGGCCATCCTCGCCCGCCTGAACGCCGCGGAGCAGCGCGAGCAGGCGCTGATCACCCCGGCCGCACTGGCCGGCATCCTGGCCCCGGGCGAAGACGTGGCCACCCGGTGGGAGGCCGCGAGCATGCCGGCCCGACGCGAGGTCATGCGCATGATGCTCAGTGACGAGCTGCTCGGCGTGGTCCGGATCGGACCGTCACCGACCCTCGGCGTGCGCTGCCCGGTCGCCCGGCGAATCGTGAACTGGCCGCGGTCGTGAACAGATACACCGTCAGCGAGGCCATGGCCGCGGTGATCGACGCGGCCGGCGGTACGGATCATGTCGAGCGGCCGCTGTTCCGGTCGTGTGTCCTGATGACTGACCGATGCCAGAAACGGCACGCACTCGGTCGAGTCTTCGATACCCGGATCGGTCCGGTGTGGGTGTCCGACCTACAGATGTCACGGGCGGACCAGGTGATCGACGCCAAGCGCGAGGGCATCAGCCTGGAGCGGGGCGGCGGATGGGAGGCGCAACCCGTGACTGAACACAGTCTGCACATGCCTCGGTGCAGATGCGGCACGCCATCCGCAGGTGATCGCAGTTACCGGATTCCGTCAGCGGCGCTCGATCTACTCGACGGCACCGGGCCGACGCGTTTTCTGATGCTGCGCGGTTCGGATCTACTGGCCGAGATCGAGAACGGCGTCTACGAGCGCACGATGGGCGTGTCGGGCAACGTGCTCAAGCGCCGAGCACGCTAGACTTCGACCTGGTAACTCCAGAGTTGGTTGACCCGAGTGCGGTGCCTCGAAGTGGAGCCCTTGGCTGTGGTGGCCGGGCACACAAGGAAGGACTATGCCCCCGGTCACCACCCTGCACGCGCGTGTTGGCGGGCTGGCGAAGAGCCGATGCCCCGATGATCCCGACCTTGCGGACGCCCGGCGCGACCTGCGCGCGGCGCTCGCCGAGCAGCACATACGCGACCTGATCGCGTCAGTGCCGCCGCCCACCGCCGAACAATGCGCCCGGCTCGCGGCTCTCCTGCGTCCGGCCACTGTGAGCGGGGGCGCCGCGTGAGCCCCCCCAGACGTGCGGGAGCCCCCGCCACCTCCGACGAGGGCCCACCGACCACGACCAGCCGCCGCCACAGCGCCGATCGGGACCACGGTACCGCGCCGGCCGACCTGGTGGCCGCCCTGCTCGCCGAGCGCGGCGCCGAGCGCGCCGCGCGGTGCCCGGTCGCGGCGGGAACGGCGGGCGCAGGAGCGCGGCGAGCTGGCGCGGGCCCATGGGCTCCGGGCTCGCAGGGCCGACCGGATGTACTACCCGTGGCGGCGGTGCCGGTGACCGCGCACCCGGAGCTGTCGCCGGCCGGACAGGCGGCGCTGGACGAGGGGCTGCCGGACCTGCCGCCGCTGAGCCCGGCGTCCGGACTCGCGCAGCTGGCAGCCGACGCGATGCAGTGGCGGCGGCTCATGGCGTCGCCGCACGTCGCCGAGCTGCTGGTGGCCGAGTACGCCGAGTGGCAGCGCCGTGCCGCCTACAGGCAGGCCGGATCCGCGATCTCGGCGAGTCGGCGCACATGGGTGGCCGACACCTACACGGAGCTGCAGCGGCGGCGGTTCCCGCCCGCCGGCGACGTTGAGCGATGGGTACGGGACGGGCCGCCCGGTCACGTCGAGTTCGCCGGCCGGGCGGCGGTGGCCGCATGATCGAGTACGGCCGCGATTACCCGGACGCGGACGATGCCGTGGCCGACCCGCTGCCGGCCGAGCCGTGGACGGAGTACGGGTATGCCCGCCGGCTGATCCACGTCTACGGCGATCGACTCCGATACGTGCCAGCGTGGCGACAGTGGCTCGTCTGGTCGGGCTGCCGGTGGGCGGCGGACACCACCGGCCAGTCCGCGCGGTGGCAGAAGGCGATCGCACGCCGGATCACCACCGACGCGATGGCGATCACTGACAGGGAGCAGCGCCGGTCAGCCCTGAACACCGCGCGGCGCGGCGAGTCGGCGGCCGGCGTGGCCGGTGCGCTCACGCTGGCGAGCACGGAGCAGGGCATCGCGGTCACCCCGGATGACCTGGACCCGGACCCCTACCTGATCAACTGCCGGAACGGAACGCTGGACCTGCGGACCTGCGAACTGCGGACCCACGATCCGGCAAACATGATCACCAAGCTCGCGGGTGCTGCGTATGACCCCGGCGCCGCGGGCACCGCGTGGACTCGGTTCCTGGATCGGGTCCAGCCCGATCCGGCGATGCGGTCCTATCTGTCGCGGCTGGTCGGGCACGCCCTTGAGGGTCGGGTGAGCGAGCACGTCTTGCCGATCTTCTGGGGCGACGGGGCAAACGGAAAAGGCACCTTCGTAGGGGCGGTGCTGGCCGCGCTCGGCGAGTACGCCGATGCCGCCGACCCGGACCTACTCACCGCCCGGACCTTCGACGCTCATCCGGCCGGCGTGGCGGACCTGTTCGGCTTGCGGCTGGCCGTCCTACACGAGACCGACGCCGGCCGGCGGCTCGCCGAAGGCACCGTCAAACGTCTGACCGGCGGCGACCGGATCAAGGCCAGACGAATGCGCGAGAACTTCTGGTCGTTTGATCCGTCGCACACGTTCGCGGTGTTGACCAATCACAAGCCGCGGGTGAGCGGCACGGACGAGGGGATATGGCGGCGGCTGCGGCTGGTCCCGTGGCCGGTGGTGGTGCCGGCCGAGGAGCGGGACGAGGCGCTCGGCGACCGGCTCGCGCTCGAAGCGGACGCCGTGCTCGCCTGGGTCGTCGCCGGCTACCGCGACTGGCGCGGCCAGGGGCTGGCCGACCCGGACGCGGTCACCGTGGCCACGCGGTCCTACCGCGACGAGTCCGACGCGCTCGGCCGGTTCGTCGACGAGTGCTGCCTGACCATGGCCGGTTGTCGGGTGCGGTCGTCGGAGCTGTACGCCACCTGGAGCAAGTGGTGCGCCAGCGAAGGCGAGGACCCCGGCTCGCAGAAGGCATTCAGTGGCCGGATGCAGGTCCGCGGCTACCAGACCGAGCGCACCCGGCTCGGCGCCATGTGGCTGGGCGTCGGGCTGGCCAGCGACAGCGAGGACGCGCTGTGACGGATGTGACGGGTTGTCCGGTCTATCGGCACAGGCGCGCGCGCACGTGGGGCGTAAAGCTCCGAACTCGTCACATCCGTCACACACTGCCGCTGACCTGTGGAAACGCGTCTACGCCGGGGTACGCCGAGTGGGCATCGCGGCCCGAGTGTGACGGATGTGACGGGTTTCGAGGTTTACGGCCACACACGCGCGAGGGAACTGCCGTTCATCCGTCACATCCGTCACACCGACGGAGTTTTCAGCTGGCGGCCAGCAGCATGACCCCGGCCGCGCCCACGTTGAGTGTGATCTCCAAGGGGGGGCGCCGGTGACTGCCACCATCGGGCCGGAGTGTGCGGGGCTGCGGGGGCGCCGGTGACCAGCCCGCGGCCCGGTGGGGCCTTCGTGCCGGCCGGCGCGGCGGTCATCCACGGGCCGGCTGCCTGGGTGATCGCCCGCATCCTGGCCGCGCCGAACGTCCGGACCCTGCTGCTGAACCTGCCGGCCGGCTGGCTGCGGCCGTACGCCGGCGAGATCGCGGACGCCGTAGCAGCCGTACACCGGGCCGCCGCCGCGTGGGACACGGCCGCGCCAATTTCGCCGACGCGAAACGACGAAACGGCGCCTGACGAAATTGAGCCACCCTCGGCGTGGTCGGTCAGCACGGCGGCCGCGTACCTCGGACTCACGGAGCGTCGCGTCCAACAGCTTGCCGAGCAACTCGGCGGCCGCCGGATCGGGCGGACGTGGGCACTCGATCCGGCGGCCGTCCGGGAGTACGGCCGGCAGCGACGAAAGGCGGTGGCATGAGCAGCTCCGAGCAGGTTGCCGCGGCCGCGCTCGCGCAGCTCGGCGAGCCGGACCGGCGGCTCGTCGGTTGCTGGCGCAGCATCGGCTATGACGTCGCCGACGCGCTGCTCTGCTCCGGCGTCCTGGGCGGCCAGCGAAGGCACCCGAGCAGCCGCACCCGGTCCGAACTGCTGGAGCACGCGGACCGGCTGATCGCCGATCGGGCCCGCCGCGCGTCGCCGATGACCGGCGACAGGTTGCGCCGGCAGGTCGCCGAGCACGAGGCGGCCCATGTCGTGGTCGCCCGGGCATTGCGCTGCCACGTTCGCAGCGTCCAGGTCGGCGACGACGGCGCCGGGCACTGCGAGTTCGCGGCCGGCAACGACCCCGACCGCGCCTGTATCGCCATGGCGCCGGTCGCCTGGTCGCTGCTGCGGCGCGATGAGTACCCGGCCGACCGAGGCTGTGCGAACGACCACCTTTTCGCTGTTCGCGCCGTGGGCGAATGGGGTGCCGCGGACGCCCGGGACCGGGCAATGGGCATCCTCGCCGCCCGCCGGCCCGAGGTGCTGACCCTGGCCGACGACCTCATGAGGGGCGAGCAGGCGTGACCACTACCAGCGTCCCGGCCGGCGGTGGCCGGCGTGACAGCAGGGCCGGGGACTGCGCGCGGCCCACGCTGCCGCTGGCCGCTCCGCCCGCCGGCCGGGAAACCCTTCTCGCGGAGCCGCGCTGGGGCCGGCAGTACGCCCCGACCTGGACCGGCCGGCCCCGCCGCAGCGTCGGGGAACTGCTCGCGCTGCGCACGGTGCGCAGCGAGCCGAGCAACCCGGCGACGATTCTGGGGCTGTGCGCCGCGATCGAGCGCGGTGGCCTCGCTGCGGCCGAACTGCGGGCAGCGCGGGCGCAGCTGCGCGCCCTGGCTTTCGGCGGCGGCCGGTGACCGACCGCCTGATCCTCGGCCTCGCCGTCCCGTTCGGCCAGCCCACCGTGGACGGCCGCGACGCGCGGCGCCGCGAGGACTTCGCGCTCACCGTGGACCTGCAGCCGCGCGTGCCGCTGCGCTGGGAGCACGCCCCGATCCTCGACCCGACCGGGTGCACCGACGAGGTCGGCACCGTGCTGCGGTGGGCCGCGCTGCGTGGCAGCAGCCAGCGCCCCGCCGGCCTGCTCGCGCTGTCCGAAGTGCAGCCCGGCCCGTATGGCAGCTACCTGCTCGGCGCCTGCGCTCGCGGTGAGATCACCGGCCTAAGCCTCCGCGTGGTCGTCGACGAGCACGACGGCGCGTCCGTCGTCTGGCCCACCGAGCTGTCCCTGTGCCACCGGCCGAAGTACGCGGCGTGCCGGGTCATCGGTACCGGCGTGATCGCGGCACTGCGCTGGGAACTGCTGACCGGCCAGCCGGCCCCGCAACCGACAGGAGTCCGATCATGACCATGACCTGGTCGCCAGCGCAACGGGCTGAGTACCTGGCCGAGGTCGGCGCCGAGTCGCCGTTCCTTCGAGAATGGCGCGACCGTGCCTACCGCAGCGGCGCCCGCCAGCTCGGCGAGCCCGGCCCCGTCGCCGAGGTGGTCAACCTCTGGCATGAGCCGGTGGTCATCCCGGTGGAGCGCACCGACGTCGAGGCGAGCTACCGGGCGCAACGCGTGGTCCGCAGCGTCGACCACGTGAACCTGTGGTGCCTGAACGACTGCGGCGGCGAGGCCATCATGCCGGCGGCCGGCGAGGGCTATCTCTGCTGGGGCTGCTGGTCCGTCGAGAAGGCCGATCTGCGGGACGCGCAGGCCGACGCCGCGGTGGCCGGCCGTACCGCGGTGCTGGACCTGCCCGACCTGCTCTCCCAATACGACCGGCCGGGCGGTCTGGGCAACCGCCTCCTGTGCCGGTGACTGGACCCGTGCGGGTGCGGGACGCCCGCGGCCCGACCTGCCGACCTGTTCCGGCAGGTCGGGCCGCGGGAAGCGGCGCAGGGGTAGGGGGGCACGGACTTTTCGAGGAGAGCCCCCACCGGGATGACCCCGCCCCCACCGCATCTCTCTCCCCGGGTGGACCCCAGGAGGGTCACGAGGGCCGTACCCCCCGGACTTCGTCACGCCTGACCGGTGTTTCCGCAGGTCAGGCCCAGAATCGTGCGTGCTCCGGCTTAGAACTTCGTCAGCGGAGGGATGCCGGCGGGGCCGGGGTCATGCGTGTGACGGCGCCGCCCGTGGTCGATGCCCCGCCCGGGGGGTGGCCTGCACTACTGGATGCCGAGCTGTCCCGGCTGGAGGCGCAGCGGCGCCAGTGGGACGCCGCGATCGAGCATTGTCTTCGGTGGCGGCGCGAGCTGGACAGGCTGCAGGCGAAGCGGGCCGCATGGGCGGCCGAGCTGGTCAGGTGCCAGGGGTGGCCCTGGTGATCGAGATCGAGATCCAGGGCACCGAGGAGTTCCGCAAGCTGGCGCGGGATCTTCGGGCCGCCGGCAACGGGAAGCTGACGCGCCGGTTGCGGGCCGGGATGCGCCGCGCGGCCGAACCGATGCTTGCCGATGCGAAGGCGAACGTCTCGGCCATCACATCCAAGGGGGTGCGGGGTAGCGGCACCGCTGACCGCGCGGCGTTCGTCGCGGGCCGGTCGCGCAGGCTCACGGAACGGGTCCAGGAGCGGATCAAGGGTCACACCGGGCTGCGTGCGGCGACGGCTCACGCAACCCGCCTTGAGGTGACGACGACCGGGGGCAACGCGGGCGTGCGGCTGCGCTGCAGCCGCAACCAGATGCCGGCCAACCAACGCAAACTGCCGGTACACCTGAACACGGGCAAGTGGCGCCACCCGACGCACGGCAACCGCGAGGCATGGGTGACGCAGACCGCGACACCGCCGGGATGGTTCAGCCGCTCAGTCCAGAATCACGGCCCGCGGGTGCGTGACGCAGCCGACGTCGTGGTGAACGAGTTGATCGCCGAAGTGGCGAACGGATAATAAATAGGAGACCGATGCAGCGCCTGGAGTACCAATTTACCGCCGATGGCCGGACGTGGACGTTGGACTATCACACCCTCACGATGGACGAATGGTGCGCGGCGGAACGCGCCACCGGGCAGCACTGGGCCGCCTTGGCCACCGCGATCGACACCCGCAGCGCAATCGGCTTGAAGACGTTCTATTGGCTGACCCGCCGCAGGGAACAGCCCGGCCTCGGGTTCAACGACCCGATGTTCAGCCACCTGCGGCCGGCCGATCTGACGTTCGAGGTCTTCGCCGACGAGGAGGGTAAGGAGGGCCAGGACCCTCCCGACCTGCCAGAGGTGTCGACTTCCTCGGCGTCCGACTTCGGTCCTGGGCCGACGACCACCTGACCGACATCATGGCCAGCGCGAGTCTGTACTTCCTGCAGTTCTGGAACATGCACCCGGCCGACGCCGGCCGGCTGACGCTCGCGCAGTTCCTAGCCATGAACCACCTGGGTGACAAGATCCTGGCCGCGCGAACGGGGCCGAGCTGATGCCCGCGCGTGATCTCATATTCCAGGTACTGGGGATCGACCGGAGTGCGTCTAAGACGTTTAACGACGTTGCCGACGCGGTCGACCGGTTCGGCCAGCGGGCAACCAAGGCGATGGCCGCGCTGGCCGGGGCGTCGGCCGCCTCGTCCCTGGCCGTCGGGGGCGCGCTGGCCGCGCTGCCGGTCGCGTTCGCCGCCGTCGGTGCCGCCGCGCTCAGGAACAACGCGGCGGTGCGGGGGTCGTTCGGCGACCTGCGCGACTTGATCAGCGGCGGGCTCACCGAGGACGCGGCCGTCATGTCGGATGCCTACGTCAACGCCGCGCACTCGATGGCCGATGCGTACGCCGAGCTGCGCCCGCAGATGCGCGACGCCTTCGCCGCGTCGATCCCTGCCGTCGAGCACCTGACCGCCGGGGTCATCGGCTTCGCCCGGGAGGCCATGCCCGGCATGGTCACGGCGGCCAGGTCCTCGGAGCCGGTGTTCGCCGCGTTGGAATACGTGCTGGTCGCGACCGGCCGCGGTGCCGGCGAGATGTTCGAGATCATGGCGGCGGGCTCGTCGGACGCCGGCCGCGGTATCGCGGTGTTCGGTGATCTCGCCGAAGGCGTGCTGCCGAACGTCGGCGACCTGCTGGTCGACCTGGCTGCGCTGTGGGCCGAGCACGGCGACCAGGCGGTGCGGGTGATCGTGCGCCTCACCGGCGCGGCGGAGGACCTGGGTTCCCACGCCCTTCCGATCGTGGGGCAGGCCATGGGCGTGGCCCTGGATGTGTTGGAGGGTGCGCTCGCGGTGATCGCCCCGCTGGCCGACCAGTTGGGGCCCCTGATCGGGTTGTGGCTGTCCCTTGGTCTGGCGATGCGCACGATCAGCGGCGCGAGCCTGGCGATCAGCGGGGTCACGGGTCTGGTGGGCAAGTTCCAGCAGGGTGTGGATAGGGCCGCGGGCCCGCAGGGCGCCGGCAAGCTCAGCATCGCCGCGCGGGGCATGCTGGGCATCATCGGCGGCCCGTGGGCGGTGGCGCTCACCGCCGCCGGCATCGCCCTGGCCGTGTTCGGCCAACGGTCCGAGGATGCGGCGCAGGAACAGCGCAGCCTCGCCGCGGCACTACAGGAATCCGGGGGGACATTCAACGACACGGCACGCCGCCTTATCGAAAACTCGAAGGCCTACCGCTCGATTGCGGACGATATCGACACCTTGGGTATCTCGCACCGGGAGTTCACCGACGCGATCGCCGCAGGCAATCCCGGCATCGACGCCATGGAAGCAAAGCTGCGGGCCCTGTTCGAGCAGCCAGGCTTGGGCAAGGACCAGAAGTACGCCATTGTTGGCACCCTACGTTCACTGGACGACCTGCGGGGAATGGTCAATGGCGCGACGGAGGATCTTCGCCGTCAGGCCGAGGCAGCGGACGCTGTTGGCCGGTCCCATTTCGCGGCGAAACCGGGCGCGGATGCGCTGGCCGAGTCCATGAAGAGCCTCGGCGACAAGACCGCGACCACCGCCGACCACGCCGACGCACTGAACACGGCCTGGCGGATCATGTACGGGATCAGCCTCGACCTGGCCGACGCCGAAGCGCAGTTCGAGCAGGGCATCGACGACCTGCACGAGACCTTCACCGCCACCGAAGAGGGCGTCCGCACGTTCGACAAGTCGATCGTCAACGCGTCCGGCACGATCGACCGGGGCGTGCAGGCCGGTCGTGACCTGCACGCCAGCCTCACCGACCAGGGCAACGCCTACCGGGAGTTGGCGCAGGTCAGCTACGACACGGCGATCCGGCAGGGCCGCAGCCAGGACGAGGCCACGGCTACGGCCGAGGCGGCGGTGGCTACGCGCCGCGCGCAGTTCGAGGCCGAGGCCAGATCCGCCGGCCTGACGGAGCAGCAGGTGCAGGCCCTGGCCAACACCTACCTGGGCTTCCCCGGCGACATCCTGCGCACCATCGAGGTGAACACCGCCCCGGCGCACGCGGCGATCCGCACGCTGGTGAACGTGTGGGACGGCACCGTCGTGCGGATCAGGGTGCAGGCCACCGGCGACGTGCAGGCGCTGACCGCCTCGGGCACGGCGTCCGGCCTCGCGGCCCGGGCCCGCGGCGGCCCGATCGACCCCGGCCAGTGGTACAGGACCGGTGAGGAGGGCGAGGAGCTGATCGTGCCCCGCATGCCGGGCATGGTGCTACCCGCCGACCACACCAGGGCGATCCTGCGCGCCCTGGACGCCGGCGGTAGAGCAACGGCGGTCCTGGCTCCGGCGGCCCGCACCACCACCACAGCGGCCCCGGTGATCAACCTGTACGCGGGGGTCATCGGCTCCCAACGGGAGCTGGACAACTGGCTGGTCGGGGCCGTTGACCGGCTCCGGAGCCACGGCCGGATGTAGGTCCACGTGGGGTAACGACGCCGGAACCCCCGGCACGGATGTGGGGTCCGTGCCGGGGGTCCGGGTGCGGGGGCATTGGCGCGTCAACGCCAAGGGCCGGCCCCCCCGCTGCCTGGCCTACGCGGTTAGGGGTCGGGCGCTCCGCGAAGGCCAGGGGTCAGGGTGAACTTGCGGATGCCGTCCAGCAGCAGCGCGGCGCTGCCGAGGATGGCACCGAGGCGGGCCGCCACCTGCGGGGCGATCTGGTCGGGCAGATCGACCAGTTCGAGTACCGGCGTTACGTCGGCCCACCGTCGACGGGTGCCGAGGTCGAAGTACTCGGCCCAGACGATCATGACCGACGCGCTGTCCGCGCCGGTCGCCACGGTGCCGGCGACCCGTTCGTGCAGCGCCACGAACACGTCGCCGCCGGCCGTCCAGTCCGGCTCCCAGTGGCAGCGCAGGCCGGCCGCGTCGTGGCCCGGGCACCATGGCGGGCAGGTGGGCGCCGGAGGCAGGAACCCGGTCACGGCAGGGCCCTGGCGCTCTCGCCGAGCAGCGCGGCGACGTCTTCGGCGAGGGCATCGGCGATGCCGCGCACGGCACCGTCGGCCTCCTTCGCGTACTGCATCGTCGTGGCCACGCTGGCGTGCCCGAGCAGGTTCCGGGTGGCGAGGATGTCCTTGGATCTCCGGTAGCCCTGGGTGGCCGCCCGGTGCCGGAAGGAGTGCATCGTGTACGGCAGGTCAAGCTGCCGGAGATGCGCGCTGACCATGGCCGTCACGTGCCTCGGCGTGAACGCCGCGCCGCTGGGCTGCCGGAACAGCGGCCCAGCCTGGCAGCCCAGCCACGGCGCCAGCACGGGCAGCAGCTCGACGGGCAGCGGCGCCACCCGTTCCCGGCCACCCTTGCCGTCGATGATCAACACCGGATAGTCCTCGGCGTCGCGGACGTCTTCCCGCCGGATCCGCGCGACCTCGCCGGCCCGCAACCCGAGCACGGCGGCGAGCAGCAGCCACGTCCGCACCGGCTCCGGCGCCCACTTGACCGCGATGGTCAGGTCCCGTTCGGGGATCGGGCGCGGTGTGCCGGGCAAGACCCGGGTGCGCGGCATGTCCGCGGTCGGGTCCTGCTCGACCAGCCGGACCCGGCGCGCCCAGCCGTAGAAGCAGCGGACGTGCGATGAGTAGGTGGCCAGGGTGTGCAAGGCCACGGGGCGACCGGTCCGCGGCGACGGCTCGGTGGTGATCGCCGATTCCCACGCGTCCAAGTCCTGCTCGGTGGCTTCCAGCAGGGACAGGTTCCGGGTCGTGTCCAGCCAGATCGCCAGTGCGTTGAGCACGTCGGCCCGGTTGGTCAGGGTGCGCTGCCGCAGCCCCCGGCGCCGGGCGAAGCCCATGTGCTCGCGGATCACGGTCACGTTGCCCACGTGCTTAGGCATGCCGGCCCCCCGGACGCATCGTCACGAGGGCACGACTCATAGCATTGATCACGGGTCCGACCTCCGTTGTCGGGTCAAGTCCCCCGGCTCGGTGTTCCGAGCACCGGCCGGGGGGCGCTGATGATGTTCCTGCAGGCCGCCATGTCGGCCCCACGCCCCCAATGTCGGGGCGTTCGTGCATGGTGTGACACCCACCGCGCGGACGTGACCCGCTCGGCGCAACCAACCGCCCCCGACGGCCCATCACACGGGGTGCGGCGCTTCGTACCACCGCGCCTTACACAACGCGTCTTCGAGGTCTCCGGCCTGTTCCAAGGTCAGAACGGCGGTGCGCTGCCACTCCCCGCGCCAGGACAGGGCCACGCGGGCGCGGGGGCCGATGCCGTAGCGGACCACCACCACCGTGCACGGCTCCATGGCGGCGGTGTGCGCACTGATCGTGGTCCGGCCGCCCGATTCCTCGGCGGCGGTGTTGGTTGGATGATTGCCCATGGGTCGGACCTCCGTCGTCCGATCAAGGGGCCCGGTTCGGTGTGCAAGCACCGGCCGGGCCCCGCTTGCTATCTGCTCACCGGCCGCTCGGCCCGCGGCGGCCAGGGCGCGAACCCCTCCTCCCGCCGCTCCCGCCTGACCCGCGCCACCAGCTGGTCAACGGTGACCGGCTCGCCCTGAGCGGCCGGCAGCTGCGGGGTGTACCGGGCCGCCAGCGACGCCAGGTAGCGGGCCCGGCGCCGGTCACGGCGGACACTGCGCACCCACCCCAGCACCCCGGCGGCGACCAGCATCGCCAGCACGCCCCAGGTGGCCGCCGCCGCAATGATCATCGCGGCACCACCGGCACGGGGGTCCGCCACACCAGCGGCGCGGCGCACTGGTGGCGGCTGGTGACACGAACCGGGCGCAGCACCTGGCACCGATCGCAACGGGACATGCCCCCGGCCGGGGTGGTGGCATGCTCGCCGCCGCTGCCGGTGGTCACCGACTGTGAGGACGGGGGGACGGTCACCCTGTGGACGGTAAGAAAGGCGCCGAACTCGACCTTGCCTCCCTGGCAAGGTCCCCCGACCGGGCTAGCGACTGACTACGCCGGCACGCCCATGCGGTAGGCCATCCCGCGCAGCTCCGCCCCCGCGTGGTCCTGCCGGGACCGGCGCATCAGGTCCAGCACGGTCTCCCTGACGTAGTGGTCGGCGCGCACCGACAGGGGCGCCAGTTCCTCGGCCTTGCGCAGGGCCCGCACCGCCTCGCCGCGGGTCCGCCGGTCCATCGCCAATGCACGCCCCAGGTCCGACCAGTAGCCGGCCTGCCGGCCGGCCGAGGGAATGCGCGTCGGGTCCACGGTGCGGGCAAGCTGGACCGCGCTGGCGCCGTCCCCGGCCTCGACGGCCAGGGCCACGCGCCAGAATCCGACGTTGACCGTGCCGAACCAGGCGTTGTTGAACGGGCTCACGTCCCCGACCCGCTCAGCCAACCGTGACGCCTCGCCGAGATGATCAGCGGAGTCACCGGGCCGGCGCAGGGCCGCCGCCGCCAGGGCAGCGACCAGGTGCAGCATGCCCTGCGTTTCGAGCGCGCCAGGTGCGTCGAGCTCGCCGTCCATCGCCGCGGCGCCGCGGCGCGCGACGGCCAGGGACCGTTCGCGGGCCGGCACGCTCACCGCCTGCGCCAGCAGAGACGCCGCGCGGCCGGCGGACACCGCGTCGCCCAGCGCGTTCGCAGCGTCGCGCGTGTGCAGCGCGGCCACCTGCGCCGCGGACGGGTCGCCGAGATGCTTCGACGCGTGACCGGCCGCCGAGTAGCAGTCGAGCAGGCCCAGTAGGGCGGCGGTGCGGTGTTGCCCGTTTCCCGCGGCCACCAGGTGCAGTTCCGGGATGAGTAGCGGCAGCACGGCGCCCATGCCCGCGTAGTCGTGGTTGGGCCGCATCGTGGTGTTCAGCCGGTGCAGGTCCGCGGCCAGCGCCGGCCAGGGCCGCGCCTGCTCGGTGGCCGGGTCGCCGAGACTGGAGTCCGCCAGGGAGATCCGCAGATCTACCAATGCGCTGTACGCGTCGGCGCCGTTGTCGTGGGTGGCGACGTGCCAGCCGTCGCTCAGGTCCACCGGGGACACCCGCAAGGCCCGGGCGATGCTCTCCAGAGTGGAGCGGCGGTCGACCGGGCGCTCGCCGCGCTCGATCCGCGACAGGTACCCCTCGCTCAGCCCGGCCAGGCCGGCCACCGCCTTGAGCGACATGCGCCGGGCGACCCGGCGTTCCCGGATGCGCCGACCGATGCCGGCGGATGTGTCGGCCATGACGCGGCCAGCCCTTCGTTCACCGAGTTCGGATCTTCACCCTCTTCACCGACCCCCGGCCCGTCGGCCGGGGGCTTGCCACTCGGTGAGGAAGGCATGACCAGGGTAGACCCAAGAGACAGGGGTGCCATTCACCTGCCAGGGGTCGGGACTAGACCGGACCCTTGGTGTGCCACCAGAAAGGGGGTACCGGCTAGCCGGTACCCCCTCTCCGACTCGGGGATCCGCGCCACGTCGCCAGGGGTGGATTCTAGAATCACCCCTTTCTCGTCCGTCGCGCCAGCTTGCGAAATCGGCCACGGCGCGGCCGATTTGGGGGCCCCAGACCCCGCCTGACCCGTTCTAGAACGTGTCAGGTCGTCGGCCGGCCGAGCAGGCGGTCGTAGTGGCGCAGCACATCGAGCCAGGCGGCGGCCAGCAGGCCGGTGTCACCTTCCTGCCGGAAACCCATGCTGCGGCAGTCGGCCAGCGAGCCGACTTCCAGCACGAGCGCGGCCAGCGCCTCCCGCTGGTCGACGGTGAGCCGGTCCGCGCGGATGGCGTCGGCAAGGTCCCAGTGCGGGCGGTCGGTAGGCTGCTCAGTCATGGGTCACTCCTCGGGTGATCCAAGGTCCCCGGCCGGTGTTCGCAGCACCACCGGGGACCGCCGTTTCTGTCTTGCAGTGAGACGCTAACGCGTCGCGACCCGTGGCGTCAAGGTGTTTCGCCGTGAGACAGGAACCCGGTACGGTTGCGGGCATGGCCCGACCCAAGTGGACACCCACCACCGACGAGCAGCGGCGCGCGATCGCCGCGGCCCGGCGCGCCGGCAAGCGAGCAGACGAGGCCGAGGATCTGCTCTGGGCGGCGGTCAAGGCCGCGCTCGACACCGGCGTGCCCGCCGCGCACCTGGCCGACGCGGTCAACCGCGGCCGCGCCACCCTTTACCGGCGCCTCGGCGGTAGCGAGAGTCACCACTAACGAGGATTACGCTGGCGTTTGGTGCTCTGGCACCATTTGCCACTCACGGGTCAGTCGTCCAGCACGAACACCGCCTCCGGGTAGTGCCGGATGCGGGCCTCGGCGCGGCGCTCGGCGACGAGCCCGTGCAGCCACTCGTTGAGCTCGGCCACCGGCCGCTCCGAACGCAGCGGGTCGAGCGCCGCGTTGAGCAGCAGGACCCGCCCGGCCAGCACGAACCTGGTGATGCCGGCCGGCAGCCGCATGCCGGCCTTGACGGCGCCGAAGACGTCGTCCGGGGCGAGCCTGGGGAACGCCACGAC
>Ga0075431_100002462_pt1 | contig 17833 bp, 15 predicted proteins | sample RhiMetdeltSRZDD5_FD_75297 | JGI IMG/M metagenome (GOLD analysis project Ga0075431, IMG submission 75297) | Populus rhizosphere microbial communities from Tennessee, USA - Rhizosphere MetaG P. deltoides SRZDD5 | ecosystem: Host-associated > Plants > Roots > Rhizosphere > Soil | place: USA... | reverse complement strand
ACCCTGCACTCCCGGGTTCGCCATTGCTGGACTTGGCCACGGCAGTCCAGCCCTGCGCCCCATCTTTGTCCGTGTCTATGCCGCCGCTCCAGTCATACCTACCTCCGAGAGGCATACTAAAACCTGCGAAGAGACTCGCGCTGTCGCAGTCGGAAAGTTCGACAAATCCGGTGGCAAACACCGAAATGTTTCTGGGCAGGCTTTGCGAGAAGGTGGCGGTAAAAAGATTCCGGTCCGATTCACCTGAAAATTCTGCATGCACGAAACTAATGCCAATGCCTGAGCTCCATTCTTTAAAACTGTAGCCAAGCGAAACCTGGCTGGTCGCCGTGGCCAGCATAAGATCATCATTCAGAAAATCGGTCTCCGCGGTTGCCATCGCCAGATCGGAATATTCACCCAATAGCCGCCGCGTGCTTGCATTTAGATTGAAATCTCCAAATCGAACATCCCAGCCCGCCCGAACCAGCCCCCCGAAACCGTTCTCATGCACGCTCCCAGCCCCGGCGACGGAAAGCGTGCCAAACACGCCGGCATTCCAGACTGCGCCAAGACCTCCATTCAGGAGATCGGCTCCCCCCTCTCCGTGACCTTCAATGGTAACATCTTCGATCAGCCCATAACGTGCGCTGATCGAGCCCACGAGCCGTTCATCGTAGTTGAAGGAGTCTCGGCCATGATCATACCGCACCACCCCAATCTCCGCCGAATAGTCGACCAAGCCCGGTCTCAGAAGATCTGACGACGCATAGAATGGTTGGTCGATGATCGTTTCACGGCCCTGGGCATCGCGCACCACAATACGTGCGTTGCCGCTGCCGCTTATCGGCAGATTGTCGAAGCGGAATGGTCCCTCTGAGATATCCTGGGAATGGGTTTTGACATTATTGACGAAGACGTCGACCGTCGAAGGCACCGCAGCAGTCCCTTCAAAAGATGGAAGAGGGATAGTGACGAGATCAGGGCGGGTTTCAAAATCTCGTCTGATCTGAACTCCACCCATGCGGATGGGCCGTGTCCAAGTAAGGCCGCCAGCGATCAAATCGCCGATATTCATGGTGCTCATGTGGCGAATGCTGGAAAACGAGTAGGTCGTATCCAGCCGCGTGTAGTTGCTGTCCCCTTCTGGGGTATGGCCGATCAAGTCCGATTGCGTCAGCGTTCCAGCTGCAGAGTAAAAATGCGAATCGAGGTGGGCCGAAGTGCCGGTGAATCCATATTCATTGTTCTCCTTGTCGCTGGCAGCGCTGGCGAACAGCGAATAATTGACATAGAGCCCGGTGCCGATATCGAGCAGCACATCGGGTGAGCTGTCTTCCAGATCGAATACCGCGGCGATGCGCTGCTGCGGCAAAGGCTCGAGATTGATGGCTTGTTGCTCTTCAAGGTAAGTGTATGTCAGACCCTGCATGTCGTTCAGGATCACTTCCTTTTCCGGCGGTCCGGTGCCCTCTGCTGCAATCCCCAGCTCGGCAAGCTCGCCCCTGGTTGAGGCAATCTGCCCGTCCTCGAACAGCGTGAAAGCTGCGACATAGCCGCTTTTATGACCATTGATCGATACTTCCAGCTGTAGCGGCACGCCTTCCTTGGCCGCTACCCGCAAAGGCAACAGGCCCGTCGAAAGTGCCACACCGAGTGCGAATAGCGGGCTACTGAGCCTGCACCAGCGCGCTCGATTCCAGCGGACCATTTTCATCACGAGCAAAGATTGTGATGGCGGAGCCGGGCCGGAACCCTTTCGAACCAGAGTTCGCCGTCCAGCGCGCAGTTGATTTCCCAAGCACATAGCCCGACAGCCCTTTGCCGAAGGAGCGGGTTGTTCCGGACGAGGACCTCACGGTAAGCCCGCTAAGCCTTACCCGGCGCTCCCCATCGTTCCTGGCAGTGATGATCAATCTTCCATCGGCAAGGTGAGCTTCCCAGCTCAATCTTGGAGGCACGACTTGCGGCTCGCTAAAGAACACGGGGATCGAGTGCCGGACGACAAATCTCACATTGGTTCCATTCATCTCGGAAGGAGCCGGAATTTGATCGACGAGAAGCCTGTAGCTTTCCTCCCCCTCAACAGGGGTCTTTGCCACGCGCACGATTCGCACGGTATATTCGCTACCCGGTTTCAGCCGTGCCGCCGGCGGGCTTGCGACGACATCGCTCGTTGGTATGAGCTCGTCGACTCCTGCATTTTTCACCCAGCGGAAAAGCCGCAGCTGCACCGGCAACATGGCTTCGCTTTGATTGTACAGCATGACGCTCGAAGTTTTCGCCGGAGCCGGTACTTGAACGAGGACCGGCGAAACACTCAATGTGCTGGCGAACGCCAACGGGGTTCCCAGAAGCGATGCCGCAAACGCAAATAGGCTGCACCCCCGCATGATTGCCTCCTAATATTGGACATCGATTTGAATCACATCATCATAGAAGCCGGGCGCAGGCGTAGCTTGCGCAGGTACGCGGCCATAAACCGTATATGACTGGGCGTTGCCGTCGCCTGTTGCACCGGTTACCTCGTTCCCCTCGAACACGGTGCCCCACTGAATTGTGCGACCTGCGTTTTGGTACAGATTATAGCTTACATACTCGCCGCCATTCTCCATCCGGCGGGTCGTCGTGTCCAGCGCGGTACCAGCATTGTTGCCGGCGTTCAATTCGATGTCATAGGGAGTTCCGTTCGTGCATTGCACGGAAAATATCGTGTTGACATCAATGTTGGACGATAGGAGCCCCACACTATTGCCAAAGTTAAGGGGATTCGTAGCGGTTATAGCGCACGTTGCCACGATGGTAATGGATACGGTGAAGTCATCGGTTGCTGTCGCTGAATAAGCGCTTCCAGCGCACGGCATGAAAGCCGAAGCAGCAAGCAAGAAAGTATACAGCGCATTTTTCATGTGGTTCCCCTTCCCCCAATACTCAACATGTTCTGCGTCGATTAATTATGGTTAAATAAATGGTAGATTTGCTTGCTCGGAAGGGACTGTTTATTTCCACCATAGTGAACGCATTCATCGTTATGAAGAGCGGCGTGTATTATTTCGCTCCGTACTGCAATCTGCGAAGCCCCACGAATGGCAAGTGCTAATGCTGGACGAGGCCCGCCTATGCTCGTAGCAAATCCGAAACCGAAGAGGTCCTAATGGCGCCGCTCAAAGTCTTTCAATTTCCGGTTCTCTCCGACAACTTCGGCCTGCTGCTCCACGATCCCGCAACGGGAGAGACCGCCTCGATCGATGCGGCCGATGGCGGCGCGGTCAAAAACGCCCTCGCCACGCGCGGCTGGACCTTGAGTCATATTCTCGTGACTCACCATCATTCCGATCATACCGACGGTATCCCTGGCCTGAAGCAGGACTATCATGCCGCCGTCTACGGGCCCGCCGAGGAGTCGCGTCCCATTCCGGGCCTCGATCGTGGCCTTAAGGGCGGCGATCGCTTCACCTTTGCCGGTCGTCCCGTCTCCGTCATCTTCGCTCCCGGCCACACCAAGGGTCACATCGTCTATCATCTGCCCTCCGACGGCTTGGCCTTCGTTGGCGACGTGCTCTTTTCCTTGGGTTGCGGCCGCGTCGTTGAGGGAACCATGGAAGAGATGTGGAACTCGCTCGACTCGCTGAGGCGACTGCCGCCCGACACAAATGTCTATTGCGGCCATGAATACACCGAAGCCAATGCCCGCTTTGCCTTGACCGTTGAGCCCGGCAACGCGGCGCTGCGCCGTCGTGCCGAGGAGGTCAAGGAGTTGCGCGCCAAGGCCCTCCCCACCCTGCCCACCACCATCGCAGCGGAACTTGCGGCCAATCCTTTCTTGCGACCGGAGAGTACTGAGATCAGAAACAATCTCGCCATGCCACAGGCGAGCAACGCCGAAGTTTTCGCCGAGCTGCGCGAGCGCAAGAACCGCTTTTAGCCAATGGCGACACCGCGCTTAGTGACGTTGCCTGTCGATGTAATCGGACAAGTAAGCAGCGTCCTCACCAACTCCGAACAGAACGCCGGACTTGAAGGTGTGCATCCAATGAAGCCCCAGGAGGAACAAATTTTCGCAGTTCGTCACGCCTCTCTCTTGCACTGGTGCACCCCGGCCATCGAGAATGGGAGCTTTGAGCCAGCTGAAATCGAACCGATAGCCCGTGCTCCAAATGACTGAGCGTATGTTCGCTGCCTTCAGGTCCACGGTTGCGACGTGTTTTACCGGCGCACGGTCGATGGCGGCGTGCTCCTCAAGTTCCAGATCGAGATCATTGTTGATCACATAGTCATCGGCGATACGCTTGAAATCCAGATACGCCTTGTCTGATGCGGCAAGGATTTCCTCCGCGTCGCTACCGAACACCAGTTTGCTTCCATCGACCCCGACCAGCCTGCCGAGAACCACCACTCCATCGCGGGCAAAATCACGAATGTTTACGTCATGACCGCCATTGACCCCCGTGATGACCACCGAGGGAGGCATCTGGCGACCCGGGAAACTGTCGATTCTCTGGTCCATCCGTCCCATCGATATCAGCCACCATGTAATGTCCCGGCCCCGATAACGGCGCGGCGCCCGCCGGTGCCGGCTGACGCTGAGATAGACGGTGCGGCCGCACTGATAGAGTTCCTCCGCGATCTGGCAGCCAGATGCGCCGCTGCCCACGACGAGAACGGCTCCGGGAGGCAGTTGACCAGGGTTGCGATAGTCACTTGCATGCACCTGGAATAGGTCGGATGCGAGTGTTGCCGAAAGTGACGGCAGCGAGGGCCCCTGGAACGGGCCTGTTGCCACGATCACCCGTGATGCCCCGATCGTCGCATTGTTCGTATCGATCGTGAACTTGCGTGTTTCCGGGTCGAGCCGAAGGGATGTGACCTCCGTGTTGGAACGCACCGGAGCATCAATGAACCGGGCATACGCCTCCACGAACGATGCGACTTCTCGGTAATGGGCAAAGGCGTCGGGCTGTTCGCCCTTGTATGAAAAGCCCGGCAGCTGCAGAGCCCAGTTTGGAAACTGGAAGGCGAGAGAATCCCATCGCTCGCTATGCCAGCGTTCGGCCACCCTTTTCCGTTCGAGGATGATGTGCTGGTACCCGCGGTCACGAAGGCAGTAGCTCATGGCCAAGCCGGCTTGGCCACCACCGATTATGACCGTATCATATTGCTCCCGCACTCGAACGCTCGGACTGGGGACTGCCGAGAGACTACCTCAATTTGCCCGCTCTGACACGTTTCAAAGAAAAATGAGATCGCTTTGCTGGCGACGAACGTCAGATCATATATTGGCCGCCGTTGGCAGAGAGCGTCGCACCCGTGATGAAGCCGGCCTCATCGCTCGCCAGGAACAGCACGCAGCGCGCCACTTCTTCAGGCGTCCCGAGCCTCCCGGCCGGGATCTGCGGAATGATGTTCTTTTCAAGCACGTCCTTGGGAACGGCCATCACCATCTCGGTGGCGATATAGCCGGGGCAGATGGCATTGACGGTGATGCCCTTTCGCGCATTTTCCTGAGCGAGCGCCTTGGTGAAGCCGAGTTCGCCCGCCTTCGCTGCCGAGTAATTGACCTGACCCATCTGCCCCTTCTGCCCATTGATGGACGAGATGTTGATGATGCGGCCGAAATTGCGTTCTCGCATGCCTTCGATCACCGGCCGGCACATGTTGAACAAGGAGCCGAGATTGGTGCCGATCACCTGTGCCCATTGCTCGGGAGTCATCTTGTGAAACATCGTGTCACGCGTGATGCCGGCATTGTTGACCAATATGTCGATGGGGCCGAGCTCTGCCGCCACGGTCTTGATGCCGTTGGCGCACGCCTGGTGATCGCTGACGTCCCATTTGTAGACGCCGATCTCGGTCTCGGCGCGAAACTTCCGCGCCGCCTCGTCGTTGCCGCCGTAATTGGCAGCTACCTTGCAGCCCGCCCCTTTGAGCGCCTTGGAAATGGCGGCACCGATGCCTCGCGTGCCGCCCGTGACAACCGCCACCCGGGCCATTCTCTCCTCCGACGATTAGTTTCTCTCGACGCACATGGCGATGCCCATGCCGCCGCCGATGCATAGCGTGGCAAGACCCTTCCTCGCCTGGCGCCTCTTCATCTCGTGCAGAAGCGTCACCAGCACCCGCGCGCCGGAAGCGCCGATCGGATGGCCGATGGCGATGGCCCCGCCGTTCACATTGACCTTCTCCGGAGCCCATCCCATGTCGCTGTTGACGGCGCAGGCCTGCGCGGCAAAGGCCTCGTTTGCCTCGATCAAATCGAGATCCTCGATCTTCCACCCGGCTTTTTTCAGCGCCGACCGCGAGGCGGGAATGGGTCCCGTGCCCATGATCGCGGGATCGACTCCCGCATGCGCCCAGGAGACGATGCGGGCGAGGGGCTCAAGCCCGCGCTTCTCCGCTTCCGCGGCGTTCATCAGGATCACCGCCGCCGCACCGTCATTAATCCCGGAAGCGTTGGCTGCGGTCACCGTTCCCTCCTTGGCGAAAGCAGGCTTGAGCTTTCCCACCTGGTCGAGCGTCACGCCGGCGCGGATATATTCATCCTGCTCCACCACCACATCGCCCTTGCGCGTGGCGATGGTCACGGGCGCGATCTCGTCCTTGAACCTGCCGGCCTTCTGCGCCGCCTCCGCCTTGTTCTGCGAGGCGACCGCGAACTCATCCTGCGCTTCGCGCGTGATCTGATACTGCCGGGCGACGTTCTCCGCCGTATTCCCCATGTGATAGCCGTTGAAGGCGTCCCACAACCCGTCCTTGATCATCGTATCGATGAGCTGGAAATCGCCCATCTTGATCCCGTTGCGCATGTGCTGGCAATGCGGCGCCATGCTCATGGATTCCTGCCCGCCCGCAGCGACGATGCGGGCATCCCCACTCGTGATCTGCTGGCATCCAAGTGCCACGGCTCTAAGGCCCGAGCCGCACAATTGGTTGACGCCCCACGCCGGCGTTTCGACCGGAATTCCGGAATGAATCGAGGCTTGCCGCGCCGGATTTTGCCCCTGCCCGGCCGTCAAAATCTGCCCGAGAATGACCTCGTCCACCTCACTGGGCTGGACGCGTCCCCGCTCCATGGCCGCCTTGAGTGCCACCGTGCCGAGATAGGACGCCGGCACCGAGGAAAGCGAGCCGTTGAACGAGCCGACGGGCGTGCGCGCGCCCGCGACGATGACCACGGTCTGATCGGAAGTCGCCATGGTAAACTCCTGGTTACTGTTGCGTTGCGCCGTGTTCTACAGGAAAGTTCCGCGCTTGCAATGCTTGAGGGCCAAGTTGGCCTGCATTTTGGTCTTGCCATCCCTCCGTTGCGCGCGCGACAATCTTCCCGGATCGCACTTAGACACGGGCTTAAGTCCCTGAGCCGGTGGATTTTGCAGTCGCAAGGAGTAGGGCGTTGATCGACCAGCCTGCCGGCGAAGCCGTGATCATCAAGAAATATGCGAACCGGCGCCTCTACAATACCGCGACCAGCGCCTATGTGACGCTTGAGGATCTGGCCGACATGGTCAAAAAGGGCGTCGACTTCATTGTTCACGACGCCAAGACCGGTGAAGACATCACCCGTTCCGTGCTGACCCAGATCATCTTCGAGCAGGAAAGCAAGGGCCAGAATCTCCTTCCCATCAAATTTCTGCGCCAGCTCATTCGCTTCTACGGCGATCAGATACAGGCCCTGATCCCGAGCTATCTGGAAATGTCCATCGAACAACTCACCCGCGAGCAGCAGCGCTTCCGCGATCAGCTGTTGAACAGCTTCGGTGTCAGCGCCGAGCCTTTTAAGCTGCTCGACGAGCAGGTGAAGACGAACTTCGCCATGTTCGAAGATGCAATGAAGCTCTTCAATCCCTTTGCCGCTTCCGCCCCCGCGCGGGCGGCGCAGAGCGAGCCGGCTCCCCCGCCCGGGCCCCAACACGACTCTTCATCTTCAACGAGTGAGCTCAAGGTAATGCAGGAGCAGCTGCGCGAGATGCAGCGCAGGCTCGAATCCCTCACCGAGAAGAATTCCTGAACGGTTTGTGCGCGATCAATAGCCGAGCGCGATCCCATCCTTGCGCGGGTCCGAGCCCGCCACCAGCGTTCCCGTCTCGCCGTCGATTTTGACCATTTGCCCTCCGCCGAGCGGCTGTTCAGCCCGCACGACGTGATGCCCTTTCTCTTCGAGACGCTTGGCGAGCCCGCTTCCGGCACCGTCTTCGAGATTCAAAAGGCCCTCGTCGTGGAAATGGCGGGGGAAGTCGAGCGCCTCCTGCACGTCCATCCCGTAGAGAAGATGGTTCACAGCAACCGAAATGTGGCCCATGGGCTGGTAGGCGCCGCCCATGACGCCAAAGGAATGGCTCACTCTTCCATCCCGGCGGATCATGCCCGGCATGAGCGTGTGCAGCGGCCGCTTGCCCGGCCCAATGCAATTGGGATGGTTGGGCTTGGTGACGAAACAGGCGCCGCGGTTTTGAAGCACGATGCCGGTCTTTGACGTCACCCTTCCCGAGCCGAACGGCAGGTAGAGTGAATTGATGAAGGAAACCGCCAGGCGGTTTTTGTCCACGACGCTCAGATAGACCGTGTCCGACTGGGGCTTAGGCACCAGATTGGAGGGATCCGAAATCGCCCGTTCCAGGCTGATAAGCCCCGCGAGTTCCAGCGCCGTCGCTTCGCTGAGCAGATGGTCGATCGGAACGTCCACGAAGTCTCTATCGGCCACATGTCGGTTGCGATAGATCCAGGCAAGCCGCATGGCCTCGATTTCCAGGTGGATCCGCTCCGCACTGTCGGGCGCATGAGACTCAAGATTGAGCTGGCGGAGGACATTGAGGGCAATCAGCGCCGTAAGCCCATGTCCATTCGGTGGCAGTTCGACGATCTCATGGTCTGCGAACTCTGTGCTGATCGGCGCGACCCAGTCGGACCGGGTGCGGGCAAAATCCTCTTTCGTCAGCAGCGACCCTTGAGCGCCGAGATAGGCGACGATGTCATCCGCGATCTCGCCCAGATAGAAGCCATCGCGCCCCTCCTTGGCAATGCGGCGCAGGCTCTTGGCAAGGGCCGGATAGCGCATCACCTCTCCCGTTTGCGGCGCCCGGCCCCGGACGAGGAGATGTTGGCGCGCCCCTTCATCCTTGTCGAGCGTTTCAACACGCTCCGCCCAGTCGGAGGCAACCCGCGGCGTCACGGGTGTACCCTCCTCTGCCAATCTGATGGCGGGCTCCACTGCCTCCTTCAGCCCGATCGTGCCGAAGCGGTTGAGGAGCTTCGCCCATCCGTCGACCGCTCCTGGCACCGTGATCGAATGCACGCTCTCGGGATCCATTTCGGAAAGCTCGGAGGCTTTGAGCCAGTCCTCGTTCGCCGCCATGGCGGCGCGTCCCGAGGCGTTGAGCCCATGAAGTGAACCGTCCGCCTCGCCGACGAGCGCAAAACAATCCCCGCCGATCCCCGTCATATGGGGCTCCGTGATGGCGAGCACGGCAGCCGCAGTGACCGCGGCATCGACGGCATTTCCCCCCTGGCGCAGCATTTCGACCGCGGCGAGCGTGGCAACGGGCGATGAGGTGGCGGCCGCGCCGTTAACGGCGTGGACGGTGGAGCGTCCCGGCAGCTGGAAATTGCGCATTGGCTTCCCTGTTGCGTTGGCTTGCGAAGACAGTAAAGTCGCCCGCCGATCGGTCAAGTTCCGTGACATCGGCTTTGCCCCGACCTCGTCGCGATTCCCGCAAAAGCGTCGCAGGCAAGAAGCGGCGGAGTGCGATTGCCGCTATATCTCACCGTCTGCCTTTGAGGGAGCCCTTCACTTATGAAAAGCGTCAAGAGCGACATCGAAATTGCCCGCGAAGCCCGCATGAAGCCGATCATGGAGATCGGGGCGCGGCTTGGCATTCCGAAGGAGAGCCTCATCCCCTATGGTCATACGAAGGCCAAGCTTGATTTGAACTTCATCGACACTCTCTCGAAACGGCCCGACGGCAAGCTCATCCTCGTCACCGCCATCAACCCCACCCCCGCGGGCGAGGGAAAGACCACCACCACTGTAGGCCTCGGCGACGGCCTCAATACCATCGGCAAGAAAGCCATCATCTGCCTGAGAGAGCCCTCCCTCGGCCCCTGTTTCGGCATGAAGGGCGGTGCCGCTGGCGGCGGCTATGCCCAGATCGTGCCCATGGAGGACATCAATCTCCACTTCACCGGCGATTTCCACGCCATCACCGCCGCCCACAATCTTCTGGCGGCCATGATCGATAACCACATTTACTGGGGCAATGAGCTCACCATCGATTCAAGACGTGTCTCCTGGCGCCGCGTTATGGACATGAACGATCGCGCCCTGCGCGAGGTCGTCTGCTCCCTCGGCGGCGTCGCCAATGGTTATCCCCGCGAGTCGGGTTTCGACATCACCGTCGCCTCCGAGATCATGGCAATCCTCTGCCTCGCCACCTCCATCTCCGATCTCGAGCGAAGGCTCGGCCAGATCGTCGTGGCCCAGCGCCGCGACCGCGGCCAGGTGTTGGCCAAGGATCTGAAGGCGCCCGGCGCCATGACCGTTCTGCTCAAGGACGCCCTTCTTCCAAACCTCGTCCAGACCCTCGAGAACAACCCCGCCTTCGTCCATGGCGGGCCTTTCGCCAACATCGCCCATGGCTGCAACTCGGTCATGGCCACCAAGACCGCGCTCAAGCTCGCCGACTATGTCGTCACCGAAGCGGGCTTCGGCGCCGATCTCGGCGCTGAGAAGTTTTTCGACATCAAATGCCGCAAGGCCGGTCTGACACCCTCTGCCGCCGTCGTCGTCGCCACCGTCCGTGCCCTGAAAATGCACGGCGGCATCGCGCGCGATGAGCTGCAGAAGGAGAACGTCGCCGCCTTGCGGAAAGGGCTGGCCAATCTTGGCCGCCACCTCGAGAACATGAAGAAGTTCGGTGTCCCCATGGCCGTAGCCATCAACCATTTCCTCACCGACACGGATGCTGAGGTCGAAGCGGTGCGGGAGTTCTGCAAGGAGCATCACGTCGAGGCTTTCAAATGCACCCATTGGGCCCACGGCTCGAAAGGTGCGGAAGCTCTCGCCCGCCATGTCGCCATGCTCGTCGACAAGGGTGTGAGCCAGTTCAAACCGATCTACGGCGACGATCTTTCGCTGTGGGATAAGACCAAGACCATCGCCCGCGAGATTTATCGCGCCGAGGACATCGTCGCCGACAAATCGGTGCGCGACCAGCTGAAATCCTTCGAGGCCCTGGGCTACGGCAAATTCCCGATCTGCATGGCCAAGACCCAGTATTCCTTCTCGACCGATCCCAATCTGAAGGGCGCGCCAGTCGACCACGTCGTTCCCATTCGCGAAGTGCGTCTCTCCGCAGGCGCCGAGTTCATCGTCGTCATCTGCGGCGACATCATGACCATGCCGGGCCTGCCCAAGATTCCCTCCGCCGAGGTCATCGGGCTCGACGAAGCCGGGCGCATCGAGGGGTTGTTTTAGGAGGGCCTGAGATGTTCTATCTGACGGATCCCCGATCTGATGAACAGCGTGGATGTCTAGGGCAATGTAATGTGTTCTTGAGCTTGCTTGATGAATTCAAACAATGGTTCCGCTAGGTCCCCTGCAATTTGAAAGTATTCTGAGTCACACAGATCCAATGTTTCGACACCATTCAGACCTAGAATATTACCCCCTGATCGCCCACCGGACATGCCAATATGAATTGCCCGCTGAGTCACGCTCGCAACGTCGCTCCGTCCTATGCGCTCGAGCGCACTGACAATTTCTGTCACGAACTCAACGCTCGAATTTAGAAAAAATAGATCATAACCGCCATTGTTGACTTCTCGTTCGAGCGCTTCGACAGCCAACACCACACGCTCCTCTTTTGTAAGAAAGCTACTTCCCCCAAGACGAAACGACTTTTGGCCAAGCGCCTGCTCAAACGCCACCACGATGGAGTCCTTCCGATAAGTCGCCTCCAACGCGACCAGTTCACTGGTCGTCTCGCCTGAATATTTTGTAAGCCATGGCAATTGTGACATCAGTTCTTCCTATTCAATACCGGATTGGCATGCGCGACGCCGGACGTCCGCAGGCGGCTGGGACATACATTATTGTGTGACCGTCTATCGGAAAACTATATGCAGCGGGAATTTCTCTACCGCGCCTTGTGTCCTGCGGGCTGACGATCTGACCTCATCCCACACGCGCAATTATCTCGCTACCCCCTCAACCTCGCATTCTCCGGATCGAAGGGCGACTCCGCAATGACGCGCGCGCCATAGTTTTCCCCGAGGATCCTGACCTCCACCTCGCGGCCCTCATCGCCGAATTCCGGCCGCACCATGCCGAGTGCTAAGGACTTCCCGAGCCGCCAGCCATAGCCGCCGGATGTGCAGCGACCGATGAGCCTCCCCTTTTTATCGAGGATGGGCTCGTTGCCGCGCGGATCGGCATCCTTGATGCCCTCGACCTCCATGGTGACGAAGCGGTTCTCAAAGCCGCGCTGCTGCCATTCGACCAAGCCGTCGCGGCCGATGAACTGTCCCTTGTTCAGATGCACGAACCGGTCGAGGCCCGATTCGAGCGCCGCATATTCGATCGACAGCTCGCGGGGAATGAGCCGGTAGGATTTTTCCAGTCTGAGCGAATCCATGGCCTTGATGCCGAAGGGCCTGATCCCGAAACTCTTCCCCGCATTCATGACCAGATCGAAGATCGTGTTCTGCATTTCGATCGGATGATGCAACTCGAAGCCGAGTTCGCCCACGAAATTGACTCTCAACGCATGCGCCTGCGCAATGCCAACATTGATGAACTGCCCCGACAGCCACGGGAAGGCTGCATTCGACAGATCGGTGTCGGTGAGCGTCTGCAGAAGCTCGCGCGAGCGCGGGCCGGCGATGACGAGGACGCCCATCTGCGTCGTGATCTTCTGGAGATGCACTTGGCCTTGAGTCGGCAGGAGCTTGCAGAGCGTATCCCAGTCGTGCCGCTCGAAAGCACCGGCGCCGACAAGATAGAAGCGCTCAGGCCCCGTACGATAGACCGTGAACTCCGATCTCACCCCGCCTCTCACCGTCAGCAGATGGCACAGCGCCATCCGGCCGATTTTCTTTGGAATCCGATTGGCGAGGATCGAGTCGAGCCATTCCTCGGCCTTGGGCCCCGAAACCTCGTATTTGGCGAAAGCCGACATGTCGAGCAGTCCGACATTGTCGAACACGTTTCGGCATTCATTGCCCACGTGCTTGAAATAATTCGAACGCCGGAATGACCACTTCTCCTTGATCTTGCCGTCCTTAGCAGAGGGCGCATGATTGTGGCTGAGCAACACGTCCTGAGGCCGGTCGAGATCCTTCTCGCTGAGCCCGTAACCCAGAGGCGCGAACCACCCCGGACGTTCCCACCCATAGACCGTGCCGAACACCGCGCCCAAAGCCTCCATCCGCTCGTAACACGGGCTGCGCTTGAGGGGCCGCGCATCCGCCCGTTCCTCGTCGGGGTAGTGCGGCGTGAACACGTTGCGATAGGCCTCCTCGTTCTTGACCTTGAGATAGCCGCGCGACGCATAAGGGCCGAAGCGCCTGGGATCGACACCCATCATGTCGATGGTGGGCTCGCCCTCGACGATCCACTCGGCGAGCTGCCATCCCGCCCCGCCGGCAGCCGTGACACCGAAACTGTGGCCTTCGTTGAGCCAGGCGTTTCTGACCTCCCATGCCGGCCCGACGATGGGCGAGCCGTCGGGCGTGTAGGCGATGGCGCCGTTGTAGACCTTCTTGATGCCAACCTCGCCAAAAGCCGGCACGCGTTCGATCGCCGTTTCGATATGCGGCGAAAGCCGGTCGAGATCCTCCTGGAAAAGTTCGTATTCGGCATCCTTGTTCGGCCCCTCGACGTAGCAGCAGGGTGCACCCGTCTCATAGGGTCCAAGCAGGAGCCCGCCGTTTTCCTCCCGCATGTACCAGCTTGAGTCCGCCTCTCTGAGAACGCCCATTTCGGGCAGGCCCTGTTTTTGCCGCGCCACAATGTCGGGGTGGGGTTCGGTGACGATATATTGATGCTCTACGGGGATGACCGGTATGTCGAGCCCCAGCATCCTTCCCGTCTGCCGCACGAAATTGCCGCTCGCCGAAACAATATGCTCCGCGGTGATATCGCCCTTGTCGGTCTTTACCAGCCATTCGCCCGATCTCTTCCTCTCCACTCCCACGACGGTCGTGTAGCGGTTGATCTCGGCTCCTCCGTTGCGGGCCCCCTTGGCGAGAGCCTGGGTCAGATCGGCAGGCTGGATATAGCCGTCGTCGGGATGCTGGATGGCGCCCAAAATTCCCTTGGTGTCGCACAGGGGCCAGATCTCCTTGACCTGTTCGGGGCTCAGCACATTGACCTTGATCCCGATGGTCTCGGCGACACCGGCGTAATACATGAACTCGTCCCACCGGTCGCGCGTGCGCGCGAGCCTGATATTGGAGACGACCTTGAAGCCGACGTGCTGCCCCGTCTCATCTTCAAGCTGCTTGTAGAGCTTGACCGAATATTTGTGGATCTGCCCCACCGAATAGGAGAGGTTGAACAGAGGCAGGAGCCCGGCCGCATGCCAGGTCGAGCCCGAGGTGAGCTCCCTCCTTTCGACGAGCACCACATCGCCCCATCCCTTCTTGACGAGATGATAAAGGGTCGACACGCCGACAACTCCGCCGCCGATGACCACCACGCGCGCCTGCGAACGCATGAACACTCCCTGAAACTGGATTGCCTGGTAAAGATTGTCGCCACATTAGGAGGTGAAATTCAATCGCCCTTAAGGGGGAGCGACGGGCTTGGCGCTTTTTTCGACACTATCCGGCAAATCCACCCCGTGCCAGGAAGGCGAGCTCCTCCGGGGTGGACGGCCGCCCGAGGATCGGGTTGCGGTGGGGAAAGCGCCCGAACCGCTGGATGATCTCAAGATGTAGCCTCGCCCAGGGCGTCAAGTCGTTGAGCCCCATCGCTTGGAACAAGCCGACCGCCCGCCACTGCGCATCGAGATCCTCGGCATGTTCGAAGGGCATGACGAACCAGAGGGCTCTTTCGGCTGGCATCGCCTGGTGGAAGCCGCGCCGAATCGACTGTCGCGTTGTTTCAAGTGCCTTTGGGTCGCCTGCGAACATGAGCGGGCTGCCGCGGTGGATGTTGCGCGAGAACTGGTCGAGTAGCAGCACAAGTCCTAAGGCACCCTCGGGCGTTTTCGCCCAATGGTCGAATTCGCCTTGGCGTGCTCTCGCGAGGACGTCCCGAAAGCGCACCGAAAGCTCCCCGTCGAAGGCCGCGTTCTTGGTGAACCAGCGGCTCTCGCCCGCCTGCATCCAGGCCCCCGTCACAACATCTGGCGTCATGGCGGGTCGATTCCAAATTCCGTGAACGGAATATAATCGAGCATGTCTCCCTCGCGCACTTCGGTAACGTCCTCGCCGACCTCGATGAGGCCCCTCGCCTGTTGGAGCCCCGAGATCAGGCCCGAGCCATCGCGCGCGAATTTCTTCAGCCTGGGACCTTGCGCCGTATCCTCCACCCAGCCGCGCCAGAACTCGCGCCGTCCCTGCTTCTTCTGTGCAAAGGAGAAGCCGGCCCGCACGCCATAGCGCTGCGGTGCAAGCCAGTTCATGCCCTGGAGCCGCGCCAGAACGGGCAGACCGTAGAGAAGAAAGGTGACGAACACCGCCACCGGATTTCCGGGAAGCGCCAGGAAGACCGTGTCGCCGATCTGGCCGATGCCGAGGGGCCGCCCGGGTTTCACCGCCAGCTGCCAGCCGTGCAGCACGCCTCGAGCTTGGATTGCCTTGATGACGTGATCGGCCTCGCCCCGGCTGGCACCTCCCGTGGAGAAGACGAGATGGCAGCGCTCGGCCGCCTTCTCAATTGCCGCATCGACGGCCGCCCGCTCATCGCCGATGATGCCGAGATCGTCGATCTCTGCTTCCGTTCCTTGCAGCAGCGCATGCAGCATGAAATGGTTGGAGTCATAGACCTGCGCTCTCTTCAGCATTTCCCCGGGCCGCACGAGCTCATCCCCCGTCGAGATCAGCCCGATCTTGAGCGGCGCAAAACATTCAACCTCCGCCACCCCCGCCGCCGCCAGGGCCGCGATGTCCTGAGGCCTCAGCCGCGCGCCGCGCCTAACGATAGCCTCGCCGGCCTTCATGTCTTCCCCGGCCTTGCGCCGATTGGCAAAAGGCTTGACCCCTTTGGGCATGACGATGGTCTCGCCCTCAGGCGCGACGTCCTCCTGCATGACGCAAGTGTCCGATCCCTCCGGCATGATGGCGCCTGTGAAAATCCTGAGCGCTTCGCCTGGCCGAAGTGCCGGAACCTCATGATCGCCCGCAGCTGCTCGCCCGACGACCCTGAGCCGCGCTTGCCCACCTGACAGCGATGAATGGGCGAAGGCGTAGCCATCGACTGCCGCATTGGCGAAGCCCGGTACGTCGCGGGGTGCTGTCACGTCTTCCGCCAGCACCCGCCCTGAGGCTTCCTTGAGAGAAACGCGTTTCTGCTCTGCCACGCATGTGACTCTTTCGAGAATCAGCGCGATCGCCTCTTCGTGCTTGAGCCTTTCGGCATCATGCAGGAAACAATCATCGAGCAGCCGGCGGGCTTTCATCTTGGCTTGAGCTCCAGCCGCGCCACGATGAAATCGGCGATGGTCAGGATATCGTCGCGGTCGAACACAGGCACGCACGCCTCCATCACCTTGCCATTGCACGCGATGGCGATGACTGATGGATCGCGCCCGGCGAGTTCGGGATGTTTGATCGCGAGATCGCGCACTTCGATCTTGGGATGGCTTTCGCCCTTGTAGCCTTCCGTCAGGATCAGGTCGCAAGGCTTCATTCTCGCGATGACGTCCTTGAGCCGCGGCTCCGTCTCCCCGCGCAGCTCATGCACGAGGGCCCAGCGCTTCGCCGACACGACGGCAACTTCGCTCGCCCCCGCCTGCCGGTGCCGCCAGCTGTCGCGGCCCTCCTGGTCGATGTCGAAACCATGGTGCGCGTGTTTCACCGTCGAGATGCGATAACCCCTCGCCGTCAATTCCCGGACGAGGCGTTCCGTCAGCGTCGTCTTCCCGGCGTTCTTGAAACCGGCAATTCCAAGGAGCTTCACCGGCACGGTACGGAACGCCTCAAGAGCGCCTCGGCCTCTTGCAAATCATCCGGCCGGTTGACGTTGAAGAACGGATCCAGCGCTCCCTGCCCGAACTCGGCCACCGCCACGCCATGTCGTACCGTCCATTCATCGACCTTGCGCGTGCCCTGACCGAGCGCCTGGCGCAGATCGTCGGCAAGCCGGCACGGCCATAGGCCGATGACGGGGTGAGCCCGCCCGCCCGAGGCAGCAGCGGCAAGTTCGACTGAGGCCGCCTCGGCGGCACGCTTCAGACGCGCCGCGAGATCGCGCGGCAGAAAGGGCGTGTCGGTCGCCGCCGTCACGATATGCGAGAAGCCTAAGGATCGACCCCAGTCGAGGCCCGCGAGCACGCCTGCCAACGGTCCCGGCGAACCTTCGATGCTGTCGGGAAGGACAGGCAGCCCATAGGCGTTGAAGCGCTCCGGATCGCCGTTCGCATTGATCGCAAGCGTCTCGACCTGCGGGCGAAGTCTCTCGATGACATGCGCGAGGATCGACTTGCCGCCGAGCAGAAGCTCTCCCTTGTCCCCGCCGCCCATGCGACGTGCGAGGCCGCCCGCAAGGATGACCCCGGCGATCCTTTCAATCATCCGCACTGGCACCTTTGCGCGCATGCCGCGCGTCCTCCTCCTCGACGCTCCGGGGGTCGGCGTCGAAGACGATGCGCTCCTCGCCCGAAAGTGCGATGAAGCGCTTTCCGCGGGCTCGCCCGAT
>Ga0075431_100002458_pt1 | contig 17840 bp, 16 predicted proteins | sample RhiMetdeltSRZDD5_FD_75297 | JGI IMG/M metagenome (GOLD analysis project Ga0075431, IMG submission 75297) | Populus rhizosphere microbial communities from Tennessee, USA - Rhizosphere MetaG P. deltoides SRZDD5 | ecosystem: Host-associated > Plants > Roots > Rhizosphere > Soil | place: USA... | reverse complement strand
TCACGGCCTCGATCACCGCATCCTCCCTCCCGTTGTAGAAATGGTCGCAGTCCGAAATGATCCTGACGGTGCAGGATGCCGTCGCCGCGCGCTGGAATTCTTCAGCGGGATAGCGCTGCGCATTCTCCTTGTCGCCGCGTATGCAGAGAATAGGGCAGCGCACCTTCGGCGCAAGCGCGATGGTGTCGGGTACTTCGGTCATGCGGTCGATGAAGCTCTCCGCGGTGATCACGTACCACCAGCCGGGCATCAGGATGAGCTCCTTACCGCGCCCCTCGGCGACGAGCTTGCGTGCGCGAGCGTGAATCTCTTCGAAACGATTCCCGGCGAGCAGCCCTTCCGTGCCGCCGTCCTGAACGCTTGTCGGACCGCCCCGCCCCGCGGAGAGCAACACGAGGCCGCGCGTAGCGGGATGATCGACGACGTGCCGCACGCCAAGCATTCCGCCGTTGCTGTGTCCCAAAACGACGGGCGCGGCAAACCCGCGTTCGGCCAGCCAGCGTGCGGCGATACGGTTGTCTTCGATGGCTTCGCGCGTGAGCTGAAAAGCCCCGCCTTCTGCGTGCCGACTGTTGCGCGTACCGAGTACATCGTGGCCGCGGCGATTGAATACGAGGCACGCGAAACCAAGCCGGGTGAGCGCCGGCGGTAGAAACCGTGCCGCGCCGACGTAGAAATTCATCGTATTGCCGTGAAAGTACAGGGTGCCGCCGGCCGTCGCGCCGCCATCGGGCTCGTAAAAAAGGCCGTCCAGAGGCTGGGTCGGTGTCGGAATGGAGACGAGCTCGAGGCGCATTGAGGCGTGCTTTTGTGGTAATTGGATGGCTGGCAGGATAATGGTTTCGCGTGATGTTGTGGGAGATCGATGCATGATGTGCCGACTGAAGCTCCACGTGCCACTGCTTGCGGCCGCGATTGCGACTGCATCATTCTTCGTTGCACCCGAAGCTTTCTCGCAGGACGCGATCAAAAAGGCTGAGGCCAACACTTATCCTGCGCGACCCATACGTCTCATCGTCCCGTTCGGCCCGGGCGGAGGCTCCGATTACGTCGGGCGCCTCGTCGGCCAGAAGCTCACGGAGCAGATGGGACAACAGGTGGTGGTGGACAACCGGCCGGGCGCTGCATCGCTCGTCGGCACCGAGATCGTCGCACGCGCCGCGGCGGACGGCTACACGCTATGCCTGTGCGATGTCGGTTTCACCATCAATCCTGCTTACTACAGGAAGACGAGCTACGACGCGCTCAAGGATTTCGACCCCGTCACGGTCGTCGCCGAGACACCTTATATCCTCGTCGTGAATCCGAGTCTTCCGTATGCGGGCAGTCTCAAGGATTTCGTCGCGGCCGCAAGAGCGCAGCCGGGCAAGATCAATATCGGTTCGGCCGGCAGCGGCAGCGGCACGCATTTCTCCGGTGAGCTTTTCAAGCTGCGCGCCGGCATCAACATCACGCACGTCCCTTACAAAGGCGCCGGCGCATCCACCGCAGACGTAGCGGCAGGACACATACAGTCGACGATGAGCACCCCGCCGGCCGCGCTCGGGCTCGCGAAATCAGGTCGCGTGAAGATTCTCGCCAGTGCCGGACCGAAGCGGAGCTCGGTGATGCCCGATGTGCCGACTTTTGCCGAAAGCGGCGTCGCGGGCGTACTGGTGACGAACTGGTACAGCGTCATGTCCGTGGCAGGCACTCCGAAGCCGGTGCTGAAGCGTCTATACGAGGAGCTTCAGCGCGCGATCGCCACGCCTGACATGCGCGAGCGGCTCGCGGCCGCGGCGCTCGAGCCCGCGCCCACTACGCCGGATCAGTTCCGAAAGATGATCGGCGAGGAGCTTCAGCGCTGGGCGCGCGTGATGAAGGAAGCGGGTATTCGACAGGAGTGATGCGAGAAACGGTGCGGGGTCAGCATGACTGAACATGCCGCCCGGCGCGCCAGGAACCGGGGCAAGGTGCAAAAGCGAGTAGACTAGGTTTACGTCACGCCCGGTCGCGCTGCGCGGCGCCTTTCCTTTGCGGCACATCGAGTCTTAATGCCCATCCTGAACGTCCGCCACACGACCACGTACCGCTACAAACAACCGGTCGAGCTCGGTGAGCACCGTCTCATGTTCAGGCCGCGCGACAGCTGGGACCAGCGGCTGCTCGATTCCACGCTCATCGTGTCCCCCAAGCCTTCCAGCATCCGCTGGGTGCACGATGTGTTCGGCAACTGCGTCACCGTCGTCGAATTCGCGCGCCGCGCGAAGGAGCTCCGGTTCGAAAGCACGATCAAGCTCGTCCATTCGCTGGTCCCGCCGCTCGATTTTCCGATCGCCGCGCACGCGCAGACTTACCCTTTCTCATATGACGCCGAGGAGATGCCCGATCTCCTGCGTTCGATCGAACGGCAGTATCCCGATCGCGACAACGTGCTGTATCACTGGGCAAGACAGTTCGTGAACCATGCCGGCCCCGTCGGCACGTACGGTCTCCTCGAAGCGATGACGAAGACGGTGCGAAAGAATTTCAAGTACGTTTCACGCGTCGAAGAGGGGATACAGGATCCGCTGACGACGCTCACGCTGAAAAGCGGAAGCTGCCGCGATTTCGCGATCCTGATGATCGAAGCGGTACGCTCCCTCGGCCTCGCCGCGCGTTTCGTCTCCGGCTATTTACACGTGCGTCCGAGCGCCTCGCGAAAATACGACGGCGGCGGCTCCACGCACGCTTGGGTGCAGGTCTACATTCCCGGCGCTGGCTGGATGGAGTTCGACCCCACCAACGGAATCGTCGGTAACCGCGACCTCATTCGTGTCGCCGTTGCACGCGATCCCATTCAGGCGGTGCCGATCTGGGGCAGTTTCGCGGGTGACGTCTCCGACAGCCTCGGCCTCGAGGTCAACGTGCAGATCACCAGCGAATCGGCGCAGGTCTTCATGCCGGCTTCAGTCGTAAACGGAGCTGCCTGATGCACATCAAAGCCGGATACGAAATCGCCTACGACTGTCCGGGACCCACGCCGATGCTGCTCGTCCTGAGCATCCATCCATCGCGCGTGCCGGATCTCGTCACGCCCCATCGGATATCGTTCGACCGGGAGGTGGTTCCGTACGACTACGTCGACGGCTTCGGCAACGTCTGCACGAGAATCATCGCCCCACCCGGTAGAACGACGATCCGAACCGAGTTCGTGATCTCCGATTCGGGCTTGCCGGACATCGTGGCACCCGACGCGCGCCAGCACGAAATCACCGAGCTGCCGAACGAGGCGCTCGTTTTTCTGCTGGGGAGCCGATACTGCGAGACCGACCGGCTGAGCGATATTGCATGGTCGCTTTTCGCGAACACGCCGCCGGGCTGGGCTCGCGTGCAGGCGATCTGTGACTACGTACATGACTGGATCGGCTTCGGCTACGAGCACGCTTGCGCCACAGCGTCGGCATGGGACAGCTATGCGGGGCGCAAGGGCGTGTGCCGCGACTTCGCGCACCTTGCAATCGCGTTCTGCCGCTGCATGAACATTCCGGCACGCTACTGCACCGGCTATCTCGGCGACATCGGCGTGCCGCGAGTCGACCCGATGGACTTCAGTGCGTGGTTCGAGGTCTACCTCGGCGGCCAGTGGTATACGTTCGACGCACGCAACAACATCCCACGCATCGGGCGCATTCTGATGGCACGCGGACGCGACGCGACCGATGTAGCGATTTCGACGTCGTTTGGCCCGAGCACGCTCGCGGCGTTCGACGTGGTTGCGGATGAACAGCCAGACTCCGGTTGAAACCGGCATCGTCGCGCGGCTTGCACTCGACAGCGCGTCGCCAGTGGCCAACACGCCTCAAGCGTTCGCGCAGGAGTTGCGCAACGAGACGGCGAAATGGGCTCAGGTCATCAAGGACGCGAACATCACGATGTGAGGCGTTCCGTGCTCTTCAGCGGTATGGTGCCGCCGACCACGGAATTGCGTCAGCAACATCGGCTCACGGCGCCGCCCACGCGCCGGTCAGGTAGTCGTAGAGATTCGCGACATTGCGCTTCATCACCATCGGTGCCATGCCGTCCTGCCCCACATCCATCGGGTAACGGTCGGTCAAATGAGTGAGGCGCGCGACCGCTTCATCCTTGGTCATCCCGCGGTCGATCGCGCTCTTCACGTACGCTTTCCACTCCTGGATGAACGAGCCCTGCTCGTCGAGATACTCCTTGCCGCACACGGCGCCGTGGCCCGGCACGAAGATCTCCTCCTTCAGCTTGCGGAGTGAGTCGAGCGCGAGCAACCACAGATCGGGGTTTGCCTCCTGCAGCCACGTATGCACCTTGTGGAAGATGTTGTCGCTCGTGAAGACGACGCCTTCCTCCTTGATGCAGATCGCCGCCTGATACATCGTGTGCCCGGGCATGTGGATCATCTCGAACGTATGATTACCCACGTGCATCGTCATTCCGTTCCTGAACGTGATCACCGGCGCGTTAGGTCGATAACCCTCGAGCAGCGCCGGCTCCTCCGGCCCGAAACTCCCCACGCGCGCGACGTGCTCCGGCATGTTCGTCTCGAGAATACGTCTGCGAACGCCTTCGTGCGCGACCACCGGCACGTCGAAGAACGCGTTGCCCGTCCAGTGATCGCCGTGCGGCTCGGTATTGATGATGTAGCGTAGCCGCCCGCCTCGCCTCTCGATCTCCGCCTTGAGCTTCAGCGCATCGCTTGGTTTGTGCGGACTGTCGATCATGACAATGCCGTCGGAAGTCGTCACGAAGCCGTGGTTGCAGCCGCGGATCCCGGTTTCGACGAACACGTTCTCGGTGAGCTGCCGCATGCATGCTCCTTTGGTGGGCTGTTCGATCGGGTAAATTATGCGCTTACACCAGGAGGCAGGTTCTCATGAAATCCATCGACATACACGCTCACATCGTGCCGCGCTCGCTCTGGAATGCGGTCGATGCAAAATCGGATTGGTTCGGCTACCGCCACGAGCCCGGCGAGGGTCTCGGGACAGTTACTGGCGGCGGCATGCGCACGCACTTCACGTCTCCCAAGGTGCGCTACACGACCGACGAGCGCCTGAAAGACATGGATCGCGAGGGCACGGATGTGCAGGTGCTTTCGGTTCATCCGCCGTTCTACGGTTACCACCTCGATGCCGCGCAGGGTTGTGCTCTCGCACGGGATGTGAACGAAGAGATCGCTGCGATGACGCGGCAGTGGCCCGCGCGCTTCGCAGGCCTCGCCACGTTGCCGATCCAGGACGTCAACTCCGCGATCGACGAGCTCGAACACGCCGTCACAAAATTGGGGCTCAAAGGCGCCGAGCTCGACACGCACGTCAATGGCGAACAGTGGGACGAACCCAGGTTCCGGCCGTTCTTCAAGGCCGCCGAATCCATGGGCGCCGTGCTCTTCTTTCATCCACAGCCGCAGAACAATTTTCTGATGCAGCGGGTGCCACGCTACCGGCTTTTCAACAGTCTCGGCGTGGTGCTGGACGATGCCATCGTAACGGCCGTGCTCATCGTTGGCGGGGTGCTCGAAGCATGCCCCGACCTCAAAGTCTGCATCGCGCATGGCGGCGGACCGAGCTGCTACGTGATGGGTCGCATCGACAGAGGGTGGGCGGCGCAGCCGAAAGATCAACGCACCCCGAGGCCACCCAGCGAGTACCAGAAAAAGATCTACTACGACACCGTTATAGGCAGCGAAGAAGCGCTGCGCTTTCTCATCGACTCCGTCGGCATCGACCGCGTAGTGCTCGGCAGCGACTGGCCGTTCGTGCCGTGGAATCCGGGTCCCGGCGGTTGGGTGCAAAGTCTCCAGTCACTGACGCAGGCGGAAAAGGAGAAGATCCTCTGGCGCAACGTGCAGTCGCTGCTGAACCTCTAGAAGGAGCACGAAATGAGTGAAGGCAACGTAGTGCGATTCGACATCGAAGATGGCGTCGGCGTGATCACGATCGACAATCCGCCGGTCAACGCGCTGGGGCCCGGTGTGCGCGAAGGCATCATCGAGTTCGTCGAAAAGGGAAACGCCGATCCGAACGTGAACGCCATGGTGCTGATCGGCGCGGGCCGAAGCTTCATCGCAGGCGCCGACATTCGTCAGTTCGGCAAGCCACGCCCCCAGCCGCCGCGGCGAAGCACCGATGTACTCGAGGACAGTGCCAAACCTGTGGTCGCGGCAATCCATGGTTACGCGCTCGGCGGCGGCCTCGAGCATGCGCTCTCCTGTAATTACCGCGTCGCGGTCCGCAGCGCGAAAGTCGGCCTTCCGGAAGTGCTCATCGGCGTGCTCCCGGGCGGCGGCGGCACGCAGCGCCTGCCGCGGCTGATCGGACCCAAAGCTGCGATGGAGATGATCGTGAGCGGTCGTCACGTGCCGGCCGAAGAAGCCAAGAAGCTCGGCATCATCGATGAAATCGTGGACGAGAAGGATCTTCGCGGCGCAGCCATCCGGTTTGCGAAAAGCGTCGCCTCGAAGCGGCCGCTGCCGCGGGTGCGCGAGAAGACCGACCGGCTCGCGGAAGCGAAAAGCGATCCCGGCATGTTCGACGCGATGAAGAAATCGATCGCGCGCAAGGCCCGCAACCAGAAAGCGCCCTATCACTGCATCGCGTGCGTTGAAGCGGCGGTGACACAGCCGTTCGAAGAAGGACTTCAGACCGAGCGGCGCCTGTTTGCGGAGCTCGAAAACTCTGACGAAGCGAAAGCTCTGCGCTATGCGTTCTTCGCCGAACGCGAAGTCGCGAAGATTCCCGGCGCGCCGAAGGATCTGAAACCGCCGCGCGTGAAAACGGCTGCTGTGATCGGCGCCGGGACGATGGGCGGCGGCATCGCGATGTGCTTCGCCGATTTCGGCATTCCCGTGAAAGTCCTCGAAGTCTCGCGCGACGCGCTCGAAAAAGGCATGCAGCGCGTGCGCGAGAACTACGCCGTCAGCGTGAAGCGCGGCAGCATCACCCAGACGCAGATGGACGAGCGGCTGCCGCGCATCCGGCCGGTCGAGCGGTACGAGGACATCGCGGACTGCGATGCAGTCATCGAAGCCGTGTTCGAGCGCATCGACGTGAAGAAAGACGTGTTCGCGAAGCTCGATGCCGTGATGAAGCCGGGCGCGCTGCTGCTGACGAATTCTTCGGCGATCGACACCGACATCATGGCCGGCGTTACGAGGCGGCCGCAGGACGTCGGCGGCGCGCATTTTTTCGCGCCGGCGAACGTGATGAAGCTTCTCGAGGTGGTGAGGGGCACGAACACTTCGATCGAGACGATCGCCGCCACGATGCAGATCGGCCGCGACATCGGCAAGATCGGCGCGGTGGCCGGGACCTGCGACGGTTTCGCCGCGAACCGCAGCCGTGCGCCGCTCGTCACCGAAGCAATGCTGATGCTCGAGGAAGGGGCGCTCCCCGAGCAGATCGACAAGGTCATGGTGGATTTCGGCTATCCGATGGGGCCATTCGCGGTGAGCGATCTTTCGGGCCTGGACGTGAGCTACGACACGCGGAAGCGCCGCGCGGCAGCCGATCCGAATTTCCGCAAGCTGCACGTGCCCGACCGCCTCGTCGAGATGGGCCGCAAAGGCCAGAAAACCGGCGCCGGGTGGTACCGCTACGAAAAAGGCGATCGCACCCCGCACCCGGACGAGGTCGTGAAGAGCGTCATCGCAGAGGTCGGGCGCGAGCTCGGGATCCCGCAGCGCACGTTCACGGATGAAGAGATTCTGCGCCGGCTCCTGCTCGCGTCAGTAAACGAAGCCTGCAAAATCCTCGAGGAAGGCAAAGCGTATCGCGCGAGCGACCTCGACGTGATGTGGCTGCACGGCTTCGGCTTCCCGCGCTATCGCGGCGGGCTGATGTTCTGGGCGGATACGGTCGGCTCGAAGGAGATCCTCCGGCAGGTCGAGGAGTGGCACGCGCGTTATGGCGATCGGTGGAGACCCGCGAAGTTGCTGCGGGAAATCGCCGCGAGCGGCGGCTCGTTTCGCGAGGCGAAGAGCGCCGGCACGACGGGGTGAAGGGCCACTGCAGCTGGTCAACGGCGCTGCAAACCCGCAAGCAGCGCCCAAGGGCTCACGCGTGCTCGCGCGGGTTTAAGCCTTCGTCGTCGCCTTCGCCAGCCGCTCCGCATTGTCCTTCGTATCGAACATGTTGATCGCGGTCTTTCCTTCCGCCGCTTTCGTCATGCGCTCGCGGATTTCCGCGGCCATCTTGTTGTTCCGCTGCACGGCCGGACGTGCTTCCATCGCTTCGAACCAGCGCATGAAGTTCGGATAACCGGCCTTGTCGATTCCGCGATCCTTGTGACCCTTCGTCCACGGATAGATCGCCATGTCCGCGATCGTGTATTCGTCGCAGCCCAGCCACTGGCTTTCGCGCGCACGATTGTCGAGAACGCGATAAAGGCGCACCGATTCGTTGTTATAGCGGTCGATCGCGTACTGGATCTTGTCCTTCGCGTAATTGTTGAAGTGATTCGCCTGACCGAACATCGGGCCCACGTGCGCCATCTGGAAAAACAGCCACTGCATCGTGTCGTAGCGCTTCCGTGCGTCCTTCGGCAGGAACTTGCCGGTCTTCTCGGCGAGATAGAAGAGAATCGCGCCGGACTCCATCATCGTGTAACGCCCACCACCCGGGCCTTCGGTGTCGATGATGGCCGGGATCTTGTTGTTCGGGGAGAGCTTCAGATAGTCCGATGTGAACTGCTCGCCCAGCCGGATGTTGATGTCGAAATGCTTCCACTCGAGGCCCGTCTCCTCGAGCATGATCATGACTTTCTGGCCGTTGGGTGTGGGTGAGGAGTGCAGCTCGATCATGGACGTCTCCCATCATGGTTGGAATGCCGCAATTTACACTAGCAGCAGTCATCGCGAGAGCGGCACCGTTCCGGACGAGTGGGCGGGGATCCGCGAGCGCTGCGGCCGGAGTCGGACCTGCGCCGCCCTGTGAGATCATCGGGTCCTCTACTCGCTCATCCACATTCGACCTATGCCCACCTATCGAGGCGCAGACATCGTCGCGCGGACCCTCGCGCGCGCCGGCGTGAAGCGCATTTTTTCGCTCTCCGGCAATCACATCATGCCGCTCTACGACGCTGCACTCGACGCTGCGCTCGCGATCACGCACACACGCCATGAAGGCGCGGCAGTGCACATGGCTGATGCGTGGGGACGGCTCACCGGCACGCCGGGCATTGCCCTCCTCACCGGCGGCCCAGGACACGCCAATGGCGTCGGCGCGCTCTACACGGCGCTTGCTTCCGAATCCCCGATGGTTCTGCTGTCCGGACACGCCCCGCTGCGCGAGCTTGGCAAAGGCTCGTTCCAGGAAATGGACCAAGCGGCGATGGCGGCGCCGGTCGTCAAGGCCTCGTGGAGGGCTCAAAGCCTGGACAAGCTCGGCGACGACATCGCTCGCGCCCTGAGGATCGCCACCGCGGGCAGGCCGGGACCGGTGCACGTGAGCCTGCCGGTCGATTTGCTCGAAGCCACAACGAGAACGCTCCCCGATTCCGCGGGCTACCAAGCACCGCCGCAGCGACTCGGAGTGGCGGACGTGGATGCGCTGTTCGCACTGATTGCCGAAGCGAAGCGTCCGCTCGTTCTTTGCGGCGCAGTGATGTCGCCCGGACGCGCGGACGACGTACGTGAAGCGCTCGAAAAGTCGCTCGGTGTTCCCGCGATTTGCATGGAAAGCCCGCGCGGACTCAACGATCCCGCGCTGGGAGCCCTGGCCGACATCGTGTCGCGCGCCGACGCGATCGTGCTGCTCGGCAAGCAGCCTGATTTCACGCTGCGCTTCGGGCAGCCGCCCGCGCTCGCGGCGGCGTGCCGAATCGCCGTCATCGATCCCGAGCCCGAAGCGCTTCAGCGCGCGCTCGACGTGCTGGGGCGCGATCGCACCGTTCTTGCCGCGGTCGCGGACAGCATCGCCGCGGCCCGTCAGCTGATCGAAGGCGGTTCAGGTCGCACAAACAGCGGTGCGTGGATGACCGAAGTGCAAACAGCGTTGAGGCATCGCCCGCCGGAATGGGATTCGATCACGCCGCGAGCTGACGGCCTCGTGCATCCAGTCGAGCTCGGACGCGCAGTGCAGCACTTCATCGATGCCGCGGGCGAGACGGTGCTGATCTCCGACGGCGGCGAATTCGGCCAGTGGGCGCAGTCGTGTGTCACCGCGTCGACGCGGCTCATCAACGGACAGGGCGGCTCGATCGGCAGTGCGATTCCGTTCGCGCTCGCTGCAAAAACGGCTCGCCCCGACGCGACGATCGTCGCGACGACCGGCGACGGCGCGTGCGGATTCCATCTGCTCGAGATCGAGACGGCGGTGCGCGCGGGGCTGTCCTTCGTGGTGGTGGTCGGCAACGATGCGTGCTGGAACGCCGAGCACCAGATCCAGCTCCGCACGTACGGGAAAGCGCGCGCGCACGGGTGCGAACTCGCGCCCACGCGCTACGACGAGGTCGCGGCCGCGCTCGGCGGCCACGGCGAGCTCGTGACGCGCGCTGCCGATCTGCCTGCCGCGCTCGCACGCGCGGCAGCTTCACGCAAACCAGCGCTCGTGAACGTCATGATCGAGCGCTTGCCGGCCCCGACTGTCGGCGCGGCGCCGCCTGCGGCGCGCTGATCGACATCATCGGCTACTCCACGATCACCGCCGCCCGCACCGCGTCCGTCTCCTCGTTCAGCACCCGCGTCGCACGCACGATGTTGTCGCTCACGAGTCGCGCGCGGTCCTCGATCTTGTTCGCGCAGCTGCGGATCGATTGCGCGTTCTTGCGGATATCATCGAGTCCCTGGATCTGCTTCTCGACCTCCAGCATCGCGCGCTGCATGCGCTCGAAGTCGATCTCGATTTCCTTCCGCTCCGCACCGGCCCGCGCGCAGAGCGCCCGCGCGAGGCTCATGCCGGCCGTGAGGATCACGTCACTCGCCGGGTCGTCGCAGTCCCAGACCACCACGACGTCGTTGCCGTAGCGCGCAAACGGCGCGATCTGCCAGTCGGCCGTGCGCTTCGAGAACACGAAAACGCCGACAGCCGCCTCGCGGTTCTTGCGCGCCTGCTCGATTTCGTGAAGCGCATCGGCGAGGCGATAGCTCGCGTCCTGCTTCGCTTCGACGACGATACGCGACCCGGCGGCCGCGTGCTCGGGGCCGAGTGTCATCACCACGTCACCGACTTTGCAGTTCTTGATGAGCCCCGTCGTGCCCGCGGTGTGCTCGACGATGTCCCCAGCCGCTTGGCCGCCCTGCGTGAGAAATGCATAAACGGCCTGCTCGAACTCGAGGCCGTGACGCGTCGATTTGAGCGATTCCTCTTTGCGCGCCTGCAACGCCGCGAGCGAAGCGCACACGTGCGTGCGGAATTCGTCCAGCGTTGTCCTGAGGCCATTCGCGAGCTCCCCGTGTTTCGTCGTGAGCTCGTTCACCAACCGTGCGAGGGCGCCGGCACCGTTGTCGAGCGAGAACTCGGAGAGAATGACGTTGCGCTGCCCTTCGAGGGCCTTCTGCATTGCCTGCGAGAGCGAATTGAGAATCCCTTCGGTCTCGCTCGGCCGCAGGATTTTCATGAGCGTACTCTGCTCGCCCACGTGAGTGGCGAGCGTCCGGGCGAGCGCCGAGTCAGACGCGCCGATCTGCGATCGGAGGAGTCGCTCCAGCTCGCCGCCGTCTTTCACGAGCTGCTCGACGCGCTCGTTGAACCGCCCGCTTTTCGGATCGAAATATTCGCGCAGCGTCCCGGCGACCTGATCCTGCACACTGCGGTGATGGTTCGCGAGACGCTCCTCCAGCATGGTAAGCAGCCGATCGCCTTCGCCGCGGATCACATCGCCATCGAGGCGCCCCTGTGCCTGCTTCAAAGCGAGCACGCCGATCCGAAGCGCCGTGAGCACGTATTTCTCGCGCGCGGGACCCGCCGCAAACGCGAGCAGCTCGGGAACGACGAGCGGATCGTCCACGCTGAGCTCGATTCGACACACGCCTTCCGGCGCGCACGCCTCGCAGCCCTCGTGCGCCAGCACGGCACCCGTCACAAAATCGTTCATGTCATCTCCTCCAGAACAGCTCTCTCGAGGGGGTATCTTGCCGTGCTGAGTGGCTCACCAGGTGAGCCTCCGGGCAACTACTCGTAGCGTCTCACCGCCTCCGCCAGCGCCGCCCTCACCTTTCCCCTCAAGGTGTCCGGCGCCAGCACCTCCACATCCGCCCCGTGCCTGAGAATGTCCCGCAAGAGCTCGCGATCGTCGCTGTACGGAATCTCGAGCACGTAGCTGCCATCGGTCTCGTACTCGGCCCGCTGCTTCGGATGCCACGACTCTGACGCGACCCAGCGCGCAGCCACGGGCGAGAACCTGAGCTTCGCCCACGTGACATCCCGTCCCGCGAAAATGCCGTAGCCGCTGCCGAGCACCGCATCGAGCTCGCGCTCCGGCACGTCGATCGCCTCAGTCGCGCGGATTTCCGCGTTCCGCACTCGATCCATCGAGAACGTGCGTAACGCGTTTCGCATGTGACACCAGGCATCGAGATACCAGTTCTCGCGGTAATGCACCAGGCGTTGCGGCGACACTTCACGTTCAGTGTCATCGCGACGAGGCATGTCCGCGGTGCGACCCTCATAGCGCATGAACAGCCGCTTCCGATTCAGGAGCGCGTTCGCCGCAATCTCGAACTCCCCGGCCGGCATGGTGCGCCCCGCCATGGGCAGGACCTTGATGCGCCGACGCACCTCCTCCGCCGAGTGATCCGAACTACCGAGCAGCTCGCGCAGCCGTTGCTTCAACGGCCCGAGGCGCTGCGCCAGGATCCCGGGATCGATTCCCTCCAGGAGCTGCTCCATGGCGAGCAGCGCGTGGATCTCGCTCGCGTTGAACCAGAGACCCGGCAGCTCGTAGCGCGGCGCGTCTTTGGCGGGCGTCGTGAAGCAGTAGCCGTTATGCTCGCGATCCCACACGATGGGCGCGTGCAGGCGGCTCCGCATGAACTCGATGTCGCGCTTGAACGTCGCGGGCGAGACTTCGAGCTCCTGCAGAAAGCGTGAGACGGGAACGTAGCGGTGCTGCGTCAGCAGGCGATCGATCTTGTAGAAGCGTTCGGTGCGGTCCATTTGATCCCGCGGGCTAGGAGCGTAGTCGGATCCATAGCGGCTGCCGTCCCGATTTCACTCAGGGAAGCGCGACAGTGCAAGCTGCGTGGGTTCTTCGGATAGAGGTGGATGCGTGACTGCGTAATGGGCCATCCGCCTGATCAAGAAATAAAGTAACCGCAGTGCCGCTTTCAGAGTAGACTGCAAGGCAGCAGCTCCTCTCTCGACCATTCGCCGGACAAATCCTGCCCGGCTCGAGGCCAGCGCAATTTTCGGCCTCGCCTCGCCCCTCCCGAGATTTTCGATAACTGCGTGCAGCCGCATGGGCTGCTGCCTGCGCACGTCACAAAAGGATCGCCATGACCCAAACCACTACCGCCTCCCCCGCCGCCAAGTCGAAAGAACAGTCCCTCGACGCGCTTGCGTTGCTTAAAGCCGACCACGACCTGGTGCAGGACCTCTTCGACAAGTTCGACAAGGCGCGAACCGACAAACAGAAGGACACTCTCGCTGAGCAGATCTGCAGCGAGCTCACGATTCATGCACAGATCGAGGAAGAGATCTTCTACCCCGCCGTGCGTGACGCGATCGACGAGGAAGATCTGATCGACGAGGCCGAGGTCGAGCACGCCAGTGCAAAGGACCTGATCGAGCAGATCGAGGACTCCCAGGCTGGAGAAGAGAAATTCGACGCCAAGGTCACGGTCCTTGGCGAGTACATCAGGCATCACGTGAAGGAAGAAGAGACTGAAATGTTCCCCAAGGTGAGGAAAGCCGATCTCGATCTGAAGGCACTTGGATCCGAGATGGCCGCCCGCAAGGCCGAGCTTCAGTCCGAATAATTACTAACTAACCACTTCAGGAGAATTCAAATGGAAGGTTCCACAAAGCAGCAACGCATGGTCACTGGAATGTTTCGCGATCGCGACAGCGCAGAGCGCGCCTACGAGTTATCGACGGCACGCGGTTACAGCGACCGCGACATCAACCTCGCCATGTCCGATGACACGCGCAAGCGTTACTTCTTGGATGGCGAGAAAACGGAGCTCGGAAACAAGGCGACGGAGGGCGCGGGCGTAGGCGGTGCGGTGGGGGCCACAGTCGGCGCCATCGCTGCGGCCATTGCGGCCGTCGGCACATCGCTCGTCATCCCCGGGCTTGGACTTGTCATAGCTGGTCCTGCTGCGGCGGCGCTTGCCGGTGCAGGCGCAGGTGGTGTGACGGGCGGGCTCATCGGGGCGCTGGTCGGATGGGGCATCCCGGAAGAGCGCGTCAAGCACTACGAGTCAGGCATCAAGCAAGGCGGCATCGTGATGGGCGTGACGCCGCGCTCGGACGAGGATGCCGAGTATCTCGAGCGTGAGTGGAAGACCAACAAAGGCGAGCACGTGTACCGTTAAGCCCGCCCGCGAGCTCGTGTCGCAAAACGCCCCGCGTGTCGCGGGGTTTTTTTTAACAGGCGCGCTGGACGCGGATACGCAAGGGAACCGGTATCCGCCTCGAGTAGTTACGTTGTCATTGCGACGAGCGCTCGCGAGGAAGCAATCCCGTGGCGCACGAACGCCTTCCTATCGCTCGTCGACCCGAATTCCCGCCGCTTTGATGACTTTCGCCCACTTCGCCAGCTCGGCACGAATGAGCACGGCGAACTCTTCGGGTGAGTTGTAGCGGATCTCGGCACCGACGTTCGCATAACGCTCCGCCGCCTGCGGCGACTTCAGTATCTGCACGATCGTCTCGTGCAGCCGGTTCACGACGGCCTTCGGCGTGCCAGTGGGCGCGAGAATTCCGTTCCAGATGCTCGCCTCGTAGCCGGGCACGCCCGCTTCGTCCATCGTCGGAATCTCGGGTGCGAGCGCCGAGCGTTTTTTCGTCGTGATCGCGAAAGCCTTGAGCTTCCCCGCTTTTACATTCGGGAATACCGACGTGAAGCTCGGAAACCCGAGCTGGATCTGGCCGGTCATGACCCCGAGATTCGACGCCGCCATTCCTTTGTAAGGCACGTGCACGAGCTTCGTGCCCGTCATCAGCTCGAACAGCGCGCCTGCGAGGTGCGACGGCGAGCCGTTGCCGGTCGAGCCGTAATTGAGCTGGCCCGGGCGGCTTTTGGCGAGCGCGATGACCTCCTTGACGGTATTCGCGGCGAGTGCGTTCGTGCCGATGAAAAGCTCCGGCGTGTCCCCGACGAGCGAGATGGGCTGGAAATCCCTGACGGTGTCGTACGGAACTCTCGCAAAGAGCGACGGGCTGACGGTATACGTGTTCGCAACGAAGACCAGCGTGTAGCCGTCCGCCGCCGCGCGCGCGGCGAGCTCGAGTCCGATCATGCCGTTCGCGCCGCCGCGGTTGTCCACGATGAACTGCTTGCCGAGCGCTTCGCTCAGGCGCTCCGCGATGTAGCGCGCCTGGATGTCTGCGTTGCCGCCCGCAACGTAAGGCACGATCAGCCGCACGGGTTTGACGGGATACGGATCGGCGGCGTGCGCGGATGTGCCGAGCATCACCGCGGCGATGAACATGGACAGCGCGGCAATTCGGATCTTCGTCATAACGTCAACGCTGCGATATGTCTTAACCCTCACGCAGCCGCGCGCACGTCGAGCACACTGCGCACGAACTGCGGATCGAAGATGCGGTCCGCGAGCACCTGGCAGCGCTTCATCAGGCGATGCTCGTGAGGCGCGTAATCGGGCACCGCGTAATGCCAGGTGCCGATGTGGTCCCAGACAAGGACGTCGCCTACGCTCCAGCGATGCGCGTATCGATAGCGCGGCTGGAGCACGTGGCTGAAGAGAAAGTCGAGCATCTCCCGACTTTCCGCCGGCTCGAGCTCGTTGATCCTCACCGTGAAGCCCGGGTTCGCGTAGATCACTTTGCGGCCGGTGATCGGGTGCGTCAGGAAAAGCGGATGCGAGACCGGGGGTCTCTCACGGCGCTGCTCTTCGGTCAGCGCGGGCCGCTTGCTGCCTTTGCTGCGCATGAGCTCGTGGAAGTTGTTCCAGTCGTGCGTCGCCGTGGCATGCGCAAGCCGGGTCTTGATTTCGTCGGGCAGGTCTTCGTACGCGGCCTGCGTATTCGCGAATTCGGTTGCGCCGAGCACACGTCCATCGCGAACGGGCACTTTCAATGCCACGAGAACATTCACGAAGCCGACGACACGGTTGTACGTCATGTCGGTGTGCCAGTCCTGCCCGGCATCCGGAATGCCGATCGGACGTCCATTCTCGACGACGTTCGACAATATCGACACTTCGGGCATGTCCGGCTCGGTGCGGCCCTTCGCCGACGAGATCACCTGCAGCTCGCCGAAGCGCGCGGAAAACCGCCGCAGTGCTACAGCATCGATCGGCTGGTTCGGAAAGCACAGCACGCCGTGCGATCCCAGCGCGCGAAGTATCTCTGCGAAATCGGCATCCGACGGCGGTTGCGCGAGATCGATCCCCGTCACGCTCGCGCCGAGGCATGCATTACTGGGTTGAATGGTCAGCATCGTGGTCACGCGCCGCAAACAGGATTGCAGCAGTTATAGTAGCAGACACGATTTTTACAACACATCGAGGAGACCCATGCGAGCGCGACACGTATCGCTCATCGTGGCACTGATCGTCGCAGCGACGACGCCGTTCATTGCAACCGCCCAGAGCACGTCGGCCGGCCCGGGACAGGCGTATCCGGCGAAAGCGGTGCGTGTGATCGTCCCCTTTCCGCCGGGTGCGGGCGTGGACATCGCGATCCGGCTCGTCACGCCGAAACTGACGGAAGCGCTCGGCCAGCAGTTCGTTGCGGACAATCGCCCCGGTGCGGCCGGCAACATCGGCGCAGAGCTCGCTGCCCGCGCCCCTGCCGACGGATACACGCTGCTCGCCGCGGGTGCTCCGGCCGCGATCAGCCAGACACTCTATCCGAAGCTCGGCTACGACTTGCTCAAGGACTTCGACGCGATCGCGCTAGTCGCGACCGTGCCGCTCGTCCTCGTGGTGCATCCCTCGCTCCCCGTGAGCAACGTCAAAGAGCTCGTAGCGCTCGCGAGAACGAAACGCGGCGAGCTCACGTATGCATCGACGGGCAACGGCAGCACACCCCATCTCACTGCCGAGATGCTGAAGATGCAAACGGGCATCCAGCTCGTCCACATCGCTTACAAAGGCACGGGGCTGGCCATCGTCGATCTCGTGGCCGGTAACGTGACGATGATGTTCGCGAACTCGCTCTCGGTGCTGCCGCACATCCAGAGTCGCCGCCTGCGCGCGCTTGCGATTTCGAGCGCGAAGCGAAGCGCCACGGCGCCCGATCTGCCGACGCTCTCGGAGACCTATCCCGGATTCGAGTCCGGCACGTGGTACGCGTTCGTCGCGCCTGCGGGAACGCCTCGGGACGTCATCGGCCGATTGAACGGCGCGATCGTCAAGGCGCTGGACATGCCCGACGTGCGCGAGAAGTTCCACGCGCAGGGCGCCGACCTCCTTTTCGGAACGCCTCAGGAATCCGCCAACTTCATGCGGTCCGAAGTCGCGAAATGGGGGAAGGTCGTGAAAGCGTCGGGCGCGCGAATCGACTAGCGTCCGCGTTAAAAATCCGTTCGCGGTCGAAGGGTGATCGACGCTCTTGTCGCCGCTTCACTCCGGCTTGATGCCCGCATCGTTGACCACCTTCTGCCATTTCGCCTGCTCGGACACCATGAGCTTTGCGAATTCCGCTGAGCCCATGTTTCGCGTCAGGATTGCCAGCGCTTCATAGGATTTCCGTACCTCCGGCGCCGTCAGCGCAGCGGTAGCT